>Ga0307488_10002490_pt1 | contig 15558 bp, 14 predicted proteins | sample SB02metaG_FD_202248 | JGI IMG/M metagenome (GOLD analysis project Ga0307488, IMG submission 202248) | Sea-ice brine microbial communities from Beaufort Sea near Barrow, Alaska, United States - SB 0.2 | ecosystem: Environmental > Aquatic > Marine > Coastal | place: USA: Alaska | collected... | reverse complement strand
CCCATGTGAGAGTAGGACATTGCTAGACTTCTCATTTAGAGAAGCCCGACACTACGTGTCGGGCTTTTTGCTGTCTGGAATAAATTTCTAATAGTTTGCGTTTGAGAGGTGTGCTTATAAAAGTTACCAGTAAAAATCGATCTGTTAGTAATTATTAATACTCTACCCTTCCTATCTATCGATCGCGGTTAAATTAATAACTCTTGATAGAGGAACATCAATAATTTGTTATGAATCACGTTACTCAGTCTATTAAAGATTATGAAGCTTACTTTGGTTTGAATAGTAGATTTTAAATAGTTGATAAGTATATCTGTCAGTAAAAAAAGCCTAGTCAAATAACTAGGCAAAAAATACAGGGAGAAACATGAAGTCGAGCTTAATTAGTGTTATTCACTACTGAAGCTGACTCTGTTTTAGTTGTGAGTAGACTTTTGCCATTAATAGCTATTTTCCTGGGTTTTAATGCTTCGGGTATTTCTCTTTCTAAATCAATATTTAACAAGCCATCTTGAATAAAGGCACCAATGGTTTTGACATGGTCACCGATCTGAAATTTGCGTTCAAAATTGCGCTCAGCAATGCCTTGATGTAAAAACTTACGTGAATTTATTTGATTATTAACCTCTTTAGTTCCAGTAATGACTAAAGTGTTTTCCTTTGATTCAATATCTAATTCATCCTCAGTAAAACCTGCGATGGCCATTGTGATTCGATATTGGTCTTCAGATAATAATTCAATATTGTAAGGTGGATAAGTTGATTGCTTATCTGATTGTGATGCTTTGTCGATAAGATTGGCTAGATGGTCAAAACCAATAAAAGAACGGTATAGTGGGCTTAAATCTTTTGGTGTACGCATAATTCATATCCTATTAATAAGTCAGCAATATGTTAATAAAACTTAAATCAATTAGACTGTAAAATTAATATCCAAAAAAACTTTGCGATATTAGTTTTATTATCAATGACTTAGGTTATGTGCCTTTCAATTATTTGAACAGGCGGTTATTGTAGACCCTTTATGGCGACTACATAATAATAGATGGGACCACTTGTATTATTTTCAAGTGTTTATTTATATATTATTTGAAATATTATCCAGCTAACGAATCATGTGAGTCGATCTAGCTAACTTAGAATGGAAATTTAGTCTTTAGGTGCTGATTTGATAACTATTAAAGAAACTTGGTATTACTCGTTTTATAAGTTCATCTAGCCTGAAAGGATCGAAATGTTTAACCATTACTTATCTACTGTTATATACATTATAAATAGTACTATTAATCAAGCATGGCTGTTATAAATTGACTAAGTGGCTTAGTCAGATTACAAAGCATAACCATTCGAGATGTTTTATTGATTGGTTAGGAGGTTTGCTAATGACTGATTTTCCAAATTAGCATGCCGAACGCCTTAATTATTTTGAGTAGCATCAGATCTGTTTATTGCCTGCAAAGGACTTAATTCTTCTAACTTCGCTAGAGCCGTATCGTAATCTGGGTGTTGAGAAATATTAGCAACCAATTCCTTATAAGCGATTTTTCCTTGGTGATCTATGATGAAAATGGCTCTTGTGAGTAGCCCCATACCTTTTATTAACAAGCCATATTTATTACCAAAATCACGCCAAACACTGTCAGATAATACCTGCATTTTATCAATACTTTCTGCTTTACAAAAACGCTTTTGTGCAAATGGTAAATCATTGCTAATAGTTAAAAAGACAATGTTTTCACGGAAATTTTCTACTTCTTCATTGAAGCGTTTTGTTTGAAGTGAGCATACGCCAGTATCTAGGCTAGGAGACACCGAAATAAAAATAATCTTTTGGTGAAATTGCATTAATTCAACAGGTGAAAAGCTATCGTCTACTACTTTAAAATTAGGGGCTGTATCGCCAACATTGATTTGTGTACCTAATAAAGTCAGATATTTGTCTCCTGCTTTGACTAAACTTGTTGATTCCAGTAAATTTGTTTTTAAAGTGTTGGCATTTACTGTTGAAAGAAACAGTGTATTAAAAGTCAATAGCATTAATAATGTAAATAATTTCATAGGACCAAGTAATAAGGGGATTATATTATACGATGTTAACTTTTTCATAATAAAATTACTACGAAATACTAGTAAACTCCTATTTTACTAAGGGATACGAACTATTTTGAGCTATCACTATTTATTTGGTAATGATTTTTGATCGACATATAATCTTTATATAACGTTTCACTAGTGAAATTGGCTTGAGTCATAGGATTGCTATCTGGTAATAAGACAGCTTGTAATTTAGCTTCTGGATTTATTACTAATATTGAAAGGCTATGGCTAACGTTAAATAATTTTTTATCAGTTTTTTCCACCGTTGCTTTAATACCTAAACTACGTTCAAATCTTCTAGAAATAATTTTACTAGAAGTTCTAAGAGCGATGATATCTTTGTTAAAATAGTTAATATATTTGGACAAAACTTCAACCGAATCGCGAAATGGGTCAATGGTATAAAATAAAAACTCCACATCATTAACTTGATTATCTTTTTGTAATAAGAGCGTTAAATCAGAGAGTATCATTAATGTAGTTGGGCAAATATCAGGGCATTGTGTATAACCATATGAAAGAATATGCCATTTTCCTTTAAGATCTTGATGGGTAAAAGATGTGTTACCTTGGGTTGTAAGAGAGAACGTTTCTATCTCCGCTGCTTTGTTGAGTATCATCCCTTGAATTGTAGGTGGAATAATTATTTTTTGTTGCAAATAATGAAAGGTTACATATACCAAGGGTAAAGTAATGAATAGTATTAGTAGCGCCATATTAATATATTTATGTAAAGTGATAGCGTCTAAATCTGCATTTTTCATTTCGCTAGTGCAACTACTAATTAGAAGTTAGAGCATGGTCAATAAGTAATGCCATGAATAACAGGAATAAATAAGTGATAGAAGCGTAAAAAGTTTCCATGGCTGAATTTTCTGATGGCTTGTACTTTAGTTTGAAGGTAAAGAAGAGGAAGTAACCACCCAATAATATCGCACTAATTAAATACAGTAGGCCATTCATGTTGTGGAAATAGGGCAGTAAACTAACAAAAACTAGAATAATAGAATAAAATATAATCCAGCTTTTGGTGTAGTTAATACCATGAGTTACTGGCAGCATAGGGACATTAGCATTTTTATAATCATTAACTCTATCAATAGCTAATGGCCAAAAATGAGCTGGAGTCCAAATAAAAATAATTAATACCAATAACATTGCCTCAATATCAATAGAGTTTGTAATACTTGTCCAACCTAACAACGGCGGTAATGCCCCTGCTAGTCCTCCAAAAACAATGTTTTGAGGTGTACTGTGTTTTAAATAAATTGTGTAAATAACGGCATAACCGATCAAGCCTGAAAATGTCAGTACAGCGGTTAATAAATTAATGTAAACAGTTAATAACAACATTGAACTGAGGCCTAAGAACAACGAAAATAACATTGCATTACGCTTACTTATACGACCTGTCGCTAAGGGGCGACTTTGAGTTCTTTTCATTTTACCATCAACCGCTATATCCACTAAATGATTGATAACAGCAGCAGCACTAGCGCCTAAACCTATACCTATGGTAGCAATGAACATCTGAATGCTTGCTGTTGGAGTAGGTGACGCGAGTTGCATACCAACCATAGCTGTAACTAATAATAATATTACAACTTTAGGTTTACACAAGGTTATATAATCAATCCATAGTCTTGTTGTATGAAAGGATGAATTTGATATTTGTTGCATAAAATATCCTTAGTTGAGAAGAGATGTGTTTATATTTTTTATTATGAGCTCATGGGCTAATTAACGTTATTAATCTATTTAGGTAAACATAGTTAGCTTCAATGTTGATTAATAAAATAAATATCAATATCGCGATAGGCGGCAAAAAAAGTAACAATTGAAGCGCCATTCGCTCCCAAATAACATGCATAAAAATCGCTAAAATTAATCCTGCTTTTAAAAACATAAAAAATAGGATAAATGACCACCTAAGTATTCCCTGGATTTGGAGATAATCCACTAAATATGAAAAAGAACTCAAAAGAAAAAGGAGTAGCCATACTTTTAAATACATACTGATTGGGTGTACTTTCTCTACAATATCACTCGCTTTTTCTTTCATAGAAACTACTCCTTACCAAAGATAAAAGAACGCAAAAATAAACACCCAAACTAAATCAACAAAATGCCAATATAGGCCAGTTATTTCCACAATTTGAAAACCTTTTTCATCATAATCTCCACGATGAATTTTTCGGGCAATGATTAATAATAAAATAACTCCTGCGCTAACATGTAATCCGTGGAAGCCGGTGATCATAAAGAAGGCTGCGCCAAATTGAGCTGCACCCATAGGATTACCCCATGGTCTTATACCTTCTTCTAAAATTAATTTACTCCACTCGAATGCCTGCATACCAACAAAAGAAACGCCTAATAGTGCAGTAATAACCATTAAATAGACGGCAATTTTTCTGTCTCTTTGATAAGCATATTTAACGGCTATTGCCATCGTGCCGCTACTGGTAATTAAAATAAAAGTCATTATTGCAATTAGAACAAGTGGAATGTGATGTCCTGCAATGGTTAATGCAAAAACTTCACTAGCATTGGGCCAAATTTCAGTGGTTGAAATACGAGCATTCATATAACCAATGAGAAAGATACTGAAAATAAAAGTATCTCCGAGTAAAAAGATCCACATCATTAATTTACCCGATGACATATCAAAAGCTTGCTTATCGGTGCTCCAATCAGAGACCAAACTTTGCCAACGCGTATTCTCCGGAGTTTGATTTATTTTGTTTGTCATTATTGTCTCCTAAAAGCCACAGAACAATGCAATGGCGCGATATGTTTCAGTTGTTCTTGTTAGTAGAGCAAACAAAAATAACCAAACAATAAAGAGATAATGCCAATAAGTTGCACAGAGTTGAATGTTTTTGCTAAGTAACGACAGGTTGACATTTTTCCTGAAGTGCAACATGACTCTCAGTAAAGCGATAACACCACCAAGTAAGTGCAAACTATGAATGCCTGTTAATAAATAAAAAAAACTATTGGCAGGATTGCCAGAAATATAATAGCCATTATTACTCAATTGTTGCCAAACTGAATATTGACCAGAAAGAAAGGCAGCACTAAATAAATAAGAAAACACGATAGCGATCAGAAACTGATGTGTTTTTTGTCTAGCACTAAAGTACTGAGAAAATTGTAAGGTAACGCTAGCAAATAACAATAAACCGGTATTTAACCAAAGAACATTAGCTTGAGTAAATGGCAACCAAGGTTCGCCAGCAAGTGCTTGGAAGTCAGAAGATTGAGATCGAGATAAAAAAGTAATAGTAAACAACAGGAAAATAACCGTTACTACGGCTAAGAAGAAATATAATGCTGTTTTAGCGGGCCATCTCTGGTGACTTTGCACTTCCATCAATAAGGTGGGAAGACTGTTGTCGGAGCTTAGGTTATTGGCTAACCAAGGCTTTTCTGTCAATTTTTGGAAAATATTCATGTATTTTCATCCATATAGGGCTGTTGGCCATCCATCATAATGACTTCTGATGGCGCTAAGTTTTGGGGAATAAAGTCCTCTTTAACATTAGGTACGCTGTAATCATAAGCCCAACGATATATCACAGGGAGACTGTCCCCCCAGTTTCCATGAATGGGAGGTGTTTGTGGTGTTTGCCATTCAAGGGTAGTAGCATTCCATGGATTGCTACTTGCTTTTTTTCCTTTAAAGACACTCCAAATGAGGTTGGCAATGAAAGTTAATTGGATAACACCTACGATAATCGCAGACACTGTAATACTGGCATTTAATGCTTGTGCAGACTCAGGGATGAAATCAGTTGTACCCATTGCGTAGTAACGCCTTGGTACTCCTAAAAAGCCTAAATAATGCATAGGTAAATAGATAGCATATGTGCCAATAAAAGTTCCCCAAAAATGGAACTTACCTAAGGTGTTATTTAGAAACCGTCCTGTTACTTTTGGAAACCAATGATATATAGCGGCAAAAAGCACCATAACAGGTGAAACCCCCATAACCATATGAAAATGTGCGACGACAAAATAGGTGTCAGACAGAGGTAAATCTACTACGACATTACCAAGCATTAATCCGGTTAAACCACCATGGGTAAAGGTAAAAATGAAACCAATAGCAAACAACATAGGTACGGTTAGGTGAATGTTACCTCGCCATAAAGTTAACACCCAATTATAAACCTTAATGGCTGTTGGAATAGCAATGATCAAGGTGGTTGTAGCGAAGAAAAAACCAAAATATGGATTCATACCACTAACATACATATGATGAGCCCAAACAATAAAACTGAGTCCACCGATTGCAACAATTGCCCAAACCATCATGCGGTAACCAAATATATTTTTTCGAGCATGAGTGGCGATAACATCTGAGACCATACCAAAAGCAGGTAGTGCCACAATATATACTTCCGGGTGACCAAAAAACCAGAATAAGTGTTGAAATAATATAGGGCTACCACCGCTGTATTCTAACGTTTCCCCCAAGGATAAAATAGCGGGCATAAAAAAACTTGTACCTAATAATTTGTCAAACATCATCATGATAGCGCTGACTAACAAAGCGGGGAAGGCGAGTAAACCTAAAATTGTTGCAACAAAAATCCCCCATATGGTTAAAGGCATTCGCATTAATGTCATACCTTTAGCTCTTGCTTGTAAGATAGTTGTCACATAGTTAAGTCCACCCATAGTAAAAGCGACAATAAATATAGTTAAAGAAATTAGCATTAAAATAATGCCGGCATCAGCACCGGGTGTTCCATTTGATATGGCCTGAGGAGGATAGAGTGTCCAGCCAGCTCCAGTGGCTCCACCAGTGACAAAAAAACTCGACAGAAGAACAATAACGGATAGTAAATAGGTCCAATAACTCAGCATATTAAGGTAAGGGAACACCATATCTCGCGCACCAATCATCAAGGGGATCAAGTAATTACCAAAACCACCTAACAGCAAAGCGGTTAATAAATAAATGACCATGATCATGCCATGCATAGTAACAAATTGAAGATAAGCACTGGGGTCAATAAACGAAAACTGATCAGGAAAACCTAGTTGCAGTCTCATCATGCCCGATAACACGAGTGCAACTAAGCCAACCGCTATTGCTGTTATTGAATATTGTATTGCGATAACCTTATGGTCTTGACTCCATATATATTTACCAACAAAACTTTTGGGGTGATGCGAAGTATCTACTTGATCAGCAATAGCTTTATGAGTCATTTGTGTCACGATAATCTCCTTGAGGAATATATTTTATATTACCTATTTGACTTCATTCAGCGAATTTATATAGGAAATTACGTCATCAATGGCTATTTCATTATGTAAAGTTTTCGACATTAACTGCATTTGGTGACCATATAAATCTTGTGGATGACTCCCCCTGATACCTTGCTGATAATTTAATAGTTGTCGTTTTAGATACCAATCATGTTGGCTATATAATTTAGGTGCATGGGTTGAATAATTACCTTGTCCTTGATCGCCATGACAATAAGCACAATTAGCAAACAGTTTTTTACCCGCAATAGGATCACCGGTGATAGTCTCTTTGTTAGGTTTATGAGGTAGTGCACTTAAATAGGTAACAACATTCTTTATCGCATCTGAGTCTTGAATCAATGATGACATTACTTGCATTTGTTGACCAAACAGATCGTCAACATCTGAACCGCGAGTTTTATTTTGATAATAGTTAAGTTGTCGTGTTAAGTACCATTTACTCATTCCTGCTAGCTGAGGAGCATTAAATTTTTTGTTGCCTTCGCCATTTAAACCATGACAGGAAGAGCAAGCTGAAAACAAATCTTGCCCTTTTTGGCTATTACCTTGAGGTAAGGAAAGTAATTGAGAGAAGCTTTTTTGCTTACTCAACCATAATTGGTAGGTTTTCTCTGAATCTACAACTACATGACCACGCATGGTGTAATGTGCCATACCACACAGTTCTTCACAGAGTATTTCAAAACGACCAATTTTTGTAGGAGTAAACCAAAGATAAGAAATTATGCCAGGGACTAAATCCATTTTTACTCGGAACTGCGGTACAGCAAAGTTATGTAAGACATCTTTTGAATGTAAATTAAGTTTTACTGGACGGTTAATTGGTAGATGTAATTCATTACTTGCAATAAGTATATCGTCTAAACTATTTGGGTCATTCCTATCGAGGCCAAAAGGGTTTTCTTCACTCATTAGTTTTATTGAAATCTTACCAAATATGCCATCGTTGCCGGGCAAGCGATAACTCCAACTCCATTGCTGACCAATAACTTCTATCTCGTCGGTAAATTTAGGCACAGAAACAAATTCGGCCCATACAAATAACCCAGGTATCAACATCCCCGCAACACCAATAGTAGTAATAATCGTTAGTATAACCTCCAACTTAGTATTTTCAGGTTCATAATGAGCACGCCTATTTTTTTTATAGCGATAACGAATAATGGTATATGCGAGGAAAAAGTTAACTAAGACAAACACAGTTCCTGTAACCCATAAGGTTATGTTGACTGTATCGTCTATTTTATCCCAGTTTGAAGCGAGGGGAGTAAACCACCATGGGCTAACAAAATGAAAGACTAAAGAGCCGATGACCAGTAATATAATGACTATTGCAATCGCCATAAATTATCCAATTAGCTGTAACACTTATTGTTATTAATTGTTGAAATTACGTTGGTTTGTTGTCTTTACTTATCATTTTAATCAATATATTAATTGATAATACTGCTATAAACGTAAAGTAAGCTTGTAATTTCACAACATTAAATTTATTTTAAATTATTGAACTTTAGCTGAAGATTCAGTTGAACGTGTGCTGAAACGAAGCGAGATCAGCACAGGTTCACTGATGACATTAAGGCATGAATTTTTTAAAACTATTAAATGCGTCCTGACTCCGAACCACCCAATGAGGTGTAGATTCTCCAACACCAGCTACTTGCAGATTGGGATGATTTTGCATTACCTGCTTAATAGTCGCTTCTTGCTCGGGTTCAACGTCAACAAAAAGTACATGCTTGCCTTTTTTTAAAACGTCTTGAAAACGTTTAAAGTTAATATTGGGTTTTTGGATGCCAATAAATCCACCTTCCCATGTACAAAAACCTAAAATGATAATCGCTAAAAATATAAATGGCATCCAACCCACTTCTGAATTGGTCCAGCCCATGGCATAAGCAATGACAAGACTCACAGCGGCAGCGATGATACCAATAATGCTGCCAACTTCAGTGGAATGAACAACATCCTGTTTTAATACCGACTCAACAGGATGTAAATGGTGGGTTTCAATGGCAGTGTCGTTATCACTCAAAACATGGATTTGAGGCTCTGTAAAGCCATTTGATTCAAGCTCTAACTCAACTTCTTCTAACTCTTCAATATTATCTGTAACATAAAAATGCCTAATCATAACTTACTCCTATTAAGTAAGACTTTTAATGAATTATCATTCATCAATAAACACCTAATAATCACAGGGTAAATATTAGGAATACATTCTGTATAAAAAACAGACGATCTTAATGATATTAATTATAGCTATAAATTTTTATTTTGTGATTTTATTGTAATTAAGTTTAATTATAATTATTAATCTATTGGTTAATAGGTAAGATGCGATTAGTCATGAATGCTTTTCAGGCAAATAAGTTAGAGTAGTAAGATCCGTTAAAGATGGTTTTTAAAATGGTTTCTTTCTGGTTAGATGTCCATTTATTTGTGATTTTTCATATAATAGTTCAGTGTTGTTCACTTTCAAATGAAGTCGACTGTTGGGCAAATTACATCATGCAGTATTATTAGAAGATTAAGTTTTAAGAAGTTGATAGAGGGAAATTATAAGTTGATCTTCACATCTATTTTATAATTATTGATAGTGTTTGAGAATATTCTTTCATAGTTTCTGTTGGTAAATTATTCGAAGTGATTTTATTAAAGGTAAAGCTAACTATAGGGTTTTAATTCTTGTTGATTTATTGATGAGCAAATTGATTAACAAGATAGTAAGAGGAAAAAACCAATTAAGTATATTGCCAAATTGGTTGTATGGTGTTGTGCCAGAAACTAAGTTGATTTCTGCTTTTAATACCGCTTCTTCAAATTGAGGAATAGTTTTTATGATTTTTCCTTGATGATCAACAACAGCTGTGATGCCATTGTTAGTTGAACGCAGTAAAGGCCTACCAAATTCTAATGCACGCATTCTTGCTATTTCTAAATGCTGGTGAGGCCCATGAGAGTCACCAAACCAAGCATCATTACTAACCGTGAGTAACAAATCAGTTGTTGATGTGAAATTTGCAGATAACTGCCTTGGGAATGCAATTTCAAAACAAATAAGCGGCAAAATATGTAAGCCATTTGCCACTAAATTTGGCTGTACATAAGGCCCTCTGCTGAATGAAGACATTGGTAAGTTGAATAAAGGGGCTAATGGGCGAAGTAAGTCACCGAAGGGAACATATTCACCTATCGGTAATAAATGGTTTTTATAATAGCGATTGGTATGATTATAAAAATAATCGCCTTCGGCATCATTGGTATTTTTATTTCCTAAAACAATCAGTGCATTAAAATATTCATTCGTTTTATTATCGTAGTTAAGAATGCCAGTTATGATCGCGCTATTGTTTAGATTTGCTGAGCGGTTAACTGCCTGTAAATAGTCTTGAACTGCTGGCTCCCAGGAGGGGACTGCTGACTCTGGCCAAATAATTAAGTCAGCATCATAGTTTACGCGTGTTAAGTCTAAAAACTTTAACATAGTTGGCCATTCTTGTTCAGGTGCCCATTTCATATCTTGAGTGATGTTAGCCTGCACTAATGCCGTTTTTATTGATTTTTTTGTTGGTGTTACCCAGCTGATATTTTGTAAGCTAAACGTAACCAGTATAACAACAAGGAAAGAGGTGGATTGAAGTATATTAACCAAAGGTATCTGTTGCTTTGCTTTAAATATCAATTTAAAAATTAAGACGTTAATAATTAGAATCAAGCAAGTAATACCAACCTCTCCTATGACAGGAGCATAGGCGGCTAATGGGCCATCAATTTGACTATAACCTAAAGATAACCAAGGGAAACCAGTTAATACTACACTACGTAAATACTCACTGATTAGCCAAAATGCAGGCAATAACCAGAGGTTAAATTTTTTATTATGCGTAAATTGAGCAGATAGATAACATGCAATGGTAGGGTACAAAGCCAAGTAAATGCATAAAAATAGCATTAAGAGTAATGAAATAGCTAAAGGTAAGCCACCAAATTGATCAATAGAGACATGGACCCAGCTGATACCACTACAAAACCAACCTAAGCCAAAAAAAAATCCTTGTTTAGTGGCGTTTTTTACCGAACTTTGATCAATAACATTAAACCAAAGGGCAGGTATTATCAGCGCTAACCACCATTGTGAAAATGGCGCATAGGCAAAAACCAAACTAAGGCCTGAGAAAAAACTGAATATATTTTTTTTATCTATTAAGTTTTTGAACAGGCGTTTACCAATTTTTATTAACATAGTTTTGGTTTTATTTTTTAATCGGCTATTTTGCCGTTTACAGGGTGGTTTTTGGGGATAGAGAGTTGTAAAACTTGAATCCGGCGTTTATCTGCTGATATTACTTTAAATTCAAAGTCATCAATAGTGACTGTTTCACCTTTTTTAGGCATATGTCCTAACTTATGAAGGACAACACCGCCTATGGTATCAGCATCACTATTGTCATATTGACAATTAAAGTATTCGTCAAAGTCTTCCAGATCAGTTAACGCTTTTAATTGATATACATTACTTGCTAAATGCTTGATGTCTTCTTCAATTTTATCATCAGTTTCATCTTCAATCTCACCAACAATAAGCTCTAAAATATCTTCAATGGTGACTAAACCCGATACCCCACCGTATTCATCTACCACAATTGCCATATGGTAACGCTTTAGACGAAATTCTTTTAAAAGGGGCTCAACTTTTTTACTCTCAGGCACTATGATTGCTGGGCGTATCAAATTTGATAAACAGACATCTTTACCCTCTTGATTGAATCCATAAGCAAGTAGGTCTTTAGCCAATAAGATACCTTCAATATGATCAATATCTTCTCTAACTATTGGGAAACGAGAGTGACCTGAATCTATTATTTTAGGTATAAATTCACTGATGGGTTGTTCAATTTCAAAGGTGACCATTTGAGATCTTGGTACCATTATATCTCGAACATGTATCTCAGATACTTCTAAAACACCTTCAATCATTTGTTTAGTTTCTGGTTTTATTAAATCGCGACCTTCTGCGTATTTTAAAACTTCAACTAATTCTTCTTTGTTTTTTGGTTCTCCAGTAAACACTTGAATCATTCTATCTAAAAGTGATTTACTTGAAGAGCCGCTACTAGGGTGAGGTTTATCATCGCTCATAGAGCTTATAAATTCCTATCTTATTTGCAATTGTAAGGGTTATCAAAGCCAAGCTTTGCTAATATTTTAATTTCTAGACTTTCCATTTTAACCGCATCCATGTCACTTATATGATCATAACCTAACAAATGCAAGCATCCATGTGTAACCATATGCGCCCAATGACTATGCTGGTCTTTATTTTGAGCAAGTGCTTCTTGAGCTACCACCTCAATACAAATAACAATGTCGCCTAATAAATTGAGTTCTATACCATCGGGGACTTCGAATGGAAAAGATAAAACATTGGTTGGTTTATCTTTGCCACAATATTGGTTATTAAGCTGTTGACTCTCCTCTATATCAACCAATCGTATCGTCAGTTCAACATCTTCATTGATATGATCTAAAGCTGTATTAACCCAATGTTGAAATTGATCATCGCTTGGTGAATCATTGGCATCGGCAATACGTTGTAAATCAAGTTCAATAGTCATAGTTAGCGCCTAATAAAGTGTTAGTTGGACTTCTACACATTTTGCTCTTTACGCTGATTGGCAATACGTGTTTTTTTTTTATCATGGGCATCGTAAGCATCAATAATTCTGGCTACCACAGGATGTCGAACAACATCTTTAGATTGGAAAAAATCAAAACTTATCCCATCAATATTAACAAGCACATCCATCGCATGGCGTAAACCTGAGGTCTGGCCCTTAGGTAAATCAACTTGGGTGATATCGCCAGTTATTACTGCCCGTGCATTAAAGCCAATACGGGTTAGAAACATTTTCATTTGTTCAACAGTAGTATTTTGGCTTTCATCTAATATGATAAAGGCATCGTTGAGTGTTCGTCCACGCATATAAGCCAGTGGCGCGATTTCAATGACGTTACGCTCAATTAATTTTTCAACTTTCTCAAAACCGAGCATTTCAAAAAGTGCATCGTATAATGGGCGTAAATAAGGATCTACTTTTTGGGATAAATCGCCCGGTAAAAAACCTAATTTTTCACCTGCTTCAACAGCAGGTCGGGTTAGTAGTATTCGCCTAACCTCTTGACGTTCCAAGGCTTCAACAGCGCAAGCAACTGCAAGATAAGTCTTCCCTGTTCCCGCAACACCCACACCAAAACTAATATCATTGTGAAGAATATTATGAATATAACTTTGTTGGTTTTTATTACGAGCTTTGATCAAACCACGCTTGGTTTTAATTGTTATTGCTTTATCAACTGCAATTTCAATGTCACTGGGTGGTTGTTCTAATAAAGGAATTTCAGTAATAGCTAAGTGCATTACTTCATCAGTAATCACTTTATGACCCCCTTTTACCGTTGCGGTTTCAATGTACAATTCTTTCAATAACTTCACTACTGAACTGCAATTTACTGGCTGGCCTATTACTTTGAACTGATTTCCGCGGTAATTTATTTTAACGCCTAAACGACGTTCAATGGTTTTTAAATTATCATCCATTGGCCCGCATAAGTTAATTTGCCTGTCGTTGTCGACAGGCTCTAAGTTAAACTCTATTGTATTTTCTTTAGTCAAAAAAATTCCGTTACTTAAATGATATTATGGAGTGTAGGTTATGTAATAAGTGAACTCACTTACTGCAAATCTTAACTTATACCTGCTTAAGGGGCAAAAGTAGCTACACCTAAGGCATTAGTTTCATCTGTAGTCTTTTGATGATGTGAATTTGCTAAAATATCAGCCGGTGAATGTGAAATTCTTAACCCCATTTCACTTTCTTGACAGACAAGGTCGCCGCGTAATGAATTTGCGTAAACGTCAGTAATTTTTACATCAACAAATTGACCAATCACTGAATGTGGTGCAACAAAATTAACGATACGATTATTTTCAGTCCGACCACGGAGTTCCATTGGGTTTTTCTTTGATGGACCTTCTACTAATATACGTTGTTCTGTATTGAGCATTAGACGAGCATGACGTAAAGCTTGATGGCTAATTCTGTCCTGCAATAAATGTAAGCGATTCTTCTTTGTTTCATCGCTGACATCATCAGGAATATCTGCTGCAGGTGTACCTGGACGGGCGCTATAAATAAAACTGAAGCTTAAGTCAAAATCAATGGCTTGAATTAAATCCATCGTTGCTTCAAAATCTTGTTCTGTTTCTGCAGGAAAGCCAATGATAAAGTCAGATGACAAGGCAATATCCGGTCGAACCTTGCGTAATCGACGAATTTTAGACTTATACTCTAATGCGGTGTGACCACGTTTCATTTGGGTTAGAATACGGTCTGAGCCACTCTGAACGGGTAAGTGAAGATGACTGACTAATTCAGGTATTTCAGCATAAACATCAATTAAATCGTCGGTAAATTCTACTGGGTGTGATGTGGTATAACGTATGCGGTCAATACCATCTATGGTAGCAACCAAGCGCAGCAGGTCTGAAAAACGACAAATACTTCCATCATGGGCATCACCACGATAAGCATTAACATTTTGCCCTAACAAGTTAACTTCGCGAACACCTTGTTCAGCAAGTTGAGCTATTTCATATAAGATATCATCAAGTGGGCGGCTAACTTCTTCGCCACGAGTATAAGGAACTACACAAAAGGTACAGTACTTACTACAACCTTCCATAATAGAGACAAAAGCACTTGGCCCATCAGCTTTAGGCTCAGGTAAGCGATCAAACTTTTCAATTTCAGGGAAACTAACATCAACAACTGCGTTCTTTCCTCCCGTCACTTGCTGGATCATTTCGGGTAAGCGGTGAAGTGTTTGTGGACCAAATACCATATCGACATAAGGAGCACGCTCCCGAATAGCTTTACCTTCTTGTGACGCTACACAGCCGCCAACACCAATAATTAAATCAGGATTCTTTGTCTTTAGGTTCTTCCAACGGCCAAGTTGATGAAAAACTTTCTCTTGTGCTTTTTCACGGATAGAACATGTATTAAGTAAAATCACATCAGCATCTTCTGCTTCTTCGGCGAGTACAAAACCATGGGTCGAGTCTAAAAGTTCTGCCATCTTTTGCGAGTCATACTCGTTCATTTGACAGCC
>Ga0307488_10002487_pt1 | contig 15573 bp, 17 predicted proteins | sample SB02metaG_FD_202248 | JGI IMG/M metagenome (GOLD analysis project Ga0307488, IMG submission 202248) | Sea-ice brine microbial communities from Beaufort Sea near Barrow, Alaska, United States - SB 0.2 | ecosystem: Environmental > Aquatic > Marine > Coastal | place: USA: Alaska | collected... | reverse complement strand
ATCATCGATAATTGTCAATGCTATTGAGTGATCTTTGTCTGAAAAAGTCGTCAAGTTGAGCTGCCACATCAAGTGGTCTTGTAGGCTCTCTGAGCTGCTTCGTTGAGCCTCGAATACATTGTCTTCACTGGAAGCCGAAGATGAAGATGAGCTGCTGGGCTGGTAAACATCATCCCAACTAGTATCTACTGGGAGGTTTTCAGGAATTTCCTGTGACCATTCAAGGTCGCTTTCATTCTCTCCCGAGCTTTGCAACGTATCACTTTTGTTGTCGCTGTCCGCCTTATTTACAGCGTTATTCTCTTCGTCTACAGGTTTTTCTGATTGGGAGTTGACCTTTGTATCTCCGTCGTCAGTTTTATAGGCGTCTTCAACTTCAAGCATAGGGTTGCTGTCTAGTGCTTCTTGGATTTCGTTTTGTAAGTCAAGCGTGGAAAGCTGCAGTAAGCGGATAGCTTGCTGCAGCTGTGGGGTCATGGTGAGGCTTTGCCCCATTTTAAGCTGTAATGATTGTTTCATTCGGCCAACTAATCTCGCTACTGTCTGAGTAAGGCGTATAAAACCTGTCGGAGAGGCTCTATTTTATATAAGGGCCTCTGATCAAGTCATGGATTGCTTTATACGGGTTAACATACCCGGTTCTTTTTGGGGTTTCTCGCCAATAGCTGCTGGCCGCCACCTTCAATCTTAGTGCCAGTGGTTAGACTTTACTCTAACAAATGAGGGGTAAAATTTAACCGCTGGAATAATTTTTTTGGTCTCATAGAAGGAGTATCAATACTGACCCAATATTCCTTCTCTACTATAATTCTAGTCAGTCATTGGGGTATAAGCAAGACTTATGCCTTTTTGTATTCTTGTTGGAGGATATTACAAGGTCTGTGTAGCAAGTTTGACTAGGTAATGATCACAATGAAAAGTCATTACCTAAGTAAACCGCCTTAACCTGCTCATTTTGTAATACATCGTCTGCAGACCCCTGGGCAATAATATGTCCTTCACTCACAATATAAGCCTTTTCACAGATGGTGAGCGTTTCGCGCACATTATGGTCAGTGATCAGGACGCCAATTCCTCGTTGCTGAAGGTGTATGATGATTTGTTTGATGTCATTAACTGAGATAGGGTCGACACCGGCAAAGGGTTCATCTAGAAGGATGAATTTAGGTTCTGTCGCTAGCGCACGTGCAATCTCTACCCGTCGCCGCTCACCTCCAGATAGAGCCATTCCGAGAGAGTCCCTAATGTGAGTAATATGAAACTCTTGCAATAAGGTTTCTAGCTGCTCTAAGCGTTGGTGGCGGTTCAACTCTTTCCGTGTTTCGAGGATCGCTAAAATATTATCGCTAACCGTGAGCTTTCTAAACACAGAGGCTTCCTGTGGGAGGTAGCCAATGCCAGCTCGTGCTCGACCATGCATAGGTAAGTGACTGATATCTTTTTCATCAATTCTTATGCATCCCTTGTCCGCAGGAACTAGCCCTGCAATCATATAAAAGCACGTCGTTTTACCTGCGCCGTTAGGGCCTAACAGCCCCACTATTTGGCCGCTATTAACGGTCATTGATACGTCAATTACCACAGGACGTTTGTTATAACTTTTAGCAAGGTGAATGGCATGTAGTGTAGGCATCGATATCGTTTTCTATGGTTTTATTGGGTTGCGGGTTGAAGAGTCATGATGACCCGACCGTTTTTATCGCCAGCATTAATGACGGTACTTTTGATATCATAAGTGATTTTGTTACTGGTAGTAAGATCGCCCCCTTGTTCGAGTTTAGCATTTTCCGTTAACAGTAATACTTCTTCGGTAATGTCGTACTCAATGGTTGAGCCATTAGCAATGGTCTCGCTACTCTCGGTTTCAGGTTGTTGCCGAAACTCAGCTGGATTACCTGTAGCGATCATCTTACTGATGATGCCGGCATCGTCATAAATGGCGACTTTATCGCCAGTAATGCGAATAGAGCCTTGGGTAATGAACACGTTACCTTGGTAAACAGTTAAGCCTTTATTGCTGTTTTTTATTGCATTGTCAGCACTCACATTAATAGGCTGTTCTTTATCGTCGGGTAATGCATTGGCATTGTGGGCAACGGTCAGTAATAGGCCAGAAATAAGAGTAATAACATAGGTGGTTTTTCTAGCGCGGTTCATAGCGACTCCTAACGTTTGAGAGCAATTCAATCACGTCATTATCTAATGACAGCGTTAACCCTGTCGAAGTGGTGACGCCGGATGAATCTTTAATGGTAACAGGTTTGTCTGTTTCTGCGTATTGCGCATCAGGTTTTATAAGCAATGTTTCTGACTCAATTGTGGTGGGTGTTTCCGCGTTATCTGCGGTTTGCTGTTTTAATAGTACATTGCCACTCATGAGTATCTTTTGGTTGTTATCCATACTTTTAGCGTTGTCAGACGAGGCTTTCCACGACGCTTTTTTGTCTACATGGTTTGCGGCTTCATCATAGAAGTGTATTCTCGGGCGTGTCAGTAATGCGTAACTTGGAAGTGTGGTGGGAGTATCTGAGCTGGCTACAAAGTAATTAGCTCTTGTAGAAAATAGAATATGCGATATTTTCCCGGCTTCGTCATATTGGATGGTTCTCGACTGAATCATAAAAGTATCAGGATAAGCTGGCCTTGCTTTGGCTACGCTGCTGTTGAAATCTTTGAGTATCGTGGGAGGCGATTGCCACAGCACGAGGCCGAGAATGACTGTGAGTGCGAGAATCGCGCCAATATGTAACTTGCTCATGGGTAATGCCTAGTTTATAAATAGTGTTTTAATGCACTGCTAAAAGAATCTTGTGCAAGCATAATCATATCGCATGCTTCTCGTACAGCCCCTTCTCCACCATTGTTTTTACTTCGCCAGTGACTGTAGTGTTTGACGGCATAGTGCGCGTTGGCGGTGGTCAGTCCTAAGCCTACACGTCGAATAAGGGGTAAATCGGGATAGTCATCACCCATATGGGCGACCTGCGAGTATTCTGTGGGGCGCCGAATTAATAATTCGTTCAAGGCATTCAGTTTGTCTTCTCGCCCTTGCAGTAAATAGTCAATGCCTAAGCTGTTAGCTCGCTGCTCCACTATATGGCTTTTTCTCCCAGTGATGATGGCGACATCAACACCCGACTGTTTAAGCATTTTGATTCCGTGTCCATCTAGCGAGTTAAATGCTTTCATTTCTTCTCCGCTATTAGAAAAGAACAGTTTGCCATCAGACAACACGCCATCTACATCGAGAACTAATAAGCGAATGTTTTTAGCGCGCGCCATTACATCGCTAGAGACCGATGGGTGAGCAATAGGTGAAGGGGGAAATGTGCTGTTGGTCATCTATAGTATGCCTTACAGTATGCCGGAGCGAAGAATGTCATGGAGATGAATGACTCCTGCAGGGTGTTTGTTTGGATCGCTGACGACTAGAGAAGTAATCGCCTTCTCCTCCATAATTCCCAGGGCTTCTGCCGCTAGCATTTTTTCTTTAATAGTGTTTGGAGAGATATTCATGACATCTTTTATAAAAATACGCCTAATATCCACATCTGAGTCAATAGTTCTTCGCAAATCACCGTCGGTAAAAATCCCTTTCAGCTCCCCTTGGTTGTTCACGACAGTTGTCATGCCTAATCCCTTTTGTGTCATTTCTAGCAGCGCGTCACTTAACGAAGCCTGAAGTGGAACACAGGGTATTTTGTCACCGGTGTGCATTATGTCGGATACTTTGAGCAAAAGTCTTTTTCCAAGTGCGCCTCCAGGGTGAGAAAATGCGAAGTCTTCAGCGCTGAACCCTTTTGATTCTAAAAGCGCAACAGCTAATGCATCCCCCATCACTAAGGTCACGGTAGTACTCGATGTGGGGGCAAGATCAAGAGGGCATGCTTCGCACGTTACGCTAATATCTAAATTAACATCCGCCGCATTGGCGAGAGGCGATGTGTTGTTGCCTGTCATGCTAATGAGTGGGATGTGCAAGCGTTGTAGCATCGGGATAAGTGCAGTGACTTCTGCAGAGCTACCTGAGTTTGATATCGCAATAACCACATCGTTATTATCAATCATGCCTAGGTCGCCATGACTGGCTTCACCGGGATGAATAAAAAAGGCTGGTGTGCCAGTACTCGCTAAGGTGGCAGCAATTTTTTTACCGATATGTCCTGACTTGCCCATGCCAGTCACAATGACTTTTCCTCGGCACCGTGCCATTAATTCGCAGGCTTGATGAAAGCTTTCGTCAATGCGGATAAGGAGACCAGTGACTTCTTTTAATTCCATTTCGATGGTGCGTTTGCCAATGGTAATGTAGTCAGTGTTTGTTTTTTTTGGTTGCGTCATAAGCCTGTCATAAAAAGAGAGTGGTTAGATTTTGGTGCGTAGTACCCATTCACCGTTATCTGTATCGCTGTTGGTTATTGTATTGATGATTGAGCTAGTGAGTAGACATCAACAGTACATAATAGCCTACGTAAAGCGTTAATAATAATGCACCCGACCTGCGGCCCAGCGTAGAGTTTTTCTTAATGAGTAGTGCGAACAGCATCAAACCACAAAGCGCGGTGGTTAATGCCATCATGTAAAAATAGTCGCGATAAAAAACATCGGATGTCATGGATAACGGTTGAATAATCGCCGGTATACCCGCCACCAACAGCAAGTTAAATATATTCGAACCGATGACGTTACCTATCGCAATATCGTAATGACCCTTTAATGTGCTCATCACCGAAGCGGCTAATTCTGGCAGGCTGGTGCCCACAGCGACCACCGTTAGCCCTATAATAAGCGGGCTGATACCGAACCCTTTAGCGATAGAGCTCGCGCCCCACACCAGAATTTCTGCGCTCGTTACCAGTAAGGCCAGTCCAATGCCAAACCATAGCCCAGCGCTAAGCATGCTCATTTGAGCGATATCCTCTTCCTCTTCTGGATGTTGTTTTTTGCTATAAATTAGCCAAGCAAGCAAGGGGATCATCAGAGATACCAGTAATACTCCTTCGGTGCGACTGAGTTCGCCGTTATATAAAAACCAGCCTGCTACTCCCATCACGGCCAGCATAATAGGGACTTCTTGGCGTAGCATATATGATTTAAAGGTGAGTGGAGCCACTAATGTAGTGATGCCAAGTACCAAACCTATGTTGGCTAGGTTTGACCCAATAGCGTTGCCGATAGCAATTTCTCCCGCGCCACGCAGTGAAGCGCTAATAGACACAACAATTTCTGGGGCCGATGTGCCGAATGCTACTACTGTGAGCCCGATGAGCAATTTGGATATGCCAAAATTATTGGCGATAGCTGCACTGCCATCAATAAAACGGTCTGCGCTCCATATTAATCCAGCAAAGCCGGCCAGCACCGCTAGCCATGGTAATGTATTTGTCATAGGTTTCCTGCGGTTAAACTCGAATTGTTAATCTACATGTATGTGACTGCATTGAACCAACGCCAAAGTACGTACGAAAGATACAATCACAATGATACCGCCGCAATGCAGTGGATTTATTTAGTGAGATCATATGGATGCCGACGTTTTTGACGTTTTGTCTTCAAAAATAATAAATCGCGTATTATCGAACAAAGACAACAAATGGTATAGTGTGCGGCGATAAAAGTCAGCAACTATTGTGCAGCCATTCTACCGCTATTCATGTATGGTTCAGCTTTAAGATATACACTAACTCGTTTTGAGCTTGCCATACTTATACATGCGTGCTTTACACGTAAAATTCTACATCTACGTTAGCAGTAGAAAATTATAACACTGGAGAAAACTTATGGCGTTCAGCCGCCCCCAATCTTGGTTTACGGTCTCTATTTTGTTACGACTGGTCGTGAGCGCATCACTGTTGCTTTCGGCGGGTGTTCAGGCACAGCCTTTTGAGTCTGAACCTCATCAGCGGGTACATGATACGACAGAGCGCGTGTTAGCTTTATTGAAAACAGGTATTGATCCTGCCGTTGAGACAGATGATTTCGTGGTTAAGTTATCAGCAATATTAGATCCTGTTTTCGCATTTGATTATATCGCTCGCGGAGTGCTTGGGCGTTATGGCGAGAAGTTGACTGTTGATCAGCAATCGGCGTTCGCTGGCTCGTTTAAAAAAGGTTTAGTGAATACTTACGGTAAAGGAATTTCAGGGTTTCATGGGGTGAGCATCGTGGTTAAGCCGCCTAGCGAAGCGTTGGGCGATTCGCGAAGAACAACGGTATTACAAGAAATTACCAGTCCATCCGGTGTGACCAAGGTATCTTATAGCATGGCCAAAAACCGCCAAGGCAACTGGAAAGTGATTAACTTAATTCTTAGCGGTATTAATTTTGGACAAACGTTTCGTGGTCAATTTGCTGCGGCAGTTGAGAGGAATAATGGTGATGTCAATAAAGCGATAGCAGAGTGGGAGAAAGGCGTATTATAGTTATTTTACTCCGGTTAGCTTTCTGGTGCACTGTTGCGGGCGTCTATTAAAGCGCACAATATACTTCCAGTGGCCTTCGGATGTCTCGCGCTCTTTTAGTGCATTGACTAGTAATATTGATTACACTGCAGAGTTATAGTGATTACGCTTAATTTCTTTAAGTTTTTACGTTTATTTTACCCACATATTCGAGTTATATTATGGAACCTGATGCTATTAAATACCTTCTTCATGAACACATCACCAATGCGACAATAGACGTAACTGTTGAAGGCAGTCATGTTGCTGTGCATGTGGTCAGTGATGATTTTGAAGGTCTCAATACGCTAAAGCGACATCAAAAAGTCTATAGCGTGCTATCAGAACATATCGCCAGCGGTGTTATACATGCAGTCAATATGAAAACTTTCACTCTCCAAGAGTCGAGTTTGTAAGCATTTTTCTTCATGGTGGGGTTATGAAATTGCCCCGGTAGAAATAACTATTCTCACATACACAAAGTAGTGATACATTCATGGATAAATTGATTATTAAAGGTGGCGGGCCGCTCAGCGGAGAGATTCGCATATCGGGCTCCAAAAATTCTGCGCTACCTATTCTTGCGGCAACCATTTTAGCGGAATCCCCGATTCAAATTGGTAACCTTCCTCATCTCAACGACGTCACTACTATGCTGGCGTTGCTTCGTAGCATGGGATTGTCTATCACGCTCAATGAAAAAATGACGGTAGAAATTGATGCCAATACGATCACGGAATACACCGCACCTTACGAATTAGTAAAAACTATGCGGGCATCCATTCTGGTGCTAGGCCCTATGTTGGCTCGCTACGGTGAGGCCAACGTTTCTTTCCCTGGTGGCTGTGCAATAGGGAGTCGTCCGGTAGATATTCATTTGCGCGGTTTGGAAGCGATGGGCGCTACAATCGAAGTGGACGAAGGCTATATTCGCGCAAGCAGTAAAGGTCGCTTAAAGGGCGCCAACATATTCATGGACACCGTGACGGTAGGCGGAACAGAGAACTTACTGATGGCCGCGGTTTTAGCGGAAGGCCGGACAGTGTTACACAATGCCGCTCGGGAGCCTGAGATCGTTGATCTTAGTCATTGTCTCATCGCTATGGGAGCTAAAATTGAAGGGGTGGGATCAGACACGTTAACGATTGAGGGGGTTGAGCGTCTTCAAGGTTGCCACTACAAAGTAATGCCAGACCGAATTGAGACCGGTACCTTCCTCGCCGCCGCCGCCGCCACACGCGGACGCGTTAAATTAAAAGATACGCGCCCCGATATATTGAAGGCCGTGCTCGTTAAGTTGGAAGAGGCGGGAGCAGTTATCACCAGTGGTGATGACTGGGTTGCGCTAGATATGGAGGGTCGTCGTCCTAAAGCGGTGAGTCTACGAACAGCACCTTACCCCGCATTTCCAACAGATATGCAGGCACAGTTTACGGCAATGAATGCTGTTGCAGAAGGCACAGGTACAGTTGTTGAAACAATTTTTGAAAATCGTCTAATTCAAATTCATGAGCTAAACCGTATGGGAGCAAAGATTGTTCTCGAGGGTAATACAGCGGTAGTGACGGGTGTCGAGCGTTTGAACGCCGCCCCAGTGATGGCGACTGATTTGCGGGCATCGGCCAGTTTGGTGATCGCGGCATTAGTCGCGGATGGCGACACGGTGGTAGATCGTATTTATCATATTGACCGCGGTTATGAATGTATCGAAGAAAAGTTGCAAATGCTGGGTGTCAATATTCGCCGAGTTCCGGGTTAATAATTGTTGCCCCCGAGGTGCTGCGTGTGCAAAGTGTTATTCCATAGGCTGTTCCGAGTATTTGTTTAGCAACTTAATCAATAATATTATCGAAGAATATGAGTAAAAAGAATCCTTATGCCCCAATTAACTCTAGCGTTAACCAAAGGTCGAATTTTAGAAGAGACGCTGCCGCTGCTCGCTGCGGCAGGTATTATTCCGGCTGAAGATATCAAAAAAAGTCGTAAGTTAGCATTTGAAACTAACTTGCCCAATGTGCGCTTATTGGTCTTGCGCGGCAGTGATGTGCCCACTTACGTTCAGTTTGGCGCTGCCGACATGGGGGTGGCGGGTAAAGATACTTTGCTGGAGCATGGCGGTGACGGCCTGTACTCTTTGGTAGACTTAGGGATTGCCCGATGTAAGCTGATGACGGCAGGTATTAAAGAGGCTCCACAAAAAGCAGGTAGAATCAAAGTGGCGACAAAGTACGTAAATGTGGCTAGGCAGTTTTATGCCGAACAAGGTCGGCAAGCTGACTTTATCAAGCTTTATGGTGCAATGGAATTGGCGCCTATTATGGGTCTGGCTGATGAAATTGTTGATATCGTAGATACCGGTAATACGCTGCGGGCTAACGGTCTAGAAGCAAGGATAGAAATAGCCGACATTAGCTCCCGCCTAATCGCCAATAAAGCGTCAATGAAAATGAAGCATACTGCCATGCAATCTGTGGTCGACTCGGTTATCAGCGCGGTAGCTGCCCAGTCTTAAATAGTTCTCTTTAATCACCTTTTTAAGCTACAGAATAAACCATAGAAACCATGATGAAAATTCAGCACTTATCTACATCCGATAAAAACTTTGACCAGCAGTTAGACAAGCTATTAGCTTGGGACTCAGTGTCAGACCCGCAGATAGCTAAAACAGTTGATGATATATTGTCCGCGGTAAGAAGCCGGGGTGATGAGGCGGTCATTGCCTATACTAACCAGTTTGATCGTCGTGATGTTGCCGTAATAAAAGATGTTGCTGTTTCGCAAGATACTTTGAGGCAAGCATTGGAAGAGTTGCCTACAGAGCAACGTGAGGCGCTAGAAATAGCGGCTAAGCGAGTGCGTGATTACCATCTCCATCAGGTTCAGCAGTCTTGGCAGTTTACTGAGCCTGACGGCACGGTGTTAGGTCAAAAAATAACACCTATTGATCGCGTAGGTCTCTATGTTCCTGGTGGAAAAGCGTCTTATCCCTCTTCCGTGCTCATGAATGCCATACCTGCAAAAGTAGCGGGTGTGAGTGAGATAGTGATGGTTGTTCCTGCTCCCGATGGGCATATTAATCCGTTGGTATTGGCTGCGGCGGCGATTGCCGAAGTTGACAAAGTATACACCATTGGCGGTGCGCAGGCAGTCGCGGCGCTGGCTTATGGCACAGAGTCTATTCGACAGGTAGATAAAATTGTTGGTCCAGGCAATATCTACGTGGCCACTGCGAAACGAGCTGTTTTTGGTCAGGTGGCGATTGACATGATAGCGGGTCCTTCGGAGATATTGGTGGTGTGTGACGGTCTTACTGATCCAGACTGGGTAGCGATGGACTTGTTTTCTCAGGCCGAGCATGACGAGCAAGCGCAAGCTATTTTTTTGACTGAGAGCGATGAATTTCTACAGCAGGTAAGTGATAGCATCGATAAATTGCTGCCGACATTAGCTCGAAAAACTATCGCTAGCGTGTCTTTGCGTAACCGCGGAGCCTTAATTAAGGCGGCGGACAAGCAGCAGGTGATCGAGTTAATCAATCGTATTGCCCCGGAGCATCTAGAGTTGTCGGTTGATGATCCTGAATCTTACCTTGATGATGTCCGTCACGCAGGTGCGATATTCATGGGCCGCCATACATCAGAGGCACTGGGTGATTATTGTGCGGGGCCCAACCATGTGCTGCCGACATCCGGTACGGCACGCTTTTCGTCTCCATTGGGCGTGTATGACTTCCAAAAGCGTAGTTCGTTAATCTACTGTTCTGCTGAGGGTGCTAGTACGTTGGGCAGAGTTGCATCAGTGCTGGCGCGAGGGGAATCGTTAGAAGCGCATGCGAGATCAGCTGAATACCGTATTAAAAGTCAGGGCTAGATCTCATTTCCGACGGTTATTTGTAGTAGCTTACGGGTCCCTTGGACGAGTCCCAACATTAGCCTTTACTTTCAGCAGGTCACCCTTTCTATAAAGGGTGACCTGTACCTCGTCATCGGGACGTACGTTGGCGATTAAATTCATTCCTTCTCTACCATTAACAATGACCTGTTGGTTAATGCGCGTGATAATGTCACCCACCATTATACCTGCTTTATCCGCGGGGCCATTAGGATAAATGCTGGTGATCATTACGCCACTGCCCTGTTGCAAGTTGTAAGTGCGGATGATGTTATCGTCTAGCGTTCGTGCTTCGATACCCAGCCAGCCTCTAATGGCCTGACCAGATGTGATAATGTCGGTCATGATGTTGACCGCGATGTCAGCAGGAATAGCGAAACCTATTCCCACGCCTGAACCCGAGGATTTGCCGTTGAGTATAGCGGTATTAATACCGAGTAATTTCCCTCTGGCATCAATAAGCGCTCCGCCAGAATTCCCTGGGTTGATGGCCGCGTCAGTTTGTAGAAAGTTTTCATACACGTTGATGCCCAAGCCATGCCGACCGGTAGCGGAGATAATCCCGAGAGTAACTGTTTGGCCGATACTAAAAGGGTTGCCTATTGCCAGTACCACATCGCCAATACGGGTTTTTTGAGGTTCGCCTAATGTGATAGATTGGATGTTCTTGACGGAGATCTTTAGTACCGCCAAATCCGTTTCTGGGTCTGAGCCTACGAGTTCCGCGCTAACCTCTCTCCCGTCGTAAAGTGACACAATGATTTCTTCGGAATCAGCGATAACATGATTGTTTGTGAGTAAATAACCCTCGTTATTAATGATAACGCCAGAACCTAGAGCGGCCGACATGCGTTGTTGTTGAGGTATGTCAGCACTATTAAAAAAGTGTCTAAATAAAGGGTCGTCAAATAAAGGGTTGCGCGGTGAGTCAATACTTTTGCGAGAAAAAATATTGACTACTGCGGGAGCCGCTCTACTGACAGCGTCAGCGTAAGAAATGGGTTGCTGGTTGGTGGGTACTAAAAAAGTATTGAGCTGTTGTCCTAATGAGTAACGCAGGCTGGGCGTTACCACTATCGTCACGACGCCAATACACAGCCCCGCAAATATTGGCCAGCTGAGAAAAGACAATATGTTACGTATTATGTTGCGCATAAAAAGAAGGCCGACTTTATCAGCTGATTGTGTACTGTCCTTAGGATGACCATATTGGTTTTCGTTTACTTCCCCATCTTCTGTATTGGCGCGTCTGTCTCTTCTTCTAATTCATAGCTTTCACTCAAAGCGCCAGTGCCTGGGGCCCAGTCTTTTGGTGGCTGGAACGTTTCTCCAGAGTTGTCGAGTGAGGCGTTTTCATCACCATCGACACTGTTAGATAGTAATTGCCGGCTAATATCTACATTGGCAAGTTTTAGGGCGCTTCCAGCTAAATGCTCATGAACTTCCTTATAGTTTTGCGTGAGGTTGTTGACCAGCTGTGCTGTTTGTGAAAAATGATCCATGACCTCTCCTTGATAGCTACTAAGCTTATCTTCGGTTTCTTGTAATCGGGCTTCTAGCGCGCGCGATTTCTTTTCGCTGGGTGATAATGTGCGCGTGAGCAAAAGGCTTAATAGACAACCCACAATAAATGTGGTTGCTGCAGCAATAAGCAAGGTGGTGAGTGTAAACACGATTTTCTCCAAGTAATTTTAACAGAATCAATAATACGCCCAACTTCCTTAAGAGTAAAACTTTCAAACTGGAATATTTGAGTGTGCTCAGTATACGCAACGTTTCATACGCAATAGCATTTTATTTGACTACATTATTTATATGCTGGTTGACTGGGTAGAATATGTTGTTGGTGGAATGGTAGATGTAATTTTGCGTAAGTGAGTGCGAGTGTCGAAAATTAGCACTAAGAGCGTTGGTTAAATGCTATATAATATTAATTTTATATTTATACAAAATCAATTATCAAACCTAAAAATATCGAACGCAAAAGTAATGAACTTGACACCCGTAGAACGCTATCAAAAAGATTTGTTACGTCCCGACTTCGTCTCTGATCCGGCGCAGCAATTTGCAGTAGAAAAACTGCAGGTATTGTATGAAAAATTAGTCCATAAGAGCACTGCAAAGCCGAGTATTTTGTCGTTGCTCTCTGGTTTCGTGACTAAGAAGTCGACTGACCCTGTGCGCGGCCTCTATTTTTGGGGTGGAGTAGGTCGTGGCAAAACCTACCTTATGGACAATTTTTACGAAAGTTTGCCGTTTGACAAAAAAATGCGGGCGCATTTCCATCGCTTTATGCGCAGAGTACATAAAGACCTGGCCTCGCTCGATAAAGAAAAGAATCCTCTCGTTATCGTGGCGGATAAGATTGCTATGGAGACAAATATTATTTGTTTCGATGAGTTTTTTGTTACTGACATTACAGATGCAATGATTTTGGCCACATTGTTCGATGAGCTATTTAAACGAGGCGTCAGTTTGGTTGCTACCTCGAATATCGTTCCCGATGGTCTGTATAAAGAGGGTTTGCAGCGCGCACGATTTTTGCCTGCCATAGCTTTGCTTTATCAGCATACGGAAGTAGTCAATGTTGATGGTGGTACGGATTATCGGCTGCGCAGCTTAGAGCGGGCTGAGCTCTATCATCACCCTCTGGATGGCGATGCGGATCAAAGTCTTTATAGTGGTTTTTATAGTCTCGTACCTGACAAAGAAAAGATTGTTAAGGGGCTCTTGTTAGAGATAGAGGGTCGCAAAATACAGGCCCGCTATCACGCCGAAGATGTCTCATGGTTTGATTTTTTAGCGTTGTGTGATGGGCCGCGTTCGCAGAATGATTATATTGAGCTGGCGAAAGAGTGTCATGCGGTGGTGATATCCAATATTCCAGAATTGACAGGCAAGCGTGAGGATCAAGCTCGACGCTTTATTAATTTGGTTGATGAATTTTATGATCGTAGCGTTAAGTTGATTATCTCTGCGGATAAGCCACTAGATGCGCTCTACAGTGGCAGTCAATTGCGATTTGAGTTTGAACGAACGGTTAGCCGGCTGCTTGAGATGCAGAGCCATGATTATCTTTCCCGTCCACATAAGCCATAGATGAGTATTCAGTGCAGAATGAATAAACCGCTTGCGTCATGCTCATCAATTGTATAAAATTCGCCCTCTTTTTTTAGGTGATCCTATTGTAAGTTATTCTAAGCTACAAGCTTATCTAGGTTCAGTATTTCAAGTTCAATAAAGGCAACCACAACATGAAGACTATAAGTGCCAATCCAGAAACGGTAAAACGTGACTGGTATGTTATTGATGCTGATGGCAAAACTCTAGGCCGCATGGCTACTGAGATTGCTACCCGTTTACGCGGTAAGCATAAACCTGAGTACACCCCCCATGTAGACACTGGCGATTATATAGTCGTTGTTAATGCTGAAAAAGTTCGTGTAACGGGCAATAAAGCAAAAAACAAGCTGTACTATCGTCATACTGGTTACATTGGTGGTATTAAGTCACTCAGTTTCGAAAAAATGATCAAAAAAGCTCCTGAGCGCCCGATCGAAATGGCGGTTAAAGGTATGTTACCTAAAGGCCCGCTAGGTCGTGCAATGTACAGAAAACTGAAAGTTTATGCGGGAACCGAGCATCCACATGCTGCTCAGTTACCACAAGAACTGACACTATAATCAGGAGTTTATGATGACAGCTACTCAATATTACGGTACAGGTCGACGCAAAACGTCTACCGCCCGCGTATTTATTACCAAAGGTACAGGCGCAGTGACTATTAACGGCCGCACAATCGAAGAATATTTCGGTCGTGACGTTGCGCGTATGATAGTTCGCCAACCGCTTGAATTATTAGAAGCAGCAGACCAGTTCGATATCAACGCAACAGTAAAAGGTGGTGGTAGTTTTGGTCAGGCAGGTGCAATTCGTCACGGTTTGACGCGTGCCTTAATGCAGTATGATGAAGAGAACCGTCCAGCATTACGTAAAGCGGGATATGTTACTCGTGACGCGCGTGAAGTTGAGCGTAAGAAAGTAGGTCTCCGTAAAGCGCGTAAGAAGCCACAGTTCTCGAAACGTTAATTTCACATCGTGCTCAATTAATGCTCAGATTGAACGTGGTCTGGGCATTTTTTTTGCTCTAAATACACTAATACGCACATAATGTGTGGCGATTCTTGTCACTGTGGTCTAATTTCATTAACATGTGCTGTTAACAGTAAGAGAATCTGCGCGTGGGTGGTGATGTTATGTCATCAGGCATTGCAGGTTGTCACGTATAAGAGTCGTTGCGTGCTTTTGTGTTTCGTAACGACGTGCATCTTCTTTTGGTCAGTAATCTAAGTAGTGATGGGGGAATACGTCATGAGTGATGGCGAAGTAGTGAACGAGGGTCGACGAAAGTTTTTGACTGCAGCTACATCTGTAGTAGGTGCGGTGGGCGCAGTCGGTTTTCTAGTGCCGTTTGTAGGCTCTTGGAATCCAAGTGCAAAAGCCAAGGCTGCTGGAGCACCAGTAACCATTAATCTTGCCAAGATTGCTCCTGGGCAAATGATTACCGAAGAGTGGCGTGGCAAACCGGTATATATTATTCGACGAACGCAGGAAGCCCTAGATGGTCTTGCAGAAGTTTTAGGCGATATTAGTGATCCGTTCTCCGAAAAATCGGTGCAGCCAAGTTATGTGGCTGATCAAGAATCCCGAGCTATTAAACCAGAATTTATGATTATGTTAGGTGTTTGTACGCACCTAGGCTGCGCGCCTAAGTTTCGTCCCGATGTGGGCGCGAAAGACTTAGGTGGAGACGCATGGCAGGGTGGTTTTTATTGCCCATGTCATGGTTCGAAATTTGACTTGGCAGGCCGAGTTTACAGCGGTGTTCCTGCACCACTTAACTTAGAAGTTCCCCCGCACTTTTATGAGACGGATTTTATAGTCGTGATTGGTGAAGATGGAGGTGCTGCATAATGAGTAAAGCAAATGGTTTATTAGGTTGGATTGATGACCGTCTACCTATACTTCGTGCATGGGATACCCATATGGGTAAGTACTATGCGCCTAAAAACTTTAATTTTTGGTACTTTTTTGGTGTGTTGGCGCTGATTATATTAGTCAATCAGTTGTTGACGGGTGTTTGGCTGGTGATGAGCTATGAGCCATCAGCTGAAGGTGCTTTCGCATCAGTGGAATACATTATGCGCGATGTAGAGTGGGGTTGGTTAATTCGCTACCTACA
>Ga0307488_10002485_pt1 | contig 15577 bp, 19 predicted proteins | sample SB02metaG_FD_202248 | JGI IMG/M metagenome (GOLD analysis project Ga0307488, IMG submission 202248) | Sea-ice brine microbial communities from Beaufort Sea near Barrow, Alaska, United States - SB 0.2 | ecosystem: Environmental > Aquatic > Marine > Coastal | place: USA: Alaska | collected... | reverse complement strand
CAAACAAAAGAGCATTAGGTTTTGCTGACCTAACATTATTGTTAACAAGCAAAACTGAATTGAGATTAGCGGCGTAATACCCAATAATTTCAGGGGCGGCCCCTGCCTTGCAACAGAAGTGGGGCACTTAAAAGGAAAAATATGACAATAAAAATGAAATTCTCACGAAACAATACAGGTTCAATCACTATGTACGACGGTGAGGAGATACAGCACAATCATAAAAAGAGCTTCTGCCTGATCAGTCTATCAGAAGAGGAACCAGACCAGATAATACATACACTCAATAAGGTGTTCCCCGCAGATCATGTCGCAGTTTTCTTATGGCCCAAGAGCAACGGAGACTTCAGTAATCCTATGTTGAAATATGCCTGTGTTCATGCTAGATTCACAGTTGTGGACAAGAAGGCCACTCCCTTGTTCCTAGAGGAGGATGTGCTAATTGAGAAGAAGACCTATGTAGTTTCAGAACAGGAAACGTGGGAAGACATATTCGCTAGGATAAAAAAAGAGAGATTCCCGGATTAATTTTAGTCACCATTGATATACCTAAGTTTTCTTGCATACCACACGTTCTTGCCGATTACTCTATATCTGTCCATGTTACCTCTACAGATTTCAGTTTGCCTCTCCAACCCTTTTCATGATATATCAAAGGCTGTGCGTGTTTTTTTCTATCGTTATCGGTCTTGACATCACGGTGTCTGATCCATTCCTCCTGTTTAAGGTCCACTCTAGCGGTCATGAATAGATCAGTTATAGCCCTTTGATCTAATCCTAGCACAAAACATCTGGTTAACTGATTCACAATCATTGAAGACAAATGTCTGATCTTATTAATCTGTGTAGGATGGAAATGACAGAAAGTGGCCATCAGCCTATCATTGTATTTTGTAAATGCAGAGTTTGAGAATAGCAGTTGTGTCTGCTTCTCTGATGGTTTATGCTGTGCGTAGGCATCCACATCTGCCACTATCACAGACTGTTCCTCGGTCATCAGAGAGCCCATGACCACAAATCGTTGGCACTGGCAGTAGCATTCGTAAAGCCATTGCTTCACTTGTTTGTCTGTGTGTGGTTTGTTCTGTATGCTACTTCTAAATTCATTAAGAGCTTTTTTCCAGTCGTAATCCTCTGTGTTGCACCAAGTGTGTGAAACTCCCAGTTGCTCCAATCTTTTAATTGATTCTTTGCTTGGATCTATGATGTGTACATGTATAGGCAGTTGCCAATGTTCCGTGAATGTCTGGTAGAATCTAGGGAAGTACTTGTTAAAGTAAGTCTCATCACAAGAACAAAGTATTAACCTTTGGTGTGGGGGCCACTCTCCCTGTATATCTGTAAACATTAGCTCAAGGTATCTGATGATTCGTTTAGTTCTAGAGATTTAGCTATATTATCTCTATCTCTTTGGTTTAGGCTAGTCAATAATGATTCACTCTGGTTGTACACTGATCTGTTGGATGTTGTTATGTTTAATTGCTTACAGGCATCGGCTATCTGCTGTTCCACAGTCAATAAATCATATCCTTTAGTGTCTACCCTTGAATCTTTCTTGGCCTTGTTGGCCACTGCTTCAATATTCACGAAGTCCAACACATCGGGCAGTCCGCTGTCTCTTAATACTGTATCAATAATACTGTCCTTGTCCGAGATCGCATTTGTCGTGTAGATGGGATTCAGATTGGTCGAGTTCTCCTCATAGTCTACAAAGTATTGTTTCCAATCCGGATTTTGTGATATACGACCCATCAGTGTTCTCAAATTTTCGTCTTCCGCCAAAGATGCGTATTGGAAGTGGGACGTTAAATTATCTACGAAGGTATCTATACTTGAAAGATTGCTGTTCTCTAAAGAAATCTGTACATTTATATTCTCTCTGGCCGCTATTAGACGTGTTCTATGCGTCAGGTATGGCTCCGCCGCTAGTGCTGTGTTGAAGGTGGCCGCCGCTGTGCCAACTGTTGTCGCAAACGTATCTAATGTCTTTTGAAAGTCTGTTGAGTCTGCAACTACACTTGCAAGGAAACCAATTAGATTAGTAATGGCTAACTGATATGCTGTGTCAGAAGCCAGTCCAGCAGTGTTTATAAATGCAACTGATTCGTTTAGTGTTGTAAACACAGGTATAGAACTGTCTTTCTTTTCTGTAAAAATGTTGTTCAATGTGCCTAGATGATCGTCCACTGTCCTGCTCTGTTCTGCAGGAGTTGTGCCGTACAATTCTGGTATGTTTGTCTGTATAGTTTGAACAGTCTGTAGTATTTCTAGAAACGTTGTTGGATCACCGCCCGTTCCCACTACCGGAACTATGGAACCATCTAATATCGTATTGGTGTGTCTAATGAGATCACCTATCACCCGACCCATGTTTATGTGTCCGAGAGCGTTGATATCATCTTTGAGATCATTCTTCTGTGATACTGTTAGTACTGTGTTGTCATCTATTGCTGTGTCTAATGCAAAACTTTTAAGCACCCATCCTATCTTAAATCCATTTATTGAGTTCTCTAGTCCTTGGTTAGAGAAGTTTGGATTGTTGTTAGCAAGTGTTTTTAATCCTTTTTTGACTGTCATTACTATCCTCCTGCGAACACGTTGGAAGTGCTTGTGCAGGAACCCTTGTCTGCTTTATCGCCTGCCCTGGCCACTGGTATATTCTCTGCGAAAACTGATCTAGAACTTCCGTGTACCTCGGCCTTGTGAAATTTGCATTCATCACCCTTTTTTTTCTTGTGAGGCTTTAATTGATCGCCCGGTCTCAACATAGGCCTGCCATTGGCAAACACAGTGAACTGTGTCGCAAAGACTGGAGCCTTGAACGTGCATGTATGTCCTGTTATGGCTAGATCTATTCTGTGTCTTGATACTGCTGGCATAGTACTAGTATTTATAGATACTAAAAACCGCTTGTATTATAGTTTGAATTTGCTGAATTGGCCCTTCTTGACATCCTGTTTGATGCCGCCAACTATGTATGATTCCACTTCTGTCTCTTGTGGTGCCACCTGCATGCCTTTGCTTGACAGCCAGTGCTGTGTCCATGGTAAAGGATTTGCTGATGCGGCCACGTCATATATTGGATCAAATCCCAGTGCCCTCAGCCTTTTGTTTGCGATCCATTCCACGTAGTTGCCCAACAGTTTCTCATTGAGTCCTATGATGGAACCATCCTTGAACAGGTACTTGGCCCATGCTTTCTCTTCGTCCACTGTGTTCTTGAACATCTGTATCACTTCTTTCTCTGTGCCTTTCATGGCCTTTGTCATCTCTGCGTCATCGCCCTTCTGCCATGCCTTGATAACATGTGTGGACAGGTTCAAGTGTGTTGCTTCATCTCTTGCTATCAGTGACAACAGTTTGGCAGAACCTTCCATGAGTTTAAGTTCACCAAACGCGAATGTGCAGGCGAATGATATATAGAATCTTAATCCCTCTAGTAGGTTAACTGTGACCATTGCAAGATACAATGCCCTTTTAAGTTCTATGATGTCACCTTTGCCTTTGACTGTGTAGTCCAGTGCCATCTTGTTGAACTTGTCATAGTTCTCTGTGACAGTCTTAGCTCTCTTTAGGATCTCTTTGTCTTCCAGTATGGTGTCAAACACTTCTGCAGGATCGGCGTAAACGTTCTTCATGATGTGCGTGTATGCTCTTGAGTGAATAGTTTCAAAGAAGTCCCATGTTACTATGCAACCTTCCAGTTCAGGATTTGAACAGTATGGTAGGAATGCCAATGATGGGCCTCTGCCTTGCACACTGTCAAGCAGTGTTTGATATTTCAGGTTACTTGTGAATATGTGTTTCTGTTCTGGTCTGAAGTTCATGAAGTCTGCTCTGTCCTTCTGCAAACTGACTTCTTCTGCTCTCCAGAAGTAACCCAGCATGGTTTGATTCAACTTGTCGAACTGTGGGTATTTGATGTCGTCATAACGTTGGATAGCCATGTCCTCACCAAAGAACATTGGTTGCTTCATCCAGTCAACCTTAGTTGTGTTAAAAACAGTTTTTGCCATTATATTGTACAGGCATCGCAGTCTTCGCCGTCGATGTCCGCGACTGTACTTATCGCAGTTTCTGGTAATTCAACATCCTCACCATCGTCGGTGTCTATCACGGCACTCAATCCTGCAGGTTGTATATCTTCGTCATCACCCTTGAAGTCGTATGTGTTCTGATAGTAACTTGTTTTCCAACCAAGTTTGTATGCTGTCAGCATGTCCTGTGCCATCACTGATAGTGGAACTTCGTTGTTGTCAAAGTGTGTGGGATTGTAACTCCAGTTGCCTGATATGGCTTGATCGAAGTACTTCTGCATCATGGCAACAACATTGATGTAACCTGTGTTGCTTGGCATGTCCCATAGCAGAGTGTAATCGTTTTTAAGTTTAGGGAACCCTGGTGCAATCTGCTTCAGAGGGCCTTTCTTGCTTTTCTTGATTGATAACAATGCTCTAGGCGGTTCTATACCATTCGTCTCGTTTGAAACTACTGAACTACTCTCACTTGGCATCTGTGCTGACAGTGTACTGTGTCTTAGTCCATACTTGGCAATGTCTTTCCTTAGACTTTCCCATGCCATCCTCTGTTTGTGTGGCACGATTTTGTCCACATCTTTCTTGTAGTGATCTATTGGCAGTAAGCCATCTGCGTATTTTGTTCTGTCAAATCCTTCACACTTGCCCTTTTCTTTTGCAAGAGTGTTACTTGCTTTCAACAAGTGATATTGGAATGCTTCTGAAAGTCTGTCAACTAGATCCCATGCCTTTGGATCAGAATATTTAACACCATGTTTTGCTAGATAATGTGCCAGTCCAATGTAACCAATACCTAGACTTCTTCTTCTCTTTGTGCTGACTTCCGCCGCCTTAACTGGATAATCCTGGTAGTCTATGATCTGTTCTAGTGCTCTGACTGCCAGATCACATATGTTCTCTAGTTCACTTAGGTCATTCAATCCACCTACATTGACTGCTGAAAGAATACAAAGTGCAATCTCTCCTTGGTCATCGTGTATGTCTTGTATAGGTGTAGTGGGTAGTGTTATCTCTTGACACAAGTTACTCATTGAAACTTTATCTTTGAATGAACTGTGTGAGTTACAGTGGTCCAGGTTCATGATATAGATACGTCCCGTCTCTGCTCTCTCTTTTAATAGATCTCCAAACAGATCCTGTGCTGGAACTGTTTTCTTTGGAATAGTCTTGTCAGCTTCGTATTTCAGATACAAGTCATCAAAATCTTCTGTACCGAATGCTTCATATAGTCCCGGTGCTTGGTGAGGTGATATCAATGTGATGTCTTCCTCGTTCATGAATCTCTCATAGAACAGTTTTGTAATCTGTATCGAGTAATCTAATTTTCTTACCCTGTTGTCCTCTGTGCCTTTGTTATTTTTCAGTACAAGGATGTCTTCTATCTCTGGGTGCCATATTGGGAAGTGGACAGTTGCTGAACCACCCCTCACACCATTCTGTGTACAACATCTCACAGTTGCCTCGAACTTCTTGAGGAACGGAACCACACCTGTGTGTTGAACCTCCCCGCCTCTGATTCTGCTGTTGATACCTCTGATACGTCCTGCGTTGATTCCTATGCCTGCTCTTCTGGCAACGTACAATCCTATCGCCATGTCACTTGAGAATATGCTTGACAGTGTGTCGTCAGTGTCTACCAGAACGCAAGAAGCAAATTGTCTTATAGGAGTTCTTACCCCTGCCATCACTGGCGTTGGAATGTTTATCTTGTGTTGTGATATCGCATCGTAATATTTCTTAACATAGCCTAATCTTGTCTTTGCTGGATACTCCGCAAACAGTGTGGCCGCAATCATCATGTACATGTCCTGTGGTGTTTCGTAAAGTTGTCCTGTGCTTCTGTCCTGCACGAGATACTTGTCACATATCTGTCTTAGACCTGCGTATGTGAATTTAAGATCTCTATCTCTCTTGATCCATGTGTTGAATTTTTTAATCTCTGTCTTTGAATATTTGTCAAGTATGCCTTTGTCATACACACCTAGTCTAATATTCCTTAGAATTAGTTTCAGTAATGGAATGTATTCGTACTGACCATGTGCTTCTTTCCTCACATCATATGATAAGAGTCTTGCCGCGGCAAATTGATAGTTGGGTGTTTCCAAACTTATTAAGTCATTTGCCGAACGCACTAGAACATTCTGTATATCTTTTGTTGTCATGCCATCATAGAACTGGATGTTGGCATTCATTTCAATCTGTGATGAACTAACACCTGTAAGACCTTCACAGGCCTCTTCAACGACAAAATGGATCTTGTTGATGTCAAGTATCTCCAGCTTGCCATCTCTCTTCTGTACCTTAATTGTCGAGGAGTTGGTGTTTGGCATTAAGTTTTTGTAATTTTTATTTTTGATTATTGTTTTTGTTGTATCCATATTTATCTAATTCTGTGTTTATATATTTTTTTAGTGTATTTTGTCATTGTCGTTAGGCTAAAACTGCAACGTCGTTTTGCTATTTTATAATATACTAATATTATATTGAAAAGACTTTTTTGTCTAGTGGATAATAGATTTTTATGTGGACAACCTTAGGTATTATGCTATGATTGTTGTTTGGTAATCAAAGGTTGCGTTAGTACTTGATGAGTCTGTCATGACATACTTTAGAGCAACTGTTTCACTGCCTGCTGTGGAGTCTTTGTTGTCAAGTGCGGCTGAAAGAGTAACTCCAATATCTGAACCACTTTCAGTGAAGGTATCATCGGAACTGACTGCTGTGGTAGATGCACTGATAACAAATTCTCCTGTCCTGTCGAGTGTTCCTCTTACTATCTTATATTTGATGATTAAACCTTTTCCTGCTAGTGCCGGAAATTCGTTTATCGTAGTGGCCGACGATGTGTTGTTTAAGAGAGTTTCTTGTCTAATTGCTTTGGTTTGTATTCCAATGCCTTGTAATTCTGGTGCGGCATTTAATTCTGAACTGCCGTCTGCTCTCCTTAGGTCTGTCCTCTCAAAGAAATCCATCATGGATGAACACTCATCGTTATCGTATTGTAGTACAGGAACTTCTCTATATGATCCTGTTCCTTCGAAGTTGTTAGCAACAGTTTCAGCATACCAGTTACCATAAGAAATAACATTCCTTGCTCCTGTTCCTGCGTCAGCACCTGCGGTAGGTTTAACCCATATTGCTTGTTGTCCTATTGTGCTCCAGCTTGAACCTGAGAACTGTATGTCTCTTGGTCCTTTGGTCAGTCCGTTTGTTGATCCGTCCATCTCTGCACCAAGTAGTGCACCATAGTAGGCAGTGCTGAAATCACAGTTTGTAAATCTTACATTTGTAACATCATAACTCATGTCTACCAGTCTGGCAAATCCTGTGAACTGACATTGGTCGAACACTATGTTCGCACAAGGTAAAGCTGTTGTTGATCTAACCGATACACCTTTTGAATTTGACGAGTCTGTGCCATTGGTGATAAATGTTCCTTGGAACTTAACATGGTTGATATACACTTTTGTTGCATTGTCTATTGACAGTCCACCATAGGCAACTGTCGTTCTTATTGTCATGTTTGAAATCTGTATCTGTGTTGGTGTTGTTGCACCTGATCCACCTATGTTACCGTAAACATTTCCGTCATCATCTTCTGTTACCATTGCCGGTGCTGATGCTGAATTTTTTATTATAGTCTTGTCTGGGCCTTCTCCAACCAAGTGTGCATGAGGTGGAATGGTTAGTGAAGCATTGATCTTGTATGTGCCTGCAGGAAAGAATAATGTTCTTCTTGCTCTCGCATCATCTTGGTCTGTGTCTGAATACAGTTCGTCTATAGCTCTCTGTATAGCAACTACATCTGCTGTTGAATCATCTCCTACCGCTCCGAAGTCCTTTACTGAAACATAGTCGTCCAGTCTCTTCTGTAATGTCCTGGATACGTCGCCTGTTGCACCTGTCACTATAGGAGTTAAATCTCCCAGATAACCTTTGTATGTGTGGCTTACTGATGTTGTAAATGATGAACTGCTGGCAGTCATAACCTCTGTGTTTCCCACTGCAGGAGCACCGTCTGCCACTGTACCATTACCTATGTACAGTCTTTGATCATCAACAGACCAACCCAATTCTCCAGCCGCTAATTGCGGTAGATCGGTTTTCTTTCCACGTCTGTGCTGTATTCTACTAATTTGTACTATCGGCATATAGTGTTATTTATTAAAGGACAGACTTGTAATATTGTTCCAATTTGCTGTACCACTGTCCCACCCAGTAGTCATAGTTCTCTATCTCGAATGACTGGAATTCGTTCGCCTGTGTGCATATGAACATACGTCCGCTCTTTATCTGTGTGCCGTACTGTTTGTTGTGTGCTTCTGAATATGCTACCAATTGGAGATAGTAGTCGTCCACCCACTCCTTCTTCTTCAAACGTCTTGACTGCTTGAAATCCATTATGGCAGGCTCGCCCTTGTAAACTCCAACTAGGTCTGTCGTACCCGCGTACAGTTCTTCGTAATATAAGGATACTTCTGATCCCCACACCTCTGAAACATCTTTCAGTCCGTTATCAATTATGACATTGGCCATTGTGTGTGCCTTTTGATGTATTAGATTTGATCCAGGTTTTCTCTCAATACCTTTCACATGTTTCTCTAGTGAGTTGTGCATCACTGTTCCTATGTTGGCACTCTCTGTTGTTATCTGTTGTGCCTTCTCTGCACCGATCCTCTTGCGCCATGCATGTAGATGTGTCATGTCCTTGGTCGCACTCAGCACTGTGGTCACACTGGGTACCTGTCTACCGTCTGGTGTAGCATAATGTCGCTTGTGATTCTTTGTGACCCTAGACAGTTCACCATAGGGATATTTCTGTATGTAGGTTATGCCTTTACTCTTAATTACATCTTCCGATATCTTCATAGACATATTGTATATTACTTTATAGATTTTGTCAAAGTTTCTTCCAGCTCTGGTAATAGTACACGCCAGGTATTACTTTTTCTATGTTGATCCTGGGTGTCGTTGTATCTAATAAAAGACTTTTGTAAGTCAACTTCTGTCGCTTTGTCAAGTTGATCAATACGTAGGTTCTTGATTTGTGTATTGTAGAAAAATGATATGCCTCTGTATTTTTCAAAGTACTCTGCACTTTTCTCTAACTTGTCTGCTACCATCAATCTATATTCTCTTGGTGCTGTGTCGTAGTTGCATATACGAGGATACCATACCTGTGCCATCCAGGATATGTTAAATGTGTCTCCCCATGCTCCATCTGAAAAATCTATAAACCATTTCAACATCTCGTCTAGTTGGTGTATGTTCAGCAGTTGTACAGCAGGACTAAATGTTATGAATCCATTGCCGTGTTCGGTTAACATTTTTTTATAGTAATCTAGGTTTTCTACAACTTTGTTGAAGTTGCTAGGATATCTTATGTACTCTGTCATATCACCAATGCCGTCTAGGCTGGCCCATATGGTCCATGATTTCATCTCTGGTAGCCACTGTATCATCTTGGGATTGGTGTTTGTGAGATTGGTCACTATGGTTATGTCCTTGTCTTTGAGTGTGTCGTTCTTGTAGCAGTAGTCTAGCAGTTCGTAGAACTCTGGTATCACTGTTGGCTCACCGCCTATGATTGTCAGCATCGTTATGTGTTTGCTCACATACTCTATGAGTCTGTTCTTTGTTTTCACAGTCCGGAACCAATTGTATTCCACCGATAGGTTGTTGGTCCAGTTGTTCACATTGCCACTCTGTTTGTAGACCCAATCCAAGAAGTCCTTGTCTTTCTTTCCAATCTGTAGTATTTCCTTGCCTATTTGATTTGAATAGTTCTGCCCACACATCTTGCATTTTAGATTACATACATTACCAAAGTGCAACTCCATTGAGTGTGGCATGATGTCCATGGATCCATCAGCGTTGACATTTTTAAGATTTGTCTCTTCGTCACTATCATTCCTCATGGATTTGTATCCACGTGCCTCTTGATCCACACACTTGGTGCAGGCCTTTAGCACTTCGCCGTTCTTCATCTTGAGTCTTGCACTTTTCATGTAGTCACTGTTCCATGTCTTGTGCAAAGAATCATTGTTCATGTGTATCCTGTTGCCTTTCTTGTCTGTGGCGTTCTCCATGGTGGCACAGCACAGTCTTACAGATCCAGACATGTGTATGTACTGGTGTGTGAAGGGAAAGGCACAATAAGTCTTAGGCATTGGCTACTCCACAAGTGTGATAACAGGTCTGTAGACGGTATGCATTTTCTTTACCTTGTATACCATTTGCTAACTCGTTAAAGAATTCACCTTCTAGTATGTCTTCTAAAGTGTTGTGATTGATATTAATTGAGGTGTAGTCTTTTATGATGTTCTTTGATTCGTGCATCTTCAGATCACCCAACCAACAGCAGGGACTTACATCTCCGTTTGCGGCTATGTATATTTCACTGTTACCATTATGAAAAGAAAAACAATTAATTTTTCTAGTTTGAAATGTATCATTAATTTTAGATTTTTGTGTGGTGACTAGTCCAGATGCTTCGGTGTCTCTTTCAACTTTTTCTAATGCGTAATCCCCTATCTGTATGGATTCTCTTTGTACCCAATTGCCATCACTGTCGAAGTCATCCCACCTTGTTGTGTCTTTTTTGTTAAATTTTTTAAAGCCTAGTTTTTTTGACAGTGCTTCTGCTTGTTCTATTTGATGTTGATTATGTTTGAATACTAAAAAATCCCAATCGGCCGACCCACCGGCACCGATGAATGCCTGTACGTTCTCCATTAGCTTGTCCCACTTGACATTCCTACGATACAAATGATTTGTGTCTTCCAGGCCATCTATTGCGAACACCACATGAGTTTTTGTCTGTGCCAATGCTTTCCAAAAGTCTGTGTTCCTAGGACCACCGTTGGTGCTGAGCGATGTATTAGATGCTCCGGAGGTCTTTACATAGTCGTATATGTCAACACACTCAGGATTCATTGCTCCGTCGCCTAACACTCCGCATGAATAAAATGTGTTGATTCTTGAGAGTAAGTTGCTACCGATCTTGTTCTTGATAACTTCTAGGCTGGTATGTGAGTTGTTTGTTCTCTCTTTTATCAGGTTTAGGTCAAAATCAAATCGTGGACACATCGGACATGCCGAATTACAGTAATTGGACAACTCTGCATTGATGACATTTAAATTACCAATGTTGATGTATGAACTCATACTATTAATTATTGTTATGTAGATTTGTAATTATTTTCTTCTGTTCATTGCAGACTTGGCCATCTGCTTGACTTTGTCTGTGCTACCTTGATCGTCAAAGTCCATCGCTGGATCTTTCTCTGCTTCTTGGTCTGTCTTGATCACTATCTTCTCTTGGTCGAAGTCTGCCACTATGTTCTTAAGTTCCTCACCATCATCATACATCCTCTTGAACACGTCATAGTTGAATGCTGGATAGCCTGTGTTGTTCATTATGCCTGCGACCGCATCCATACTGATCTCACTCGACTGATCCTTCTCATCCGCATCGCCCTTCATGTTTGATAACACGTTGACCAGTGCCGACTCTAGATCTTTGTTTTGGAATTCGAAAAACCTCACAGGACTACTTCCCTGCTAGTTTGCTGTACAGTCTGTTTGAGTTTTCAAACACTTCTTTGGATTCTCTCTGCTCTCTGCCTTCAGGATCAACTCCACCTGCTTCTGCATCAGAGGCGCCAAACTCATCTGACTCTAGGTCATCTGTCTCTAGGTCATCTAAGTCTGCGTCTGTGTTGTCCATGTCCATCGTGTCATCGGCGCCCATAGGGTCTGATGCTACTTCTTCTCCGGTCAATATTCTTACACCGTTGTCTAGCTCTTGTCTAGTTGTCGTTAAAGTGGCTTCCGCCTGTTCAATCGCTGGTTGGATTTTTTGTAGAAATGCGTCTGCCTTCTCGGCACCCATCTCATCTCTGATTCTGTCTACTAGCTCTAGTGCACCTTCCGTCTTCATTGACGCTAGGTCTTCCAGGAACGATGTGACCTTGTCCATCATGTCCTTGGCCGCTAGTATTAATTCTGATTGTTCTTCAACACCTTCTTTCACGCCCATCATGGTGCCTGTACCTTTTGGCATCTGTTTCATTGCCATAAGTTTAGAAGCCGCTGTTCTCTCATCTGGACTTAACGCTTGTCCTTTTGATAGCTTGTCTTTGATTGGTGCTGTTGCTTTGTCTAGTATTGGATTCTGTCCCATGCTACCGCCATACTCGCCAAGTTTTCTCTGTCCGACTTCTTGGTTTATGATGTCCAACATCATTTGGCTCTTCTGGTAGTTGCTGTCTGTTAACTCTTGTCCGAAGTGTGTGTTCTGTGTGATCTCATGTATCTTTGTCCTCACATGATTTGCGTAATCGTGTAGCTCTTCTTCGTTAAATTTTGATAGATCCATGGTCATGTTGAATCTAGATTCAAATTCTTTTAATAATGACTCTGTTGTTAAAGGCTTTGTAAATTCTAAGCTGTTCATACTGTTATTTATATTCTATGCTCCGAACGTGTCATTAAAGATTTGCTGTATTCTGCCCTTGCATTCGTCCGCTAGGTGGTTTGCACTGTCTAGACGATCCCAATACACATCTTCTTTTACTTCATCATTGTCTTTCTGTGCCTCCCTGATCATGCGTTTTGAACTCTGAATATTAAACAACTGTGAAGCAAATTTAGTGTCCAACTCTAATATGTTAGTGGGTATACTTTTCTCATCAGCTAGATAGTGTGCCACAAGTATCGCAGTCTGTTTCAGATTGACATCCTCGTGCAGTAGTCTGGCCTCTAACATGTCTGCTATCACATACACATACCTCGTACCTGTGTGTTTCTTGGGTACGATCGCTATGTTGCCTATCAGGATTCCTTTTGAGAACTGTTTGGGTAGGTGATGGAATGGTCTCTTGGATTCTTCCTTTCGTGCCAGGTCCGCGAGTTTACCCTTGAGTCCGTATGCCTCAATCTGTCTTACCAGTTCTGATTTATTTTTTGGTGCCATCTTTTACAAACCTTATACGCCTATTTAAAGCATATTGCATGCCGCCGTCAATTTTCTTCCTGACGAATATGGCCTTGTCACCCAGCACCCTGGCCGTGTGTGCCTCGAGTGGATCTAGGTTCTTGTCTGTAAATGATTCTATGAATTGGTATTTTTTTACAAATTCTATCTGTTCCTCGGTCAGGAACACTTTTACGTGTGGAGCTATCTGTACGAACATATATTGATTTGTTTGGTAATCTAATTTGGTTAGACGGGCATCTTGATCAGGAGAACTACCATGGTTGAAAGTAATCCTGCAATGACTGTACCTGCTGTCATTATGATTGTTGTCTTTGATGATTTCTGTCCAACTAGCATGTCCTCGTTCATCTTGCCTAGACGAACTTCGATCGCCGAAAGCCTGTCGTGCAATCCCTTGTATCTCTCTGAACAGAGATCCACGTGTGCTTCTAAATTCTGTTTCTCTAGTTCTGTTGTGTGTCCACTCATAAATTCTTTTAATTCTGTTTTGAGGTTCCGTACCTCCGTTAGTATTGCCCTGACGTCTGCCTGTTTCATTGCCTGTGTGTGCCTTAAAAGTTTTTGGTCTTGTGCCTAAATGTATACTGTTATTTATTCTGCCAGCCGCCATACGTAAAGTATGTGTTTATTATATCGCCCGAAAGTGCGTTTAACACCTTCTGTTCCTTGGTCGGTGTGTTCAGTGTAGGCTGTTGTAGATCCTTTGTCATGAAGGTCTGTATGGGGAAGTGTGCAGTGTTCTTGCATTCTGTCAATATTGGTACGAGGTTGAAGTCCTCGGTCAGTTGCTCCGTGGGATTCTGTTGATCACCAAACACATCTGTCTGCTCTGTGAAGAAAGTGAAGTGCCATGAGGTGTTTGTTCCCTCGTAGTATTTGCCAAACTTGGTCACTGACAGGTCATGTGTCAATCTCACAGGGCCATCTTCCCATGTGATGTTACCTCTTATCTGCAACATCTGTATCATGGTGTTGAAGTTGCTGTTCTGATTCCTTGCAGTCCTCAAACTCTCCTTGCCATCTATCATGTCACCCGCGGCCGTTTCGAACGGGAAGTTCTTCGCGAGGCTTCCATTCTTTGTTATGTCCACCAGGGTGTGCATCATGTAGCTGTGCATTGTATTATTCTGCTTTTGCTTGGTCTATCTTTGCCTGTGCTTCTGCCCATTGTTCTTTGGTCATCATGACCTCAGATGGCTCCTGCACTCTCTTGACATCTTCTGGTATCAGTTTCTTAAGCCGCATGTTGAACAGGCCTCTCCTCCTGCCACTCTCTAGTACCATCACCGGGTGTCCCCACTTGTCTACCTCTATCGCTTTTATTGTTTGGTTGGCCAGATGCATTCTCCCCACCTCGACTCTATCTCCTACTTCTATCTCTACTGTGAATTTCTCTATCATAGTGTTCTCCTTTGCGATATTTAAGCCGTAAAAAAAGGGCGGACCTAATTAAAGAATCCGCCCTTTGGTAATTGTAGCTAGTACTATGCGTTAACTCTTGCTGAGTTGAAACCGTATACTACTTCTCCACCTGCTGAAGTTACACCGTCTGCTGGTAGGTATCTCACGTCAACGTGAACTCCACCTGCTGAATCATTCTCAGCGATTCTCGCCAAGATTTCAACTTCGATGTCTGCTTCTGCGTCTGCGATAACTCCTGGATCTGTGGCATTTGCCTGATCCGGGTCAGCGTTGAAATCTCCAACACTGTCTGCCGCGTTGAACTGTCCTGGTGTTCCTTCTACAGCGAAAGTGTAGAAGTCACATAGTTCGTCCTCGATGATAGATGTAGCCAAGGCCGCATCTTTCTCAGTCGCTTTACAACCCAGTGCGTATGATTGAGCGATGATAGTACCGAAAGTACCAACCAATTTGCTCATCTCATTGAACACTGAATCTTTAGTGTCAGGTGTAGTAGATGTTGTAACCATCTCGTCGTCAAACATCATCTCGATAAAAGTGATACCTTTACCTGTGAATGCCTGTCTTCTACACATGTTTGCTGTTGCATTACTTGTTGCCATATTATATTTCTCCTATAGTATGTTATTACGCTACGGCGTTAGCAGTTAGGATACCAATTTTAGTTTCCGTCACTGTTGCGCCTGTTAAGTCAGCAGTCACACCCGGGAAAGAAGAACTAGATTGATCCAGTGTTCTTATGTACGCCTGTAAAGCCGCTATTGTAGTAGTAGAAGATAAACTGTCTAGGTTATCTGTTCTTACCATGTATGTTTTTTGCGTGTCTGAATCCACTAGTGGACCTTCAGCAAGGATTTGTAATCCGTGATGTGCGAACGCATGTCTAGTCATGTCTAAACCAGCTACTGTTGAACCAGATGTTAAGTCACCAACCTCTGCTGACACATCTACGATGAAGTCAACTGTTAGTAAAGTAACGTCTACGCCTTGTAGCTCGTAGTTTTGATTTAAACTAAAGTTATTTTTTGATATTGCCATTGTATATTTCTCCTTGTATTATACTATGTTACTATACTGCTGTATCTGACATATCTTCGTCATTAGATGTCGCAGAACT
>Ga0307488_10002484_pt1 | contig 15579 bp, 16 predicted proteins | sample SB02metaG_FD_202248 | JGI IMG/M metagenome (GOLD analysis project Ga0307488, IMG submission 202248) | Sea-ice brine microbial communities from Beaufort Sea near Barrow, Alaska, United States - SB 0.2 | ecosystem: Environmental > Aquatic > Marine > Coastal | place: USA: Alaska | collected... | reverse complement strand
TTTTGATAAAGTTTTTTCTAATTCTAAGATATCTTCCTTTGATTTCATAAAAATGTCAAAAATGGTAATATTTCTGTAAATAATTTTTAATTTTAGAATTGAAACTGTTTATTAGAAATTTTCATTCGCTTCTAATTTTTCTAGGATTTTATTTTTTTCATTTAGTTTTTCTAGAAGTAACAAGTCTTGTTTTTCATTAAAATTTGTTGCTTTTGTAAATTGTTCTGTTTTCTTACGAGATAATAGAGCACGTAACATCAAACGATTTTCAAGTTCCATAAAAATATCACGTTGAATATCTTTTACATCCGTTGTTGAATTAAAACCACCTTCAAATTTTCGAACTGAAAAATCTAAACCTAAAGCATTTAATTCTCTTACTAAAGCTAAAAAAGATTCTGGTATCGATGGGTTCGGTTTTTCAATGTCTTTTCGAACTAAAATTGATTCATACATATCATTACGACCATCAATATCATCTGATTTAATCGTTAATAACTCTTGTAACGTATTTGAACAACCGTATGCTTCCAGTGCCCAAACTTCCATTTCACCAAAACGCTGACCTCCTTTTTGTGATTTTCCAGCTAATGGCTGTTCCGTTATCATTGAATAAGGGCCAGTAGCACGCGCATGAATTTTATCTTCAACTAAATGAATTAATTTTAGAATATAACTTTTTCCTACTGTAATTGGATTATCAAAATATTCTCCAGTACGTCCATCTCTTAATAAAATCTTACCTGGATAGTAATGATTAAAAATCCAATTACAATCAGTTTTTATTGCTGCTTCTTTTAATTTTTGATTTGTTAAAACTCGAGATGCTTCTTTTCCATAAACTTCATCAAAAGGTGACACTTTAAAACGCGTCCCTAATTTATCGCCGGCTAAACCAAGTAAACATTCAAAAACTTGACCTACATTCATTCTTGAAGGAACACCCAAAGGATTAAAAATAATATCAACTGGCGTTCCATCAGGTAAATAAGGCATATCTTGACTTGGTAAAACTCTGGAAATAATTCCTTTGTTACCATGACGACCTGCTAATTTATCGCCGATTTGAATTTTTCTAATTTGAGCAATATAAATTTTAAAGATTTGACATGCTGTTGAGATTGAATCTTCTTTATTTAAAAGTGTTGTTGACATTATTCGAACATCAATAACACGTCCTTCTGTTCCACGGGGAACTCTTAGTGATGTATCGCGATAATCTTTATTTTTTAAATTATATAAAGCTCTTAGTAACTTAGCCTCCGGTGATGGATCTTCTTCACACGGAGTTAATTTTCCTACTAAAATATCATGCTCTTTAACATATGAACCAACTCTTATAACTCCATGTTCATCTAAATGTCTACGAATATGACGAGTTAAGTGGGGTAGGTTTTTTGTTAGTTTTTCACTTCCACTGACTGAGTAAGTTAAATTTGTTTCATGTTCTTCAATATGTACTGATGTTAAATAATCTTCTAAAATTACTTTTTCATTAATTACAATTGCATCTTCGTAGTTATATCCTTCCCATGGCATATAAGCGATGGTTAAATTTCTACCAAGAGATAATTCGCCATCATTTGTGCTTGGTCCGTCTGCAATAATTTGACCCGAATAAACTTTTTCACCTGTCCAAACGACTGGTTTCTGATTTATTGAGGTTGCTTGATTTGAACGAATATATTTTTTTAAGTAATATGTGATCTTTTGATTCGCATAATCTTCAATTTCAATAAATTCTGATGATGCAAATTTTACAATTCCTTCTGAATAATTTTTAATAACCATTCCTGAATCTAAAATTGCTGCGCATTCTAAGCCTGTTCCTACAATTGGTTTTTGTGTATATAGTAGAGGAACTGCTTGTCTTTGCATATTCGACCCCATTAAAGCTCGGTTAGCATCATCATGTTCTAAAAATGGAATTAAGGCTGTTGCTAACGATATAATTTGTAATGGTGACGTCGTTATAAAATTAATATCATTCGTTTTTTTAACCGTAAATAAATAATTCTCTTTTGCGGATAAATAAGATTCATGAATTTCTTTTTTATTAGATAGAGTGACATCACAAAATGCTATTTTTGTCTCAGATTCTTGATCGGGATTTAAAAACACAGTTTTTTTATCGGAAAAAACATGTCCCTTCTCCATAAAGAAATAAGGTGTTTCGATTGATCCCAAAGATCCAATACGCCCAAACATTGCCATTGATGTAATTAATCCTGCATTTAATCCTTCCGGAGTTTCAATTGGGCATAAACGACCATATTGACTTGGATGAATATCACGAATTACTGAACTGATGTGATCTCTTTTTAAACCATTTGGTCCGAAAACGCTTATTCTACGTTTATGTGTCATTTCTGCTAATGGATTAATTTGATCCATAAACTGAGATAATTGACTTGTTTTAAAAAATTCTCTTAATGAACTTGTTATTGGTCTTGGATCTAGAATCCAATCTTCGGGATCCGAATAGTTTTCGAGATCAAAATTTAATTTATTTGAATTTGAAACAGATGATTCGTCTATTAAATTTTTTGAGAGTCGATATAAACCAACTCTAATTTGATTTTGTAAAAGTTCGCCTACACATCGAATTTGTTTGTTTTTAATATCATCAATATCATCGCTAACTCGATCATAATATTTTAATTCAATTAAGCCGTCAATAATTCCAATAAAATCATGAGCTGTTAAATAAGTAATATCTCTAGGTAAATTTAGTCCTAATTTTTTATTAATTTTATAACGACCAATTTCTCCTACTGAAAACGGGCCTGAACGCTGATTTAAAAATGAAGTTTTGATACTGTTATTTGTTTCTTCTTTGTAATTTAAGAAACGTTTAATTTTCATTATTTGATCATCTTCATCAATATCTGCCGTATATTGTTGATTTGTTAAATGAAGAGGATATTTTAAAGTATCTGAAATTTCTTCGACATTTAATCCAAAATAATTGATCAAATCTAATAAAAATAATTTGTTAATATCAGAGTCATCCTTCTTGGTTTTTCCTGTACCCTTAAAATCATTTAATTTAATATAGATTCGATCAATTATTTCTGCGTCGTCACCTTCTTCTTTTTTAGTTGGCTTTTGATCTAGAATAATTTTAGTCCATGGACCTTTATTTGAAATAATTGTCGCTGTATAGTTAATTTTTCGACCTACGCCAAATTCTTTACGGAAATAAACTCCAGGTGAACGAATAATTTGACTAATAACAATTCTTTCACAACCACTAATAATGAATGTTCCATCTTCTGTCATTAATGGAAGTTCACCAAAAAAGATATCTTGTTTGATTTTTGCTCTTTTTGATTCTGTAATACCGTAATTTTTATTTTTATTTATTTCATCTAATGGATAAGAGTATTCACTTGAAACATAAAGTTGAATAGTGTAACTCATATCTCGTTTTAAGCAACTTGAGATGTTATAGTTTGGACCTTTTAACTTTATATCATTTGTATATAGATAAACTAGACAGGGTAATTTTTTCCTTCCTGAAATTTTTATTTTTGCAATAAAAGGATTTGGAAAATTTTCTAGTTCTTCTGTAATTCCAGTTGATAAGAAGTTATAAAAACTAGCACGTTGGGCTTCAGCTAAATCTCCAACATTGTTTACAAAGATTTTGTTCATTAGGGAATGTTATATTCTTTAATAAATTTTAACTTCAGGAAAATATTTTAGAGGAACTAATTAAAAACATTAATTTCCGACAATTTTTATGTCGAAAATTAATATCAAAGATTATTTGAAATTAAACCAATAGTTGATTTTTTACGGGCAGCCGCATTTTTATGTAAAACTCCTTTTTTCACAGCTTTGTCAATGATACTGTAAAGACTTTTTACTAAATTTAATGCTTCACTTTTAATTTGTGATGATGTTTCTGCATCGGCTGTTTTTAAACTACTTACTTTTAAACCAAATAGTTTTGATAATGATCTAATAGTCGAACTATATCGTCGATTGATCATTCTGTTACGTCGATTTTGTGTAACGACTTTTCTATTTCTTTGTTTTTTATTCATTATATAGTTATATATTGTTTAATTGATAACTGTTACAATAATAATAACATAATCATTTTCAATAACCTACAAAAATTTTTTATTAAATTTGTTTAGGTAACATAATAATTTAATGATATAATGTTATTATATTAAAGTAGACATGTCCACTTAATGAAATAAAATTAAAATAAATTGATAATATGGCAAAAAATAAAGGACCTCGTATTATGGTAACCATTGAGTGTACTGAATGTAGACAAAATGAAAATAAACGTTCAGAAGGTGTTTCACGTTATTTAACTTCAAAAAATAGACGTAATACTCCTGATAAATTAGAAATTTCAAAACATTGCCGTCATTGCAATAAACATACTATTCATAAAGAAACGAAATAATAATTAACCTCTAAAATTTTAAATATGAGTTATTGGAATAAAGATAAAAGAAAGCCTTTTGGTGGTGATAAAAAACGTAATAATTGGAACCAAAGTTTAAAATCATCAACTACAAAAACGTCTCGTCCAAAAAGAATTAAAAAAAGTCTTCAGTACCTCTTAATTCTAAGAAAATTTGATAATGTTGTTGATTACAAAAATATTAAGTTATTAAAAGCTTTTTTAACAAAGTACGGAAAAATTCGTGCGCGTCGTAAAACACGTATCAATATTCAACAACAACGTACGGTTTCAAAAGCCATTAGAAGAGCCAGAGCTGTGGGATTAATTCCATTCACTTGTGATGTAAAAATTTAATTAAGATGAGAAAAGCAAGAAGTAACAATAATTTTATTGATAAGACATTTACAATTATTGCGGATGTAATTCTTCGAGTTTTTCCGGCAAGTCAACAAGAAAAAAAAGCCTTTTCTTACTATTTGAATGGTTTATCTGCTCAAGATGAAGGAGAATATGCAGAGGCATTAAATAATTACTATCAAGCACTTCAAATTGAAGAGGATTTGTATGATAGAAGTATTATTCTCTACAATATTGGTTTAATATACTCCAAAAATGGTGATTATTTAAAGGCTTTAAAATATTATTATTTTTCAATTTTTATCAATCCGAAATTTACATCTGCTTTAAATAATATTGCTGTTATTTATCATTATCAAGGTATTAAGGCAGCTGAGAAAAAATGTTATGGATTATCAGAATCATTACTTCAAAAAGCTACTTTTTATTGGGTAAAGGTTGTTAAATTAGATCCAAATTCGTACATCGAAGCTTGGAATTGGCTAAAAACAACACGTCGTGTTAAATTTTAAGTTCTGAAATTAGATTAATTTAATTTCTTGAAATTCTGTAAATTGTTTAAAATGAATGTAATAACTATTTTATTATTTAAATTTGTAACTAAAATATGAACGGTTTTGTAACACAAATCATTGGTCCAGTTGTTGATGTAGAATTCCCAGAAGGAGAATTACCAGGAATTTACAATGCTATCAAAGTTATTAAAGAAGATTCTGCAGAAATTATCGTAGCTGAAGTTCAATACTTAATTGGTGAAAATAAAGCTCGAGCGATTTGTATGACTTCAACTGACGGTGTAAAACGTGGAGACGTTGTTCAAGATACTGGTAGTTCTATTAAAGTTCCTGTAGGAAAAAAGACATTAGGAAGAATTTTTAATGTTTTAGGTGAACCTGTAGATGAATGTGGACCTACTGGAAACGACGAAGTATACTCTATTCATCGTGAGGCACCTTTATTCGTTGATCTTGACACTAAACCAAGTATTTTTGAAACAGGTATTAAGGTTGTTGATCTATTAGCCCCTTATAGACGTGGTGGGAAAATTGGTTTATTTGGTGGTGCTGGTGTTGGTAAAACTGTATTAATTATGGAATTAATCAATAACATTGCTAAAGAACATGGCGGTGTATCCGTTTTTGCTGGTGTTGGTGAAAGAACACGTGAAGGAAATGATTTATACAGCGAAATGAAAGAATCTAAAGTTATTGATGCTGATAATTTTGAAAATTCTAAAGTAGCGTTAGTTTATGGTCAAATGAATGAACCACCTGGCGCTAGAATGCGTGTTGCTTTAACAGCATTAACAATGGCAGAATACTTTAGAGACAAAAATAAACAAGATGTTTTATTATTTGTTGATAATATTTTCCGTTTTGTTCAAGCAGGTTCAGAAGTTTCAACTCTTTTAGGAAGAATGCCTTCAGCTGTAGGTTACCAACCGACTCTTTCAACTGAAGTTGGTGAATTACAAGAACGAATTACTTCTACAAAAGACGGATCAATTACGTCTATCCAAGCAGTTTATGTACCTGCTGATGATTTAACAGATCCAGCACCATCAAATGTTTTTCGTCATTTAGACGCAACAACTGTATTATCTCGTGAATTAGCTGCTAAAGGAATTTACCCTGCTGTAGATCCATTACAATCTAATTCAACAATGTTACAACCAACAATTGTATCAAAAGCTCATTATAAATGTGCACAACAAGTTCGCCAAACATTACAAAAATATAAAGAATTACAAGAAATTATTGCTATCTTAGGTCTTGATGAATTATCAGAAGGCGATAGATTAACAGTAGGAAGAGCAAGACGTGTTGAACGTTTCTTATCTCAACCATTCTTTGTAGCTGAAGTATTTACTGGATTATCAGGTAAATACGTTTCTTTAGATGATACTGTATCAGCATTCACACGTATTTTAGCGGGTGAATTCGATGATTTACCAGAACAAGCTTTCTACCTTGTGGGTGGAATTGATGATGTTATTGCTAAAGCAGAAACATTAAAATAATTAAAAAAATAAAATATAAAATTAGATTTTAATCTAATTTTATATTCTATTTGGGACCATTTGGATTCGACATAAATTTTTATGGACGTGGGTTCAAATCCCACAGGTTCCAACTTATTCACATCTATGGCCGAGTGGTTGAAGGCACTGGACTCATAATCCATTTTCGTAAGAACGTCACTGGTTCGAATCCAGTTAGGTGTATTAGTTAAACTTACGTTTTAATCTTGTAGCTTTTCCACGTAAAGCACGAATAAAGTAAAGTTTAGCACGACGTACTTTTGAAGATTGTTTTTTAGTAATTGAAACAATTTTTGGTGAATTTAATAAAAAGACTTGTTCAACACCAATACCTTGTACAGTACGACGTAAAGTAAAGCTTTTTCCTAAACCTCTATTTTGTTTAGCAATGACTAATCCTTCATAGAATTGAACTCTTTCTTTTGTTCCTTCATAAATTGTGTAACCAACACGTAAAATGTCACCTACTTCAAGACGTCTATTTTCACTAGCACTAGTGACAATATTTTCTTTTAAATACTTTGCTTCAACTAAATTAATTAAATTTGTAGTATTTAATTTTTCTTTTTTTGTTTGCGTTTCGTTATCTATATTCATAATCCGATTAAAAAATTAATTAAGGTCTAAAGACTTTCTAAAAGAAACATTTCTTTTGAATAAATGATAATGAATATTAGTAATTAAATAAAGAGTTAAAATTTTAACTATTCTTAAATTAGACCTAGACATTTTATTTTTTAACTATTAGAATGTATGTCTAAATGATTAAACTTAGAAATTTTAAATAATTTACTTTAATTTTTAAAAAATTATTTTTATCCAATTTTATATTGAAATAATTATGTTAGACAACAATTTTAAAAACAAAATAAAAAGTGAACGAAGAAGACGAAATCAATCTTACCAAGCTTTAGATTATATTCTTGCACGCGTAACTTATTTCGATTTTTTTTCTGCCGATGCCTTTAATATTGCTAAATACGCTAAATATTTTGCCCAAATCTTAGATCGAAAAACTGTAACGAGTGAGATTTTATTATTTCCTTTTATTTACTGTGATTCAAACTTATCATTTCTTTTAAAGAAATATGGAATTCATGAAAAATTTTTTGATCATTTATCAATAAAATTAAAGAATCAATTGCAACCAAAAACTGATTTTAGTTTTTTAAATAGATCATCAAATATTTTAGTTAACGAAAATATACCTTATTCGGTCGAAGTTAATTTACTTTTTGAAAAAGCCGCTGAAAATGCGCTAACACGTTTTAAAACCCCTGTTATTACTTCAGAAATTTTATTTGTAACAATGATGGAAGAAGAACATACAAAAATTGGAAAGTTATTAAAAAATGTTTTATTAACAGATTCAGAATGGCATATTTTAAGATATAGAATTGTTAAAAGTTTACATGGTAATGAATCGGTTATTCGAAGTGAAGTTAGTAAAAATCAACATTATTTCGCGTATTTATTAAAAACAGAATTACCTGAAACGGAATTTAATAAATTAATTGAAAATGAATCAATTGTTCAGGGTGTTCAAATGTTTCGTAATGTTTTAATTAAAGAAATTACCCAAATTGATATCTTTAAATTATTAATAAATGAAATTAAAACATCAATTAAAGTAACTAATAATCGTAAATATTCTTCCTAATTTGAATTAGATATTGTATAGTGACTACTATACAAGTTTTGTTTAGGCGAGCGTAGCCAAGTGGTTACGGCACTGGGTTGTGATTCCAGCATTCGCGGGTTCAAGTCCCGTCGTTCGCCTTTTTATTTATTTTTTAATTTATTTTATTTTTGACTCCTTATTGTTTGAATGGTATTATCTAATCTAATAGTGTATTCATAAAAAATAAATAACTTACATATAATTTAGAATGGTTAGATATAGAGGTCCAAGAATAAGAATTGTACGAAGATTAGGATTATTACCTGGATTAACAAGAAAAAACGTTAAAAATAGAACGAAAACACCGGGTCAACACGGTCGTGTTCTTATGACAAAAACAAAACGTTCATCATTATCAGATGATTATAGAGAACGTCTATTTGAAAAACAAAAATTACGTTTCAATTACGGAGTTACGGAAAAACAATTAATTTCGTACTATAAAGAAGCTAAACGTCGTCCAGGATCTACTGGTACATTATTATTAGAATTATTAGAATCAAGACTTGATTGTGTCATTTATCGTTTAGGGTTTGCTCAAACAATTCCAGCGGCACGTCAGATTGTTAATCATGGACATGTTCTTGTTAATAATAAAAAAATTAATATTGCTAGTTTTATTTGTAAAAAAGGCGATGTTATTACTATTAAAGAAAAAGAAAAATCAAGAAAATTAGTTTCAGATAATTTTGAAACACAACAACAAAAACGTAAATTAATTCAACGTCGAATGAAACGTGTTAATTTAACAAAATCACGTTTTCATAGTTTACTACCTAAACATTTAGAAATTGATTCTGAAACATTAATTGGAAAATTTCTTTCTCCAGTAAAACGAAAAGATGTTTTAGTTCGTATTAATGAATTAAAAGTTATCGAGTATTACTCAAAATAAATAATTACTTTTATTTGTTTTTGGGTTTTTCCCTTAAATCCAACTATAATATTAGAAATCAACAATAGATAAAAATTTAGACAGATTGAGGTTAAAGTAAATATTTAAAATATTTTCTTAGCGTTTAATTGTGGACTACTCTACTTAGTTAAGTTTTCCAAGAACAATGCATTTAAATTTAGTAAAAATACAAACATGAACGACGAATCAGAAAGAACGCGTATCAAAACTGAACGTTACGAAGCTGGGGTAATTCCATACAAAAAAATGGGTTACTGGGACGCAGATTACACAATCAAAGAATCTGACATTTTATGTCTTTTCCGTATCTGTCCACAACCAGGTGTAGATCCAATCGAAGCTGCTGCTGCTGTTGCTGGTGAATCTTCTACTGCTACATGGACAGTTGTATGGACTGACTTATTAACAGCATGTGATGTTTACCGTGCTAAAGCTTACTTCGTTGAAGAAGTTCCAAACAATACTGATGAATTCTTTGCTTTCATCGCATATGAATGTGACTTATTTGAAGAAGGTTCAATTGCTAACTTAACAGCATCTATCATTGGTAACGTATTCGGATTTAAAGCTGTTAAAGCTTTACGTTTAGAAGATATGCGTCTTCCTTATGCGTACTTAAAAACATTCTTAGGTCCAGCTGCAGGTGTTATTGTTGAACGTGAAAGACTTGATGTTTTTGGACGTCCATTATTAGGTGCAACTGTTAAACCAAAATTAGGTCTTTCTGGTAAAAACTACGGTCGTGTAGTATACGAAGGATTAAAAGGTGGTTTAGATTTCTTAAAAGATGACGAAAACATTAATTCTCAAGCATTCATGAGATGGCGTGAACGTTTCTTATACGTAATGGAAGGTATTAACAAAGCGGCTGCTAAAACTGGTGCAGTTAAAGGTTCTTACTTAAACGTTACTGCTGCTACAATGGAAGAAATGTACGAAAGAGCAGAATTCGCTAGAGAAATCGGTTCAATTGTTATCATGATTGATTTAGTAATCGGATACACAGCTATCCAATCTATTTGTTACTGGGGACGTAGAAATGATATGATTGTTCATTTACACCGAGCTGGTCACTCAACTTATACACGTCAAAAAACACATGGTATTAACTTCCGTGTTATTTGTAAATGGATGAGAATGGCTGGTGTTGATCATATTCACGCGGGTACAGTTGTTGGTAAATTAGAAGGAGATCCAAATGCAGTTAAAGGATTCTACGATACTTTATTATTACCTAGTTTATCTGAAGATCGTAACTTAGGTTTATTCTTCGATATGGATTGGGCTTCTTTACGTAAATGTTTACCAGTAGCTTCTGGTGGTATTCATTGTGGTCAAATGCACCAATTAACTCACTTATTAGGTGAAGATGTTGTATTACAATTTGGTGGTGGTACTATTGGTCATCCAGATGGTATCCAAGCTGGTGCAACTGCAAACCGTGTTGCTTTAGAATCTATGGTATTAGCTAAAAACGAAGGTCGTGATTACTTAGCTCAAGGTCCTGATATCTTAAAAGAAGCGGCTAAAACTTGTCGTCCATTACAAACAGCTTTAGATTTATGGAAAGCAATTACATTTGATTATGCTTCTACAGATACTTTAGATTACGAAGCAACTCCAACTTCATCTGCTTCTTAATTTTTGAAGCCTTCGGTTTTAAAATTATTATTTAATGAGAGTACTACCTTTCTACAAATCAAAAATTAACAAAAATAAAAGGAATTATTATGGCAAGAGTTACACAAGGTTGTTTTTCTTTATTACCAGACTTAACAGACGATCAAATTACAGCACAAGTTAAATACTCTATTGCATCTGGATATGCATTATCAATCGAATATACAGACGATCCACATCCACGTAACTGTTACTGGGAAATGTGGGGATTACCTTTATTCGACGTACCTGATGCAGCTACAATTATGTATGAATTAGCAGAATGTCGTAAAGCTCACCCAGGTGTTTACATTAAAATGAATGGTTTCAATAATGCTCGTGGTATTGAATCTACATCAATCTCGTTCATTGTACAACGTCCTGCTTTCGAACCTGGATTCTACTTAGTTCGTCAAGAAGGTAAAGGAAGAAATATCATTTATACAATCCAAAGCTACGCAGTTCAATCTGCTGGTGAAGGTGCTCGTTACTAATTAGCCTAAAAAATGGAATTAATTTTTAAATAAATTAATTCCATTTTTTTCTCTCTTTTTCTAATACACTTTGTATTAGTTAACTCTTTAATTAAAAAAAAATTTAAATATGTGTAAAACTTTAAAAGATTTAATCTTAAGTCAAAATGATGCCATTGACATCAAAGATTGTTATGTTCAAACTGGTATTGAAGGGATCCTAGGGCAAATGGATGACGAATTAGTTGGGTTAAAAAATGTAAAAAAACGTGTTCGTGAAATTTCTTCAGTTCTTTTATTTGATAGAATTCGCGAACTACAAGATTTACCTAGTTTAAATTCTAGTTTACATATGGCTTTTACAGGAGCTTCGGGAACTGGTAAAACATCAGTTGCAAATAAAGTTGCTTTAGTTTTAAGAAATTTAGGTTTCTTAACAAAAGGTCATTTAACTAGTGTAACAAGAGAAGATCTAGTAGGACAATATGTTGGTCATACTGCACCAAAAACACGTGAGCAATTACAAAATGCCCAAGGTGGAATATTATTCATTGATGAGGCCCAACATTTATACAAACCTGATAATGAAAGAGATTATGGTTCAGAAGCAATTGAACTTTTATTACAAGTTATGGAAAATCAAAGAGATGATCTAATTTTAATTTTCTCTGGTGGAAAAACTAAAATTGAAGGGTTTTTCAATTCAAATCCTGGAATTTCATCACGAATTGGGAACCATGTAGATTTTCCCAATTATGAAGTTGATGATTTAACGGATATTACAAAGTTTTTATTAAATAACGAAAATCGTTACAAATTTACTGATGAAACTTTAGAAATTTTAATTTTTTATATTGAACAATTAATTGACTTCCCTGCATTTGCTAATGCTAGAACAATTAAAGTTTTTGTAAATCAATTGTTAGGATATCAGGCTGTAAGAGTTGAAAATACGTTAACATCAAAAGGATCTATTGATTACGATTCGTTAGTTACAATTCAACCTGAAGATTTCAAATTTACTCAAGATGATTTTATTAACATTATTGGAAGTGAAAAAGTTGAACTTTACAAAGGTTAAATCTAATTTATAAAAAAATTTTAAAAATATATGCTATTTCTTTTAGCTACGCCTGAATATAATAATATTCAATCTAATACAACAAAAGTAAGAGTTCATTTGCGTAATGGTGTTGCTGAAATTTTTGATCAACACCAAGATTTAATGGGGAAAATTGAGAACAATATTATTGAAATTGAAACAAATTTTGAAAATAAAACAGAAAAAGCTTTATTTGTTCTTCAAGACGCTGTTTTCATTGTTTCTAACAAAGGTTTAGATGTAAATGCAGAAAATAAAGGAACAGGGGTTTATGTTTATGCGAAACGTGTAAAAGAAATTACTCCTAAAATGTCTTTAGATGAAATTACAACTCAATGGGAACAAAAGAAGTTAGCCTTAGAACAAGAGACTAACAAATTAGGAGAAAATGCAACATCAGACAAATTAATTAATTCTAAAATTTTTCTTTTAAACGATGAAATTGAATTTCTTGAAAAAGTTACAACTGTTGTTAAAGACTTAAAATCTTAATTAAATTTACACTAAAAAATGTTAAATATTGATGAAACATTAACGGATACTTCGCCTTACATTATTCAGCGTGATTTGTATTTAAAAAGTTTTGTTTATTCGTTTACTGTTATTATTTTTGTAGATATTTTACGAAGCCAAGTTTCTGAAGTAAATTTATTACAATTAATTCCTGGCTTTTATCTAATTCTATTATTTTTATCTCTTATTTATTTAGTATTTTTTTCTAATTTAGTACAGTATTTACCATTTACGACTGATAATAATAGAACAGTAGGGACTAAAACGACGAATAAAATGCAAATAACTTTGTTAGTAAAATTTAGTTTCTTTTTACTTTTTACTGGTTTAATCCTTGTATTCAATAGTGTTATACCTTTAAGTTTAGATTCCTTTAATAATTATGACGAAAAAACACTAGAAAGTTTGTGGTCTTTTGATGAAGTGTTAACTTTAGAAATAACTCTTTTTATAATACTAAGTGTGTTATCTCAAATTCCTGTTTTCATAGTAACGGCTTATACAACTGAAAGAGATGTTAATATTTTTCCAGAATTTTGGAAAGGTTTAAGCTTAATGATTTTTTTAGTTTCAGGACTTCTTACCCCAACAATTGATGGTTATACACAATTGAGTTTTGCAGGGTCAACTGTTTCTCTTTATTTAATAATTATTAGTGTAACTGAAAAAAAAGTTAACATTAAATTTCCAGGAACCGCTTTTTTAGGTTCTTAATTCTCTACCTTTATTCAATTTTATTTTTAATAATATGATTAAAAAATCTCAAAATAAGTTAGCCTTAGTTTGCTTAACATTCTTTGCTAGTTTCCTTTTCTGGCTACCACAGCAAGCTTTAGCATTTCCAATATATGCTCAAGAAGCTTACGAAAATCCTCGTGAAGCAAACGGACGAATTGTTTGTGCCAATTGTCATTTAGCTCAAAAACCTACAGAATTTGAAAGTCCAACGTCTGTATTACCAGATAGCGTCTTTGAAACACTTGTAAAAATTCCATACGATAAAAAACAAAAACAAATTTTAGGAAATGGAAATAAAGGTGGGTTAAATGTAGGTGCAGTAGTAATCATGCCTGAAGGTTTTAAATTAGCCCCTAAAGCTCGTTTAGATGCTGATTTAAAAGCAAAAATGAAAGGTATTTATCTTACACCATACAGCGCAACAAAAGAAAATATTTTAGTTGTGGGTCCAATTAGTGGTGATAAGTATGATGAAATTACTTTCCCACTTTTATCACCAGATCCAGCTAAAGATAAAAATGTTTTTTTTGTTAAGTATCCACTTTATGTTGGTGCAAATCGGGGTCGTGGACAAGTTTATCCAACTGGTGAAAAAACAAACAATAATATGTTTACAGCAGTTGCTGCAGGTAAAATTCAAGATATTAAAGTAAGTGATAAAGAAACTACTATTTCTATTATTTCAGCAAGTGGTGATCTTAAGACTCAAGCAATTCCAAAAGGGTTAGCTCTTACAGTTAAAGAATCACAAATTGTAGATGTAGATCAACCTATTACAGAAAATCCTAATGTAGGTGGTTTTGGACAAACAGAAACAGAAATTGTTTTACAAGATCCAGCTAGAATTTACGGTTATTTAGCTTTCTGTGTTTCAATTATTATTAGTCAATCAATGCTAGTATTTAAGAAGAAACAATTTGAAAAAGTTCAAATTGCGGAATTAGATTTCTAACAAAAATTAATACGTATATATTAAAGATTTTAATATGTACGTATTTTTTAATTAATTTTAAATTACTTCTTCTGTATTGTTTTCGTTTTCTCCTAATATGAATTTGCAGAATCTATTTAATTGAATATTTTCACCTAATAAAGAAACATGATTTTTAATAAATTCTTCTACTGTAATATTTTGATCACGAATGCATGCTTGATTTAATAAAGTGTAAGTCTTTAAAGTCTTTTCAACACGTCCTTTAACGATTGATTCACGAATGTTATCAGTTTTATTTTTTAAATCTTCCTTTTCTGATTCTATTCTAGTTTCTGAATCCCATACTTCTTGTGGGATATCTTTTGTTGAGATGTAATTTACTGTTCCACTTGCAGCAATTTGCATTGCTAAATTTTTACCTAAGTTTTGAAATTCAACTCGACGTGCAACAAAATCTGTTTCACAGTTTAATTCTAATAAAATTCCAATTTTTGAACCTGTATGAATGTAACTTGTAATAATACCTTGTTTCGTACTTCTACTTGATTTTTTTTCGGCAGATGCTAATCCTTTTTTACGAAGGGATTCAACTGCTTTTTCAAAGTTACCATCATGTTCATTTAAAGCATTTTTACAATTAAGCATTCCGGCCCCTGTTTTTTCTCGCAGTAATTTTATTTGTTCAGTTGTTACACCCATTTTTATAATTGTTTTATTTATATATTATTACTAT
>Ga0307488_10002482_pt1 | contig 15594 bp, 13 predicted proteins | sample SB02metaG_FD_202248 | JGI IMG/M metagenome (GOLD analysis project Ga0307488, IMG submission 202248) | Sea-ice brine microbial communities from Beaufort Sea near Barrow, Alaska, United States - SB 0.2 | ecosystem: Environmental > Aquatic > Marine > Coastal | place: USA: Alaska | collected... | reverse complement strand
AAAGTAGCAGAGGAAGAATGCGATACTTTCCGTTTAAAACAAAAATAGCAGAAAAGAAATAAACTTTTGGTTTATAACTTAACTGCTATTTTTTATGGTATAAAATTTTTTGATTATATCAACTAATTTTAATTAGTTGATATAATCAAAAAATATATTACTTTCTCATTGTAGGTTCGTTTCGATAAATAAAATCACCGTGAATACCAGTAAATTCTTTATCCATAGTATCCATGAATGCTTTTCTTTCTTTTTTATCAGGCCAAGCAGCTTCAATCAACTCTTTTACTTTAGCATTAGACGCTTCTATATCAGATAAAGATTTGTATAAGAATCCTTCATTGAAATCCCTACTATCGCTACCCCAATAATGACGACTTGGGTAATACCCAAGTACATAAGGGTTTTTCATAGTTACTTTTTTAGTATATTCTTTAAGGGCATCCCATTGGCCTTTTCCTTGATTTGTATTAGATAGTTCAGAAGTTCTAAGATAAACTAAGATGGCTTCTTTTGAATCTGTATTGAAATCTTTTTGTCCAATCCAAGGCTGAGATTTTAAAATCTCATCAGAATGATATGTAGTGTAAAAACTATCTTTCTTATCAAGAAAGGCTTCCCTCTCTTCTTCATTAGGCCAGCCTTTTTTTATTAACGATTCAGTAATAGAATTTGATTTTTCAATTGCTTCCCAAGTTTTGTATGTAGAGATAAATAAAATTTCTGAATTATTTGCAGTGTAATAATGGTGCAAAATTTCTGAGCCTACTATTAATTCATTTTTACTGGTTACTTTATCGTAATATTCTTGCTCTATTTTTTGAAGTTCGACTTCGCTTTCAGTTAGATTTTTGTATTTTGTAGTAATAACGATAAATACAGGGTCAGCACTTTCTTGTGCTTCGATTGTAATACTCCAAAAAGAAATGAATAAAATTGTTGAAAAAAATAATAGTTTGTTGTTTTTCATAAGTTGCCTTTTAATTTTGTGATTAAATTTTTTTAATAAAACAAACATATAACAAATAAGTTGTAATAAGCAACTTATTTGTTATATGTGGCTTTTATTTTAATATCAAAATTAGTCACAGAAGGTATATTAGAATTTTTTTTTGGTAAATACAATCAAATTAAACCATAAGCATATCTTCTTTTTTCAATTCAGTTATTTCTAAACCACTATAAGAGAGAACAAAAGTATTATTAATAATTTATACGAGTTTAATATTTTATCATTTCAAGAAATGCAAGCAATTGTTTTGGGTTATGGTGTATTTATAGAAAATATGGTATTCGGTAAACTGAACTCACGTGCTCGACTAAGTTCATTCAGCGAAGGCGAAATGAGTCGAAGACGGATATCCCCAATAACCTGAGATTCTGAAATAAATTCAGGTTGCTGAACAAATGATTTACCAACGATTTCTTTATTATTCTTTAAAACTACTAATACCCTTAATTACTGTACCTTTGCGCCATGATGAATAAATTATCAGATTGGTTACCAACGACGAACAAAGAAGTAAAGCTTCGCAAGTGGGAAGAATTAGACGTAATTCTATTTAGTGGAGACGCTTATGTAGATCACCCATCATTTGGCCCTGCAGTAATTGGGCGTATTCTTGAAAGTTACGGGTTGAGAGTTGCGATTGTTCCACAGCCAAGTGTGAACGATGATTTACAGGATTTCACCAAAATGGGAAAACCGCGTTTATTTTTTGCTGCTACAGGTGGATGTATGGACCCGATGGTAAGTAATTACACGGCAAGTAAAAGACGACGTGATAAAGATGCGTATACTCCAAATGGAGATAAAGGCTTTCGACCTGATTATGCGACTTCTGTTTATTCTAAAATATTAAAAGAAAAGTTTCCAGATGTTCCTATCTTAATTGGAGGAATTGAGGCATCATTGAGAAGAGTTACACACTATGATTATTGGTCTGATAAGTTATTACCAACGATTTTAGAAACTTCAAAAGCAGATATGTTGGTTTATGGAATGGGCGAACAACCTTTGCGTGAAATTGTAGAATTATTGCAAAAAGGAGTGCCGTTTTCTAGTTTAAAAAACATCAAGCAGACAGCCGTTTTAATCGATAAAGATGAAAAAGTTCCTGTTATAAAAGATTGGGATGATGTAACGATCAATTCTCATGAAGCATGTTTGGGAGATAAAAAGACGTTTGCTTCCAACTTTAAAGTGATTGAGCAAGAATCAAATAAGTTAAAAGCACGTAGAATTTTTCAAGAGGTTGGAGAGAGAACACTGGTCATAAACCCACCATTTCCGACAATGACTGAAGATGAAATTGACGCGTCTTTTGAATTGCCATATACTCGAATGCCTCATCCTAAGTACAATAAAAGAGGACCAATTCCAGCCTATGAAATGATCAAGTTTTCGATCAATATTCATAGGGGATGTTTCGGAGGATGTAGTTTCTGTACAATTTCGGCACATCAAGGAAAATTTATTGCGAGTAGAAGTCAAGAGTCTATTTTAAAAGAAGTAGATACTGTTGCAAACATGCCAGATTTTAAAGGCTATTTATCTGATATAGGCGGACCTTCTGCCAATATGTACAAGATGAAAGGAAAAGTACAATCTATCTGTGATAAATGTGTTGCACCTTCATGTATTTCTCCAGTTATTTGTAGTAATCTAGACACTTCACACAAGCCATTAACGAAGTTATATCAAGCGGTAGATAGTCATCCAAAGGTGAAAAAATCATTTATTGGAAGTGGAATCCGTCACGATATGTTGGTTCCAGAATTCAATAAAAATGCCGATCCAAAAGAGTTGGATGATTACACGAAAGAAGTAATGACCAAGCATGTTTCTGGACGTTTAAAAGTAGCCCCAGAACACACTTCAGATCCTGTTTTAAAATTGATGCGTAAACCTTCTTTTAAGTATTTTCACATGTTTAAAGAGCGTTTTGATAGAATCAATATTAAAGAAAAATTAAACCTTCAGTTGATTCCATATTTTATTTCCAATCATCCTGCTTGTGAAGTTGAAGACATGGCAAACCTGGCAGCAGAAACTAAAAATTTGGGCTTTCAGTTAGAACAAGTGCAAGGGTTTACTCCTACGCCAATGACAGTTGCAACAGTAATTTATTATAGTGGATACCATCCATACACTTTAAAACCGACGCGAACACCTAAAACCAAGAAGGAAAAAGAAGAACAACATCGTTTTTTCTTTTGGTATAAAAAGGAAAATAAAGCGTGGATAAAGAATACATTGTCTAAGTTGAAGCGAACAGACTTATTAGATGTTTTATTGCCTGAAAATAATTCTTGGCGTAAAAACAAAGGGGAAAAAGCAAAAGATACTTTTAACGAGACGATCACTGAAAATAAACCCTCTAGAAGACAGAACAAGTATAAAAACAGACGCAAGAATAGATAATGGGTTACACGTTGATTAGTGTAATTGTTTAAAATAAAAAACCTTACAACTTCAAAGTTTGTAAGGTTTTTTATTTTCTTTCTAATGTATAGAAACGAAGTAATCTAAAGTCTAATAGTCTAAACAAGTTTATTCTCAACTAAATATTCTGCAATCTGAACCGCGTTAGTCGCAGCACCTTTTCGTAAATTATCAGAAACAATCCACATGTTTAGCGTTTTTGGTTGTGATAAATCTCTACGGATTCTTCCTACAAACACATCGTCTTTTCCATGAGCATATAAAGGCATAGGATAGGTATTGGTATCCGTATTATCTTGAACAGTTACGCCATTTGTTTCGTTTAAGAGCTTGCGAATATCACCTACATTGAAGTCATTTTTAAACTCAACATTCACTGCTTCACTATGGCCTCCAGAAGTAGGAATTCTTACTGCAGTTGCAGTATAGGCAACGGTACTATCATTCAATATTTTTTGTGGTTCACGTGCTAATTTCATTTCTTCTTTGGTATATCCATTTTCTTCAAAGACATCACAGTGAGGAATTACGTTTCTATGAATAGGATAGTGATATGCCATTTCTCCTTTAACACCATTCATCTCATTTTCCATTTGTTGAACAGCTTTAACGCCAGTTCCAGAAACAGACTGATAGGTAGAAATGACAACACGTTTCATATTGTATTTTTTATGAAGAGGCGCTAGAGCCATTACCAATTGAATTGTTGAGCAATTAGGATTGGCAATAATTTTATCTTCTTTGGTTAATTCAGGAGCATTAATTTCTGGCACCACCAATTTCTTATCAGTATCCATTCTGAAAGCAGAAGAATTGTCAATAACTGTCGTTCCAACTTCGGCAAATTTTGGTGCCCATTCAAGTGATGTATCACCACCAGCAGAAAACAATGCGATATCTGGCTTTGTATTTACCGCGTCTTGCATGCTCATAATCTTATATTCCTTTCCTTTAAAAGAAATTGTTTTTCCTACCGATCTTTCTGATGCGACTGGAATCAATTCTGTGACATGAAAATTTCTTTCTTCAAGAGTTTGCAACATCACGTTTCCTACCATTCCTGTTGCTCCAACTACTGCTACTTTCATTCTTTAAAAGGATTAAATTTTAGATATGCAAAGATTATGAAAAAACAACGACATAAACGGTCTATTAAATGGTAAAAGATGCATTTAAAGAAACTTTTGGCAAAAAGAACAAAAACCAAGTTAAAAAATATAAGAATTGCATTAGTTACTAGTTAAAAATGTAATTTTGTTAAAAATTATTGTTTAACTAAAATTAGTATAGCATGCAACTGTACAATAAGTTAAGCGCTATTGAACGCGCTGAATTAATTGATAAAGCCGGAAAAGACCGATTAACGATTTCCTTTTATCAATATTACCACATTAAAAACCCACAAGTCTTCAGAGATCATCTATTTATCAATTGGGAAAAAATTGATGTTCTTGGGCGAATTTATGTTTCTTCCGAAGGAATTAATGCCCAACTTTCTGTTCCTGCTCAGAACTTCACAGATTTTAAAACACACGTAGATTCTATTACTTTTTTAGAAAATGTTCGGCTGAATGTTGCTGTAGAACAAGACAATAAATCTTTTCTAAAACTAAAAGTTAAAGTCAGAAATAAAATTGTTGCTGATGGATTGAATGATAAAACATTTGATGTGACGGATATTGGAGTTCATTTGAATGCAAAAGAATTTAATAAAATGCTTGCAGACCCAAACACGGTATGTGTTGATATGAGAAACCATTATGAAAGCGAAATAGGACATTTTGACGGAGCAGTTACGCCTGATGTTGATACGTTTAGAGATTCATTGGATATTATTGAAGAAGATTTAAAAGATAATAAAGAAGATAAGAATTTATTGATGTATTGTACTGGTGGAATTCGTTGTGAAAAGGCAAGCGCTTATTATAAACACAAGGGATTTAAAAACGTTTTTCAACTTGAAGGAGGAATTATCAACTACGTAAGGCAAGTTGATATTGAAGGAATGGAAAATAAATTTATCGGAAAAAATTTTGTTTTCGACCATAGAAGAAGTGAAAGGATTTCTGACGATGTTGTTTCGAATTGTCATCAATGCGGAGTGTTTTGTGATGAGCATGTAAATTGTGAAAATGAGGCATGTCATTTGCTATTTATCCAATGCGAGTCTTGTCAAGAGAAAATGGATACGTGTTGTTCTGTCAAATGCAAAGAGATCAACCAACTTCCATTTGAAGAGCAAAAAGCCCTTCGAAAAGGCACACATAACAGTAATAAAATCTTTAAAAAAGGACGTTCAGAAGTGCTAAAATTTAAGAAATAAAATTTTTCTGAAAACCTTTTATTAAGATTCTTTATCTTTACGGATTAGTGATACTATTTAATTAAATCTTAAAGTGTTTTATGAGTACTCTTAAAACATTTAAATATATATAAAACTATGGGCTGTAATTCTTGCTCAACAGATACAAGCGGAGTTCCGAAAGGATGTAAAAGTAATGGAGATTGTGGTTCAGGGACTTGCGGAAGCGGAAGTAAATTGGCCGTTTTCGATTGGCTCTCCAACATGACACTTCCCAACGGACAAGAACCTTTTGATATTGTGGAGGTTCGTTTTAAAAACGGAAGAAAACATTTCTTTAAAAACGAAAAACTCCAACTGTGTATGGGAGAGGTGATCGCTGTTGAAGGGTCTCCTGGACACGACATCGGTACAGTTTCTCTTACAGGAGAATTGGTGAGAATCCAAATGAAGAAAAAAAAAGTTGCAATAGATAGCGAGGAGATAAAAAAAGTATATCGAAAAGCATCGAAACGCGATATTGAAATTTGGGAAAAATCACGAAACAGAGAAGTTGAAACGCAACGTAGGGGTAGAGAGATTCTGGGAAGATTAGGTCTTAAAATGAAACTCTCAGATGTTGAATATCAAGGAGATGGTAATAAAGCAACTTTTTATTATACTGCCGAAGAAAGAATAGATTTTCGTCAATTGATTAGAGACCTTGCAAGCGCATTTAGTATTAGAGTTGAAATGAAGCAAGTGGGTCTTCGTCAAGAAGCGGCGAGGCTTGGTGGAATTGGTTCTTGTGGACGTGAATTGTGTTGTTCTACTTGGCTGACGGACTTTAAAAAAGTAAATACGGCATCTGCTCGTTACCAACAACTTTCTCTAAATCCTCAAAAATTAGCAGGTCAATGTGGAAAACTTAAGTGCTGTTTAAACTTCGAATTAGACACGTATCTAGATGCATTAAGAAGCTTTCCAAAACAAGATACAATTCTTAAGACAGAAAAAGGAGATGCTGTTTTTGTCAAAATGGATATTTTTAAAGAAGAGTTCTGGTATACCTATAAAAACGATTCTTTTAAGTGGTATAAGTTGGATTTATTACAGTTAAAAGAAATTATTGAAGCGAATAAAGGAGGAGAAGTGATTACATCTTTGGAAGATTATGAATTGGATTTACCTGTTATTCCAAAAGTTAATTTTGAAGACGCAGTAGGACAAGATAGTCTGACAAGATTTGACAGCCCAAAACAAAAGAAAAAGAGAAGGCCAAATAAAAAGAGATTTGCAGGAACTAAGAATTCCAACAACCAAGGTCAGAAGCCTAATAATCATGGTCCAAAACCCAAAACTAAAGGACAGTCAAACCAAAATCAAAGACGCAAACCAAAACCTAAGCCGAATAACAACAACAATCAAAAAAATGCGTAAATCATTAATTTTATTGCTTACTGTTATTGGATTATCTTCTTGTGTGGAAAAAGACACTTACAATCAGTATTATTCCATTGATAATAATGTTTGGAAGACTAATAATATTCTTGAATTTAATGTAGAGATAGAGGATACAGTTTCTCAAAACAATATCTTTATAAACATTAGAAATAATAAAGATTACGAGTTTAGTAATTTGTTTTTAATATCACGAATTCAGTTTCCTGACGGCTACAGAGTTGTTGATACTTTGGAATATGAAATGACCGATAAAACGGGGAATTTTTTAGGATTAGGATATACAGATATCAAAGAGAACAAACTTTTTTATAAAGAAAAAGTACGTTTCAATCAAAGCGGAAACTACCTTATTAAGGTTGAACAAGCAATGCGAAAAAACGACAATATTCAAGGACTTGACTCGTTAAAAGGTATTACAGACGTAGGGTTGAGTATTGAACCGTTAATAGAATAAAACAGAATGAAAAATAAAGAAACTTCAGAATATATAGAGGATAAAAAATATTTAAAATTGTTTTGGAGTATTCTAATTGGCGGAGTTATTTTAGCAATTCTTCCATTTTTTTTAGCATCAATAGGCGCTTTAGGGGCTATGCCAGAATTTGATGATTTAGAAAACCCAGAAAGCAATCTTGCAACCGAAGTTATTTCAACCGATGGGAAAACACTTGGAAAATACGCATACGAAAACCGCACGCCTGTAAATTATAAGGATATTTCCCCAACTCTTATTGAAGCTATAGTTGCAACAGAAGACGAACGCTTTTATAGTCATTCAGGAATTGATTTTAAATCTACATTAAGAGCCATCCTTAAGATGGGTAAAGGTGGCGGTGGAAGTACTATTACACAACAACTATCTAAACTTTTATTTCATGGAGAAGGCTCAAAAAATATTATTGGGAGGTTGAAGCAAAAAATAAAAGAGTATGTGATTTCCGTCAGACTAGAACGTCAATATACAAAGCAAGAGATCTTGACGATGTATTTGAATAAATATGATTTTATCAATGGAGCTGTAGGTGTTCGGTCTGCCTCAAGGATATATTTTGGAAAAGAACCCAAAGAATTAAAAATTAATGAGTCGGCAATGCTTGCTGGAATGTTAAAAAATTCTTCCCTTTTTAATCCTTTAAGAGAAAAAAGAAAAGACACAGTGAAACATCGTCGGAATGTTGTTTTACGACAAATGTTTAAAAACGACTTTATAACCGAAGAATTGAAAGATTCTTTACAACGATTAGATTTAGAATTAAATGTTAATAGAGAAGGTCACAGTGATGGGTACGCAACTTATTTTAGAGAATATTTACGTGATTTTATGAAAGGATGGATTAAAGACAATCCAAAACCTGGAGGTGGAGAATACAACCTTCATCGAGACGGTCTTAAAATTTATGTGACGTTGGATTCTAGAATGCAGAAATATGCTGAGGAAGCAATGCAAGAACACATGGCGAACCTTCAACGTGTTTTTTTTAAAGAACAAAAAAGAAATAGAATAGCTCCATTTTATGATATTGATCAAAAGCAGATTAATATAACGTTGGAACAAGCAATGTTGCGGTCTAATCGCTGGAAGAGAATGAAAAAGCAAGGGAAATCTGAAAAGGAAAGACGCGCTTCATTTAATAAAAAAACAGAAATGAGTGTTTTTTCTTGGAAAGGAGACATTGACACTATCATGACCCCATTAGACTCGATACGCTATTATAAACATTTTTTACGTGCTGGATTAATGTCAATTGAACCACAATCAGGACATGTGAAAGCATGGGTTGGAGGATTGAATTACAAGCACTTTCAGTTTGACGCAGTAAAACAACAAAAACGACAAGTAGGATCTACTTTTAAACCATTTGTGTATGCAACTGCAATTAACCAATTGCAATTATCACCATGTCAGGAATACCCTAATACACCTTATACTATTCCTAAAGAAGATTATGGAATGCCAGAGGACTGGTCGCCTAAAAATTCTTCAGAAAAATATGGAGGCATGTTGAATTTAAAAGATGCGCTTGCAGGTTCAGTTAATGTTGTTACTGCTAGATTGATTCATATGGTGCATCCTCAGACAGTAGCAAGATTAGCTCACGACGCTGGAATTGAAAGTTGGATACCACAGGTTCCTGCTATCGCTTTAGGGTCTGTAGATTTAAGCCTGTTTGAAATGGTAGGCGCTTATTCGACATTTGCCAATAGAGGTCTTCGTGTTGAACAAATGATGATTTTAAGAATCGAAGATAAAAACGGAACTATTTTAGAGCAATTTTCTCCTAAAACGAAAGAAGTGATGGATGAAGAATCTGCTTATGTAGTTTTAAACTTATTGGAAGGAGTAACTAAATCAGGATCAGGACAACGTTTACGTAGTAAATGGGGAAGTTATCCTGACAATGTCTCGACAGGATATCCGTATGAATTTACCAATGCTATTGCAGGAAAAACAGGAACAACTCAGAATCAATCCGATGGATGGTTTATGGGAATTGTACCTAACCTTGCAACTGGAGTTTGGGTAGGAGGAGAAGATAGAGCAACACACTTTGCAGGAATCACCTATGGCCAAGGAGCAACTATGGCGCTTCCTATTTGGGCATTGTACCATCAAAAATGTTATGCTGATTTATCCTTAAACGTCAGTAAAGAAGATTTTGAAAAACCGGAAAACTTAACCATAGAATTGGATTGTTCTAAGGCTGAAGACTCAGATGAGAATCCAATTGACGATCCAGTCGAAGAAATACCAGATTTTTAAGAATACATCAAATGATAAATAAAGTAGTAAAAAACGCCGAAGAAGCATTACAAGGTGTTACCGACGGAATGACTTTTATGTTGGGAGGTTTTGGATTGAGTGGAATTCCTGAAAACAGTATTTCTGAATTGGTAAAACTTGGAATAAAAGAATTGACATGTATTTCCAACAATGCAGGGGTAGATGATTTTGGATTAGGATTGTTATTACAAAAACGTCAAATAAAAAAAATGATTTCTTCTTACGTTGGCGAGAACGATGAATTTGAAAGACAAATGCTATCAGGAGAGCTGGATGTAGATTTAATTCCACAAGGAACATTAGCAGAAAGATGTCGTGCAGCAGGAGCAGGAATCCCTGCTTTTTATACACCTGCAGGTTATGGAACTGAAGTAGCCAAAGGAAAAGAAACTAGAGAATTTAACGGGAAAATGTATGTGTTAGAGCATGCTTTTGAGCCACAATTTGCTTTTGTAAAAGCATGGAAAGGAGATGTTGCAGGAAATCTTATTTTTAAAGGAACGGCACGTAATTTTAATCCAATGATGGCAATGGCTGGAAAAATCACGGTTGCTGAAGTTGAAGAGCTGGTTGAGGTTGGAGAATTGGATCCAAATCAGATTCATACTCCTGGAATTTTTGTACAACGAATTTTTCAAGGGAAAGATTATGAAAAAAGAATTGAGCAACGTACAGTAACTCCTAAATCATAAAAAAATGGGACTTAGTAAACAAGAAATAGCACAAAGAATAGCTCAAGAACTAAGAGATAAATGGTATGTTAATTTAGGAATTGGGATTCCAACTTTGGTGGCCAATTATATTCCTGAAGGTATAGAAGTTGAGTTTCAATCGGAAAACGGATTGTTAGGAATGGGGCCTTTTCCAATTGAAGGAACTGAAGATGCAGATATGATCAATGCAGGAAAGCAAACAGTTACTGTTTTAAAAGGAGGGTCGCTATTTGATTCTGTAACAAGCTTTGCGATGATAAGAGGTCAACACGTTCAATTGACAGTTCTCGGAGCAATGGAAGTTGCACAGAATGGAGATATTGCCAATTGGAAAATTCCTGGAAGAATGGTGAAAGGAATGGGTGGAGCAATGGATTTAGTAGCGTCTGCAGAGAATATTATTGTAGCGATGATGCACACAAATAAACAAGGAGAGAGTAAGTTATTAAAAGAATGTTCTCTGCCATTGACAGGTGTAGGTTGTGTAACGAAAGTGGTAACCAACCTAGCAGTATTAGAAGTTAAAAACAATGCTTTTTATTTGTTGGAAAGAGCACCAGGAGTTTCCGTTGAAGAAATTCAAGAGGCAACAGCAGGAACATTAATTGTTGAAGGGTTGATTCCTGAAATGAAGTTATAAAAGAATAAGAATGAAAATAATATCTTACAATGTTAATGGGATTCGTGCTGCTCTTAAAAAAGGATTTATCGATTGGTTACAAGAAGAAAGTCCAGATGTAATATGTCTTCAAGAAACGAAAGCGCATAAGGAACAACTGGATGTAACATTGTTTGAAAACGCAGGATATCCTTTTCATTATTGGTTTTCAGCGCAGAAAAAAGGGTATTCAAGTGTTGCGGTTTTTTGTAAAAAAGAACCCAATCATGTTGCGTATGGAACTGGAATTGAAACAATGGATTTTGAAGGTAGAAACCTTCGTGTAGATTATGATGATCTTTCGGTGATGAGTTTATATTTACCTTCTGGAACCAATTCTCAACGATTGGATTTTAAGTTCAACTATATGGACGAATTTCAAGAATATATAAATAACCTTAAGAAGGAAATTCCAAATTTGGTTATCTGTGGAGATTATAATATATGTCATGAAGCAATAGATATCCACAACCCAAAAATGAAAGGTGTTTCAGGGTTTTTACCAGAAGAAAGAACATGGATTGGTAGTTTTATTGAAAGTGGATTTGTGGATAGTTTTCGATATTTAAATACCGAATTACAAGAGTTTTCTTGGTGGAGTTATAGAGCAAATTCTCGAGCGAATAATAAAGGATGGCGTTTAGATTACGCGATGGTATCTAAGCCATTGAAAGATAAAATTTCTAAAGCGTATATCTTACCAGAAGCGAAGCACTCAGACCATTGCCCAATAGTTGTAGAAATAGATTAGTTGCAGATGAAATTATTAAAACAGATACCTTTATTTTTTTTATTTTTGAGTTTTTTTTCAAATGCTCAAGATTCATTAATTGTTACACAAAAAGAATCCCTTAGAGTTAAGATTATAGAATTAAAAGAGACAATTGAGGATGAACCTTTACAAAGATTTTCAATTTCTGCAACCAACGATACCATCTACTTAAACAATCCTGTTGTCGATAAAAGTATTCAAGAGACGACATTAATTGACAGCCTTTGGCTGAAGGAGCTATACAACTCTCCATTATATGATTCAGAAGAATTTTTAATTAAAGATGCTGAACGAGTAGTTTTAAAAGACGGAGAGATAGTCGAAATAATTTTAGAAGAACTTTCAACGGAATTACTTAAATCTAGACTTACCATTCTCGACAATAAAACACCCTTTAATATTGTATACAATCAGAGTCTTGAAAGGTTGATAAAAACATATTTAAAGTCTCGAAAGAAATCTTTTTCTACGTTGATGTCAAGAGCACAATATTATTTTCCAATGTTTGAAGAGCATTTGGATAAATATGATATTCCACTAGAGATAAAATATCTTGCTATTGTTGAGTCTGCATTGAAACCGAGAGCAAAGTCTAGAGTTGGAGCAACAGGATTATGGCAATTTATGTATCAGACTGGAAAGCAGTTTAAACTCAACGTAAATTCTTATGTTGATGAGCGTCAAGATCCTTTTAAAGCAACAGAAGCCGCGTGTCAATACCTCTCAGCGCTTCATAAATTATTTGGCGATTGGGATTTAGCATTGGCGGCATATAATTCTGGACCTGGAAATGTAAATAAAGCCATCAGAAGGTCTGGGGGAAAAAGAAATTATTGGAATATTCGACAGTTTTTGCCAAGAGAAACCGCAGGATATGTTCCGGCATTTTACGCGACACTTTACATATTTGAATATGCGAATGAGCATGGGATTTATTCTAATAAACCAACTATTAATCTATTCGAAACAGACACGATTCACATTAAAAAACAAGTAACTTTTGATCAATTAAAAAACTTTCTGGATGTAGACATTGAGATGATTCAGTATTTAAACCCTCAATATAAATTGGATATAATCCCTTACCGTAAGGATAAAAATTACTATGTCAAATTACCATTATATAATATAGGAGAGTATCTAAATAAGGAGAAAGAATTACACGCTTATATTGATGCTGAAGAAGCGAAAAGAGAAACGGCATTACCTCAGTTAATTGAAGCAAAAGATCAGATTCGTTATCGTGTGAGAAGTGGAGATTACCTTGGAAAAATTGCCAATAGATATGGAGTTAGTGTAAACTCAATCAAGCGATGGAACGGATTACGAAGCAACCGCTTAAGAATAGGACAACGATTGGTTATTCATCCAAGAAAAATGGTTTCTGCCTCTTCAAAATCTTTAAAACCAACCCAAAATAAAGCAACTCCAAAAGGCAGTTATTCTACATACGTAGTTAAAAAAGGAGATTCTCTTTGGACGATTTCAAACAAGTTCCCAAAAGTTTCCGTTCAGAACTTAAAAGAATGGAACGATATTTGGAACGTAAAATCTCTGAAACCCGGAACGAAACTAAAAATATTTAAAAGTTAGATTATGAACAAACACACTCTTTTTATCGGATTAATATTGCTTTTTACCTCTTGTTCTTCTAAAGACTATAAACCAGTTTTAGTGGACTCCAATGGAAGAATGAATCAGTTATTGGTTGTAATGGATAACAACCTATGGCAAGGAATAGAAGGAGATTCTTTACGAAATGTTACTGGAGAACGCGTGTTGGGATTGCCACAGAACGAACCGCAATTTGGAGTGACTCAAGTTCCTGTTAAATCTTTTGGAACAATGTTTAAGTCTTTAAAAAACATATTGATTATAGGAATAGGTGAAAAAACCAATTTTTCAATCCAATCCAATGTCTACGCAAAGCCCCAAACCATCATTAAGATTACAGGAGCAGACCAAAAAAGGTTATTGGAGGAAATCTACAAAAGAAAGCAAGAGATTATTACAACCTTTAAAAATTCAGATTTGGAGGCGATTCAATATAGATTAAGAAAAAAGCAATTTGACATAACAAAATTAAAAACTTTAGAGAATCTTGGCATTACGATGCAGATTCCTAACTTGTATCGATTGGTAGATGATACAGGTGATTTTTTATGGATGAGACAGCATATTAAACAGGGTCAATCTATGAATTTGATTGTGTATGAATTGCCTATTAATTCTCTAGATGATGAAGAAGGAAAAAATATTGTTTCTGTTCGTGACACCATTGGTAAAAATCATATTCCTGGGAGTAAAGAAGGGAAATACCTTATCACAGAACAAGCCTATTCTCCACATACTTTTAATGTAACATTAGATGGAAAGAAAGCCTTTGAAACTCGTGGGAAATGGGAAATGAAAAATGATTTTATGGCAGGTCCTTTTTTAAACTATACCGTAGTTGATAAGCCAAATAACAGGCTCATTGTTGTTGAAGGATTTACATATGCTCCTACGGCTAATAAAAGAGATTATATGTTTGAAATTGAAGCGGTGTTAAAGACCTTGAAGATCAAATAATTTAGAAATTTCCTTTTCGGAAGATACTTTGATTTTTATTATAATTAAAGTTTTCAATTTTATACAAATCTATAACACTGTGATAGAAAAAATCTGTTGTAACTCTTTTATGCTGATTTTCTTTTAACGCTTTTACTGATTCAGGATACGATGCTAATAATTCATCAGAATACCAAGTAATCATAGCGGGATTTTTACTAACCTCACTTTCTTGAGCATGCAACCACCTTCCATCTTCTCCAAGTATTTCTCCATGATCAGAAACATACATTACAATTGATTTTGTATGAGTTTTTTCTACAGATGCGATTACGGTATCTATAAAATTATCTAAATAAACCAACGTATTATCATAAGAATTAATTATTTCTTGAGGCCCTAAAGAGGGAATGTACTTGCTGTCAGTAACTGGTGTAAACTTTCTAAACTCAGCAGAATATCTATTCTCATAATACCAATGACTTCCAGTCATATGTAACGTTATAAATTGATTTTTAGACGTTTTTAACACCGAATCAAATGGTTGTAACATTTCTTCATCAAGTGCCTTATTAAAACTCATAATAGATCTGAATTTATCGATCAATTCTACATGTTGATTGCTTCTAATAATAGGCGCATAACTCTTAACTATTGTGCTATTTCCAATCCAAGAAGTTTTATAATTTGATTTATTTAGAATGGAAAAAAGAGAATATACCTTGTTTGATTTTACGATATCATTTACACTTTTATTGGTCAGTAATTGCTTCACACTTGCAGCAGTATGCGTCAAAGGAGTTTATAAATCACTATAACTAATAATATTTTTTCTTTTGAATAATTTTGGGCTAGTTTCTCTATTATAACCGTTTAATTGAATATGGTCTGCTCTTACAGACTCACCTAGAATAAAGATAAAATTAATG
>Ga0307488_10002480_pt1 | contig 15600 bp, 13 predicted proteins | sample SB02metaG_FD_202248 | JGI IMG/M metagenome (GOLD analysis project Ga0307488, IMG submission 202248) | Sea-ice brine microbial communities from Beaufort Sea near Barrow, Alaska, United States - SB 0.2 | ecosystem: Environmental > Aquatic > Marine > Coastal | place: USA: Alaska | collected... | reverse complement strand
TTAAGTAATTTTAAGTAATTTTAAGTAATTCATAGAACACTCTCCCAAATAAAAAAGCCCCTACTAAATCACTTTAGGGGCTTGTGTTTTATACCGAACATTTCAATAAGAAAGGAAAAGGCTGAATTTATTTAAGCTTAGAATAAAGTGCAAACCAATTTTTGGCCATCAGAACTCATCACGCAACTCATTTGTCCTGAAATCGGGTTGCTTACGTCAGCAACCAACCCAAGTCTAACAGCAGCATCAAGAAAAGCCTGCAAAGCTTTGGCTCCTGCTGATCCTTGTGCAGTAAAATAAACACCGCCACCAGTGATGGTACCAACTTGCAAACCACTGGCATCTAACGGATTACCTTCAGCGTCTCTTGAAGCACCATAATCGAATTCAGCGTTTATGGAAACTGCGTCATTAGAAATTACAGTGTAAGTCAGCATGAAAACCAATTTACCATCATCAGATGTATCAAATTCGAAGGCACGTGTTGCGGTAATTATAGGTATATTGACAACGCCACCAAGATTCATTAATTTACCTAATAACGATGACCCTAGAGTGGTGAATTCTCCAGTTTCAACTCTATCAGTTAATTTAGATACCGCGGGAACACAAGCAACTAAATCCCAGACTGAATCTGCAAATTGACCAATTCCAGCACATGGATTTCTGAGAGTCGTTATATCTATGTCAGCTTCTGGACCTTTTAGTGCTAGATTGACTTCTGAAAACTTTACCATCGTCTCATTAAATGCAAGCAAAATATCAGCAGACGTATTTGTGCTTACTGGCAGATATATATATGCTCCATTTCTTGCGTTAATTGTTCTGTTTATAGAAAAACTATTGACAGTTCCGTTTTTCATGTCAATCACGTTAACCTTATCCCCAGTTATGAGATCATGATTTGCGGCTTGCAGACGCGCACTATTAGTGGTTGAAGAACAATCATCACATTGCACTCCAATTTCTATTTGTGAAAAAACATTTGAAGACCAAAGGCAAATAGCTATAGTGACTGCGTATATTCTATTTTTCATTATTATCCTTAGAGGTTTATATTAATAATTCATTCATTAACTATGACAATATTAGTACGCATCATTGGTACAAATTTTACCCTATAATAGATCTGATTTTATTTAAACGGTTATAATACCTCTCATAAAATTTAGCTTATGCACATACATTGAGGAGATAAAAACTCTATACGGGGTCTAATGTTAAGCCATTACCCATTTTTACGCTTACCTGTACCCACCTCCGTTTTAATGACTAGACATTATGGAAATATAAACGCACATTTTCAAAACATCGATTGTAAACGTCAGCCCAAGAACGCCTAGCGTTTGGCCCAATTCCATGGCAACAGGTAGTTTACTCCGTCAAGCAGTGGAATGCGGTGTTGGCCGGACGCTTAACTATTTTTCTCTTAAAGAGCTTACTATTGACTGGCTGCAATGGAAGTAGAGCCGACAGTCAATAAGCTGTGTTGCAGATGCTTCAATATTCTTGCTATCTAACCAATACCTAGAAAAAAGATCCGTCCGCTTCACGCCCTGAGGATTAGTTGGGAGTAAAGGTACTTGTTGTATCGAAAGGAAAGCGGCAATCATCAAGTAATACTTGGGCATTATTCGTATACAACAAGCACATAACCTAAACAATCTAAGTATAGATAATTAAGGTTGAAAGACTATATTCTTGGGCAAAGCAGCCGTTCGGCTAAAATAGCTTCAGTGTCTCCTGAACGCTCGATAGGCGACTATCGAAGATTTTTTTAGTGCTAGGAAGCTAAACATCCAAGTTTAGCTTCCTAGCCTAATTTTAGATTTTTTGCTGTTCAATCCATCGGCCAATCTTCGCCTCAAGAATAGGCATTGGCAAGGCACCGTCTATCAGTACTTGAGTATGAAATTTTTTCACATCAAACTTATCGCCTAGTATCTGCTGAGCTTTGTTTCTAAGCATACGGATATGTCGTTGGCCCACTTTGTAGCTCACTGCTTGGCCACCTATAGCAATATAACGTTCTACTTCAGCCTCTATATCTGATGGTGCAAGAGACGAGTTGTCTATCATAAAGTCAATCGCTTGTTGGCGTGTCCAGCCAAATGCATGTAAACCTGTATCTACTACCAAGCGCATGGCTCGGAGTTGCTCATCAGATAAACGGCCGTACCACATATATGGGTCGGTAAATAAGCCCATTTCTTTGCCTAAACTTTCGGCGTACAACGCCCATCCTTCAGCAAACACGGTATAGCCACCAAATTTACGAAAATCTGGCAAGCTTTCTACTTCCTGTTGGATGGCAATTTGGAAATGGTGACCAGGTGCCGCTTCGTGAATACTCAGAGTTTCCATCAAGTATTTGGGCTGGGCTTTTAAGTTATAGGCATTAATATAAAAGATACCAGGTCTCGAACCATCTGGTGCGGGACTCTGATAACTGGCACCGGCAGAAGATGCGGCCCGAAAAGCCTCGACTGCCCTCACTTCGTAATCAGCTTTAGGGAAGACGTCAAACAATAGAGGTATGCGACTATCAATTTTTTCTTTTACTTGAGTATAACCATCAATCAAAGCTTGCTCTGACTCAAAGAAAAACTGTTCATCAGTGCGTAAGAATTCGAAAAAAGCCGATAAATCACCTTCAAAGCCAACGGTTTCTTTAACTTTAGTCATTTCAGCTAAAATTCGCGCGACTTCTTGTTGACCAAAGGTATGAATTTCATCAGCGGTTAGCGCCAAGGTGGTGTTGGTTTCAATTCGATACTCGTACCATGCTTTGCCATTAGGTAAGTCATTTAAACCCACCGTATCGCGGCCCTTTGCTAAGTAACTCTGCTGCATAAATTGATGCACTCGGCTGTAGGCAGGAATAATGGTGTTTTTTATGGTATCAATATAGTCCTTGGTAATTTGCTCTTTATCTGCATTTGTTATGTTTGCATTGTCTTTAAGCTTTTCTAACGGCGCATAAAAGACACTTTTAGTTACGTCTTCTAAAATGTGAATCTGCAACTGCGGCAACACTTTTTGGATCAACGGTTTGGGTAGCACAATAGATTTTTTTATACCCTCTTGCATGGCCACTATCGCACTGTCCATGTAGCTCGCAAAACCTTGTGCTCTGCTAATAAAATTGCGGTAATCATCTGCGGTATTGAATGGCTGAGCACTTTTACCTGAACCTAGAGAGGCAAAATAACTATGTGCACCGCCCATTTGATGAATAGGCATAAGATGTCCCGGAAATTGTGCACCTTTGATAGCAATTTCTCTGTCCCGCAAAAATATTTCATAACTGAGTAAATCCTGGCCACTCAGAACTGAAGCATCTATGCTTTTAATCTTGGCTAAATACTTTTCTTCAAAAGCCAAAGACTCAGCAAGGTTTTGTTGATTAATAGGAGGGCTAAATCGGTCATTGTACTGGTTTACTCCCAAGTAAGTCGCTGATACAGGGTTCATCTGCATACTTTCATCAAAATAAGTTTGAAACAGCGCATTGGCTTTTTCAGACTCAGATACATTGGTTATCACACTGCCCTGTTCCACTTTTTGGGTTTGTGCCGTATTCGACTGATCACAGGCGACTAGCCCAAGTGAAAAAGCCACAGCAAGGGCAAGATGTTTTGTATGCATTATATATGTCTCTTTATTCTGATTTTATTAAATGAAATTGAGTTTGACGACCATCTAAGTAACGAACCCCAGATTGATCGAAGTAAGCCTCTTCTTCAAGCATAATACGGATTTCTTTTTTCCATTCGGGGATAAATGTTGCCGCATTCAATTCTATAGAATATGCGGTGTTAAAATGTAACGGGTAATCCCCCTGAACGGGCACACCACCTTGCGAGTCCCACATACCTAAAGTGGTACCTGCAGCATGTCCATGGTATCCAATAGGATGAGTATATATAGAAGGTTTAATTCCTTCTTTGATAGCTTGTTGGCGGGATAGTTTTAGCACTTCGTTGCCAGTGCGGCCTAATTTGAAGTTTGCGGTAAATATATCCTGCAGCCGATTGGCATTTGCTAACGCCTTTTTCAGATAAGCTGGGGCATCAGTTTCATTAGGCTTAAGCACATAAGCATGTTGTTGTTGATCTGAATGCAGCCGTAAGTAGGTTAAACCAAAATCCATATGTAACAAATCCCCGGGCATAATGGTTTGCGATGTGGGGCGCTGACTGAATGCTTGTAAGTGATCAAACGTCTCATTACTTGAGCGTTGTAATGAAACGCTGGGATGAAACCAAGTTTGTAACCTCAAATCTAATACTTTCTCTCTAAGCCACCAAGCTATATCGTCGGTAGTGGTGACACCTGGCTCAACGACTTGATTTGAAAATGCTTCAGCTATCACCTGATGACCTAACTCAATCAAATTAGGGTAAACTTGCATTTCCATTTCACTGCGTGTTTCAAGCCAAGCGATAGCGAGTTTTTCTGATGACACCAGTTGAGTCTCAGTTTGTTTCGCTAATGCTTGGCTAAATTCTTCATATTCTGTAGCCGTGATCCCGTCAGCTAATGCAAAATGCTGGGATTTATTAATAGCCACCGTTTTGGGTTGTTTCTGCTTTATCATTTTGACAAGGCTATCCCATTGATTAGGTTGTTTTTCTTTGTCCCACGACTTTCTAAATAAGCTGTCAACTGCATACCTTGCAACAGCCAAGCGTTCTATTGGCTTACCTTCGCCAGGGTCAAAAAGGACTAAGATGGTACGTCTGCGGGCAGATAACCAGTTAGCAGGGAGCATCGTTTTAAGTATCGGATCTTCATTATACTCACGTGATATCAGCACCCACATGTCTATGCCTTCACGGCGCATCAGGCTTGGTAATAAGTGTTGTAATCGGTCATCTAAAATCTGATTGATAAGCTGCGCTCGCTCGCGTAAGGGCAATACATTGGGAGCCGCTATACTGCTTGCACAAAATACTAATAATACAAAACCCACTATCTTATTTTTCATCGCACTTTTCTTATTTTCCATTATGAGCACTTCGCTTCTGTAAGTCATATTTGTAAGCCAGCCTTTCAACCTCTAACTTAATGGAATTATTGGTTAATTTCGAGTGCAAGCGTTACAGTATATGAAAATAATAATAATCTGAGTCTTTGTCCTGCATATGAAAAAACACATTTACGTCGCATACACTGGCGGTACAATTGGTATGCGCCCTTCTTCTCAAGGTTTTGTTCCTGCTGCTGGTTTTTTATCAGAAACCTTAGCTAATATGCCTGAGTTTCACCGTAGCGAAATGCCCGACTTTACCATTCACGAATACGACAACTTGATTGACTCTTCCGATATGAGTCCGTCTGATTGGCAAAAAATTGCCAATGATATTCACCAGAACTACCAACAGTACGATGGTTTTATTATTTTACATGGTACAGACACTATGGCTTATACCGCCTCAGCATTGTCTTTTATACTTGAGGACTTGGGTAAACCGGTTATTGTCACGGGCTCGCAAATCCCGCTTGCCCAGTTGCGATCTGACGGGCAGGTAAACCTATTAAATGCCTTGTACATTGCTGCTAACTACCCTATCGCTGAAGTCACCTTATTTTTCAACAATCAGCTTTTTAGAGGTAATCGTAGCCGCAAACTTGATGCTGATGGGTTTAATGCTTTTGATTCACCTAATTTTCCGCCGTTACTCAAAGCGGGTATTAATATTGAAGTTAACAAAAAATTGCTAGGCATAGACACCAGTAAACATCTGCACGTGAGTCAGATTGAATCACAGCCTATCGGTGTAGTGACCTTATACCCCGGTATCAGTACTGATGTGATTAAAAACACCTTACAACAACCGGTTAAAGCGTTAATCCTGCTTAGCTTTGGGGTCGGTAACGCACCACAGAATACGAGTTTGCTAAACCAATTATCCATTGCGGATCAACAAGGTATCATTGTCTTAAATTGTACCCAATGTGTGCGCGGTAAAGTTAATATGCACGGTTATGCTAATGGCCATGTATTAAGAGAAGTAGGTGTAGTGTCAGGCCAAGACATGACCCCTGAAGCCGCTCTAGCCAAGTTACATTATTTACTCAGTAAAGGCATGCCACCAAGCCACATCAAACGACAATTGATTGCCAACTTACGCGGCGAGTTAACGGAATAACAAAAGCAATGGCGAATAAAAGAAAAGCCAAAAGCTAACAACAAAAGACTAAAGAGTTTTTACCACAGAAGACACAGAGCGCTTCGCTCCACAGAGAAAAAGAAAAGCATATTATTACGATGTCTTTCCTCTGTGCTCTCCTTTTCCTCTGTGGTTCAAATTTGTTTTTTTCGTTTTTAGCGCGACGCTAGTAGCTCGCAACTGCTATTTCTCCAGGTATAAAAAAAGCAAACCCTGAGGTTTGCTTTTTCTTATAGAATTCTAATTATTTGATAATTAAAGTACTACGATGTTCTCAGCTTGAGGACCTTTTTGGCCTTGAGTTACAGTGAACTCAACTTTTTGACCTTCGGCCAACGTTTTAAAGCCAGTACCTGTAATAGCACGGAAGTGAGCAAAAACATCAGGGCCGTTTTCTTGTTGAATGAAACCGAAACCTTTAGATTCGTTAAACCATTTTACTGTACCAGTAGTTGCAGACATAATCTTTCCTATATTTTTCAAGAGTAATTGTGTCTCCTAAGAGACGTTAGTTGTGCTGAAGAGTGTTGCAATTACTTATGAGCTACGAGACCGGGTACTACAATGGAACGTCGAAACAATGTACATAAATATCAAACTTACTTTCAAGCATTTTTATTATATATTTAACATGCTGCAGGTCAACAATTATTATCAATAAAACTGGTCTAACAAGGCTTTTTGATTCAACGAGTTAGTCACAAAACGATCATAAACATACCAATTTTACTGCGTGTAATTAAGCATGAATAACTGTTCATATAACAATCAATAAGTTACAAGCTTTGTGAACGACTGTTGGCGAGTATTTAATCACAACAACACATATAAAATAGTGCATATCGAAATTCTTATAAATTACATCCGCTTCGACGAAACAAACATGAGACTCAGAGCGGAAAGAACAGCAGCCATAGCAGCTAAAGTAAATGTTAATTCAGCGCCTTGACCTTGCTGCCAAAAATAACCCGCGCCATAACCACCAACCGCACCGCCAATACCAAAACCTACACTGATATATATGGCCTGCCCTTGACTTTGAAACTTGTTACCAAAATAGTGATGTATAAAGTGCATCGACGCTGCATGTGTCATACCAAAACTAAATGCATGCAAAACTTGGCTTAACACTAATATGGTTGGGTTATTTGCAAACACTGCTAACAAATACCATCGTAACGCGGTCAGTAAAATACTGATCACTAAAATCCACTTTACACCAAACAATGTAATCAACTTTCCAGCTTGCAAAAAAATGACAACTTCTGCCAATACTCCCAATGCAACAAGCCAACCGGTTGCTTGCCCGCTATAACCTAAATCAAGAACGTACAATGCGAAAAATCCATAATAGGCACCGAAGCTTAGCTGTAACAATGCCGCTGACAACAAAAAGGTATAAAACACTGGTGTGTTAATTTTATTCCAAATTGAGACTTGTTGAAGATCGGTACTTTTTCCTCGTGGTGGCTCTTTAAGAAATATCGTTACAGCAAACAAACTGAACAACACTATCGCCCCTACGTAAATGGGCGCCTCGCTAGAAAACATATCAATCATCTTGCCGGTAAAGATAGTCAGCACAATATAGCCGATGCTACCCCATAACCTTATTCGCCCGTAACGACTGGCATTACCACGCACACAATTTAGCGTTAACCCTTCGATTTGCGGCAATATAGCGGTCCAAAACATCATCATCAGTGCAAGGCTAAGAGTCAACGCCCAAAAGCCATCAACAAACAATACTAAACAAAACGTGCCAAAAGTTAACAATGCGCCTAGTTGTAATATCTTGAGCGCCCTACCCGATTTGTCAGCCAGCACCGCCCACAAATTTGGCCCCGCGATCCTAGCAACAGTGATCAGTGCAAACAGCTCACCTATTTCACTTGATGAAAACCCTCTACCATCTAGAAAAACACCTAGGTATGGCATCAGCACACCGAATTGTCCGAAATAAAACAGATAGGTAACTGCGAGCAGAACTAAATTAGAAGTGGAAAATGCAGTTTTAGACAATGAGAAAGCTTAAGTTAAGTAATAGGAACGCATCAGACCCTGCCTAGAAAGACGGTTAAGCCTTCTAGGTTATTAGTCCGGCTGATAACTGGAACGCTCAGCGAGGCCCGACCTAGCGAGGCCCGACCTGCCCAGCAATAATAGGAGTAGCACTTTTAACATCAGCATTTTGTCCGCGATGCCTAAGCAAGTGATCCATCACCACCAAAGCCATCATAGCTTCGGCAATAGGCACAGCTCTGATCCCCACACAAGGATCGTGTCTGCCTTTCGTAATGACCTCAGCAGTATTGCCATGAACATCTATCGTCTCGCCAGGAACACTGATACTTGAAGTCGGTTTGAGTGCCATATGCACCACCAAATCTTGACCTGTTGAAATACCACCTAACACACCACCAGAGCGATTTGAAGCAAATCCTGCTGGGGTCAAAGCATCCCGATGTTCACTGCCTTTTTGCTCGACTGTAGCAAAACCATCACCCACTTCGACGCCTTTAACGGCATTAATACCCATCATGGCGTGGGCTAAATCTGCGTCTAATCTGTCAAAAATAGGCTCGCCCAAACCAACAGGCATATTAGTCGCCACCACTGACACTTTTGCGCCAATTGAATCACCTTGTTTTTTAAGATCACGCATGTAGGCATCAAGGGCTTCGATCTTGCTTTCATCAGGGCAAAAGAATGGATTGGTATTAATGAATTTGAAATCAACAGTTTCGATTTTAATCGGTCCCAACTGCGACAGATAACCGTGTATTTCAACACCATATCGTTGTTTAAGATATTTTTTAGCCACGCCACCAGCGGCAACACGGATAGCCGTTTCACGTGCAGACGAACGGCCTCCACCGCGATAATCACGCAGTCCATATTTTTGTTGATAAGTGTAATCAGCGTGCCCAGGTCTAAAGGTATCTTTAATTTTTGAATAATCATTACTGCGTTGATCGGTGTTGTTGATGAGCAATCCAATACTAGTACCTGTAGTTTTACCTTCAAACACCCCAGACAAAATTTTCACTTCATCTTCTTCGCGTCTAGCAGTTGTAAAACGGGACGTGCCGGGCTTGCGCCTGTCCAAGTCACCTTGTAAATCTTCTTCAGACAACTCTAATCCTGGAGGACAGCCATCGATAATACCACCAATTGCAATGCCATGGCTTTCGCCAAAGGTGGTGACGGTGAATAATTTACCGAAGGTGTTTCCTGCCATAATCTTAAAATCCTATAGTTTTACTGCGTATCTTATAATGCGGCGAACCGGTCTATTTTAATACAAACTCAACGTATTTAGTTTAATGGTCAACCGAACGCCAGTACTCAACTAAATCGTTCTTGCTTATAGCAAACACACCGTGACCACCATTTTCAAACTCTACCCATTGAATCGGCAATTCAGGATAACGGCTGTACATATGCATTTCACTATTACCCACTTCAACAAATAACCATCCATTGTCAGTTAAATGACTTGGTGCCTGTCGTAAAATATTATCAACTAAATCCAGTCCATCTGTGCCTGCGGCCAATGCCAGTTCTGGCTCATGATGAAACTCTTCTGGTAAGTCACCCATGTCTTCAGCATCCACATAAGGCGGATTACTCACAATCAAATCATACTGCTGCCCCTGCAAGGCACCCATCAAATCAGAATGAATAGGATAAACTCTGTGACTCAATTCATGTTCAGTGATATTCAACTCTGCTACATCTAAAGCATCTTGACTGATATCCACAGCATCCACTTGTGCCTCTTCAAATGCGTAGGCCAAGGCGATAGCAATACAACCTCCACCGGTGCATAAATCCAATATATGCAGCGGCTCGCTATCGCCAATCCATTCTTCAAAGTGGTTTTGAATGAGTTCCGCAATGGGTGAACGAGGAATAAGTACACGTTCATCAACAAAAAAAGGCAAATCGCAGAACCATGCTTGATTAGTTAAATAAGGCACCGGAATTCGCTCATTAGCCCGGCGTTTGACAATTTCGATAATTTTTAATTTTTCGGCTTTGGTTAAGCGGCTATGAAATAATTGGTCACCGGTTTGTAGGGTCAAGTCTTGATGCAAGTGCAATAATTGCAAAACTAAACTTGCCGCTTCATCCCAAGCGTTATCGGTGCCATGACCATAGAATAATCCAGCTTGGTTAAAACAACTCACCGACCATCTAACCATATCTAAAATAGTGTGTAAGTCTTCTGCAGTTTGTTCAGTGTCTATTTCGGAAAAAGTATCTGTGGTCATGTTATCGCTTAATAAATCTAGGTCCGCGGACCTTGAATACATATTCTCTTGTAGCAAATTTTGTTATGCTAAATTTATAGCAGATATGTACTTGTAATGAATGAAAAACACGCCATTTCACCAAACAATTCAAATAAAAATTGATGAACCTGATCTCTTTAAAAATGAGTTCAAAGACGTAGAGCCAATTAAGCAGGACAAAATACCGCCTCAGCGCTTATCCAGCAAGCAGAATTCGGGACTTACTCAAAAAAATAACAAAGATTTAGCAGAAATCAAACAAGCTGTCGCTGCATTTGAGTTTTCAGATGGTTTTGAAGGCCATTTTGATATCAACCAACCACTCAAATATGTCAAACCAGAAGCAGACAGTCACGAAATTAAACGCCTGCGCCGAGGTGATTATCCTCCCGACCTTATTCTCGATTTACACGGTGTAAAAAAAGAAGAAGCCAAACACGAAATTGCGGCGCTTATTCATGTTGCACAAAAAAAACATGTTTATTGTGTCTCCATCATGCATGGTAAAGGCACTTACGTGCTGAAAAAATCTATCCCAAATTGGTTGATACAACACCCAGCCGTAATGGGTTTTCATCAAGCACCAAAAGAATGGGGAGGTCAAGCAGCCTTACTTGTATTAATAGATTTACCATTGCACCACGCAAAATATTGAATCGAAGTCCATCTGTGCCCAATCTATAGATAAACACCCCGTGCAAGATTAATACTTATTGATGAGTGAAAATGACGTGAAAACCTGCCATGCTGAAGAGTATTAAATAGAAAGTTTAGGAAAGAATTAACGATGCCAAATGAAACTAATCCCAGCATTTTGTTTGTTGATGACGAACCTGAAATTTTAACTGCCTTAACCCGTTTACTTCGCAGTAAAGATCTTACAGTACATACTGCCATTTCTGGTGAAAAGGGTTTACAAGTACTTGAACAACAAAACATTGATATTGTTGTATCAGACAAAAATATGCCAGGCATGAATGGCAACGAGTTTTTACAGAAAGTGGCTGAGCAGTGGCCAGAAACAGTACGAGTTATGCTCACCGCCTATACCGAACTAAACGATGTTATCGCTGCCATTAACTCCGGAAGAGTATGGAGTTATATGACAAAGCCATGGAATAACGATGAATTAAAACTGAATATCCAGCAGGCTCTCAACTACAGTGAACTTTTAGCCGAACGAAGCTTATTGCGACATACTCTAGAACAAGTCCGAACCAAACGTAAACGCAACTTTATGAAATTCATTGGCCAATCAACGGCCATGCAATTTGTTTATGATGCCATTGAAAACTGTGCATCTAGCGATGCCTCAGTATTTATAACCGGACCCAGTGGAGCCGGTAAGGAGTTAGCAGTTGATGCCCTACATAAACTCAGCTCTCGCAAGGACCACTCTCTTGTTTGTTTAAATTGTGCTGCTATTCCGAATGAGTTGATGGAGTCAGAAATTTTTGGCCATATAAAAGGCGCATTTTCTGGCGCAGTAGCTAATCGAGATGGTGCAGCAACCTTGGCAGACGGTGGCACATTATTTTTAGATGAATTGGGCGAGATGGACATAGGCCTTCAAGCCAAAATATTACGTTTCATACAAACCGGAACGTTTAAAAAAGTAGGTAATAATAAAGAAGAAAAGGTCAATATTCGTTTTATCACTGCCACTAACCGAGAGCCTTTTAAAGCGATAGAAGAAGGCCGTCTCAGAGAAGATCTTTATTATCGTCTCAATGTTATTTCTATTAATATTCCGCCTTTAAAAGACAGAGAAAACGATGCCTGTCAAATAGCACAGTATTTTCTGAATCGCTTCAGTGATATTGAACAGAAAGTGTTTGTTGGTTTGTCGTCGGATGCCGGCACCCTCATCAAAAACTATTCATGGCCAGGTAATGTCAGGCAACTAGAAAACACTATACACAGTGCAGTAGTGATGTCAGAAGGCCCGTTATTAACCGAACAGATATTGGCTAGTCAATTACAGTTAAACCAAACACAAATGACTGAGTTATTACATAAGAAAAGCGCAACCGCGGAGCTTGAGTCAATATATCAAGCTTCCAGTAACACCATCAATCATCTTCAAGACAACAAAATTCATGAAACCAGTGCAGTGCGTAGTTTAGCAGAAGTAGAAAGAGCCGCGATTGAACATGCTATAGCTCTGTGTCACGACAATATTGTTAAAGCGGCCAGTTTACTTGAGGTCAGTCCGTCCACCTTATATCGCAAAGTTCAACAATGGCAAGATTGATAATTTAACCTTTTAGTTTTTGCATCTTGCAAAATTAACCTGTCGCAAGATGCAAACTTCCCACACCAACTCATACCCATATATAATATAAGTATATATTTCAATATGTTATGAATTCTGATTTTATGGTCTATATCTTGAACACGCTAAGTAGTGTTGTTTGATTAGGCCATGAAAAAGATGTTAACTACTTTGCAAGATGAAACTAAACGATTACTCAATAATACCAGTTGGCTCCTTGCTACTGAGATAGTCGCTAAGATTTCGAGAGTGTTAGTGATCCTAGCGTTAGCGGCCAACCTAGGCGTTGTTGAGTATGGCACAGTGATGCTCGCGCTAGCCTGCCATGAAATATTTAAACTAATATTGCGTTCTGGCGCTGGCGCGCAAATTATTCAATGCACCGAAAAACAGTTATCTAAATACGCCAAAAACGGAGCATTGTTGCAATGGCTGGTATGTTTATTACTGGCTGCAACACAAGCAGGACTGGCGTCACCCATAGCTGACTTTTACGACAACCCTGAGCTCATTCCCTTGATAAGCTTAATGGCTATTGTCTACCTGTTTTACCCCTTAGTCAGCATCAAAGTATTCCTTATCCAGCGTCAAGGGAATATGAAGTTTTACAGCATACGCAATGCAATGTGCATCGTGGCTGAAAATATTAGCATTGCATTATTTGCTGTTTGGGATTGTGGCATCATGTCGGTTGTTTATGGCAAATGGGTATTCGCACTACTTTGGATAGGTTTATTTTACTTCACGCCAGTGCAGCATTTTGGGATCGGCTTTCAGCGAAATATTTTTCTTAAACTTACCAAAACATCAGGCCAATTGTTATCTACAGAATTGGTAAGGGCATTGCGGATGCAGTCAGATATGTTGATTGGTGCACGCTTGCTAAGCCCCGAGTTATTTGGTTTATATAGCTTTGCTAAAAGTGCTGGTGTGGGCCTCAGCCAGTCAATCAATAATGCATTTAATACCGCGCTATATCCTTATCTGTGCGACAAACACAGAAACGGTCAACTCAAAAAACATATCCCGATGGTGTACCTATTTACGAGTTCGGTAAGCATATTATTCTTAATCCAAGCGTTTTTAGTACCTATTTACGTGCCTCTATTGTTCAGCCAAGCCTGGCAACAGAATTATATGATAGTGATGGTGTTATGTTTAGCGGCATTACCCGCGGTATTTATCGACACTCAGTGCAATCTTTTGCGCGCTAGGGCAGAGTATCAAAAAGAACTATTTGTTAGGTTATTTTGCTTAATTGTTACTGCGGTTGGCTTGTTAGTCGTTCAAGCCGCTACTCCTGAAAACTTTGTTCTAACTATTTTAACGTGTAGCTTTTTGTGGCTGCTAGCTTTGATCCCTTGGCGCAAATTTGAACACATATTTACATCCCCATTATTCAGTAGGAGCTAGCTATGAACAAATCACCTTTACCCTTGGTGTCTGTCGTTATCCCAATGTTTAACGTCGGCCAATATATTGAGCAATGTATACAATCAGTATTAGCACAAACATTTAAAAACTTTGAAGTAATATGTGTTGATGATGGCTGCACAGACGATACTTTACATAATCTCGCACGATTTTCTGACCCCAGAATCAAACTGATTCAGCAATCTAATCGCGGCTTATCGGGTGCTAGAAACACCGGCATCCTAGCTTCAAGAGGTATATATGTTGCTCTACTTGACGCTGATGACTTTTGGGCCAAAGAAAAGCTAGCCCTGCATATTAATCATCTCAACACTAGTTCAGATGTGGGCGTGAGTTACTGCCCATCGTTGTTTGTTAACGAACATGGCAATTCTATGGGTATAGGGCAAAACCCAAAACTTAAAAATATTACTACCAAAGACGTATTCTGTCGCAATCCAGTTGGCAATGGCTCAGCGCCAGTTATCAGAAGACGGCTATTAAAAGAAGTCGCTTTTGTAAGTGACAAAACCGGCAGAAAATGCATCTTTGATGAAGATTTACGTCAATCTGAGGACATAGAGTTATGGTTGCGTATCGCCCTACTCGGCAATTGGAAATTTGAAGGGATCAAAACCCCTCTGACTTTTTACCGTGTTAATGATGGCGGTCTATCTTCTAACCTCAGTAAACAATATGCAAGTTGGTGTTTAGCCATGCAGAAAAATCAAGCAGGATACGAGCTTTTTTTCAAACGCTACTTCCCCTTAGCTAGAGCTTATCAACTCAGGTATTTAGCACGCCGAGCCATTCGGTCTGGTGATGCTTGGCAGGCCATTAAACTGGTGCACAAAGCACTCCTTACGCAACCTAAAATAGTCATTGAAGAGCCCGCTCGTACTTTAGCGACCTATGTATGTGCACTGGTGTCGTTGTTGCCAAACAGCCTTTATCGGATGCTAGAAAATACCGCGATGCGAATACTGCAAGCCCAACGTACACATAGTCATTAATAAGGAGTAGCGAAGTGAAACCGACCCACTCTATCCGCAAAGATCCTGATATCATGAGTCTCCTAAGCCGCTTGCCTGTGGAAACGGCGGCGGTGTTTACCGACATCCAACTTAGTCATCTCAAGGTTGCCATTGGCAGTGGCCAATATCGCAAACACAAAGTAGATATGCGTGGCACTATCCCGCTGCCATTTTTTCCATCTCGCATCTACTTTGTATTACTGATGGGCCGCAACGTTCGTAGCCTATCCCGACAAGAAAAATCGATTGCGGTAACAACTATGCTGTTATTAACAGTCATATTTTTAGTATTTAGCAGCGCACTAGGTTTGGTGATTATTTATGTACTTAAGTCAGCATTAGGGATAAATTTGCTGGAGGGTTATTCCTTGGGGCTGTGGGATTGGATTAAGAGTTATTGATTT
>Ga0307488_10002479_pt1 | contig 15605 bp, 14 predicted proteins | sample SB02metaG_FD_202248 | JGI IMG/M metagenome (GOLD analysis project Ga0307488, IMG submission 202248) | Sea-ice brine microbial communities from Beaufort Sea near Barrow, Alaska, United States - SB 0.2 | ecosystem: Environmental > Aquatic > Marine > Coastal | place: USA: Alaska | collected... | reverse complement strand
TTACCAAATCATCGGCAGCAATTAAAAGAAGGCTGCGTTCATTATTTAACAACGCTTTAGTTAATACATTAATGTGCAATGACTCCTTAGAGGCTGCACTAAAGCGGCTGGGAGAGCCTATCGGGTTTAAATTACTGCTGTTAAGTTTGACCCCATCATGGGTGAGTGCGGTAACTTCATTAACACCGACTCCCATTTGGACGAATTTGGACTCTTTTGATAAAATCTCATTAATATAACTTTTATCTTCAGCAATTTCAGCTTCTGACAGTTCATTCGAAATTGAGGTTACTCTGATGGTAAAATCAACGGTATTTGACAGCCCTTCTTCATCGGTAGCCGTTATAGAAATACTGGTATCACCCGCATTTGAAACCGATGGAATGCCAGCAACAGTTATTTGCAGTGAATTAAACCACAACCAGTTTGGTAGCTTATCTTCTCCCGTTTCTGTGATACTAATCACTAGAGGACCTTCGTCACTGAAGCGTCCGATGAGATCTCGTTGAAAAAAACTGGCCGCATCTATGGTTATATCGTCAAAGTTCATTTCTATCAACGGCGCTAAATTCACAGTAGCCGCGGGGGGTGGAAGGGTTGTGCTGGGACTAACAGAGTCCGAACCACCACAGCCTACCAAGGTAAAATAAAGGGGTAGCCAGATAAAATTAAAGAGGACTTTTAACGAATATTGCATTTAAATAAAATAGCCTTTAGTGTCATTACGAATAATATATAACGATTCCTTTTACATTTCTCTTTAAAATTATCGATTAGCCAAAGCTACCTTGCGAATGTACCCATTGGCAACTCGACACACCATTACTCAAGTTTGAACTAAAAACCGATGCCCATAACGTTCAACCGAACACGGAGTAGATACATATCTGAGGTAATGTAGAGAGTTGAGCCGTCATCACCAAACGTGCAGTTGGAGGTGAGTTGTGTGGTACTTAATGAACCAAGATGTTTGCCGTCAGGACTCAGGATCATCACCCCCTTACCTGGGCCCGCAACATATAGACGCCCTTGCTGATCGACCGCAAGACCGTCACCCCATGAATCAAAGAAGACCTTACCTTTGCCAAGCTCGCCGCTTGCTTCAACTGGGTAGACCATAATAACCGGCTGGTTATCGTCAGAATTTGCGACATAAAGCAGTTGCTGGTCTGGCGAGAAAGCAATGCCATTGGGTCGAGACAAATTGTCAATAAGCAGTTTCACCGAACCGTCAGTCGCAAGCCGATAAACCCCCTGAACCGCTAGTTCCTTCGCCGGATCGTCTACTCCATGCTCCAAGCCATAGGGTGGGTCGGTAAAATAAATATCGCCATTGGATCGCATAACAAGATCGTTGGGTGAGTTGAAGCGTTTTCCATCTAACTGTCCAGCAAGTGTTTCAAATTCTGCTTTTGGAGCATTCAAGGGGCTGATAAGACGAGCAATACGGCGGTCTCCATGTTGAGCCAGCAGTAAATGCCCTTCCTCGTTAAGCAAAAGGCCATTCGAGCCAGACTCACCACCTCGCATTGTTCCCCCAGTATAACCGGCAGGCTTTAACCAAAGCGACGGGCCCGCATTTTCACTCCAGCGATAAATTGCATTGTTTGGAATATCAGAATATAGGATCGACTGAAGGGCTGGCACCCACACAGGTCCCTCAGTCCATTGGTGTCCATTTGCCAGAATTTCCAATTTGGCACCTTGAGGAACGATGTCATCAAGTCGTGGATCAAGTCGAATTATACTGCCAATCACAGGGAGTGTTTGCAACGCTGAGCTCTGATCAATTTTTTCTATTGTACCACAGGAGAAAAGCCCAAACGTCAACATAAGAGTTACCAGCAGTTTATTCATATTTTCAATCCTTAGTTAGTTAATGAGTTAGTTAATCACTATTTTAGTGCCTATCCCCATCTGATGAGCCGACACATATCATTAAAGGAATTAGCTAAGGGTAAATCAATTAAGTGCTCAAAACCCGCATATTGATGCTCTCAATGGTAAGCTCTAATTGATTATCATCAAGTAAACCCTTACCAAATTTATAAATGATATAAAATTGTTTTAAATCAGTCTATTTTTGGGGATTTCTTGTACTATTTTAACATTAATAAGTTTTTCACTATAATCAGCCACCACCTGTTTACCATAACGTTTGGCTAACATAGATAAGCTCAGCGATGGCGATAAAACGGTGGCGCTTGCATTGTTGCCACCAAAACTGTTTGAGTTGTATGTATAATCATTAAAACACAAGCACCTATAAATATTATTAAAAATATGACAAATAATATTTTCATTATTTAACCTTGAAAGATGAACTTGTTTATCGAGAATTTATAACGCCCATTATTAGCCTCGCTTTGAATTATTGTTAGACTATAGTGTCGGTTCTACTAAGTCTATCTGGTATTTGTGAATAAAATAGTCGCCTTTTACACAACTAATAAGCCGCTTTGGTGTTTTGTGACATGTCACTCGTTGAACTTTCATCCCAAATTTTGATTTGTAATTTCTGATCATTTTATCAAATTTTAATTGTTCTTCTTTCGTAGCAAAAGAATAAAACTTATCAAATTGCTTTACCCATTCCTCTCTTCCTGACTCAGCAGCTAAAGCCAACCAACTCATTTAAATTAACGTTGACTGTTTGACGTATTGCCCTTTTAAAAACATGAATGCTAAAGCATATTGAGAATCTTTATATCCCCATGCAGCAAGTTCATTTAAATTTTCAAAAGCCTTTTGATAATTTCCTTGTTTAAATTGTTTTAACCCCAGACGTTTTTTTTCTAAAAGCGTAATTGGGATCTAACGGCGCTTGAGCAAATGAATTAAATGATGTTACCAATAAAATGGTCAATATTATTATGTTTAACATAGTCACCTGTTGAAAGAGAAATACCATAACGTCCAGCTAAGGCAAGGTTTATTGCTGGCTACAATGTTGAATGGAGTAAAATAGCCAGCTGTATTTTGTCCGTTTAAAGGCATTGTTAGCCGAACGCTTTCGCCTTATCTTTGCTACAGCCGAAAACACCAATAACGACAGCCGAACTTAAAACAACAATATCTAAGTAAAATCCTACTTTAAATGTAGTTAATACTGTACCTATAGTCGTTAAAGTTAAACTCAAGATGAAATAATTATTATTTAATTTCTCCATTAGTTTAAAATCCTACATTGATAAAATGGAGTGAAACGGACAACCCGCTATTTTAGCCCTGCTAATTTGCTTGTTATATTACAAAGGCAACAATAATTGCCGTTACCGCTAATATGCAGTACTCCGGTGTTCCTGTTGGTACTTTAGAGATCAGTAAAAAACAAACAAAAGCTAACGCAAGTAATATAGCACTACCAACGAATACTCCAATTAAGGTATGTCCCATAATTAAGCCAACAATGGCTAAAGAAATACTAAATAGTAAGGCTGAAAAGTAAGGTTCCTTTTTAACTAAATATAATTTATATGAAAGAGCTAACATCAAAAGTTTGATAATGGTAAAGAGCATGAACATACCTTGTAATAAAATGCCCCAATAAGGGGCTAATAATAGTTTGCTAAAATGTGCAGTGAAGCGGAACCGAGCAAACTGTTAGTAGTTCCGTTTTGTTGATTTGTTCGACTAAGATTATTACTCAACAAGATCAACCGGGTACAAGATACTGAACCCGTTATACTTATGACATTCTAAAGCTAGCCGTCTTTGTGCATTAATACCTTTTTTACAAGTTACATTTTGGCTTTTTAAACCTTACCGTTTGACATATTCTGTAACTATCGCCTCTATTTTATTTTTTTGTTGTTCTGTAGCGGCTGAATAGAAATTATCATATTGCTCAGTCCATTCTTTAACATTGGCTTCTTTTGCAACACCTAACCAGCCCATGCCTAACAGTGTAGATTGTTGAACATAATTACCTTTAAGAAACATAAAAGCCAACACATATTGAGAGCCTTTATATCCCCATGCAGCCGGCTCTTTAAGTAGATTAAATGCATCTTCGTAATTGCCTTTATCATATTGCTTAACCCCACTTATCTCTTGAAACCCCAAAGATGTCGTGGTTGTTCTCACTGTATCTGTTGATTTACACGAAAATAAAAAAACAGAAAAACAAAGTAGTGATATTAATGTATTAATACGCATTTAAAATCCTTTAATACGAGTTAACTCGATAGTAGGCTAAAATAATGAGCAGAAAATTGCCTACAGTATTTTTCTGTTTGAAGTTCTTGTTATAGGTTTATTGCGCTGTTCTTTGTTCAGTTAAACTCAAGCGTTGATGGGAACTAAAAACATGCTGTTTTTTTTCATCAACGATTAAATAAGCATCAATTTCTACAGTAAATAATGCCGCAGGGAATATTTCTACAATTCCAAACTGACCTAGATTAGCCGATAAAAGTGCAACCTTTCCATTTGCAGATAGGCTCTTATCAAAATCGCGAAAGTCACCATCCACATAAAGTTTTATTCCATAAAACCACGAATTAGTAACTTTAATTTTATGATTTTTAACATTGAATTCGAATTCTTTTCTCATTTGAAACTCCACTTTATTAAAACCGTATAATACCTATTTGAAGAGCAAATTGTAGTTGGCTAAAATCCGTGAGGCACGAATGACGGCCAACTATTTTTTATCCATTTACCCCCTTGTTAGCAGTGCGCTTACTCTTTAGCGTCCGTTTGATTACTTGTTATCTGCTGAGGTATTTAATAAAGCGATAATTACATATAAACAGACAAAACACTCAACTCTTTTATCGTATAACCACATGCCAGATTACATAAGCCCAAGACAAAAAGCCGTGAAGAATTGCCCATAGGATCGACTTGTTCACACTCCATGAAATAGCGATAGCGAGTGCTGTTCAGAATGTAATTCCATACTTTACTATTTCTTTCCCTGAATTATCCATTAGTGATATTCCTAGTTTGGGTGTTTTTATTGAGTATTATCAATCGTAAACACAATACTATAAGGCAGTAATATTCGGCACATAACGCTTTGCTAAGGAGGCAAATGCAAACGTTGTTAGGCTTTGCCCAGTGAGTATTTGTCCCTTAGCAATTTTTGCGGCGAACTTAGGCAACTTGTTAGCTTTTGACGGCTACTTTATTCTTCTTGAAATACCATATCATTACAGGGATCTCCATGGCTCCATATGTTACCAATGTATACCAAAACCAATTCACTTTTGTTATGAGTAAATTGAATTCATGGCCAGTTCCCCAAAACTGTAAGCCGACAATTCCTAAAGCTAAAACTGAAGCAAAAATATCGTAAAACGAAATTTTATTAAAGCTACTCCCTGCCAACTTAGGATAAACAGATAAGTAGGCAACTAAGACAATTATTAGATTAAGTATAATGATTGCAAATTCTGAATTTTCCATAAAATTTGAATACTCCTTTTAGAAAGCTAACGCCCCATTAAGAGGCAAATGATAGTTGGCTAAAATAAGCGACGAAGGAGCAAATAGCCAGCTGTTATTTGTCCTGCTTGAATGGCTTGTTATATGCCTATTTAGAATTAAACAACATAATAATACCGATTGTCACGGCAATTGAAACAATACCAGCAACAATACAAAGACCATCATTATTTTGATTTGGTTTAGGATACTTACCAATAGTAATAATCTTTAAAGTAACGTACCCATAACCATGAATAAAAAACTCTATAAATGCATCAATAATGATCCATTTTATTAATCTAAAGAAACCTCGACCTAATCCTTCTGCTACTTCTTCCATAATTGATACGATCCTTTAGGCATATAACAGCTTATTATGGAGACTTCTTAGTTATATCCGTCCCATGATTTTCATTTTATTGATATTAATATCACATAATTTCATAACTTTAGGAAATAAAAATCTTAATTTTGTCAGAACTTGGATATTACTGAGAATTATCAGTAATATCCAATATAATATTTTATTAATTTAAAATCATCAGTTAGCATGATGCTGATTTAATTATTACATACTTATCAGTAAGATAGTTCTATTAATTGATTGAATAAATAGATGGTAACCCTTTTTAAGTTAATTATCGCCTAGCGCTGTTATTTCCAATGGTCAGTCTGCACACTCTGTTATTTAATAATAAAAGGAGTGTAAACATTGTCTGTAAAGTATTTATGCTAGTGCTTAATCATTGACTCGATCTTATTTTATCAACGATTCATGCTATTTTTAGTTGATTCCTAACTTAAAAAGTTTAAAAATAAAAAACGTTTTAAGTAATTATTAACGTTTCGAGCGGTTTAGTTTTTTAGATATTCTATTAAGCTATTACCAGCCATCAACCTGCGTTATTTGTAATCTATAATTTGGAGTAAGTGGTCAGTGACTGAAAAAGAAAAAATGCTTTCAGGTCAATATTATAACCCTAATGATGCCGAGCTTATTGACTTGCGTTTTAAAGCTTGTATAGCGACCGAAAAATTGAACCAAACAACTCGTCAACACAAAGATACAAGAAGCCAAATAATCAAGTCTTTGTTTGGCTCTACTGGTGAAAGTGTTCATATCGAATCAACATTTAATTGTGATTATGGTTGTAATATTCATGTGGGTGAAAACTTTTATGTCAATTTTAATTGCGTCATTTTAGACGTAGCTGAGGTTCGTATTGGTAACAACTGTTTTATAGCACCTCAAGTTGGTATTTACACAGCAACTCACCCCTTAGACCCCGTAAAGAGAACAAGCGGACTAGAGTACGCCAAAGCGATAACAATAGGGAATGACTGTTGGATTGGTGGTCATGCAACAATAAATCCAGGAGTTACTTTAGGTAATAATGTGGTTGTAGCATCGGGTGCGGTGGTGACAAAAAGTTTTGGTGATAATGTGGTAATAGGTGGTAATCCTGCCAGAGTGCTAAAAGAAATCCCAGCGTCTCCCTAACAACTGATAAATTTTCATCCAAAGTATAAATAAGTATCAGTATGACTCTCATTATTTTTAGTCTTAATTTACACTTTAATCACATAGAACCTTTTACCTATATGAGAGGTATTTAATCTAAACCCTTTATTAGTAGGTATAATAAAGGGTACACTTGTGACAAATAAAATAATATAAAGTATATAGTATAAAAATATATGTTCACTTATTGGGGAGACATCAATGAAAAAGCCTGATACCCCTGAAAATGAGATATCACGTCTCCATGCTCTTCGTTCGCTAAATGTATTAGACACTCCGACAGAAGAACGCTTTGAACGACTAACACGCCTAGCAAAACGGATGTTTGATGTACCAATAGCTCTGGTAACCTTGGTCGATGAAAACCGCCAGTGGTTCAAATCTCATGTCGGCCTTAATATGAGTGAAACCCCACGTGATATTTCATTTTGTGGCCATGCAATTCTCGATAATGATATTTTTATAATTCCTGATGCTATAAAAGATGAACGTTTTTCAGATAACCCGCTGGTCTTGAATGAACCATATATTCGCTTTTATGCAGGCTGCCCACTTCGTTATTTGGACGGAAGCGTATTAGGCACCTTATGTATCATAGATACAAAGCCAAGAGACCTTAACGCATTGGATCTCGCTGCATTAAAAGATCTAACGGAATTAGCAGAACAAGAACTTATGGCTGTTCAGCTAGCAACTCAGGATGAGCTTACAAAGCTTGCCAATAGGAGAGGCTTTATAAAGCTTGCACAAAATGGACTCGACATATGTGCACGTCATAATATCTATGCCTCACTTGTTTTCTTTGATCTAAATAAATTTAAATTGATTAATGATACATTTGGCCATGCTGAGGGTGATACAGTATTAATTGCTTTTTCCGATCATATGATTAACACCTTTAGAAATTCAGATGTCATTGGTCGTTTAGGTGGTGACGAATTCGCGGTGCTATTAACGGACACATCACTCGAACATGCGAAAAAAACTATTGCACGGTTTCGTGACTCAATAAAATCTCTTAATAAAAAATCAACGCTAGATTATGAGATTTCATTTAGCGAAGGTATTGTAGAAATAGATCATGAGAAAAACATTTCTCTTGACTCATTATTGAATCAGGCTGATTCTTTAATGTACAATAAAAAAACGTCAAATCCCCAATAATACCAGTAACTAATAGTAAACATTAATAAGTATAGTAATGACGAATATAATGACTTAACAATTACTGCTTGTTAGTCTTTTTATTAGTTTTAGCGTATAAACCTTTAGACTGCCATTTTTTAGTGTTCCATCGATGCATATTGCTCATACCTCGAAAAACGTCATCAATACTAGTTGCTAACCAAATGCCTGCAAGCCCCCATGCCAAGTTCAGGCCTAAGAACCAAGCCAGTGGTACCCCAATAAACCACATACTAACAACACCAACAATCGAAGTATATCTTGCATCACCACAAGCCCGAAGAGATGCACCAACAATTAAATTGAATGATCGTCCTAATTCGCCTAAAAAGCCAATGAATAAAACGGTACTACCCAATACCCATATTTCTTTATTATCAGTAAAAAAACTATAAAAATATTGGGAGTAAGAAACTAAAACTGTCATAAATACTAGAACACCGATAACACCAATTTTTATTCCTTTAAGTAACTCATTTTGAGCATCATCAAAACGATTACCACCAATTAAAAACGCGACCTTAATTTGTACGCCACTACTAATAGCAAAACTGTATAAAATACCAATAAACAATAAATTAAAACTATAAATTCGAGTAGCTAAAGATAATGTCCCCATCGTAACTGCCATAGTCGTCATTAAAAGTTGGCTTAACTGCCATGATAATGGCTCAACAATTGATGGTATTGCTATTTTAAGAATAGGTCGGCAATAATTCTTAAAGGTTTGCCAATGAATAGGAAAGTATATTCCAATTTTAAAATGCCACAGAATAATCGATAAGCTAAAGAGTAAGCTTGATGACCATGCAATAACTGAAGCAGTCGCAATACCTTGAACGCCCAAGGCAGGAGCACCAAACTTCCCATCAATAAGAATATAATTAAAGATAATATTCACTACCGACATGATTGCTGTTGAAAACATATTCCAGTTAGTTTTACCTTGAGAAGCAAGTATCGCTGTTGCTGAGAATCTTAACGCCAAAATCCAAGTTCCCATGCCTAAGGTAGTCAAGTAAATTTGCGCAACTGAAGATAATTCGCTGGTTAAACCTAATAAGTCTGGAAATGTATTAGCACCTGAAACAAAAGTCACCGACATACAAAGCCCTGAAAATAAAATCAGAAGGATCAATACACCATAAGTCCCAGCAACTTTATTGTGGTCTTTCGCGCCTAATTGTTGAGTAGCAATACTACTGCCTGCTTGTTGAATAGTGCTATAAAGTGCAAACCCTATACCGAGTATCGGCAACATTGCACCAACCGCTGCAGCAGCATCATCTGAAACTTGGCTCAAAAACAAGGCATCGGTTACATTGATCATAAAAATAAAAAACAAATCAAAAAAAATAGGCCAAGTAAGACTTATTAGGCTGCGATCGGCAATTGATGGCTGTTCTTTAGACAATGATTTACCAGATTTTTTGTAGCAAGTTCCTTATTGTCTCAGACCTGACACTCACATCAAGGGATTATTAGTTTTTAGGGGAACATTTAAAAAAACCACAGTTAATCATGTGATTAACTGTGGTTTTAATAATATAAATTATATTTAAATATTTATTCTATAAAAACGATAATAACTCTTCATCTAATTGCATTAAAGATTTAGGATCAGCCATCATGGTTTTTGCTAACGACTTAGTTCTTGGTAACATACGTTCAAAATAAAACTCTGCGGTTTTAATTTTTGCACGATAAAAGTCGCGATTATCTACTTCACCAGCTAGTTTTTCATAAGCAGCTTGAGCCATTTTCGCCCAGAAATACCCCATCATGATATATCCTGAATACATTAGATAATCAACCGATGCAGAACCAACAATATCACGATCTTTTTTCGCTTTTAAGGCTAAACGAAGCGAATATTGCTGCCAATTTATAACATTTTTACTTAATGCCCAAACAAACTTATTCATTTGCCGTTTATGTGGGTTACTTGAAACCATACTTTTTTCTTTACAGAATATGAGTATCTCTTTAGTAAATTTATTTAAAGATTTACCTCTAGTTAATAGAATTTTACGACCCAATAAATCAAGTGCTTGAATACCCGTAGTCCCTTCATATAAGGTTGAGATACGAACATCACGAACAATTTGCTCCATACCCCACTCTTTTATATAACCATGGCCACCAAAGATTTGCATACCGTGGCTGGCACTTTCACAGCCCAATTCAGTTAAAAAGGCTTTTAAAATTGGCGTGATAAAACCTAAACGGTCATCAGCTTCTGTAAGAGCTTTATCTGTTTTAGCCGTTTCTATATCATCAACAATTTTGGCAGTATAATAAATCATAGCACGGCCACCTTCTGAAATTGCTTTTTGCGTCATTAGCATTTTACGAACATCAGGGTGAACGATAATAGGGTCAGCCACTTTATCAGGGAATTTCTTACCGGTTAAAGCACGCATCGACAGCCGTTCTTTGGCGTATAGCAATGAGTTTTGATAAGCAAGTTCTGACGCACAGATCCCTTGAAGAGCTGTTCCAACACGGGCTGTGTTCATAAAGGTAAACATACATTCAAGCCCTTTGTTCTCAGGACCAATTAACACACCTTTAGCATTATCAAAGTTTAATACCGCTGTTGAAGAACCTTTAATGCCCATTTTGTCTTCAATAGAGCCACAAATAACGTTGTTGGCTTCACCTAAATCACCTTGTGGATTGACTTGAATTTTAGGCACAATAAATAATGAAATACCTCGAGTACCTGCTGGGGCACCCGGTAAACGAGCAAGTACAATATGAATGATATTTTCAGTTAAATCATGTTCACCAGCCGAAATAAAAATCTTAGTACCGGTAATATCATAAGTACCATCACCATTTGGCACCGCTTTGGTTTTAACTTGGCCTAAATCTGTTCCACATTGAGGCTCAGTCAAACACATGGTGCCTGTCCAGGTTCCTTCAGTTAATCGAGTAAGGTAAAGTGCTTTTTGTTCATCACTACCATGCACCTGAACTGTGTTCATTGCACCATGACTTAAGCCAGGATACATAGACCATGACCAGTTAGCAGTACCCATCATTTCTGACTTCACCATACCTAATGAAGGTGGCAGCCCTTGCCCACCATGTTCAACTGGATGAGACAGACTTTGCCAACCACCGTCAACATACCGCTGATAAGCTTCTTTAAAACCTTTGGGAGTGGTGACTTTACCATTATTAAACTGACAACCTTCTTTATCACCACTTTGATTAAGTGGTAATAATTCATTTTCACAAAATTTGGCACATTCTTGCAAAATAGCATCAACTAAATCAGGAGTTGCTTCAGAAAATTCTGGGTGTTTTTCGTAGTGAGGGTAATAGCTAAAAACATCTTCAAATAAAAACTTTATATCCATTATTGGTGCTTTAAAACTAAGCATGACTGAACTCCAAATCTGATTTTTTCAAAATAAACTTTCACTAGAGTATAACAAATTACCCCTCACTGGTCCAACCACTTTTACTATTTTTTTATATTAGTGATTGATATTAAAACACCCACTCTTTTGTATTCGTGTTTATCTAGCTTTAAAAAGCTTTAATTGCTGACAATGTAATATTATTAATGGCGGAATAGGTAGAGGTCGATAAAGCTTAGTGGATTAATCAAAATAAAAGTTATAATTCTCATTTAAAGTTTTTTTTTGATTACCGGAATTATAATTTTATTAATTTTTAACCAATTAATACTTAAAAAGTTTTTTAATAGAAAATACTGTAAAAAATAATCATATAACTAATAGGCATGAATAATTTTTTATTTTAGTAAAGAATTATAACCAAGCTATACAGATGTCCTAGACTAATTAGTAGCAATGTAATTTAAATATTTTCCATTAAAAGAAATTATTTTAGCTTCATTAATGTAGTTCATAATTTTATTGAGGATGATTATATGAGTGCAATTTGGAAAAATCATGCCATTGCCTTAACTGATATGATAAAAGAAAACAACGAAACTAAGGCACATTTATACCTTGAACAATTGATGTTATTTCCAGTTGATATTCAAGACAAAATCATCGAAGAAGTGAGTCATTTGTCTCACTTTAGGAGTGATGTGGTTGCAGGTATCCTTAGTCGCTATTCCATGATTGAGAACCGGTAAGTTAAATAATACAATATAACTACTTAAGTCGATAATTGTTGCATTCTGAGCATAGCAATATCATCTCGGATTGCAGCAGCCTTTTCAAACTCTAAATTTTGGGCATGTTGATACATTTCTTCTTCTAGCTGCTTAACTTTTTTGTCAATTTCATTAGTGCTTAACAAAGCGTAAGCTGCCTTAGTTTCTGCTATCTCACTTAATTTATTTTTATTTGAATTTGATGAACCGACGTCCATAACATCAGTAATTTTACTGGTAACTCCTCGAGGAGTGATATTATTATCAAGGTTATATTGATGTTGTTTCTCACGGCGCCGCTCGGTTTCATCTATCGCTTTACGCATAGATTTAGTTATACGACCTGCATATAAGATTGCTTTACCATTAAGGTTTCTTGCTGCCCGTCCAATAGTTTGGATTAATGACCGCTCTGAACGTAAAAAACCTTCTTTGTCGGCATCTAAAATTGCCACTAAAGAGACCTCAGGTAAATCTAGTCCTTCACGAAGCAAGTTAATACCGACGATTACATCAAACTTACCTAGACGAAAATCACGTATAATTTCAACACGTTCAACAGTATCAACATCTGAATGTAAATAACGTGTTTTTATTCCGTGCTCATCTAAATAATCGGTTAAGTCTTCCGCCATCCGTTTGGTTAAGGTTGTGGCAATAACACGTTCATTTAAAGGTAATCTTTTTCTTATTTCTGATAGTAAATCATCTACTTGAGTCTCAACATCTCTTACCTCAATAATAGGATCTAACAAGCCAGTAGGTCGAACAACTTGTTCAGCAATATCATCACCCGATTTATCAAGTTCATACTTACTCGGTGTTGCTGAAACATAAATAGTTTGTGGAGAAAGCGCTTCAAACTCTTCAAACTTCATTGGTCGGTTATCGAGGGCAGAGGGTAATCGAAAGCCATATTCCACTAAGTTTTCTTTACGCGACCTATCACCTTTGTACATAGCACCTATTTGAGGCACAGTGACATGTGATTCATCAAGAATAAGTAAACCATCATCAGGTAAATAATCAAATAATGTTGGTGGGGAGTCGCCTTGCTCTCGTCCGGAAAGATAACGTGAATAGTTTTCTATACCTGAGCAATAACCCAACTCAGCCATCATTTCAATATCAAATTGTGTACGCTGACTGATACGTTGCTCTTCCACTAATTTACCGTGATCTTTTAATTGTTTGGCGCGTTCTTTTAGCTCTACTTTGATCAAGTCAACGGCAGCAATAATTTTTTCTTTAGGTGTTGCGTAATGCGTTTTAGGATAAACTGTAACTCGTGCCAATACACGTTCTACAGAACCCGTCAGTGGATCAAATTGACTAATACGCTCAATTTCTTCATCAAAGAGTTCTATTCGCAAGGCAAACTTGTCTGACTCAGCTGGAAATATATCAATAACATCTCCTCTAACTCGATAAGTGGCACGAGTAAAAGCAGTATCATTTCGCTTATATTGCAACTCAGCTAACCGCCTTAAAATATCTCTTTGATTAATAATGTCACCTTGACGAAGGTGTAACATCATTTTTAAATAAGAGTCGGGGTCACCTAAACCATAAATAGCAGAAACAGAGGCAATAATAATAACATCACGGCGCTCTAATAACGCCTTAGTGGCTGATAAACGCATTTGTTCAATATGTTCATTGATTGCTGCATCTTTTTCGATAAAGGTATCTGTAGTAGGCACATAGGCTTCTGGTTGATAATAATCATAATAAGAAACAAAATACTCAACCGCATTATTAGGGAAGAACTCTTTCATCTCTCCATACAATTGGGCCGCTAAGGTTTTATTAGGTGCCATGATCATTGTTGGTCGATTTAACTCGGCAATAACATTAGCAATTGTAAAGGTTTTTCCAGAGCCGGTAACACCTAAAAGTGTTTGATGCGCTAAACCATCTTTAACCCCTTCAAGTAACTTTTTTATTGCCGTAGGTTGGTCACCATTTGGTGTATAATCTGATCTTAACTCCATCGCTTTCATGTTTAAACAACTCCTGCTTGAATTTTTTCATAACGAAATTGCTTAACAAAAAAGTTATAAGAGATAATTGCCATAAAAAGATTGCCTAATAACGCGCCAATAAATAGCCCCTGTAGACCGTAAAAGAGACTACCGATATAAGCTAAAGGGACATAACAGACAAACAGTCTGATAACGCTAAGCCCTAAAGCGACCATAGGCTTGTGAAGGGCATTAAATGAAGAATTTGTTAGAATTATAACCCCTTGTAAACCATAGCCGAAGGGTAAAATCCACATAAACAAAAGAATAATATCAGCAACTGCTTTTTCTTTGGCAAAAGCATCAGCAATCAATGGTGCGATTAACAATAAAATAACAAAGATAAGTACTTGCCATATGAGTACAAATTTAATCGACGTTTTATAAGCTTCTTCAACACGGTGCATATTACCCGCACCAAAGTTTTGGCTAATGAACGGTGGTAAACTCATAGACATTGCTAATACAACTAAACAGGCAATTGACTCTATGCGTGAACCAACACCGAATGCCGCTACAGCTGAGTCACCAAAATTTGCAACAATTGCGGTCATAATCCCAGCCGCAATGGGTGTTAACATACTAGCACCTGCAGCAGGTAAACCAATATGTAAAATTCCTTTGCAAGCAGTCATCATATCGATTAGTGAAATAAGTTTAGTGTGAATTAATTTTTTATTTATACTAAGTACATATAAAACAAAGACTAAACCTACCACCCAAGAAACCAAAGTGGCGATAGCAGCCCCTTGAATACCCATTGCAGGGATAGGGCCAAAGCCAAAAATGAAAACAGGATCTAATATGGCATTGATTAACCCCGCACTGCCCATAATAATACTCGGTGTTTTGGTATCGCCAGAGGCTCGTAATACTGAATTTCCAATCATAGGACCGATTAAACAAACACTACCAATAAACCAAATATCCATATAATCATGAATTAGTGGGAGTAATTCCTCACTAGCCCCTAATAGAAAAAATATCTCATCGATAAAATGATAACCGATAAAAGAAAGCAGCCCAACGATAACGGCGGCTAAGTAAAGCGCAGCGGTAGCCGAATTTTTCGCGAGATCATGTTCTCCTCTCCCTAAAAGTTTAGCAATGACTGCTGATGTACCAATCCCAAGACCTATAGTTAGGCTCAAGACAGTAAAAGTAATAGGAAAGGTAAAACTAATTGCAGCAAGGGGTTCTGTACCCAGTAAACTGACAAAAAAAGTATCCACCAAATTAAAAGTCATTAACAAAATCATTCCATAAATCACTGGAACTGTCATTTTTTTTAACACCCCTG
>Ga0307488_10002477_pt1 | contig 15605 bp, 10 predicted proteins | sample SB02metaG_FD_202248 | JGI IMG/M metagenome (GOLD analysis project Ga0307488, IMG submission 202248) | Sea-ice brine microbial communities from Beaufort Sea near Barrow, Alaska, United States - SB 0.2 | ecosystem: Environmental > Aquatic > Marine > Coastal | place: USA: Alaska | collected... | reverse complement strand
TGCCATTTCGTGATGCCCATGAAGTTGTCGGAAAAGCTGTAGGAGTTGGGATTCAGAAAGGTCTCGATCTCTCCGAGCTTACACTGGCTCAATTGCAAGAGTTCTCAGCGCTTATACAGGAAGATGTTTTTGGTGTTCTCACTCTAGCCGGCTCACTTAATGCTCGGGACCATCACGGAGGAACAGCACCGAACCAAGTACTAAAAGCAGTTGCGGCGGCCAGAGAGAAATTTTCGGAGCCTTAAAGTATATTTAAAAAATTCTTATAGGGCTTTTTAAAAACCTAGCGAAACGTTATCGGTCGGGCGAAGCTTGCAACTTGATCTCGTAGCTCAGCAGCTGATTGTCCCGTCTTGTAACCACGTTAACCATATCTCCCGGGTTTTTTTTCTCAAGAATGGTGGCGTAATCATCCTCATTAGCAATGGGCTGACCATCGATTTCGACTATCACGTCACCCAGAATTATCCTTCCACGTTGATTGGGCTTTATCCCGCGCATGCCTAGTCGCGCAGGGTCGGTACCTTCAACAACATCCATCACAATAACCCCTTCGATTCCCCACATTCGCCGATAATAATCAGGCTGAGGAATATTTCTGATACCAAGAACCGGAGTGAGTACTCGCCCATGCTCGATCAGCTGTGGCACCACGTCTTTCACAGTATTAACTGGAATAGCGAATCCGATACCCGAGCTGCCTCCGCTAGGGCTGTAGATAGCCGTATTAACACCCACCAACTGACCAAGAGAGTTCAGCAAGGGGCCACCCGAATTGCCAGGATTAATCGCGGCATCGGTTTGAATAACGTCACGAATCTTACGGCGACTAACAGAGTCTATTTCACGCCCTAACGCACTAACTATCCCGACAGTCATTGTTGTGTCCAAACCGAAGGGATTGCCAATAGCAATTACTTTTCTCCCCACCTCAAGCAGGGATGAGTCTCCGGGAATAATAGGAACCAAATCTGCGGCAGGCGCATCTATTTTAAGTACGGCAAGGTCTTTCCCCGCATCGAGTCCCACCGGACGGGCATCGTACGTGGTGCCATCTTGCAAAGTCACTGACACTTTGTCGGCTTGCTGTACCACATGATAGTTAGTTACCACGTAGCCTTGTTTACTCCAGATAAAGCCAGTACCACTGCCCTGAGGGACTTCCTGAGGATTCAATGACCTAAATGAACGCACTAATCGTGAATTTGTGACGTTAACAACTGATGGGCTGGCTTGCTTAAAAATTGCGATGTTGTTTTCTTCATCGTTAGTTTTAAACGCTGCGTAGTCGGGAGCTTGGGCAATGGAGAGGAGAGGCAAGACTAACGCTGCCAGGCCTAATAGGATTGAATGTAGAGGTTTCATAATTGTGCCACCTTTAGTCATGCCGTAGATATGAGAGCAAAACCTAAAGATTCAAGGTTTAGGACTGCTTTCTAACTAAGAAAAGCGATGGGTAGCAATAAAATTAGGCCAAGCTAGGTTCAAATATCCTGGGCAGCCAATTCCATCTCTGTTTCCAGTTCGAACCACTTTTCTTCTTTGTCATTAAGCGTCGTTTTCAGCCGCCCCTGATTCAGCAGCAACTTAGTCAGCGTCGACTTATTAGATTCAATATAAAGTGATTCATCTGCCAACGAGGATTCAATACTTTCCAGTTCTTTCTGAATCTTCTCTATTTCTTTCTCTACTTTTTTCGCTGCCTGCCGCAGCGGGGCCAGCTGGATGCGCTTAACTGCTGCCTCTTGTCGCAGCCTTTTTTTATCAATCCCAGCACCTTCATCCAAAGTAGCTGAATTGCCGCCAACGCTCAGCTGTGCATATTCTTTAACCAGCCATTTCTCATATTCGCCAAGATCACCTTCAAACTGGGTGAAATTCCCCTGATGAATAGAATAAAATTCATCTACAGTATTAGCTAGCAGATGACGGTCGTGGGAAACGATGACCAAAGCACCCTCGTATTCCTGCAAGGCGACAGTTAGCGCATGAACCATTTCTAGATCAAGGTGATTAGTTGGCTCATCCAAAAGCAACAGGTTAGGTCGTCCCGTAACCACTTTTGCAAGCGCCAGCCTGGCTTTCTCACCACCTGAAAAATTGCTGATCACCTCGTCGACCCTAACGCCGCGAAAATCAAAACCGCCCAAAATGTCTCTGGCGTCTTGCTCACTTAGGCCCGCATCAACAGACCGGAGTTCTTGTAACGGTGTTGCTTGCATATTTAGTTCATCAACTTGGTGCTGAGCATAATATCCAATCTTCAATTTCTTTGCGGGAAGCATAGCCCCAGCGAGTTGACGAAGCTGCCCCGACAGGACTTTCAACATAGTTGATTTACCGCTGCCATTAAAACCCAAAAGACCTATTCTTGAATCCGACAGCAAAGACCAGTTAACACCGCTTAATAATGGCGTATCAAACCCAATGCCAAGATCTTCCACTTGGAGTAAAACAGAAGGCAAATAGTCCATTTTAAAAAACTCAAACCGAAACGGTGAGTCAACATGGGCGGGGGCGATATCCTGCATTTTGTTCAATTCTTTCAACCGACTTTGGGCTTGCTTTGCTTTAGTCGCCTTGGCACGAAAGCGCCTAACAAAGTCTTCAATCTCCGAACGGCGCTTTTGCTGCTTCTCATACATTGCTTGCTGCAACGCCATTTTTTCTGCCCGAAGTTTTTCGTAAGCACTGTAGTTGCCTTTATAACTTTCGAGCTTTTTATTATCAAAGCTCACAATGTGGCTAGTGACAGAGTCGAGAAATGTCCTGTCGTGAGAAATTAACAGTAACGTGCCATCGTAACGCCGTAGCCATTGCTCCAGCCAAACTGTTGCTTCTAAATCGAGGTGGTTTGTTGGTTCATCCAGCATAAGCAAATCGGAGGGGCACATGAGTGCCGAGGCAAGATTTAGTCGCACTCGCCAACCACCGGAAAAACTGCCTACTTTATTGGGGAATTGAGAAGTCGAAAATCCGAGCCCAGAAAGTAGCTGCTCGGCTCTATAGCGAATATCATAGCCATTGATGTTGTCCATCTCTGCCAGCAGCGAAGCAAGTTTATTGTCTTCGTGGGCTTTTTCTGCTTCCCCAATGGCCCTTTCAATTCGGCGGAATTCCTCATGTGAATCAAGCACAAATTCCAGGGCACTCCGGTCAATCCCGGGAGTCTCTTGAGCCATCATTGACCAGCGCAGCCCATTGGGAAGGTCAATAGCACCTTCTTCCAAGGGAATTTGACCGGCAATTGCCTTGAAGAGACTGGTTTTACCGCTGCCATTGCGGCCAATAACACCCACCCGCTGGCCGTTGTTCACCACCAGACTGGCATCCTCCAGCAAAAGCTGTTGACCACGCATTACTGCTATATTAATCAGTGAAATCATGTTGTTCGAAGTCAGTTTGCGACGAAATGAGGTCGCAGATAATACACCATAATTGATTTCGAGAGATCGAATTCGTACTATGAGTTGCAAGACTGCCAACAAATAGACAGTACTGAGCTGAGATTACCAATGAAACAGATATTAATTATCGATGACGATGAAAAACTGGGGCAATTGCTAACCCAATACCTCGAGCGCTACGATATGAAAGTGTCAGTGGCCATGGCCCCTAGTAAAGGCTTCGAAATTCTTAAGAAGCTGAAACCAGACCTACTGATTCTAGATGTCATGCTGCCAGAAAAAGACGGATTTGAGGTTTGCAGAGAGATACGAGCTAAATCCTCAATCTATGGTCATTTACCTATTTTAATGTTAACCGCTCATGCTGAGGTCACCGATCGAATTGTCGGTCTAGAACTAGGTGCTGACGATTATCTGCCAAAGCCTTTTGAACCAAGAGAACTCGTCGCAAGAATCCACAATATCCTACGCCGCAGCAGTGATGACAATACTATTCGTGATATCAAACCGATTAATGGCCTTGAAGTAGAAATTTCGCGTCGAGAAGTAAAGTTAGATGGCAAAGTTCTTGATCTGACTACAATGGAATACGAGCTACTAATATTGTTTATGCAATTCCCAAATAAAACCTTCACCCGTGATGAGTTAATGAACCGATTACGGGGGATAGATGCAGAATTATTTTCACGGGCTGTTGATACTTTGGTGAGTCGTCTTCGCCATAAACTCGACGACACCTCTAAAACACCTCGATTCATTAAGACAGTATGGGGGCGAGGCTATACCTTTGTTGGCGAACCCCTATGACCAATTTGATTCAGCAGGTGCGGAAATCACTTTTTTTCAGCTTATCTCTGATATTTGGCATTACAGTTGTACTCTTCTTTATCATTATTTCTATATCACTGCGGGCCATAAACCGTAACGCAGACACCATAGAAGCCATACCCAACTTTTTTACTCGCAATGTGGAATCTATAATTGCAGATATTGGCACTCCACCCAATCTCGCTAACGCCATGCGCTTAGCCGATGAGCTTGAGTGGAGCATCAATATACGTAATCCAATAATGCGCTGGAGTTCTGACCCTGATAATAGACTCGACGTTGATTCTTCTATCTACGCTAGAGCCCTAGCTACCAATGCCGAAGTACGAACGATTAATAGCGAAGACATCATCAGAGTACGCCGCGGTGACTATGATTTCTTCTTGTATCAACGCTATATCAATGACGGTGGGATTAACTATTTTGCTATTTACTCAGGCCTGACTTTAGCCGCCTTAGTGCTTTTTCTAAATTATTTCATGGTCAATAAGCTACTAGACCCGGTACGCCTATTAAGAAAAGGTGCCGAGAGAATTAGGAAAGGAGATTTGAGTTACCGAGTTAAAAGCAATCGACAAGATGAATTAGGCGAGTTGACTGAAAGTATTAATCACATGGCCGACTCACTGCAATCCATGCTTGAGGCAAAACGGCAGCTATTGATGGCAATAAGTCATGAGCTGCGAACTCCCTTAACCAAAGCCAAGCTCCGCTTAGAGTTCATGCCAGAAAGCGAGGAGCGAGAACACCTTAGAGAAGACATCAATGAGATTGACCATTTAATTTCAGATTTAATAGAAGCCGAGCGATTAAATGGCGATCATTCTGTTTTAGTATTGGAAGTGGTTAATTTTTCAGAATTCATCGGCAGTGTTGCACACCAGTTCGATAACTATACTGGCGGCATCGAGTTTGTTTCTCCAGATCAGGACCACGAGTTTTTGATAGACAAACTGCGTATTCGTCTTTTGATCACCAACCTTTTAAATAACAGTATCCGTCATGGTGAAGGCAATCCCATATTAGTAGAGATAGATTATTTTGAAGAACAGGCAAGCATCGAAGTCGTAGATCAAGGTGAAGGTATTACCGAAGAACACCTGTCACAAATTAGTGAACCATTTTACCGAGCTGACAGTTCCCGGCAAAGAAACACCGGCGGTTTTGGGCTCGGGCTGTATCTATGCCGGCTGATTGCGGACGCCCACGGGGGTAATCTCAAGATTCAAAGCCAGATTGGCAAGGGAACTCACATCACTGTTCAAATACCCCGCCAACCTCCCAGCGATGACTAGAAACTAACCTTTCTGGGTCAAGCCAGCTTTTGTCGCCTAGATCTAAAATAACCAACCCCCAGCAAAAGCAAAGTTAGTAAAAACGGTATCATAAACGTATTTATTGCCAGCAGCCGCGAACCGAGCTGCTCAATATCTTCTGTAAGCTGATATTGCACATCACGAAGACGCCTTCTGGTATCTAGCAACTCTCCGTTAAATCGATCGACTTCCTCCTGTATCTCTGGCGTAATCTGTCCAATGACCTGACCGTCGTCAGTTTGATTCAAATCAGCCAGCGCCTGTTCAGTTTCCGCCAGTCGATCAAGTAGCTCGGCCTCTTCCTGCCTTAGACGATCGTCTGCCTCCCTTTGTAGGTTGATAACTCGCGTAAATGGCCGGGAGTAGCGACCGCGACTCCGGATACCGGCTAGATCAGCCCCCCCGCTCAGATTGTCTAGCGCGTTGATCACCAGATCACCGTTGTTTGCAAAAGGTTGGGGGATTCTTTGTCCCATAAATTGAGCGACTTGAACCCACATGCGATCACTTAGCATGTCCGTGTCAGAAAAAATCAATAAATTGATAGGACCATCTGAGGAAGCTAAGTGCTGCACTTCATCAGAATCGGTCGCATCCTCGGGCTCGTCAGAGGACTCCTCAAGCACCCCATCTACTTCATCGCTCTGGAAGTCCGGCTCAGTTACTGGTTCTAAGGGACGACCTTCTGGAAAAGCGCTGCTCACCTGGCCGCTAACACGAGCTGCAATTACATAGCTTTGATTTGCAGAAATGAACTCATCAAACAAAATGGAAGGATCAGTAACATCTTCAAGCAAAGCTGACTCCATCAGCATCGCATCGGTCGAGGAAACTATTATAGGTTCAAAAATAGTCATGGCTCCTTCTGCCTGAGCGATAGAGCCGACAGATGACATGTTAATTGTCTCCAATCCATTAGTGACGATGTCATCTTGATTCAGATAACTGCGCTGCACGCCCAACATACCCAAATGCGGAATAGGACGCTGGTTCTGTCCCATAGACACTCGCAGCGCCAGCTCATTGTCCGTTAACACTTTGCTTGCATCGAAACTCACACCCCATGAGTCTAACAATCCAGGCAAACTTGAACTCATTCCTGCCGGAATCAAATTCCCTTGGGGTGCCCGGGTCACCATAGAGTCAGCATTTGGATCCAGGAAGATTAACGCTTCACCTCCTGCCAACACGTATTGGTCGATTGCATAGAGCATTTTTTCGGACAAGCCTTGGGGATGTATCATGACTAGAATATCCACATCAGGATCGATTTTAGCGCTGGTGCTATCCACTCGCTTAACTTCGTAAAGCTGACGCATCACATCCATAACCATCCAAGGCTGAGTTGCTTGACCAACTACCGGGTTAAAGCCTCCATCTATTTCTAGCTCAGTTAGAAGCCCAACAACCTGCCGATCGGGATTGCCAACCTTGGTAATGAGTTTCATGAACTCATATTCCAAAAACTGCTCTAAGTCAGGTCGAATCAGTGGCATTATTTCAGAGACTCTCACACCAAGCGGCACTTCTTCAGGATCAACGTCTTGCACTACAACCAAGCCGAAATAAATAGCCTGCGCTCCTTGAGATACTGGCACTGCCTGCACACCGTATTGCGCAGCCAAATCTTCTTCCTCAGAAAAAGGCTCTGGGTCAATAATGCTTAAACGCAGTTTCCCATCACTGGCGATGACAATCTCTTTGAGCAGTTCCTGCACCCGAGTGCCATAGCTTCTTATTTGCGGTGCATCTTCGGTGGCACTATCCGAGTAGAAGAAAATCAATTCTAATGGCTCTTCTAAGCCGGCGACCAACCTTTTAGTACCATCGGAAAGTGAGTAAAGACGGTCTTCAGTTAAGTCGATACGAAAGCCTGGCAAAGAACTCAGAAGTGCAACCAAAACAATTAATACAACCGCAACAGATAACAGACCGAATGTGGAAAATAGTGACTTATTATTCATTTTCTACTCTCCTAATTCGCTTTTTTAATTTCAATGACAATAGCACTAGCAATCAGCCATGCCCCAATAAACACCGTAAAAAATAGCATATCCCTGATATCCAAAACGCCTTTAGAAATGGAATCAAAATGCGTCAAAAAACCCATCGCAGAGAATGCGTCAACCAAAAATTGGGGCAACCAACCAGGAAACGAATTAAGAAGAATAGGCGATCCCATGATGACGAAGATGAAGCAAATACTCACTGTGAGAATAAATGCAATAACCGAATTCTTTGTGCATGCTGACATACAAGAGCCTATCGATAAAAACCCGCCTGCCATCAGCCAACTGCCTATATAAGCTGCAAATATGACACCGTTATCTGGATCGCCTAAGTAGTTAACCGTTATCCAAATAGGAAAGGTCAATGCCAGAGCTATTCCTGTTAACACCCACGCCGCTAAAAATTTCCCAATAACCGCATCAGATAGCTTTATAGGCAGGGTCATAAGCAACTCTATAGTGCCGGTCTTTCTCTCATCCGCCCAAAGCGACATGGCAATGGCAGGAACCATAAATAGGTATAGCCACGGATGAAATCCAAAGAAAGGCAGCAGATCGGCCTGCCCTCTTAAAAAGAAACCGCCAAGCTCGAAGGTGAAAATGCCGTTGGCTATTAAAAATATCACAATAAATATGTATGCCAGTGGAGTTGCGAAATAGCCCATTAGCTCACGCTTGAAGATAATACCGATGCTACCCATGGTTATTCTCCTCTTGCCCAGATTGTGTAACCGTTCTGAACAGATCTTCTAATTGCCCTCGGTTAACGTGGAATTCATCGACTGGCCAAGAATTCTTTTGAGCGATCTCTGAAACTTTTGAAAATATTGACTCAGCATTCTCTGCCAAAACGGTGAAACGCAATGCATCTTCGCCGTCTTGCTCAATACTGCCCACACCGGGGATTCCAGCGAGGTCTGCGGAAAGATCGTATTGCTCAGTAAAACGAACGCTAACGGCCTGGTGATATCTTGATTTTGCCTCCAATTCGGCTGGGGTGCCGTCAGCAACAATCCTGCCCTCTGCGATAATGACCGCCCTAGTGCACACCGCCGATACCTCTTCGAGGATATGGGTGGAGATTACGACGATTTTATCTTTTGCTAGATTTTTGATTAGCTCTCGAACATGGTGCTTTTGATTGGGATCCAGGCCGTCAGTGGGTTCGTCCAGGATGAGAACCTTGGGGTCATGCATTATCGCCTGGGCGAGGCCGACTCTGCGCTTGAAACCTTTCGAAAGAGTCTCGATAGTTTGATGGGCAACACTATTAAGTGCGACTTCGTCGAGGGCCCTTTGTACTTTTATGGCAGCCTCCTTACCCTTAAAGCCGCGGACATCTGCTATGAATTTTAGAAATTCAAGAGTAGTCATATCACCATATGACGGCGCGCCCTCAGGAAGGTAGCCAATCAAAGACTTAGCCTGGATTGGGCTTTCGGTAATATCGAAACCGTCGATGGTAACCGCCCCTTCGCTAGGAGCAAGAAAGCCGGTAATCACCTTCATTGTCGTTGATTTTCCGGCGCCGTTGGGGCCAAGGAAACCTAGAACTTCGCCTTCTTTTACGGTGAAGCTCAAATTATCGACAGCGGTAAACTGGTCGAATCGTTTGCTGAGATTCTGAATTTCAATCATCTTTCTTTTGCCTTATGAGCTTTCTGGTTTTCAAACTGAGAAAATAACTGGACCTACAAAATGCGACTCTAGGAGTTTGCCTTGATGCACATAACCCTAGCAATAGTGGCTTTAACTTAAAATCTATTTCGAAGCGGCAAATATATGTCTGTTGCCTCTAATTTTCAAGATCAGACACGATATGTAACATTCCCTGTTAAATCATGTAGCTAGCATTGATAAGAACGATTCCAACGCGATCAAATTGGGCTGTGTTTATGGGAATGCCGAGGGTATAATTATGTTGTTTCGATTCACCAGTCAGAGTAAACCAATGAAGCCACTTATTCATGTCTTGTTAGCCACATTGATTGCCTGTGGCATCGCCGCATGTGGCCAGAAAGGTGGGCTAACACGTCCTGACCAAACTGGTTCGACTCAGCAATTTTCGCAAATCTAGACTCGAAAATCTAAATTCGAAAACACAGACTCGCATTTTTAACTCAACATTATAGCGGCCAGACTAGTATGGACCATTTCAACTTCATAGGTAATCAGCTATTCGCTGAAGATATCCCAGTAGCCCAAATCGCGAATGAGTATGGAACACCTTGCTTTGTTTATTCCAAGGCGACGCTAGAGCGACATTACCATGTTTACGAGCAAGCGATGCAGGGCTTACCCAATCTTATTTGCTTCGCAGTCAAAGCGAACTCAAACCTCGCCGTTCTTAGCGTTCTGGCAAAATTAGGGGCAGGCTTTGATATTGTCTCTGGTGGCGAACTACAACGAGTGCTCAAGGCTGGCGGCAGCCCGTCTAAAATAATATTCTCAGGCTTAGGCAAGACCACAGAGGAAATTGAGCAGGGACTGGACGCGGGCATCCATTGTTTTAACGTCGAATCGACAGCGGAACTCGCTCGAATTAACGAAGTAGCGATGGCAAAAGGCCAGAAAGCATCCATCTCCCTGCGGGTAAATCCCGACGTCGATGCCGGCACCCATCCCTATATCTCCACTGGTTTAAAAGAAAACAAGTTTGGCATCGCCAGCGCCGAAGCTTTATCTGTTTATCAGGCAGCTGCCAAAATGCCAGGTATTAAAATTGTTGGTATTGACTGTCATATAGGCTCACAACTTACCACCGTTGAGCCCTTCCTCGATGCAATTGACAAATTGTTAGAGTTGGTTGATGAGCTGACTCAAATGGGTATAACCCTTGAACATTTTGATATGGGTGGTGGCTTAGGTGTCACTTATGCAGATGAACAGCCGCCACAACCAGACGAACTTATTAATGCTGTGAGAGGTCGATTTGAATCTAGGGGCCTTACATTGATGGTTGAGCCTGGGCGCTCGATCGCAGCCAACGCCGGGATTTTTCTCACCACGGTTGAGTATATAAAGCGAACCGAGCACAAAAATTTCGCTATTGTCGACGGCGCAATGAATGACCTAATCCGGCCGGCGCTTTACAGTGCCTGGCAAGAGATTGTTGCCACCCAAACCAAACAGGGGGACGCAAAGCAGTACGATATCGTCGGCCCTATTTGCGAATCTGCGGATTTCCTCGGCAAAGATAGACAGCTTATTGTGGACCAAGGTGACCTTCTCGCCGTGCGCTCGTCGGGAGCTTATGGATTTGTAATGAGCTCAAACTACAATACTCGGCCTAGGGCAGCCGAGGTCATGGTAGATGGGAACACTAGCCATCTGATCCGAACGAGGGAGACTGTCGCTGAGCTCTTTCAAAATGAGCGTTGCCTGCCTGAAAATTAGCAGTAATCAAAAATTTTACCCTTCACAATTGAAATCGAACATCATGACTGAACAGACTCCAAATAAAAAATCGCTGAGCTTCACCAAAATGCACGGCTTAGGAAACGATTTTATAATTGTCAACGGGGTTACCCAACATATAGAGCTATCTAAAGAGAAGATCTCAGCGTTAGCTCATCGACAGTTTGGTATCGGCTTCGATCAGCTTCTTATCGTTGAGCCTCCTACTCGAGCCTATCTGGATTTCAGCTACCGTATATTTAATCTCGACGGCAGCGAAGTTGAGCACTGCGGTAATGGCGCTCGCTGCTTCGCGTCTTACGTCTATCAACAAGGCTTATCAACTAACAACCCGTTGAAAGTAGGCACTATCAACCGAGAGCTATCCTTAAAAACAGAAGTCAATGGCGATGTCACAGTTGATATGGGAACTCCAGCAATAGAACCTGAAGAACTGCCTTTTATAGCACCGGCCGCGGCGCTTACCTATCAACGAGAAATTCAACTAGGCACTGAGAAAGTCGCAATCCAGTTCAGCGTCGTATCCATGGGCAATCCCCATGCGGTGATTGAAGTCAAAGACCTTAACAATGCCGCCGTCACAGAAATTGGGACTGCACTTGGTTCCCACCCGGATTTCCCCGAAGGAGTCAATGTAGGTTTCATGGAAATCGTAACCCGAAGCTCGATCAAGTTAAGAGTCTTTGAGAGGGGCACGGGCGAGACCCTGGCTTGCGGAACCGGAGCCTGCGCCGCCGTTGTAGCCGGTTGTTTGAGAGGACTATTAGATGATAACGTAAAAGTGGATTTACCAGGCGGCCAACTCAATATTCAATGGCAAAACCCTAATCCAGTCATGATGACTGGACCAGTAAGTACCGTATATGAAGGGACTGTAGAGATATGACTAGTGACTTAACGGCAATCGACCAACCAAAGCCAACTCCGGAGATTAAACTTTCCGAAGCCCAAGTTGCTGCCTATCTTAGGAGTCACCCTGAGTTCTTTGTTGGCCAAGACGACCTCATCGCGGAGTTGTCACTGCCTCATGAAAGCGGCAAAGCAATTTCCTTGTTAGAGCGTCAGGTGACTGTTCTACGAGAAAGAGGCTATGATGCGAAAGAGAAGCTCGGCAATCTATTAGAGAATGCGCGGAGTAATGACCAACTTTTTGAAACCACCCGCAATCTTGTCCTGTCTTTGCTGAGAGCTGAAAACACCACAGAGCTCGCAGAAGCCGCCCAAGATCAACTTGCAGACCACGCAAGTATTGATGCCTGCGAAATCATTCTTGTGCAACATGACAACTTGAACATATCCCCATCCGTTCGGACCTATCCGCCCAAAAAACTCGAACAAGACTTTGAAAACGTGTTTCGTCTTAAGCGAACCTACTGCGGCGCGCTTGAGAAGTGGCAGATGGACGTGCTCTTTCCCGGAGATAATGAATCCATCAAGTCCACCGCAGTTTGTCCGGCAATTCATGAAGGAAAAGTACTCGCCCTGCTAGCGTTTGGTAATAACAAAAAAGATTATTTCAACTTGCAGTTGGATACCTTGTTCCTCGACTTTATCGGAAATGTAGTCGGCGCCATTTTATACAAGCAACTAACCAAAGCTTAAAATTCAATTTTGCCTTAAAGACCCGGGCAGTCATGAGTAGCCACTTCAAACACAACTATGCCAACTGATACTTCACTGCCATCTAACAAACTCATTTCTATTATTTGTCGCAGCATAGGCCGCCCTGAACTTAAACAGGCTTTAGGCTCAATTGCAGACCAAACTTATCGCACAATTGAAATTATTTTGGTGGAAGCAGGAGGACAATCCCTCAACGACTTTATTAGCTTCGCTGGCCACGTCCCAGTCAAACTTGTTTCATTGAATAAAAAGCTGGCGCGAGCAGCAGCGGCAAATGCTGGGCTAGCCGAGGTGACCGGGGATTTTATCATGTTCCTGGATGATGACGACTGGATTGGTGAGAATCACGTGGCACATTTGGTTGACACTCTCAATACCTACAGCGATGTCAAAGCTGCCTACAGCAGTACTCAAAAGATGAGCGCGGATGGAAAGGATAAAAAGGAAGTATTCGATCAGGAGTTTGATTCGCGGCTATTGATGCGTGATAACTTCATCCCTATTCATTCCATGCTATTTGAAAGCACGCTACTTAAACCTGACTGCAGATTTGATGAATCGTTTGATATTTTTGAAGACTGGGATTTTTGGCTTCAGTTAAATCAACACACCGAATTTATCCACACCTCAAATTTAAGCGCCTTTTACCGAGAAGGGGGCGACTCAGAAACAGTCAGTGACGAGGACTACGATCGTTACCAAAATCATAACCCTAGAGGCCAAGGAAGAGCCAAGCTATTTGAAAAGTGGCTAAAACTTTGGAGTGGTGAACAGCTCAACAGCTTACTCGGATTCTTGGACCAAACTAATTCGATCATTGAACTCAACAGTACAATAGAAAACCTTAATTGCACTGTGGTTAGTTCTAGCGAACATAACGAGCAGCTGGATAAGCATATTCTTGTCGTTGAATCTCAAAATGAAAGTTTACAATCCGATATTGGCGCAACAAGAACACACAGCCAGCAGCTGGAAAAGCATATTCTTGCCGTTGAATCTCAAAATGAGAGTTTACAATCCGATATAGGAGCAACAAGAACACACAGCCAACAGCTGGAAAAGCATATTCTTGCCGTTGAATCTCAAAATGAGAGTTTACAATCCGATATAGGAGCAACAAGAACACACAGCCAGCACCTGCTAGAAAGCCTAGATGCAGAAAAAGTTGCGCTTGCCAGTTTACGAAATCTTAATTTAGAAAAAACCCAACAGCTTGAAAACTCTGTTAACCACGCTGCGGCACTCGATACCGCGCTGAGAACAATTTTAGGTTCAACGAGCTGGAGAATAATGGGACCTTACCGCCGAGTCGGTCGTTTATTAAAGCGCTTTCTTGGGTTTGGTAAAATCGATACGCGGGCTCCCGCTAGCTTAGTTCAACCTATTGCCCAAGATGAATCTATTTCTCCAGAGCCTGAACCTGTTTATACCCACGCTCTCAGTTTCTACGTGGACAAGGCTATTACTTTTAATAATTGTATCTACATTAGAGGATGGGCAACTAAAGCTCCGAGCATTGAAAGTATCTGTCTAAAGACTCATAACAGTTCTGCCTCTGTCAGTTACGGGATTCTCCGCGAGGATGTACAGCAGACCTTTCCGCTAGTTCCTGACTCAGATAAATCAGGTTTTCTAGCTTTTGCAAAGTTCGATTTTGTCGGAAAAACCTATCTAGAGTTTACTGATAGTGACGGCGTGGTATCCCAAAAACCGGTGGTGTTAGAACAATTAGAGGACGCCTCATCGCTTATCGCATCCGGCGAGTTCATTAACTTAAGTCCCGATACCCAATACACGATATTTAGAGCACTGCAACAAATCAAGGGACTGGAATCTATAGATTCAAATAAAAGCTTTGAATACACACCTCTCGTTTCTATTATTGTGCCCGTGTTCAACGTCGAAAAGCGCTGGCTTGATGCCTGTGTTGAATCGGTATTGCGCCAGTCTTATCCAAATTGGGAACTATGCCTTCATGACGATGCCTCGACTGAGAAAGAAACGCTGGATTGTTTGCGTTACTGGCAGCATCGAGACTCGCGCATTAAGGTTCAGTATGGAGATAACAACCAGCACATTTCTGGTGCTTCAAATAGTGCGTTGGAAATAGCGACGGGTGAGTTCATAGGTCTAATGGACAACGACGATGAACTTCATGTTGATGCCTTATGGCATGTTATTGACACTCTTAATAGTGACCATGATTTCGATTACATCTATACAGATGAAGATAAAATTAACTCAGAAGGTGAATTTTGTGAACCGCACTTCAAACCAGATTGGTCTCCTGAATTACTAGAGTCCATGATGTATGTTGGCCATTTTGGAGTAATTCGAAGGTCGGTAATTGATGCTGTTGGTGGCTTTAGATTAGGAGTTGAAGGTAGTCAAGATTACGACCTGACATTACGAATCAGTCAGCACACACAGAGATTCGCTCACATTCCACGCGTTTTATATCACTGGCGCATTATACCTGGCAGTGTCGCAGGTGGCGGCGATGCCAAAAGCTATGCCTATACTGCGGCAATCAAAGCGTTAACAGACTATGCTGACAAGCAGCCTGAGCCTAGCAAAGTCACCGAAACAGAACTCTGCGGGCGCTATCGAATTCAAAGACAATCTAACAATCCTGACATAACAATCATATTGCCTTTTCATAACAAAGCTGAAATGACGATTGACTGCTTGCGATCTATTGGAAAATCCACCTACACCAACTTCAAAGTGCTACTAATTTCAAATAACAGCGAACCGGCAGAGTATCAAAAGGTCGCTGACTTTAGCGCAAGCTTTGAATATATCGAACTTCACCAGCTCAATATACCTTTCAACTGGTCTGCGATTAACAACTGGGGCGTGGCACAATCTACGTCTGAGTTCGTTCTGTTCCTCAATAATGACATGACCGTAATTAACGCAGACTGGATTGAGGCGTTAATGGACTGCGCAGTCAAAGAGGGCGTCGGAGCTGTTGGTGCCAAACTTCTTTTCGAAGACAATAC
>Ga0307488_10002473_pt1 | contig 15618 bp, 10 predicted proteins | sample SB02metaG_FD_202248 | JGI IMG/M metagenome (GOLD analysis project Ga0307488, IMG submission 202248) | Sea-ice brine microbial communities from Beaufort Sea near Barrow, Alaska, United States - SB 0.2 | ecosystem: Environmental > Aquatic > Marine > Coastal | place: USA: Alaska | collected... | reverse complement strand
GTCTTTTAAACATTTAAAGACAAATGATTTTGCACCACCGAGAACAAAGAGCTCTTACAACGCTGCACAGAGGAAAAGATAAGTAGATCGCTTTAAACTACTCAAATCAAGTAGTTCTTTTTGCTTTTCTCTGTGCAGCGAAGCCTCATCTTCCTCTGTGGTGCAAAATATCCTTAATCTTTGTCTTTTAAACATTTAAAGACAAATGATTTTGCACCACCGAGAACACAGAGCGCTAACAACGCTGCACCGAGGAAAAGATAAGTAGCTCGCTTTAAACTACTCAAATCAAATAGTTCTTTTTGCTTTTCTCTGTGCAGCGAAGCCTCATCTTCCTCTGTGGTGCAAAATATCCTTAATCTTTGTCTTTTCAACATTTAAAGCCAAATGATTTTGCACCACCGAGAACACAGAGCGCTAACAACGCTGCACCTAGGAAAAGATAAGCAAGTCGCTTTAAAACACTCGAATCAAATAGTTCTTTTTGCTTTTCTCTGTGCAGCGAAGCCTCGTCTTCCTCTGTGGTGCAAAATATCTTTAATCTTTGTCTTTTCAACATTTAAAGCCAAATGATTTTGCACCACCGAGAACACAGAGCGCTAACAACGCTGCACAGAGGAAAAGATAAGTAAGTCGCTTTAAACTACTCAAATCAAATAGTTCTTTTTGCTTTTCTCTGTGCAGCGAAGCCTCATCTTCCTCTGTGGTGCAAAATATCCTTAATCTTTGTCTTTTCAACATTTAAAGCCAAATGATTTTGCACCACCGAGAACACAGAGCGCTAACAACGCTGCACCTAGGAAAAGATAAGCAAGTCGCTTTAAAACACTCGAATCAAGTAATTATTTTTGCTTTTCTCTGTGCAGCGAAGCCTCGTCTTCCTCTGTGGTTAATAAACTTTTTGCTTTTCATTTAATAGCTTGTTTACGCCATAATAGATAAACAACAGGCACAATAATTAACGACAGGACTAACGCGCTGGCCATGCCTCCTACCATTGGTGCAGCAATTCGACTCATCACTTCTGAGCCCGTACCTGAGCCATATAAAACTGGTAATAAGCCTATCATTATTGTGGCCACCGTCATCATTACCGGTCTAACCCTCAGACCCGCTCCAAGCATAACCGTATCAACCAACTCTTCGAGACTAGGTTGAGTGTGATTATTTTGATGGGTTTGCATTAACTCACCATAAGACTGGTTGAGATACACCAGCATGATCACACCTATTTCTGCTGCCACACCGGCCAATGCAATAAAACCAACACCAGATGCCACTGAAAGATTAAAGCCTTCTAAGTACAATAACCAAACACCCCCAATTAGGGCCAAAGGCAACGTGCCAATGATAATAGCGACTTCAGGAAAACTGCGAAAGTTCATGTACAGTAAAATAATGATAATCGCCAGTGTTAAGGGTAATACATAGGCCAGTTTCTCTTTAGCCCGCTGCATATATTCATATTGCCCTGCCCAAGTTAAGCTATACCCCGTTGGCAAATCCAACTCTGACGATAACTTTTGGGTAGCATTTTCAACGTAGCTCCCAACATCAATGTCTTTAATATCAATATAGGTCCAGCCGTTTATTCGCGCATTCTCACTTTTTATTCCAGGCGGGCCATCTTCTATGTATATTTTTGCTACATCAGCTAAAGCTATACGTTGACCACTGGGCGTGACAATCGGTAACAATGCGAGTTGTTCTGGTGAATCCCGATAACTTTGTGGGTAACGCAAGTTAATGGGATAACGCTCCAAGCCTTCCACCGATTCGGACACATTCATGCCGCCAATAGCTGTCGATATCACTTGTTGCACATCTGAAATATTGAGACCGTAACGAGATGCCAGTTCACGCTTGATATCAACCTTAATATAACGCCCACCTGCGACCCTTTCTGAATAAACTGATGCTGTACCCGGCATCTGTGAAAGAATTTGCTCAATGTCTTTTCCAATACGTTGAATAACAGCTAAATCACCACCTGCTACCTTTATACCCACGGGTGTCTTTATACCTGTTGCGAGCATATCGATGCGGGTTTTTATTGGCATCACCCACGCATTTGTCAAACCGGGAATTTGCACCAACTTATCCAGTTCAGCGCGTAGCTTTTCGGTTGTCATACCTGCACGCCATTCGTCTTGTGGCTTAAGCTTAATGAAGGTCTCTATCATTGTCAGAGGCGCGGGATCAGTAGCCGTTTCGGCGCGACCTATTTTACCAAATACATGCTTTACTTCAGGTATGGTTGCAATCAACTTATCAGTTTGTTGTAAAATTTCTCGAGCCTTACCTATAGATAAACCGGCATAAGTAGTCGGCATATACATTAAATCGCCTTCATCCAAAGGAGGAATAAATTCACTTCCAAGTTTGTTAATAGGATAAAAGCCCACCACAGCAACCAACAACGTGACCAGCACGGTACTCTTGGGGTTATGTAGCACTAAGCGTAATACAGGAAGGTATATAGCGACTAACAATCTGTTTAAAGGGTTTTTCTTTTCACTCACAATTTTACCGCGAATGAAATATCCCATTAGCACCGGCACTAAGGTAATGGCTAAACCTGCTGAGGCAGCCATGGCGTAGGTTTTAGTATAGGCAAGTGGAGCAAACATTCTGCCTTCCTGTGCCTCTAAAATAAACACCGGTAAAAAACTCACTGTGATGATCAATAAGCTAAAAAATAACGCAGGCCCTACTTCAGAAGCAGACTTTGCCACTATTTGCCAACGATTGTCATTGGTAAGGGGTGTTTTTTCCATGTGTTTATGCATGTTTTCAATCATCACTATTGCGCCATCAGTCATCGCACCAATAGCTATTGCAATGCCCCCTAGGGACATAATATTAGCGTTAACGCCTTGCCAATACATAATGATAAATGACACCAAAATACCTATCGGCAAACTAATAACAGCCACAATAGATGAACGTATATGAAACAAAAACGCCGCGCACACTAAAGCAACAATCAGCAATTCTTCACCTAGTTTCGACCATAGGTTATCCACCGCCCGATTAATCAAATCTGAACGGTCATACACCGTCACAATTTCAACTCCCTCTGGTAAGCTATCTTTTAAGGTTGCTAATTTTTTTTTCACTCCGGCAATGGTTTGTTGTGCATTTTCACCGAAGCGCATCACCACTACAGCACCTGCCACTTCGCCTTCACCATCAAGCTCTGCAATGCCTCTGCGCATTTGTGGACCAAGGCGAATATCCGCCACGTCTCTTAGTAACAGAGGCGTGCCTTTATTATTCAGACCCAAGGGGATAAGAGCTAAGTCTTGAATAGATTGAATATACCCAGAAGCACTGACCATATATTCAGCCTCAGCCATTTCAATCACAGAAGCACCCACTTCCTGATTGCCCTGTTTAATGGCTAGTTGAATAAGACTTAATGGGATGTCATAGGCACGTAATTTGTTTGGGTCGACTATAATTTGATACTGCTTGACCATTCCCCCAATCGAAGCGACTTCAGATACCCCAGACACTGTCTGCAGCTCAAATTTGAGAAACCAATCTTGAATTGAACGTAACTGACTAAGGTCATGTTTACCGGTTCGGTCTATTAATGCATACAGATAAATCCAGCCCACACCAGTTGCATCAGGACCCAGTTGCGGCTTTGCTGCAGCAGGAAGACGTGGAGCAACTTGTGATAAATATTCCATTACTCTGCTGCGAGCCCAATAGAGATCGGTTTTATCGTCAAAGATGATGTACACAAAAGAATCACCAAAAAATGAAAAACCACGAACCGTTTTTGCCCCAGGGACTGACAACATTGCAGTAGTCAGAGGGTAAGTCACCTGATCTTCGATTACTTGGGGAGACTGCCCAGGATAAGTGGTCTTAATGATAACTTGCACATCAGACAAATCAGGTAGGGCATCAACAGGTGTATTTCGTAACGCAAACAGCCCAAAACCAATAATGATAAACGTAGCCAGCAACACAAAAAATCTATTGTTAATTGACCAATGGATAACGCGTTCAATCATGATTATGCTCCTGCTTTTGCACCTGAAGAGTTAGCGCAAAATCAGTGATCAAGAAGTCACCGTCTCGAATTTCAAAAGTGAAGTGTATTTTGTCACCTTTTTGTAATTCGGTTAGAGACACACTATCGGCAAAAACAAAATCTAACGTTGCCGCGCCGCGCCCCCACTTTTCAATAGGCCCGCGACTAATATTCGCCACCCGAGTCTGAAGGTTGATTTGGTTAATCACGCCTTCAACATCTGCTGAGTTTATGCTGTCAGGGGCGTCGTTATCTTGAACCTCATCTGCTTTTTCATATTGGATATCATCTTCTGGTGCAGAAGACATACGCATAAAATCAGATTGGATACTGCTCTCAGAGTCCAATAAAAACTGCGCTGAAATCACCACTTGCTCACCCACTTTAACTCCATCTAATATTTGCGCAAACTGATTGGTGACTTGTCCCAGACTCACCTCAACAGATTTGTATTGGCCTTTGCCCACAACTAACACCACTCGATTTTGAGTCCCGGTGCGAATAACCGCTTCTTTAGGTACCAATAATTTTTGCTGTGTAGAGTCGTTATGAATGATGACCTTTGCAAACATATTAGGCTTAAGCAACATATCCTCATTGGCAAAACGTGACCTGACTCTCAGCGTCCGAGTTTGAGCATCCAGTGTCGGATAGACATAATCAACCTGTCCTTGCCATGTTTTGCCCGGCACAAAGCCCAGCGTCATAGTAACCAACTGACCGACCTTAACCTGTGCTGCTTGGCGTTCAAATACCTCAGCTTTGACCCACACATCATCCAATGCAGCGATAGACATTAAAGTGGTGCCAGGTTTTACGAAAAAACCTTCCCTAATGGCTAGGTTGTTGATCACCCCTGATTGCGGAGCGTTAAACACGATTGTTTGTTGCACCACTTGACTGTTTTTAAGTTGTCGTAAGCTTTCTGCTGGCATCTGTAATGCTAACAAGCGACTTTCTGCCGCCAGCGTTAACTCTTGGTTATTGCGTTTTTTGGCTAGAAGATACTCTTCCTGTGCATTTACAAGTTCAGGTGAATATAAGGCATAAAGAGGCTCACCTTTACTCACCTGCTCACCCGCGGCTTTGATGTAAAGCTTTTCTATCCAGCCCTCAACACGAGGATGCACATGCAACAGATTATTTTCATTGTATTGCACGTAACCTACAGTTTTAATAGGCTCCTGAAGTATCGCTAGCTTAACAGTTGCAGTTCTGACGCCTAAATTATTAACTACACTCGGCGAAATTCGCACCACACCAGGATCGTCATCTTTCGTAGCGTCTGCAAAAACAGGCACTAGGTCCATGCCCATAGGTGATTGTCCAGGTTCGTCACGGCGATAATTGGGATCCATAGGTGCTACCCAATAAAGAGGGTTAGGCTCTGCAGAGCTGGATGTAGTCATATCCATTTCTGTGGATAAAAAGTGTGAGTAAACAGTCGCGGTTAATATGGCGCCGCCAACAGCTCCAACAATTACGGCATATAGCGTTTTCATCGATACTCTCCCTGGGTATATGAATTTGTGTGGCCCTCTAAAAAATACCCAAGCTGCATGAGTATTTTGTGCTTTTCGATTTGAATATCGATCAGATCGATTTGCGCAGTGAGCTGAGCAATGCGAGCACGCATCACATCTGAAAAGTCCCCATCATCATGGGTATAGGCGTTCAAAGACGCATCAGCTTGCTCTTGAACTTGTGGCAATATAGCGTTTAAAAAGCCCTCTTCGCGTTGTTCAAAGCGGATTTCTTGCTGGTATAAACTTAACATTTTGGCCAGCATTCGTTGCTGCAATAAACGTTTATCGGTCTCTATTACTTGTGCTGTTAGGCGAGATGCCGCCACTTCACTGTCTTGTTGTGCAGAACCAAAAATAGGAATATCCACAGTAATACCAAGAGAAAAGAAGTCAGCACGACTTTGCCCAAGTGGGTTGTCATCTCGGTAGGCATAACTGGCGTTCACACCCCATTGAGGTTTGTATTTTTGTTCCGCTAACTTAACGGCTGTATTGCCTACCTTAGCTGATTGTTCGATAGCGAGTAAGGAGGGATGACGCCCCAATAAGTGTAACAACCCCATATTGTCTGTTCGTTCTAAAAGTAATTTAATGTCATCGGCCAGTTGAGGGGATAATGGTATTGTAGTGTTTTCTTCAAAGGTGTCAGATACTGCCAGTTGCGCAGATACGGGAAGCCATTCAGACAAGTTTGTCAGTGCGCTATCACGCTGGCTATTTACAGCGGTTAATCTGTCATCTAATCGTGCCAACTCAAGTTGTGCGCTTATGACATCTTGTTGTCGAGTATTACCTTGGGCAGATGAATAACTCGCTTTTACGATATCGACTAATTGCTCGAAGAGCACCCGATCACGCTTAATCAAGCGGATTGTTTGGTCAGCTTTAATCGCATCTAACCAAAGTTGTGAAACAGTCACCTGTATTTTTGCTTTTCTATCTTCTCGTTGATATGGATGTTGGTCAGCCTGATAACTGAGTTGCTGTTGCTTGATAGCTAAACTGTCACCACGGGGAAAGGCTTGAGCTATTCCCAGTTTAAATTGCGTCATGGGCTCTTGGTCAAATGCAAATCCATCTGATGGCAAATTTAGCAAGCCCATTGAAAGCATTGGGTCTGGTAAATAACTGGCTGCATTACTCGAGGCTCTAAGCGCTTTTTCTTGCAGCTGATTTCCCGTTAACCAAGGATCATGCTGAATCGCTATTTTTACCGCGTCTTGCATAGTTATACTTTTAATAGCTGTGCTGGAAATAGTTGTGTCCGCAAATATGCCAAAGGATAAAGTACAAATCAGCGCTAAAAAAATACGCAGCGATGACCACGAATTATGGAACTTATATGTCTGTTGCATGATTAATCCATGTTGCCTAGTTATGCCAAACGCAACAATACTAGGGTATTAAAATCAAAGGGGAATTCGGCGCGAACGCCAGCTAAGTAAGGAGCACAGTATCGGTCTATTTAAGACGGATCTGTCCTGTGTCAGCCAATAATAGGAGGTCTACGAAGGGACGGCAGAAATGCATCTTGTATTGAAAACAGGTAAAAAACTGATGAGTTTGACACTGCGTTTACAGAGGTGATGGTAATAAATTGAGTAAATGTTACAGAGGCACATGTGCCTGTAAGACAACTGCATTCTTGATCGCAACAGTCCATAGCCATGTCTTGTTGCGTATCTTGTAACATATGATGTTGCATATGATTAGTCATCTCAGCCTCAAGCTGGCTGTGAATCTTTGGGTCCATGCTTTGGGGGTCCAAACTTTGGGGGGCCATACTTTGGGAGCCCATATCATCAACATGCTGTCTACTGGCATGAGCATTGGATTCACAAGGCGCAAACGCATAGGCGTATGACTGACTGATTAACAGTGCCATAATCAAAACCCATGTCGTTACCTTATTTGTCATCAACTGATCTTATCCCTTCACTAAGTAGTGATAGAATACCATAGTATGCAAAACTGTCTACTGACTAAGTTGCTGATGAAAGCTGTCGATGTCTGTGACCTTTATTGCACCTTTGGGTTCAATAAAGGCTTTATCGACAAACTTAGTACCACGCATTTGAATAAGTACCTGACCGAAATCTTTCCCCCCTTCAATACGTTTATAAAGGTTTAATACGTCATGCAAAGTGGTTTTTTGTATGCCCGCAATCAGTCGTTCTCGGCTATCGAATTGCCATTGCTGTTCGCGCCAGTCATCTGTAAATTTGCTCATCTCTTCAGAAAGGTTTTTTGCAGGCTGAGTTAAGGTTATCAATGCACTATTTTTAATAGTCGTAAATTCGTCTAAAGTTACTGCGGCTAACTGCTCAGAAAATCCTTTGCGGAATAACGCAATTCGTTCATCTACTTCTGCCAGCCCTTTCGCAGGTGACTGAATATAATAAGCCAGCAACATTTGTTCTCTAAATGTTTGTCCAAAAAACCCCACTGCATAAGCCAGTTGCTCTTCGGTTCTTATTTGTTTAAATAATGCAGGGCTAATAATTTGTGATAACAGTCTTGCTGCGGCTAAGTCAGCATCATTTCGCGGCGCTAAGTAGGCATTGATTAAACCTATGTCAGTCATTTCTACGTTTTCTTGCCAACTGAAAATCTTACCCGCTTCAACTTGCAGTAACGGCGTTTGATACACTTCGGTTACTTGACGGTTTTCAGGAAGTTTACTCAAGACCAAATCGGATAAGTCGCTCACTTGTTGCTCAGAATAATTACCAAAGGCAAATACCCGCAAGTTTGCTTGCTTTAACAACTGGTCTCTAAAAGCTGTCATATCAGACGCTGAAATTTGGTCCACTTCAGCAAGTAATGCCTCGTCACTAAACTCGTCTAAGTTCACCATTTGACTAAATTTAGGAAATAACTGATTAATTAAAATTTGACGTTTACTGCTTTGAATATCTGACTTAAAGCTCGCTTTAAGATTCGCTAATTCATTTTCACTTATGTCAAACTCTAGAATCTGTTTTAGTGCACTAGCCAACAACAACCCTTGTTTATCAGTAAAGCCGCTAGCAGTGAGTGATAAACCATTAGATAAACTGGCATTTAATCCCATGCCTGCCGCGCCAGCTTCAGATTGAAGCTCAGTTAACTGTTGACCTAAGCCTCGGTCTAAAAGATTAGCTAAAACATGATTTTTTGCGCTAGATTTAGTCAACCCGGTGTTTAAATCAAGGGTCACCCTACCCTTTGGCTGCTTGAACAACGCTGAATGGCCTAGGTGTACTGTGTGTCCTAGCTGTGACACGAGTTGCGCAGGTTTATCAGTATGTGTAGCTGCGACCAATTCAAAGCTCTCTGGCATCAGACTGTTAGCTCTTGGCAAAGCTAAAGCGAACTGCAAAGACAATTGTTGCCACTTTTGTTCTAAGCCACTACTGATATCTTGCACACTGTATTTACCCGCAAAATACTCCATACTCTGCTCACCAGGTTGCTGTTTATCTATGTAAAAAATGCGCGCGTTATCCAACGTTAGTTGGTCGAGTACAGCTTGGATCGCCTGAGGGTTAAAACGTTGATATTCGAAGGCACTGCTTAATACATATTCAGCAGGGATGTGTTGTAAGTCAGCAGCAATTTTCATCGCATAGTTATAATCATTGGTTTTTTCTTTAAAACGAAAACTATTGTTGAGTGACTGTTTAATTTCATTGAAGTACCGAGGGTTAACGCCTTTTTCCCGCAATAACCCAAGGTATTGAAGCACTGCACCCATGACTTTGTCACGATTTTGTACACCGGTTTCTGTTAAATCGATGTATAAATTGAAACTGCCAGCATTACCATATTCATCCGCATCAAAGGTTGAATAAACCGCATCGCTTAATCCAGCATCACGCAAAGTTGATGCTAAAGTGCCAGGCATTTCGTTGGCAAGTAAATAGTTGACATAACCATTAGGTTTAACCGCAAATTGCTGGGCGTTATTCTCAATCACAAAGTTTATGCGTAACTGTTTCATTTCCGTTTGCGGAATGTAATGCACCACTTTTTTCAAATGTTCAGGTTTGGCTACTGCCTCTGTCATTTCTGGACGAGGTGTATTTTTATTCGGGATATGACCAAAATGTTGCCTAGCCAACTCTGTCATATCCGCAATAGGTAGATTACTGATCATCGCGCCCTTCATTAAGTTGGCGGAATAATAAGTGTTATACATATCGACCAAAGCAGCCTGTAGCTTGTTGTCTTTTTTATCGACTAACGAGTCTAGGTTGCCCCAGTTAAATTGTGAAATAGGATGCTCTGGATTTAAAGTAGATCCATTCAGTTGTTCTAAAATAACCCAATCATTAGGGCTTTTCATGGTCCATTCTGAATGCACTGCATTTCGCTCTTTATCAGCATAACGTTGGTCTAATGTCGCTTCATAAAAAAAACCACTAAAACGTGACAAGGCTTCATCATAGGCATCGTTATTAACGGCCACCATATAGTTTGTGTGGTCTAACTGCGTATAAGCATTTTGACTGCCACCATTACGGCTAACAAACTCACTATAATCACCTACAACGGGATAACTAGAGGTGCCTAAAAATAACATATGCTCAAGATAATGGGCCAAACCACCAAATTCTTTGGGTTCTTGCAATGACCCAACAGCCACACTAAGGGCGGCGGCTGACTTTTCGATACTGGGGTCAGAAACCAACATAATTTCTAGCTGGTTATCTAGCACGATGGACACGTATTCACGGTTATCAATTGGACTTTTGACTATTTTACTTTGCGGTTCAGGCTGGGTTGATATAACCACAGGCTTAGCTTGGTCAGTTGAGCCACAGGCATTTAACATTATGCTAGCGCCAATCAAAAGGACGAAAAAGGTGTTGCGTCCGGTCAATACGGTCATAAGATTTCCTGATGTTATTACTTCGAAGATGTGCAGTGTGAAAATATACCCTATTTTGAACTATAAATGGGTATCAAAAACTGTTAGAAAATGTGTTTGTGTAAAGTGTAGGATGTAAAGGATTATCACCACAGAGCATATCGGATGCCAAGCGCAGCTGCTGTGGTGAAAACATTTGTATTTAGAGGCCTAAACCATAGGCTCTTGGTCAGCGCCTTCTTTTTCTATTTCAGTAGGCATTAAATCTTCTTTGCTGATACCTAATGTTAGAGCCACTAAGCTGGCAACGTAGATAGAAGAATAAGTACCAATTACCACTCCAAATAATAAGGCTGTAGCAAAACCATGAATAGTCGCGCCGCCTACAAAGAACAAAGCAAGCAACACTAAAATGGTGGTTAAAGACGTAATAATGGTACGGTTTAAGGTTTGTGTCAGTGAAATATTAATGATTTCTTCTGGCTCACCTTTACGTACCTTGCGGAAGTTTTCACGGATACGGTCACACACTACTATTGTATCGTTGAGTGAATAACCTATTACAGCCAGTACGGCAGCTAGTACGGTTAAATCGAACTCTAAACCTAATACTGAAAATAACCCTAAAGTAATGATGACATCATGCGTTAGCGCTGCGACTGAACCTAAAGCAAAGCGCCATTCAAAACGTAATGCCACGTAAATAAGGATACAAATTAGCGCCACTAGCATGGCAAGTCCACCTTGTTCGGTGAGTTCATCTCCTACACTAGAGCTGACATAAGAACTACCGCGCATTTCTGCACTACTGTCTGCCTCTTTTAATACTTTAATAGCCGCGTCACCTAATTCAGAAGGTTTTACACCTTCGCGAGACGCTAAGCGTATAAGTACGTCTTGGCTACTACCAAAATTCAGAACCACTGCATCATTAAAATCTGATGCTTCTAGCTGTCTGCGAATTTGCTCTAAATCTGCAGTTTGTGTATAACCTACTTCAATTTGAGTGCCGCCAGTAAAATCTAGTCCCCAATTCAGTTGATTAATGGCCAAAGACGTCAGCGAACCAATAATCAAAAACACCGACAAGATAGCCGCTGGTTTTTTCAACGACATAAATTTAATAGTTTCTTTCATGTTTAATAATTGCATGTTGCTGCTCCTAAATTGACAGCTTGGTCAGACGTTTACCGCCCCACCATGCATTAACGATGACACGAGTCACAATGATCGCAGTGAACATTGAAGTAATGATCCCGATCATCAAGGTAATAGAGAATCCTTTGATCGGACCTGTGCCTACTGCAAACAAAATCAACCCAACTAGGAAGGTCGTAATATTGGCATCTAATATGGTTGAAAACGCACTATCGTAGCCGTAATGAATGGCTTGTTGCGGACTTCGCCCATCTTTAACTTCTTCACGTATTCGTTCAAATATTAGTACGTTAGCATCCACTGCCATACCTACAGTTAACACTATACCTGCCATACCAGGCAACGTTAGCGCGGCAGCAGGGAACATCGACATAATGCCAATAATCATCACTAAGTTAAGCGTCAAAGCGATATTGGCAACAAAACCAAATTTTTTGTAGTAAATCAGCATAAAAATCAGCACAGCAATAAAGCCATAAATGATAGCTTTTGTCCCTAAGTCGATATTTTCTTGACCTAGACTTGGACCGACTGTGCGCTCTTCAATAATTTGAATCGGTGCAATCAAAGCCCCGGCTCTTAATAGTAATGCTAAGTCATAAGCTTCTTGCGGAGAGTCTAATCCAGTCGTTTCAAATGCATTGCTAAATACACCATTAATGTTAGCGACACTGATGACGCGCCTATCCTCTTCAAAAATCAGCTTGTCGTCTTCGTCTCTCTCACCCGTGGTTTTAAATTCAATAAAGACCACAGCCATAGGTTTACCCACTGCGCGTTTAGTGAAGTTGAGCATCTTGGCGCCACCTTTGGAGTCAAGTGATATAGATACCTTGGGCATACCATATTGATCAACACCGCTGTTGGCATCGATAATTGAACTACCGGCCACTATGACTTTTTTCTTAAGTAGTTGAGGGCCACCTTTATCATAAGGTAACAATTCAGATCCAGCAGGCACGCGGCCATTAATGGCATCACGCACGTCATGTTCAAGGTCCACTTCACGATATTCTAGCGTGGCTGTAGCGTTCAAAATTTCTTTGGCTTTGGCTGTGTCTTGAATACCCGGCAGTTGCACGACTATGCGGTCAGGCCCTTGCTTTTGGACCGTTGGGTCAGACACACCTAGCTGGGTTACCCTATTACGAATAATGGTGATGTTCTGTTTCACAGCGTAATCGCGTGTCTCAGCTAGTTTTTGATCAGACATATTGGCAAATATAACTAAACCAGTTCTTTCAACAAACACTAAGTCACGATTACGGTTTTTAAGGAAGAACTCTGCTTTATCGAGAGTTTCTTGATCGCGAAAATAAATTTCGACCCCGTCATCCAGTTGTTTTACTGTACGGTAACGAATACCTTCATCACGTAATGCAGTTTTAAAATCTCCCGCCATATCTTCTAACGTTTTAGACAGGGCTGATTTCATATCCACTTCCATTAGAAAGTGAACACCACCTCGTAAGTCCAAACCAAGTTTCATTGGTGTGCCACCCAAGCTTTCTAGCCAATCTGGTGTGTCAGGGGCTAAGTTCATAGCAACAATATAATCGTCACCTAAAGCTTTATCGATTTTTTCGCGGGCCACTAACTGGGTATCAGAGTCATTCAAACGAATAAGTATTTGATCGTTTTCTAGCACAATACTTTTACTGGATATATTAGCAGCAGCAAGTTCAGCTGTGACTTTTTCGACTACAGCAGCATCAAGAACCGCATTTTTTCCTGCAGATATTTGCACTGCATGATCTTCGCCATACAAATTTGGAGTGGCGTATAAAGCACAAATGCCGATCACGAAGACCACCATAAAGTACTTCCATAGCGGAGTTTGATTTAACACAAGAAATTCCTTCCGTTCTTCCAATAAAAAAGGGGCATTACGCCCCTATTCGCTATCTACATTTAGATAGCTTTCATAGTACCTTTAGGCAAGACCGCTGAAACGGCTGACTTTTGAATAACGATATTAGTCGTATCATTCAAGCCAATTTCGATAAAATCTTTTTCATCAGAAACTTTTATGATTTTACCGACCATGCCGCCTTGAGTTAACACTTCATCACCTTTACTTAAGGAGGTGACCAAGTTTTTGTGTTCTTTAACACGCTTCGCTTGTGGGCGATAAAGCATAAAGTAAAAAATCAAACCAAACACACCCAGCATAATCAACATTTCAAAACCACCACCGGCTGATCCACCAGCATCTTGCGCGTAAGCATTGGATATAAATAAACTCATAATTTCCCCTAATTTTTGTAAATTTTAATTGTATTAATGCCAGTTAGCTTTTCAGCTGAGGTACTGGCATATCTTTAAGTGCATAGAATTCGGCAACAAATGCATCGAGTTCGTTAGCGGCAATGGCATCTCGCAAACCTTGCATAACACGTTGGTAATAACGCAAATTATGAATGGTATTTAAGCGTGCGCCAAGTATCTCATTACATTTATCCAAGTGGTGTAGATATGACCGAGAATAATTTTTACAAGTGTAACAATCACATTTTTCATCTAATGGACCAATATCAGTTTTATGCACCGCATTCCTGATCTTGACCACGCCACTGGTAATAAACATGTGTCCATTACGAGCATTACGCGTAGGCATCACACAATCGAACATATCAATACCACGGCGCACCGCTTCTACTATATCTTCGGGTTTACCGACACCCATCAAATAACGAGGTTTATCAGCAGGAATTTGGTTAGTAGTGTGATCCAGCACTTTGATCATTTCGTCTTTTGGCTCACCAACTGATAAGCCGCCTATGGCATAACCATCAAACCCGATATCTTCCAATCCTTGCAACGATAAATCACGCAAGTCTTCGTACATACCGCCTTGAATAATACCAAACAACGCAGATGGGTTATCACCATGTTCATCCTTACTCCGTTTTGCCCAGCGCAAAGACAACTCCATAGACACCCTAGCTTCACTTTCCGTCGCTGGATAAGGCGTACACTCATCAAATATCATCACAATATCTGAGCCTAAATCACGTTGCACCTGCATCGATTTTTCTGGTGTAAGAAGGATTTTTTCGCCATTGATAGGTGAACGGAAAGTCACACCTTTTTCAGTGATCTTACGTAAGTCACCCAAGCTAAACACCTGAAAACCACCTGAGTCAGTCAGAATAGGTTTGTCCCAATGCATAAAATCGTGCAAATCACCATGTTGTTTGATGATGTCTGTACCCGGACGCAGCATAAGATGAAAAGTATTGCCTAAACAGATATGCGCACCTGTCTCGTCTAACTCTTCTGGTGTCATGCCTTTTACCGTGCCGTATGTACCCACTGGCATGAAAGCCGGTGTTTCAACCACACCACGATCGAAAATCAACCGGCCACGGCGAGCTTTACCGTCTGTATTATCTAATTCAAATTTCATTAATTATCTCAGCTTACCGAAAAACAGTCCGATGGCGAAACTGGGTTGCTACAATAAGTGCAAACATATTTGAATACACTGTATCATTTAGCAAGCCATGCTTAAAAACGATGCGGGATTATATACGAATCAGTCAAAGGTTTGAAATTTATACTAGGTAAATTTGGGTTTGTTAAATATTATGTACAATTCTTGCTCATATTCTGTAATAAAAAAGGCCTGAATACTATCAACTGAGCCAGCTTTAACATCAGTTTTATGATACACAAATTGTGTTGCTTAGACAGTTAGCATACATTTCCTTGATTGGACATCTGCTTAATTATAATGAGTACTTTGGGCATCTATCCCCCAATAGTTACACTCAATGCATGACATCACTGGCTATAGTCTTAGCCTTATAAACGACTTTAAACGTTTGTTCTGACGACCAATTAATACTCAACAAGAACGTTATTTAAGCCTCACCAAGTTATCAGGGTGCTTTGAGTCAAATAACATCACTACTAACCATCACTACTAACCATCACTACTAACATAGTGGGAAGAAATCTATTATATTGATTACCTGAGGTACAAAGTTAAACATTCAACTCGGTGAAACCACGTGTCAAACAGTCAGTTA
>Ga0307488_10002472_pt1 | contig 15621 bp, 17 predicted proteins | sample SB02metaG_FD_202248 | JGI IMG/M metagenome (GOLD analysis project Ga0307488, IMG submission 202248) | Sea-ice brine microbial communities from Beaufort Sea near Barrow, Alaska, United States - SB 0.2 | ecosystem: Environmental > Aquatic > Marine > Coastal | place: USA: Alaska | collected... | reverse complement strand
AGCCCAAAGCAGCAATCAAACCGATCACTGCCGTATCCGAAAAAAAACTAAGTAATATCTTCGCCACGAGCCTGTTTGTCGGCATGGTAGCTCGAGCGCACTAGCGGGCCGCAGTAAGCCTGTTTAAAGCCAATGCTCTCAGCATAGGCTGTGTATTCAGCAAACTCATCAGGGTGGACAAAGCGATCCACTGGCAGGTGATCGGTTGATGGCTGTAGATACTGACCCACGGTGAGCATATCCACATCGTGGGCGCGCAGATCATCGAGGGTGCGTAATAGCTCTTCCTTGGTCTCGCCGAGACCAACCATTAAACCGGACTTGGTGAGTACGTTCGGATTCAGGGCCTTGTAATCTTTTAGCAGTTTCAGCGACCATTCATAGTTGGCCCCTGGGCGCGCTTCGCGATAGAGACGCGGCACAGTTTCCATATTGTGATTGAAGACATCCGGCGGCGTGGCCGTAAGAATCTCCAGAGCCGGAGTCATGCGGCCACGAAAATCCGGAACCAACACTTCAACCTGAAGCGCGGGTGAGAGCAGCTTGGCTTCGCGAATACAATCGGCAAAGTGCTGTGCACCGCCGTCACGGAGATCATCTCGGTCAACCGAAGTGATAACCACATAACTTAGACCCATCTCATGAATCGCATGAGCCAAATTTTTCGGCTCTTCAGTATCCAGAGGATTGGGCTTGCCGTGGCCAACATCGCAGAATGGGCAGCGGCGGGTACAGATCTCACCCATAATCATAAAGGTCGCAGTGCCGTTGCTAAAACATTCATGCAGGTTGGGGCAGGCGGCCTCTTCACAGACGGTGGCCATTTTGTGCTTGCGCAGGATGCCTTTGATAGTCTGTACTTTGGGTGAGGCGGAAAGACGTACACGCATCCACGCAGGCTTGCGCAGGACATCGATGGTGGGTATCACCTTGACTGGAATTCGTTCCACTTTGTCAGCACTACGCAGTTTTTCACCCTGTTGAAGGCGACGGGTACGCTGTGGTGGTGTGACGGTTTCTTGAGTCATAACATGCCTTTATATAAGTTCATTTAGCAGAGTGTCGGTGTCACCTTGTAGATACGCAGTATAGCCAAGACCTGTGCTTAAAGAATCGGCTAATTTGTCCATAACCTCTAATACCGTCGGTGGCTCATCGACCAGATCCGCGAGCTGAGTCATCGCCACTCCGAGCCCGCAGGGGTTAATCCGCTGCCAGGGGGATAGATCCATACTGACATTAAAGTTTAAGCCGTGATAGCTGCAGCCCTTGCGAATGCGCAAGCCCAGTGAGGCAATCTTATCGCCATTGTCCACATAGACGCCTGGTGCATCTTTACGCGGCGCGGCGCTGACATGCCAGTGGGCTAATGTCTCTACCAGCGCCCGCTCAATCAAGGTGACAAGATCCCGTACGCCAATCTTTAGGCGTTTTAAATCCACCAGCACATAGGCGGTTATTTGGCCTGGCCCATGATAGGTAACATGGCCGCCGCGATCGCTTTTTACTACCGGAATGTCACCTGGAAGTAGAATGTATTCGTCTTTGCCGGCCTGGCCTTGGGTGAATACTGGGTAGTGTTCAAGTAGCCATATCTCATCGGCGGTGCTGGCATCGCGCTGTTCATTAAAGGCCTTCATGGCCTCAAACACAGTGCTGTAATCCTGCAGACCTAGATGGCGCACTACTAGAGGTGTATCGCGGCTCACGATCAGAGCACCATCTTGACTCGTGGGCTGGTTTTGAGATGCGTAAAGATCTCTTCCAGTTGCGGCTTGCCGGTGGCGGTGATAATCAGGGTAATCGATTGCCACTTGCCTTTGCTGCTGTCGCGAATTGTTATTTTACTGCGATCAAAACCCGGTGCATGAAGGTCCATAACCTGGAGTACATGCTCATGCAGCTCGACATGCGCGGAACCCAGAACCTTGATGGGGTAATCGCAGGGGAATTCGATCAGTGGGGCGTTGTCTTTGGTTACTTTGGGCACTCCCTTCACTCCAGTCACTCCAGTCATTTAGGACATTAGCTGAGTAATAGACAGCACAATCCAGTCTATGAATCGTGCAAAAAAGCCTGACTGAGCAACATCTTTTTCTGCGACTAGAGCTATATCAATTAATACTTCATCGTTAAGCGAGACTTGCAGGCGGCCGAGCTCTTGGCCGGCAGCAATCGGTGCCTTGATTTGTTCGTCGACAAAAATATTGGCGCTGAGGCTTTCCTGGGCTCCCCGAGGCAAGGTTAGAATGACATTGTCGGCGATGGTTAAGTTAAGAAATTCCTCTTTCCCGTACCAGACTTTGGCGTTTTCTTTGATGATGTCGCCAGTGGCATAAATCGTCTTGGTGTCGTAGTGACGAAAACCGTAAGAGAGCAGTTTTTGGGTTTCTCTGGCTCTGGCTTTGTCGCTATCGGCGCCCATAATAACTGAGATAAGACGCATCTCACGACGCTTTGCGGAGGACACTAAGCAGTATCCAGCGGCATTGGTGTGACCGGTCTTGAGGCCGTCGACACTGCTGTCGCGCCAGAGTAAGCGGTTTCGATTGGGCTGATTAATATTGTTGTACTTAAAATATTTTTCCGAGTAGATGCTGTAGTGCTCAGGGTGATCCTGAATAATGGCGCGGGCCAGTAACGAAAGATCACGAGCAGTGGAGACCATCCCCTCGTAGGGCAGACCAGTGGAGTTGTAGTATTGGGTGGAATCCATGCCGAGCAGAGAGGCCTGATGATTCATTACGTCGGAAAAGGCGATTTCATCGCCACTGATATGTTCGGCGAGGGCAATAGAGGCATCGTTGCCGGACTGAATAATCACGCCGCGCATTAGATCGCTGACCGAGACCCTGGTGCGCGGGTTCAAAAACATGGTTGAGCCATCAGTTTTGGCGCCGCCTTTTTCCCAGGCATTATCACTGATCAGTACCATCTCGTCTTTGGTCATGCGTCCGGCAGCAATTTCATTAGAGACTATATAGGTAGTCATCATCTTTGCTAGGCTGGCAGGTGGCAGCGGCATATCGGCGTTATTCTCAACCAGAATATGCCCGGTGTTGGCATCGATAAGAATGTAGGCTTTAGCCGCCAGCTCAGGTGGCGCAGGAATTAATTGTTGTGCCTGTACCGCAGACAGACCTTGCAAGCTCAGAACAATAGTAGCAAAAGAGACAAGGCATTTTTTCAGCATAATAGGACCGTGGTTTAAAAAAAATTTGCGTGGCCGTAAGCTTAACACCTCAATCGCCGCTATGCCCCCCTGAGATAGGTTTAAGGGCTAATTTAAGTCGCTGGATTCTGAAAAAGGCGGTGACTGGATGTGACGGCGGACTTAAGGGGATACGGAAAAGGCAGAGAGATTAACGGTCTTCTTTAGCATCGCTTTAATCCTCAGCAGTTCAAGATTGTTAGCTATAGGACCAATCCATAACTTGAACAGATTATCCTCATTGCGCAGGACTATGGGTTCTGATGTGAGCCCACGGATCTTGCCGTGCATTTCATTGGCTAGCGCCACATCTTTAAAGGCGCCGACCTGCAGATAGTTAACAGAGCTGTTGGCACTGCTGGGCTCGGGTTTAGAGCTGATTGCCGGTTTACGCGCAACCTGTGCGATCAGCGGGGGATTGGCAAGGGTCTGTGGGTGCACTTTGGTATCGATCACCTCAATTAAAACATTGGCCGTGCCCTTGTCCGCGTAACCCAGTTTCATCGCCGCCACATAGGAGAGATCAATTAGGCGGGCGCCGTGAAAGGGTCCGCGGTCATTAATTCTGACCACCACTGAGCGACCATTTTCCACGTTAGTCACCCGGGCATAGGAGGGGATCGGCAGGCTCTTATGGGCCGCCGTCATGCCGTACATATTGTAGATTTCACCATTAGAGGTCAGGCGACCGTGAAATTTAGTGCCATACCAGGAGGCTGTGCCTGTCTCTTTGTAACCGTTACCGGAGGGCAGCACCCAGTAGGTTTTACCAAACACCTCGTAGGGGCTTTTGTTACCGGCATTGGTAATTGGCTCCGACTTGGGTGTCGCATTGGGTATAAGACTGGTGTCTATGCGCTTACCTGCGCCATCTTTTTCTATCCCAGGTGTCAGGCTGCAGGCACCGAGAGTCCCAGCGATAAGCACGATAGCCAGGCGCCGAGACTGAGTTGAAAAATTATTGCGCTGAGCAAGCATCAGTTTCTGCGCATTTTTGTTGACGAATTAACTCACTCAGCTGATAGACCGCCATGGCGTATTTGGTGCGCGGGTTGTAGCGGCTGATGACGTAGAAGTTGTGCATGCCAAGCCAGTATTCGTTGCCATACTTGGCGCTAAAGCGCATTGGCAGCGCTTTGGTCTCGGCTGGCAATTGCTCGATAATACTGTAACCCTGAGTGCCTAGTTCCTCCAGTGAGAGCTTCGGGCGGTGGAGATTGTTGAGGCTGTCTTCCGCGGGATCACTGTTGATATTGGCGCGCACTGCGACCGTCTCACCCTGTCTCCAGCCATGCTCGGAGAAGTAGTTGGCAACACTGCCAATGGCATCGGTGGGGTTGTTCCAGATATCGGCAAACTGATCGTCGTCGTAGTCCACCGCATAGGCGCGGTAGCTGCTTGGCATAAACTGTCCCCAACCCATGGCGCCGGCATAGGAGCCTTTGAGCTCTATGGGGTTCTGGTCTTGCTCACGGGAGAGTAAAAAGAGGTTTTCCAGTTCGGCAGTAAAAAAGCGTTTCCGCGATTCGCGTTTGTCGGTATAGGTGTAATAGTCAAAAGCCAGAGTCGTCAGGGCATCAACCACCTTATAGCTACCGGTATTGCTGCCGTAATTAGTCTCGACGCCGATAATGCTAACAATGATCGCCGGGTCTACACCAAAATCCCGCTCTGCTTGTTCCAGTGTTTCTCGATGCTGCTGCCAAAACGCTACCCCGCCACTAATGCGACGATCGGAGATAAAGTGCTTGCGGTACTCGTACCAGGGTTTGACCTTCTCCGCTGGGCGACTCATGGCTTTGACAATCGATTCTTGGTGCTTGGCAACGCTTAACCAACTGACAATATCTTCACGGGCAAACGCATGTTTTTCCACCATATTGTCGATAAATTCGGCGGCCTCTGGGTGGCTTGAATAGTCTGCGTTACAGAAACCAGCGAGAGTGAATAGTGCTGTTGCGAGGTATTTTTTCAAAGGTTTGTCCCTAAATTCGTTTCTGCTCAGTGCTGATCGCCATCAGGATACCAAATCCACTAAACAGAGTCACAATTGCTGAGCCACCATAACTAATAAACGGCAGCGGTGCGCCAACCACAGGTAATATTCCGGAAACCATACCCATATTGACAAAAATATACACAAAAAAGGTCAGGCTTAACGTTCCTGCCACCAGCCTACTGAACAGCGTTTGCGCATTCAGAGCGATCATCATGCAGCGGCCTATCAGTAATAGATAGATCAGCAGTAGACTGAGCACGCCAATCAAGCCGAACTCCTCGGCCAGCACCGCAATAATAAAGTCAGTGTGGCTCTCGGGAAGAAAGTTGAGCTGTGACTGAGTGCCCTGAGTCCAGCCCTTGCCGCTCCAGCCTCCAGAGCCAATCGCGGTGGTCGATTGAATAATATTCCAGCCGGCACCAAGTTTGTCTTCCCCGGGATTAAGCAGCGTGAGTACGCGCTGTTTTTGATAGTCGAGCAGCACGTAAAACCACAGTGTCGGAATGGCTGCTACGGCTAGCAGAACCGTGGCAACCAAATAACGTTTGCCGAGCCCAGCGAGAAAAATAGCAAAAAATCCCGACGAAAAAATAATCAGCGAGGTGCCTAGATCAGGCTGTTTGGCGACCAGAAAAACGGGCAGCAGGGTTGCCATGACGGCAATGAAAACATGTTTAAATCGCGGTGGCAGATAGCGCTTGCTGAGATAGGCCGAGACCATCATTGGCACGGCAATTTTCATTAATTCAGAGGGTTGAAAGCGGGTAAAACCTAAGTCTAGCCAGCGCTGGGCTCCCTTTGCGCCAACGCCAAAAAACAACACCGCCACCAGGGATAACAGGCCCCCAATATAAATCAGCATTGATCCGCGCTCCCAAAACCGCGGTTTAAATTGGGCCATAACAAGCATGGCAAACAGCCCCGCCAGCATAAACGTCGCCTGACGTTTGACATAGAAGATGCTCTGGCCGCTGGCGCTGTAAAGCACCGTTAGGCCTATACCGCATAGGGCCAACAACAGCACTAGCAGCGGAATGTCGATGTGCAGAACCCGCGATGGTCGTCGATCACCACCGGGGTTGTTGAGCTGGCGAACAAAATCACCTCTATGCATGGCTCATCACCTTTTGACCAACGTGGCGGATTTTTGAGACTCCATGTAGGCGTCAAATACTGCCCGTGCAATAGGGGCTGCGGAAGAGCTGCCATGCTCACCGTTCTCGACAATTAAGCCGATGGCGATTTTGGGGTTCGCAACCGGTGCAAAGGCGACAAATAGCGCGTGATCCCACTTATTTTTGCTCAGCTTACTGCTGTCATATTTTTCTTCGGCATCAATACTGATGGCCTGGGCAGTGCCGGTTTTGCCGGCAATTTTGTAGTCTAATCCTTGATTGATAATTCTCGCGGTGCCGTAGATGCTGTGAACAACATCTTGCATGGCTCTGTGCACATAGTCCCAGTGCTTGGCACTGATGTCGATGTGAGCGCCGGTTTGCGGCGCCGATTGCTCTATGCCATTTATCGATTTGACTAGGCGTGGTGTGCGCACATCTCCGCGGCTGGCGATTCGCGCAGACATAACGGCTAATTGCAGCGGTGTGGTGAGCATAAAACCCTGGCCGATACTGGCGTTAATCGTATCGCCATTAAACCAGCTCTGCCCATGAGCGCCTTTTTTCCAGGCTCTGCTGGGCATGATGCCAGGTCTTTCACCAGGCATATCGATGCCGGTTCGGGCACCCAGGCCGAACTGTGAGCCGTATTCTGAGAGCAGGTCTATGCCGGTCTTAACGCCTAACTCATAGAAATAGATATTGCAGGACTCGACAATCGCTTTTGATAGATTGACGCCATCCCCATGACCGCCTCGGGCAAAATTATGATCGCGCCAAGGACGCTCAATGCCTTTGAAAAAGAAATAACCATTGTCGTTAATGGTGTAATTGGGGGTGACAATATTGTTCTGCAGTGCGATCAGTCCAAACATCGGTTTAATCGTTGAGCCCGGCGGGTACTGTCCGCGGATGGAACGATCAAAAAGCGGCCGGTCGTTAGAGTAGAGCAGACGGTCGTATTCCTTTTGGCTGATGCCGGTAACAAATAAATTGGGGTCATAACTGGGCGTACTGACCATGGCCAGAATGCCGCCAGTCTCAACTTCGATCGCCACCAGGGCGCCGCGTTCGCCCTTAAAGGCTTCAAAGGCGACCCGTTGTAGATCTGTGTCCAGATACAGGGTCAGATTATCACCGGAAATGGCAGGCGTTTGATCGAGCACGCGCATTGCCCGGCCTCGGGCATTAGTTTCCACCTGTTCGCTGCCGACTGTGCCCAGCAGCTGTGTCTCATAGAACTTTTCCAAACCCACTTTGCCGATCGAGTCGGTGCCACTGTATTTGACCGTTTCAATGGTTTGGCTTTCGCGGTCATTGATGCGCCCGACATAGCCGACTGCATGGGCAAATAAATTTTGATGAGGATAGTAGCGAATCAATCGCGCAGAGGTTTCAGCGCCCGCTAAACGGTGGCCGTTGACGGCTAATATGGCGCGCTCAGCCTCGCTTAGATTGACATGCAATGTGGTTTGTTCGAAAGGGCGTCGGCGGCTTAGCTTTTTGCGAAAGCGCAGGATATCCCGTTCGGAAATGGTGATCAATTTGCCCAGCTCATTGAGCAGCTGCTCAATATCCTCACTGCGCTCAGGCACTATGGTCAAGTTATAGCTGGGGCGATTGTCGGCGATCAGTTCGCCTTTGCGATCGTAGATTAAACCCCGTGAAGGGGGCAGAGGCCGAACTAAAACGCGATTATTGTTGGATTGGGTGGCAAAGTTTTCGTAGCGGGAAATTTGCAGATCAAAGTAACGCAGGCTAAGTACTATAGACAGTATGAGCGTCACCAGACTGCCGACAAACAGTCTGCGGGCGAATAGTTCTCGCTCCCGTGCCGGATCTGAAAAAACCCTATCGTGCATCATATTATTCTGTCACCGTAAATCCATGGTCGCTAGCTTCGATGATAAGGGTGATTGGCGTTAATCGTCCACGCTCGATAGAGCTGTTCCATCAGTACAATGCGCACCAGTGGATGCGGCATTGTTAAGTCCGACAGCGACCAGCGCATATTGGCGCGAGCTAGGCACTCATCTGAGAGGCCATCTGGGCCGCCGATCAGCAGACAGATATCACGGCCATTCATTTGCCAGTCAGCCAGATTAGCGGCCAGCTTCTCGGTGCTCATCGAGCGGCCCAGCACATCCAGAGCAACGACAAAATCCTGATCGCCAATGACTTTTAATAAGGCCTGGCTCTCTTTTTCTATGGCTTTGCTAGCGGGCTGATTTTTACCGCGGGCACCCAGTGCTATCTCAATCGTTTCGATACGCAGCTCTGGGGGCATGCGTTTGCCGTATTCGGTACAGCCGGATTCAACCCAGCCGGGCATGCGTGTGCCAACTGCCAGAAGCTTAAGTTTCATCGTCGGTCAGCGTGCCTAGTCGATGTCGCCGAGCAGGTGGCGTTGGTTTTCTGGATCGTCTTGGGCATCGCCGGGGCGCATTGACCAGAGTCGCTCGAGGTCGTAAAACGCACGAGTTGCGGGCAACATAACGTGCACAATCACATCGCCGAAGTCGACCAGTATCCACTCCGAGGTGTCGTCACCCTCAACGCCAATAATACTGAAGCCGGCTTTCTTGCCTTCGACGGCGACATTGCTGGCCAGAGACTTCACCTGACGGTTGGAATTACCGCTGGCGACGATCATATGATCCATCACTCCGGTGAGCTCGCGAACATCTAGGGCGATAATATTTTGCGCTTTAACTTCTTCTAGCGCGGCGATTACAACTTCTTTTAATGATTGGGTCATAGTGAAAAAATTACTCGTATAAATCGTGGTTATGAATGTAGTTAACGACTGCTGCCGGTGTCAGGAAGTCAATCGCATCGCCGTGCTTGATCTTATCGCGGATTACTGTCGATGAGATTGCTAGTCTAGTGGTGTCACAGAAGTGCAGTTTACCAGCGCTGCACTGTTTTAGTTGCGGTAAATCGTCACAGCGGTGCTGATTTATCCAATCAGCCAGAGCGCCGGAGGTCGGCAGTACATAATCGGGCCGCGCCGAGATCACTAAATGGCAGTAATCGCAAAGCTGTTGCCACTCTTGCCAGCTCTCCAAGGTGATCAGCACATCGATGCCAATACACAGATATAGCGGTGTCTCGCTGCCAATCTGCTGTCTGATTTGGCGCAGTGTATCTATGGTGTAGGTGGCTCCGCCACGCTGCAGCTCAATATCGTCGGCGACCAGCTGGGGATAGTCGGCTACCGCAGTTTGCAACATGGCCATACGCTGCTCTGCGGAGACGCTTAAAGCCTCTCGGTGCGGTGGCAGTGAGCAGGGGATCATGCGCAAGCTGTCAACGCCGAGCAGCTCGGCAAGCTCGACGGCAACGCGCAGATGGCCGATATGGACTGGGTTGAAGGTACCGCCAAAGAGGGCAACAGACATATTATTGACGAATCTGTCCGTTGCCATAGACCACCCACTTCTGACTGGTCAGCCCTTCGAGTCCCACAGGCCCACGAGCGTGGATCTTGTCCGTAGAGATACCGATCTCAGCGCCAAGACCATATTCAAAACCATCGGCAAAGCGGGTTGAGGCATTGATCATCACTGAACTGGAGTCCACCTGACGAATAAAGCGATTAGCCCGTTCCTGGTCCTCAGTGACAATGGCTTCGGTGTGCTGTGAGCTGTAGCTATTGATATGCTCGATCGCTTCGTCGAGACCGGCAACCACTTTAATCGACAGAATCGGTGCCAGATACTCTTGGCTCCAGTCTTCTTCGCTGGCGGCAATCGCTGCGGCAATAATCTTACGGGTCTTGTCACAGCCGCGCAGTTCAACATTTTTCTCGGCATACAGAGCGGCCAACTCGGGCAGTACTTTTTCGGCCACCGATTCGGCGACTAATAAAGATTCCATGGCATTGCAGACGCCGTAGCGATGGGTTTTGGCATTCAGTGCAATGGCCACGGCTTTTTGCAGGTCAGCGCGATCATCAATATAGACATGGCAGTTGCCATCCAGATGTTTGATCACTGGCACGCGAGCATCAGCACTAATACGTTGGATCAGACTTTTACCGCCCCGGGGAACAATCACATCGATAAATTCGGTCATCGTAATCAGCTCACCCACCGCCGCTCGGTCAGTGGTGTTGATCACTTGAACCACGGCTTCAGGGAGACCCACTTCGATCAATCCTTGAGTGATGCAGGCAGCAATCGCCTGGTTCGATTGAATGGCTTCACTGCCGCCGCGCAAAATAGTCGCGTTGCCTGATTTTAGGCAGAGACTGGCAGCGTCGATTGTAACGTTAGGGCGGGACTCATAAATAATGCCTACTACACCGAGGGGAACTCGCATCTTGCCGAGCTTGATGCCGCTTGGACGATCCTGCAGATCAGTCACTTCACCTATGGGGTCGGGCAGGGTGGCAACCTGATGTAAGCCTTCGATCATCGCATCTATACGCTCTGGGTTAAGTTCCAGACGATCGAGCAGTGCAGCGTCGAGACCATTGGCACTGCCGTTTTGCATATCCACTGCATTGGCTGCCAACAACTTTTCGCGGTCATGGTTAAGCGCTTCGGCGATCGCCAGAAGTGCCTGATTTTTCAGTCCAGTATCCGCCGCAGCAATTATTCGAGAGGCCTCTCGAGCTTGGCTGCCCAGGGTTTGCATATACGCTTTAATATTCATAGTCATTACTTAGCTAGAGTCATTACAATCTAAAGTCGCCATTATACGTATAGCGTATAAATAATACCTGACTTTCAACCGCCGCCAAACCCTCTCCAAAATAGGCGCAGCGACAAGGTGAACCATTGCAGACTGTCACTACATTGCTTAATTCTCAAGCTCGCTGGTTAGTGCTTACTGGCGCCGGTGTCAGTGCCGAATCTGGCGTGCCTACCTATCGCAATCGGCACGGCGAGTGGCAGCGCAAACCGCCGGTCACGCATCAGGAATTCGTTGGCAATCATCGGGCCCGACAGCGCTTTTGGGCGCGCAATCTGGTTGGCTGGCGATTTATGAGCAACGCACAGCCCAATGGGGCGCACAATGCTTTGGTCAGTTTAGAAAAGTTGGGGCTAATTTCCTGCCTGGTGACACAGAATGTCGATGGCCTGCATCAGCGTGCCGGTAGTCAGAAGGTTATCGACCTTCATGGCCGTGTCGACAGTGTTTCATGTCTGAGCTGTAATTTGCGTCTGCCACGAGCGCCGCTGCAGGCGTGGTTGGAAAATAATAATCCTGATTTTGCCAAACTCGCTGGAGCCATAGCGCCGGACGGTGATGCTGACGTGGACAATCTCGATCACTCGAATATGCAAGTGCCGGATTGTGAAAACTGTGGTGGCATACTGAAACCCGATGCGGTGTTTTTTGGTGACTCAGTGCCAGCTCAAAGAGTGGCCGAAGCGGAAAAGCAGATGCATGAAGCAGATGGGCTCGTGGTGGTGGGATCGTCTTTAGTGGCCTTTTCCGGCTACCGATTTTGTCTCTGGGCGAGGAAGCAGGATAAACCTATTGTGATTATTAACGACGGTAAAACCCGTGCTGATGAGATTGCGACGGTGACTGTGGCGGGTTCATGTGGGGATGTTTTGCAGGGTTGGTTGCAACGCTCTGTGTAATCCTGAGCGTAGCCGAGGGCCCTCAGCCAGCCTGCACGAGACCCTTCGGCTGCGCTCAGGGTGACAATTCTTTTTTTGCCATTTCAAAATACCAGAGTGGCGTCTGCACCTAAAGGTACTTACTAACCACCTCAGCCAGAGCCTCAATATGCGCCGGATTATCATTCAGACAGGGAATGTAATGGAACGTCTCACCGCCAGCCTCAATAAATAGCTCACGAGCTTCCATATTGATCTCTTCAATAGTTTCCAGGCAGTCAGATGAAAAGCCCGGGCAAATCACTGCCACGTGCTTAATGCCTTCGTCGGGCAGTGCTTCCATAGTCTTGTCAGTGTAAGGCTGCAACCAAGGCTCACGGCCAAAGCGCGACTGAAATGTAGTCATAATTTTGTTTTCATCGAGCCCCATACGCTCGCGCACCAGTCGCGTAGTCTGGTGGCATAAGCAATGGTACGGATCACCCTTTTTCAGATAACTCTGGGGCGTGCCGTGATAGGAAAATACCAACTTGTCCGGCTCACCATGCTCATCGAACTGCTTGCGGATGGTCTCGCACAGGGCATCGATGTAGGCTTCAGACTGCTGATAACCACCGATAAAATGCAACTCAGGCACCCAGCGTGTTTTGGTGAAAACCTTGGCCACCGCATCAAAGGTGGAGCCTATGGTCGCGCCGGAATACTGTGGGTAGAGAGGCAACACGGTAATGTTGCGGACATTTTGCGCAGTCAGCTCGGCGATTGCCGACTCCATGGAGGGATTGCCATAACTCATGCCCAAGGCTACCGGCACATCGTCATTAAATTTTTCATCGAGAATTTTCTTCACCCCAGCGGTCTGGGCCTTGCAGTGCACCATCAGCGGCGAGCCACCCTCAGACCAGACGCTGGCATAGAGCTTCGCCGAGCGGCTCGGACGAATGCGCAGGATAATCAGATTGAGAATCATCCACCACAGCAGTCGCGGCACCTCAACTACGCGAGGATCGCTTAAAAATTCCTTCAGGTAGCGACGCAACTCAGCCGTTTTTGGCGCATCTGGGGTGCCCAGATTACACAGCAACACACCACGACGCGGCGAAGGCCCTTGGTGGTCGTAGTCGGTCTGGCCCTGATATTTCATTGATCGCTCCTGAATGCGCTAAAGCCGAGACCATACGGCAAGCGCATCGGATCGACAAATGTTATTCGTGCAAAGACCGCCGGTATACGGTCTGTAGGGGCGGTTGGATGATATGCATTGAGGTGCTCTGTGCTTAGATAAGTTTCTTAGTTAGGGTCAGTACCACGCCGGCAAAATCCTCTGCATTGGTAACGATCTGGTTTATCTTGGTGTTTCTACTCTCTGCTGACTGCACTATTTTCAACAGCTTACCCAGCGCCTTTACATCGGCGGGCAGAGGTAAAAGTTCCTTGACCTCTGCGTCGGTCATGCTGGTGAGAGACGAGACCTTGGATGCCAATATTTCATCTGTTGCATCGGCACTGCGCTCCGCGGCTTGCTCTACGTCTATATCGAATTGATCCCAGTCTATAGCCATTTGATTAGTCCTTGTTATAGGTGTTTATGTTGAAGAGCCTTTTGATGGAGAGCCTTTTGTTGAAGGGCTGTTTGTTGGAGGGCTTTATATCGAAGCGCGAAGCTCATTGATTTTCTGTAGATATTTTTCGCCTTTAGTTACTTTACCTTCAAGATCCTGTGAATTTTGCAGGAGATCGGCGACGATACTGTCGGTTTTATCAATAAACTGGGTTATCTCATCGCTGGTTACGCCGACCATTTCAAGATATCGATCACGGTTTTCCACCACCTTGGAGGCTGAGAGTAAAAAGCCGGTAATACTGTTGTTAATCGCCTTTGCTTGAGCGTAATCCGCGGTCAGTTTGGTTTCTATGCGCTGTTCCAGAACTTCCAGAGGGTGAATTAATTCGACACGCTTTTGATTTATCCTCTGCTGCAGTTTGGGGCTGGTTTTAAGAATAAACTTAAGCCGGTCCTGCTTGCTGCCGCTGGCTACTACTTGATCCCAGACAGTGGCAATCGCCGGCTCTGAAAAAAACTGGTTGGCAAATTCTGGCACCCATTCATTCTGTATAAACTCGTCAACATCCTGCTTTTTGCGGTCGAAGTAACGATGTAGCAGGGTCAGATTGGATTGTTCGATAGCCGAAATCCGGTTGCCCAGCTGTGCGGACAACTCGGGCGCCTCGGGGGGTATGGAAACGCAGGCCATCATCAGCAGGCTGACTGTTATAAGGCTAAGTTGGCGGGTTTTTTTAAACAGGTACATGGGTGATTCCTCATTCCTTGAGTGAATAGCCTAGTGATGTAGAGAGCGATCTAGAGCCGGTGTTTTTATTCCTATTAATAGTTACGCATTGCGGCTCGAGGCAATCACTAATAATTTTTTACGGTAGGTTTTTATCGAGTGGTCTTTTAGAAGTTTAAGCCATGACAGTTTTTTAGTCACAAGCCCCTTAATCCGATAGAACAGGCTTACCGAATAGAGTAGTTCGACCTTGCTGTAGTCTGCTGTGGCGCAGTTGGTCATGTAGCGCATATTGCCCGCATGTAAGTAACCACTCACTTTATTGAGCAAAAAAGCGCGAGCCGGCTTGCCAATGATGGGAAGCCATTGAGCTAGCCAACCAATTACCGTGATGATCTCATCCCCAGGTGGCATCATGGTGACGCAGTCTGCGGCATTAACCAGTCGATAGATGGGTGCTTTGATATTAGCGACCCAATATTCATCGCCTACTCTGGGTGATCCGAAGGTATAGCAGGCAGCAATGCCACCTAGAGGGTGGGTCATTTTTTTTGCTGCGACTGTGGCCAGTGCGCCGCCGAGGCTATGCCCGGTAATATATAAAGGCAGGTCTTTTAGGTCATCCTTATCAAGTCGGTTTTGAATGTCTAGCGCGACTTCGTTATAGGCATCATTAAATCCCGAGTGGATATTGCCGCCGCTGGGGCAGGCTACTGCTACGGCATTGGCATCGGCTTTTATATCTTTGATGCTGCTTGCTTCGGTTCCTCTAAACGCGAGGACGGCAAAATCGCTGTTGGCGACAATAATGGCTTGAGTGCCATTGCTGTCAAAGGTCTCTGCCAGCTTGAGGCTAAGCAGTGTCAAATTATCGACCAAATCCACAGCTTCTTTTTTATGGTCATAGCCGACAAGGTCGATCAGCTTTGTTAGCGCCGACTGGCTGTTCTGATCAATTAATTTTTTTATCGATTCTAAAAAATAGGTCTTCTGAGATCCATCTGGGAATAGGGGGTTAAAGCGAAGATAGGAGAGTTCAGCAATGCACGACATCAGCCAGCTAGTTCTGTCGCTATAGGCCTTGCGATAGGCAGGTAGCTTGTTTTTAAGCAGATTGTTTATGTTATTTATATCGGTTTGGGATTGTGCGAGAACTGTAGTCATGTTTTATCCTCCAAGTTATCGTTATTAATTAATTCCTTTTGGGTAACAGTCGTTTGGATGTTGAGTCTTTTGAGGTTAAGCGGTCAATTGAAGGGCATTCTCCGCTAGCACTGGTCTATTAAGGAGAACCCCTATGACTGAAGCCAGAAAACCAAGAATGATCTAGGACAGGTGTTTTCTTATTGCTATTAATAGTTACGCATTGCGACTCGAGGCAATCACTAATAGTTTTTGCGATAGCTATTAAGTAAGAGCTTGTCAGTAA
>Ga0307488_10002470_pt1 | contig 15625 bp, 15 predicted proteins | sample SB02metaG_FD_202248 | JGI IMG/M metagenome (GOLD analysis project Ga0307488, IMG submission 202248) | Sea-ice brine microbial communities from Beaufort Sea near Barrow, Alaska, United States - SB 0.2 | ecosystem: Environmental > Aquatic > Marine > Coastal | place: USA: Alaska | collected... | reverse complement strand
CAAAATCACTCTGAGTGTTAGTTATTCTAGCAACACGGCCATCGAGTCCATCAAATATCATCGCAACAAATATTGCGATAGCGGCAGATTCGAAATGATTATTCATTGACATAACTACTGCATAAAAGCCTGAGAACAGACCCGCAGTCGTTAAGAGGTTAGGTAATAAATAGATACCTTTTCGTTTATTCGCTGGCATATTTATAGTAGTACTCGATAGTTTTATAGTCATTGCGCTTAAACACACTATGCCATAGGCGGCGAATAGATTTTGTTTATACGCATTGTTATTCGTTAATTAATTGTAGTACATAAACAATAGGGCTGTATATGTTAGTCGGTCTGATGTCATTAAATTCCGTTAACCAAGACCGACCTTAAGTCTTTATACAGCCTATTTTAATTATTAACAAATAGTCAACACGCCATCGACAGCATCAATCCTTACTGTTTCTTTGTCTACTAATTTGTCGCTTAGTAAAGTTTCGGCCAATGGGTTTTCAATCTGCGACTGAATCGCACGTTTAAGCGGACGAGCCCCATACACAGGATCAAAACCGGCATCTGCAATAATATCTAACGCAGCTCCTGAAATTTCTAACTTCAGCCCCATTGCCTGTAAACGTTGACGTAAGCCTAGTAATTGAATTTTAGCAATCGATTTTATCTCTTCTCTACCCAGAGAATGAAAAACGACAATGTCATCAACCCTGTTAATAAACTCAGGTCTAAAGTGGGTCGACACTTCAGCCATAACCTCTTTCTTCATTTCAGCATACGTACTGTCATCTGTATGCCTTTGAATAATTTCCGAACCTAAGTTGGAGGTCATTATAATCAAGGTATTCTTAAAATTGACCGTTCGCCCATGTCCATCAGTTAACCTACCATCGTCTAACACTTGCAATAGTATATTGAATACGTCTGGATGTGCCTTTTCAACTTCATCTAGCAAAATCACAGAATAAGGTTTACGTCTAACGGCTTCCGTTAAATAGCCTCCTTCTTCATAGCCTACATATCCAGGAGGAGCACCAACTAATCTCGATACGGAGTGCTTCTCCATAAACTCAGACATATCAATGCGGATCATGGCATCTTCAGTATCGAATAAAAAGTTAGCCAATGACTTACATAGCTCTGTTTTACCCACACCCGTTGGACCTAAGAATAAAAATGATCCTGTCGGTCTATCTGGATCAGACAGTCCGGCACGAGAGCGTTTAATTGCATTCGATACCGCAACTACCGCCTCTTGTTGTCCAACAACACGTTTACCTATAATGTCTTCCATGTTTATTAATTTGTCTTTCTCACCTTCCAACATTTTACTGACTGGAATGCCGGTCCAGCGCGAAAGGACATCGGCTATCTCCTTTTCGGTGACTTTATTTTTCAACAGTCGCGTCGCAGTTGTTTCAGTTTCTGCTTCATTTGCTTGCTCCAACTTTAACTCTAGCTCAGGAATACGACCGTATTGTAGTTCTGACATTCTAGACAGGTCAGAAGCCCTGCGTGCTATTTCCAAATCAAGTTTAGCTTGCTCAAGCTCTGCTTTAATAAACTGAGTGCCTTGCATTGCACTTTTTTCAGCACGCCAAATTTTATCTAACTCAGCGAATTTCTGTTCAAGTTGCTCCCGCTCAATTTCAATAACCTCAAGTCGCTTCAGACTCGCCGTATCGGTTTCCTTGGATAACGCTTGCTCTTCTAGTTTCAACTGAATGATACGACGCTCTAGTTTATCCATTTCTTCTGGTTTGGAGTCAATTTGCATTCTAATGCTAGAAGCAGCTTCATCGATTAAGTCGATAGCTTTATCAGGGAGCTGTCGGTCGCTAATGTATCGATTAGACAAATTTGCAGCTGCTACAATAGCGGGATCCGTAATATCAACTGAGTGATGTAACTCATAGCGCTCTTTTAATCCACGTAAAATAGCGATAGTGTCCTCTACTGAGGGTTGATCAACCTGTACTTTTTGGAATCGTCGTTCTAATGCAGCATCCTTCTCGATATATTTTCTGTATTCATCCAGCGTAGTCGCACCAACGCAATGTAATTCACCACGCGCCAGAGCGGGCTTAAGCATATTACCCGCATCCATTGCGCCCTCACCTGCACCAGCGCCAACCATAGTATGAAGTTCATCAATAAAGAGTATGACTTTACCTTCTTCTTTAGATAATTCATTAAGCACAGCTTTTAAACGCTCTTCAAACTCACCACGAAACTTTGCCCCAGCCAACAGTGAGCCCATATCCAAAGACAACACCCGCTTATTTTTCAACCCTTCAGGTACTTCACCATTAATAATACGTTGTGCTAAACCTTCAACAATCGCGGTTTTACCAACTCCAGGTTCACCAATCAATACAGGATTGTTTTTAGTCCTGCGTTGCAGCACCTGTATGGTTCGACGAATTTCATCATCACGCCCAATAACAGGATCGAGTTTACCCTGCTCTGCACGTTCAGTAAGATCCATAGTATATTTTTCAAGCGCTTGACGAACGTCTTCTGCGTTAGGGTCAGTCACTTTTTGACCGTTACGCAACACGTCGATAGCCGTTTCAATGTCTTCTTTTTTAACACCTAGTGTTTTAAATATTTTGCCTAAATGGCCCGTATCTTCCATTGAAGCAAGCACAAATATTTCTGATGTGATGTAGTCGTCTTTACGTTTCTGTGCAATCTTGTCACTTAAATTTAATAGGTTAACTGTATCTTTACCTATTTGCACATCACCACCAATGCCCTGCAATTGCGGTAGCCGTTCAATGGCTTCTGATAAAGCAGAGCGCAAGCTATTAACGTTTACTTTTGCTTGGTCAAACAACGGACGCACCGAACCGCCTTGTTGATTAAGCAACGCCATCATAAGATGCACGGGCTCAATGTACTGATGATCTCTGCCTAACGCGAGGCTTTGTGCTTCAGAAATAGCAACTTGAAACTTGCTTGTAAATCGGTCTAATCTCATAAATAACTCAACTCCATTATTAATATAAGTTCTCAATGGAGTCGTTAAACCCGACTTTCAAGCTTACTTATTACTCAATTGTGCAAGTCTTTGATTAAGATCAAGTTTGTCATTCGCCCACAGGTCGATGAACCTTGATGTGTAGTGCGCCGATGTGAAAATAGATTAGTTGCGGAATAGGTACAAATATTTGAATAGTAACGTTGTGAAATGCCCAAAGCGTCTAGTTTTAGACTGGCCACTGCAAGCAAGTCCAATAACAATTTGTTATTTTCTGAAGATGCTTTCAATACACTAGGAAAATGCGAAAATAGATCAGCAACATCAAAACCTACCTCAAAATGTTGTTGAGATATAGAAGGTGCAAACCAAACGTGAATATCATGACGAGGCGATGAAAACTGCGCTACTGTATTTTCGATGACACCATTGATGAGTCCTTTCCAACCTGCGTGAACAGCAGCAACTTCAGTACCAGCCGAATTTGCCATCATTAATGCCATACAATCAGCGGTCATTACATTGCAGGGTAAATCAGGCGTTTGAGTAAAGGCAGCATCAGCGAGGATAGCGCCAGCAATAGTCGGTTCTGTCAATCGCAGAACGTTTGTACTATGGGTTTGATTTAGCCAAGAAATGGGTTGAATATTTGGCACATGAATTTTCAATTCATCGGCTAGGAGCTGACGGTTTTTTTTAACACATAACGCGTCATCAGACACGTGAGCACCTAAATTTAAGCTATTAAATACACCGCTACTGACACCACCATCAATAGTGGTGCTAGCGCAAAATACACGTTTATTTACTGGCCATTTGGGCTGTATAAACGTCAGTGCCGACAATTAAATATCGATTCCATTAATTTTTGTGTCTTCACGTACTACTTTTAATAGCGCCACAAAATCTTCTGGAATAGGTGCTTTGAAGGTCATTTCTTCCCCGCTGATAGGATGAGAAAGAGTTAACTGCGCAGCATGCAAGGCTTGACGTTTAAATCCGCGCAATGCAGCAATGAATTCCTCGCTAGCATTCTTCGGGAGTCGAGGTCTTCCGCCATATAGAGCATCACCTACAAGTGGATGGTTAATGTGCGACATATGTACACGAATTTGGTGAGTTCTGCCGCTTTCCAGTTTCAAACGCAAATAGGTGTATGCACGAAACTTTTCTTTCACTCTATAATGCGTTGTCGCGGGCTTGCCAAACTCTCTCACTGCCATCGCTGTTCTTTTTGTGGCGTGTCGGCCAATCGGTTCGTCAACAAATCCACCAGCGATCATCGTTCCCATGACTAAAGCTTCGTATTCACGACCCATCGTTCGTGCTTGCAACTGCTCAACTAAACTTGTTTGTGCCGGCAGTGTTTTTGCCACAACCATTAGGCCAGTTGTTTCTTTATCGAGACGATGGACAATACCTGCTCTGGGGATCTGCTCGATACCGGGAACTTTTGCCAGCAAAGCATTTAACAGCGTGCCATCATGATTTCCCGCACCAGGATGCACCACCAAACCTGCTTGTTTGTCGATAACTAATATATCGTCATCTTCATATATAACATTTAAATCGATATGTTGAGGCTCGCTACTGACTTGAACTTCATGTTCAGCACCAATAACGATCTCTTCACCGCTTTTAAGTTTGAGTCTAGGTGTGTCTATTTTTTCACCATCAACGGTCACAAAGCCAGCCAATATCCATTCTTTTAGCTTAGATCTTGAGTATTCAGGGAACAAAACCGCCAAACATTGGTCTAGTCTTTTGTCGAATAACGTTTCTGGAACAGTTGCAGAAAGGTTAATTTGGAGTTTATTGGTAGCCATAACATTCGCATTAATAAATAATGTCCGTAGTATAGCAAGCAAGTTATGTTGCATAACAGCAAGATTTTCTTACACAGCAAATAAACCTTAGTGTAGAATGACAAAACGCGGAAGATTTAGCGCTATATTGCGTAATAAAAAGCCCAAAAAAGATAGAAAGTTAGTTTGACGCCAAACCAACTCGTTAATAAATAGAAAAGGTTAAGTAATTTCAAATGATACTGAAAAATAAGATAAGCATCGCAATACTAGCCGCAGCAATCATTGGATTAGGCGGTTGTGCGTCGTCTGCAGACGAGCAGGCTGAAGCGGTCGCGAATCAAGGTGTTCAAGCACTGTATGCTAATGCTCGCGAAAGCATGGCTATTGGCAATTTTGCACAGGCATCTCAAATATTAAGCGCTATTGATTCAAAATATCCTTTTGGGCCGCATTCACATCAAGTTCAACTAGATCTTATCTTTTCATATTACAAAGTGGGTAAGCCAGACCAAGCTTTAGCAACAATTGATCGTTTCGTTCGCTTAAATCCAAATCATGCCGATGTTGACTACGCTTATTTTATGCGCGGTGTAACTAATATGGAACTCGACAACAATTTGTTCCAAGAAATGTTAGGGGTCGACCGCTCGGATAGAGACCCATCTAAATCTCGCGAAGCATTCGAAGATTTTAGACGCCTAATTCAAAAGTATCCGAACAGTAAATATGCCACAGATGCGAGAGAGCGCATGTTACATATTAAAAATAGGCTAGCTAGTTATGAAATTGCAGTCGCTCGTTATTATATGAGAAGACAAGCTTATGTCGCTGCAGCAAATCGTGGTAGATATGTTATTGAAAATTTCCCAGATACGAGTCAAGTTCAACCTGCATTAGAGATTATGGTGTCTAGTTATAATCAGCTTAATTTGACTGAGTTGAAGGAAAATACAATGAGAACCCTGAGATTAAACTACCCTGATAGTGAGTTCTTAAATTAGATTTAAGTATTTTCTCTGACACATAGGCAAAGTTAAACACAAAAAAAGCACGTTTTAGCGTGCTTTTTTTGTTGAATTTTTCCAACTGCGATTGCGACCAATCTAGGAAGTCTGTGCTACTTGAAAAACAAGTGGCTGAATGGGTTGATGAGTCTTGCCCAACCAGATGTAAAATGTAGGGGAGCATCGACAACACTGAACACCAAACAACCCTCATCAGATGTTGTTGTTGGAGTATGAATATTTTTACCATCCATTACAGTGAAATCACCACTGCTATAGTCCGCTAACCTGTCATTAAATGTACCATTTACAACCAACGTCATTTCACTGCCGCGGTGAGTATGTTCAGGAACACCCCCGCCCTTTTCCATAAAGATGAAATTAGCAACAACGTCACCACCTATATTCACCGGTGCTTGCCACAGCTTGCCTACCATATGTGACCAATTACCCATCGACTCAGACAGCCTGTTTAACGAACGCGGCAGTGCAAATTTTCGACCATCGAGCTCTAAAATTCTATTTTGCGACTCAGATACAATCCCTCTATCAACTACCGCAGTCGTTATATCTGCCATCATGCTGGCGAATACATCAGGATTAAAATTTTGCGGAGTTTCTTCGAATAGTGTTTCTGAATGTGCCTCGGTATATAACATAACCTTTGAAAAACACTGAGAACACATATCACAATGCGCTGATATCATGAGTGCTTCTGCTGGCGCTAATAGGCCATCAGAAAATAAATTTAACTGCTGACTTGTAGGATGAAACTTAATCATGTGTTTCCAACATATCTTTTAGACGCTGCAAGGCTAACCTAGTGCGCGACTTAACCGTACCGAGTGGGATTTCTAATTCATCTGCCACTTCCTGCTGCGATTTACCTTCAATGTAAATAGCTTCAATGACCGCTTTTTGCTTTTCGGGTAATTGATTGAACAATTCACCTACTTGCTGCAGCGTCACTTTTTCTTCAAGTGATTTTTCTTTGGGATCTGCGGTTTGTTCGCACAGTATCGGCCACATGTCATCAGCGCAAACATCTTCTTTGCGATTCTTTAACTTACGCAACATGTCGAATCGAATATTTCTAGCGATAGTAAATATCCAAGTAGACGGAGACCCTTTTTCAGCATTGAATAAATGCGCTTTCTGCCAAACATTCGACATAGTGTCTTGCACCAATTCCATCGCGATGGCTTCATTACCCATTTGCTTTAATGCATAAGAACGAAGACGAGGTGCGAAGTAACCGAACACTTTAGCAAAAGACGCTTTACACCGTTCTTTGGCTACCGTATCCAAATGCACTGCCATTTCTGCAGCACAGTCTTTCGGTTTTCTGACGTCTGGCTTGTTATTTTCCAATGTAATTCCGATAAGCATTCATGTTTCCCCGTGATATGCATTCCTTTTTATATACGCTTCGCGATGTAGGAAGATCACAACGAAATAATATCATGAGATTTATTTTTGGGCTGTACTAAATAAAAATTAGAGTAACCTAAATTCTTTCATCAGCACAGTAGAATCTATACAGCATTTTCACTAACGACTTTCAAGACTTAAACTAATTTTAATCCGTTACTCTATCAACTCTGAAAGATACTCTACAATTTTCGTGCAGTCTTTTTGCGCTAAGAAATACTGTTTTTGTTCAGCATCTACAGGGAGCAACTCTAGCCACCTGTTAATTACCCAAAGCGGCTCGTCTAATTTAATATTTTCGTAAAGGGATCTAACTTCGTCGTAAGTATCAAAAATTTCTGCCAACCGTTCATTCATCGGCGATAGTTCTTGGATATCAATATCACACGACCAGCCTTCCACTTTTTCACAGTCTGCGACACGTAATCCATCGTTATCCGTTTCAATGTTACTGATGGTTACGCAATTAATACCCTCTACAGTAACACCCAAAAGGCCATCGTCTAAAATGTCAAAATCAATAACCTTGCAATACGTTCCTGTCGGGAATATGTGTGTATTTTGTTCTTTACAGCCTTTAGAATCGAGCATACAAATCACAAAACCAGCTTCTTTCTCGCAAGCTTCTGCTATCATTCGTGTGTAGCGTGGTTCAAAAATTCGCAACGCCATTCTACCCTCAGGAAGAATGTGCGCAGACAGCGGAAATAAAGGACACTTCATAATTTCAAACCTTCCCGGTTAGTATGGATTTAGGATTAAATACGATAAAAAAATAGAATAGATCGAAAAACCCTAAATTAAAAAATTTTAATATCTTGATCTCAACGACGCTTTGTCGGGTAAACTTAAGCACCTGTTTAAACGTGAGTATGCTATGAATGCAATTACAAAGTTTGAGTCCTTCTACACTGATTTAGCGTCAATGAAAATCGAAGAGCTCGCTGGATTATATAGCAATGATGTGACATTTATCGATCCGATTGCAGCACACACTGGCATTACCGCAGTCGAGCAGTATTTCACAAAGCTTTTAGATAATGCAAAGCATTGTACTTTTAATATATATTCAATAGAGCAAACAATCTCAATACCGTCTGAAAGTGAAAGCACAACAGACTGGTCTGGTTATCTTGTCACTTGGAAAATGTCATTTACATCTGCTCGCATAAATAAAGGTCAACCCATTCATGTCGATGGTGTTAGTCAACTAAGAATTAAAAATGATAAAATCACTTACCATCGTGATTACTATGACTTAGGCCAAATGATATACGAGAACATCCCTCTGTTAGGTAAATTGATTAAACGGATTAAAAGGACACTGGGATAATGGCAACAATACTTATCACTGGCGCAACCTCCGGCATTGGTGAAGCATTGGCGGGTCTGTGCGCTAAAGCAGGGCATTCTGTTATCGCTTGCGGACGCAATGAGCAAAAACTAGCCGAACTAGCCCTGACCGAGAACATTACAACGTGCCGTTTTGATGTCACTGACGAGAAAGCAACCAAAGATGCGTTAGCAAATATCGCATGTGATGTAGCGGTATTGAACGCAGGTACGTGCGAATACGTAAATATTAATGACGTTGAACCCGATATGTTTAAGCGCGTTTTCGATGCTAATGTGTTTGGTGTTATTAACGTTGTTTCAGCGCTCATTCCAGTACTAAAACCAGGAAATAAGATCGTCTTTGTAGATAGTTTAGCTCGCTTGCTCCCTTTTCCAAAGAGCCAAGCCTATGGTGCAAGTAAGGCAGCATTAAACTATATAGCAAAAAGTTTTGAAGTTGATTTAGCACATAAGGGAATAGCGGTACAAACCCTATCTCCTGGGTTTGTTAGAACACCATTAACAGACAAAAATGACTTTCCTATGCCGATGCTCATCAGCGCAGAAGCCGCTGCTGAATATATGCTCAAAGGTATATTATCCTCTCGCTCTAGCGTTTACTTTCCTCGAAGATTTAGCTTTATTGTACGCTTGTTAAATATGCTACCAGAAAGATTACAAAAACGAATGTGTATTAGCATGCGACAAGAGCCAAAAAGAAAAAGAGAAAACGCAGAATGACAAAAAAAATTGCCGTCATTGGTACTGGGATTTCCGGCTTAACCTCAGCTTACATGCTTAATAAAGAGCACGATGTAAAAGTGTATGAGGCGAATGATTATATAGGTGGTCACACTGCTACCAAGAATATTGTAGTCAATGACACTCCTTATGCGATTGATACTGGTTTTATCGTCTATAATGAATGGACATATCCAAATTTCATCAAATTGATGCAAACTCTGAAAGTCGACACACAGCCCACTGAAATGAGTTTTAGCGTTAAAAACTTAAAAACTAAGATGGAATACAATGGAAATACGCTTAACAGTCTATTTGCCCAGCGTCGAAACATTTTCAGGCCCTCGTTTTGGCGCTTAGTGCTCGACATAGTAAAGTTTAATAAGTTGTGTAAAGCGCATCTGGCTGAAAATAAAGAAACTGACAACATCACTCTACAACAGTTTATCGACCAACATGGACTGAGTGAAATATTTACACAAAACTATATTCTGCCAATGTGCGCCGCAATATGGTCGACTAGTTTAGAGGCATCAGCTAACTTCCCATTATCTTTCTTTCTGAAATTCTTTAATAATCATGGCCTTCTAAATATTACCAATCGACCCCAGTGGTTCACGATTATTGGAGGTTCAAAGCAGTATATAGAACCGTTGATAGAATCATATAAAGATAAAATCAGCTTGAATGACGCAGTTAAGAGTGTTGTGAAGATCGATAACGGCTTTGTTATCGTTAGCGAAAAAGGCAAAGAAATTTTCGATGAAGTCATTTTTGCATGTCACAGCGATCAAGCACTACAAATGTTATCCGCACAGGTACAAGGTAATATTAACTTGCCTGCCTATAGCGAGATATTAGCTGCTATACCCTATTCCATGAACGAAGTGGTATTGCATACGGATACCTCTGTTTTACCTAAACGCCCTCTCGCATGGGCAAGTTGGAATTACGAAATTGAAGGAGCCAAAGCGGAAGCATCCAGACCTGCGGCTGTTACTTACAATATGAATATTCTGCAATGCTTACAGAGCGATACTACCTTTTGCGTAACATTAAATAATACGCAAGCCATATCACCCGATAAAATTTTGGGTACGTACTATTATGCGCATCCACAATTCAGTCCTCAAATGGTAAAAGCACAAGAACGCCGGGCAGAAATATGCGGCAAAAATGGTATTCATTTTTGCGGAGCGTACTGGTACAACGGCTTTCATGAAGATGGTGTTCGAAGTGCACTAGACGTTTGCAAGCGCTTTGGTGCTAGCCTGTAATGACCGTACAAAACACAAGATCCTCAAGTCCTCAAACGAATACAGAGTCAGCGTTGTACAAAGGGATTGTGCATCACCAACGATTTGTACCCAAAGTACATCGCTTTAACTACAAGATTTATTTGTACTGGTTAAAGCTAAGTGAAATAGAGCAATTGAATGCGCAAGTGAAAGGATTTTCAAATAAACGAGAAGGCTTTAGTGCTGCTAAGTTTTTACGTGAGGATTATTTAGGAGATCCTGAGCAGCCGCTAGAAACATCAGTACTCGCAAGGATGTCACAATTAAGCGGTACAAACTTATCCGGCGATGTATTTTTTCTCGGTCAAGTACGCACATTTGGTTGGTACTTTAGTCCTGCTAATTTCTACTATTTAAGAAATGAAGAAGGCATTTACACCCATTTGCTTGCTGAAGTAAGTAATACACCTTGGGATAAAAGACACCACTATTTGGTTGACCTAGAAAAACAAGAAGACTGCGACAAGGCATTCCACGTCTCACCCTTTAATCCGATGGATATGACTTACCAATGGAAAATAAAACAACCCGATACAAATCTTAGACTGCATTTATCATGTATAAAACAACAGAAACACTTTGAGGCTTCGCTGGATATGCAACGTCAGCCCTTAACAACCAAAACACTGCGTAGCGCTTTACTCAGTATTCCTAGTATGACCTTAAAAACGGTTGCAGGAATTTATTGGCAAGCTCTGAAACTATTTATCAAGCGCGTACCAATTTACATGCATCCATGAAGTAAGGAAGAAGTATGTCACATAGTGAACAAATAATACAAAACAGCGATTCAATGACTTTTATGGAGCGCAATTATCGTCAGCTTTTCGTTAAAGCGATGCAAAATATGCCTGAAGGGCATTTGACTTTAAAAGAAAATGGTCGGTTAGTTGCACAGTGCGGCAATCCAGAGCAAGACTTACATGCAGAAGTTAACATTATTGACGGACGTGCTTACAAGCGCTTAGTGCTCGGCGGCAGTGTAGCGTCGGGTGAAACATTTACCGACGGATGGTGGACAACACCAAGCTTAACCAACGTTATCCGCATATTTGCGCGTAATTTAAGTACCTTGGATGAATGGGAAAACAAATTCAAATGGGTCACCATGCCCGTATTGAAAATTCAACATTTCTTGCGCCGCAATTCTCGTGACCAGGCGAAGAAAAATATTTCTGCCCATTACGATTTGGGTAATAAGTTGTACGAGAAGTTCTTAGACCCATCAATGATGTACTCATCGGCAATATACCCAACACCGGAAGCGACCTTAGCCGAAGCTCAAGAGAATAAACTCCGCTCGATTTGTGACAAACTGCAACTCGCCGCAAATGACCATTTGGTTGAAATTGGCACTGGCTGGGGCGGATTAGCTATTTATGCAGCTAAGAATTATGGCTGTAAAGTAACCACAACCACCATTTCCGATGAGCAATATGCATTTGCTCAGGAATGGGTTACTAAAGAAGGCCTTGATGACAAAATCACGTTATTGAAAAAAGACTACCGTTTGCTAGAGGGCAAATTTGATAAATTGGTTTCTATCGAAATGATTGAAGCTGTTGGCAAAGCGTATTTAGCTAGCTTCTTTGAGAAATGCTCGTCGCTATTAAAACCAAATGGACTCATGTTGCTCCAATCAATTACAATCGACGACCGTCGTTATGACAGTTATTCAAATAGTGTGGATTTCATTCAAAAGCATATATTCCCAGGCGGCTTTTTGCCCTCTCAGTTCGCTATCAATAAATTTTTAAAGACCTGTACCGACATGAATATACGGGACTTACATGACATTGGTCTGGATTATGCGAAAACATTGCATGACTGGCATGTTGCCTTTGACAACAATAAAGAAGCACTCAAGGAAGATGGATATGACGAACGTTTCGCTCGCATGTGGCAATATTATCTAAATTACTGCGAAGGTGGTTTTTTAGAACGAGCGATCAGTACAGTTCAACTTGTTATTAGTAAGCCACATTATCGTGCTGAATTAGACCGGTCTTAGTTAGTATTAAGAGCCTTACTAATGTCATCTTAAATAAAAAGAAAAGCCCTATGCACTGTTAAATGTTTAGGGCTTTTTTATATGTCGACTTTCGTCATATTTTGATATTAGCAAACTAAACTGTGTCACTAAATTAACATTCTAAAAAAGCCTAAGGTTCAAGTACTGATATAGGATCTGAGTACTTCGGCTTACCTTGCATAATCGATATTTCAACACGTCTATTTCTGCTGCGTGATTCAGGTGTGTCGTCTTCTTCCATAGGCTGAGTCGATGCTTTACCCACTATTTTCATTCTAGTTTCATCGAATCCACGTGCCTTGCGTAATTCTTCAGCTACGGCAACCGCTCTTTGTGCCGACAAATCCCAATTAGAACGATATAACTCATTCGAAATTTGTACATTGTCGCTGTGCCCTGTGACTTCAATTTCACCCGGCATATCCACTAGAAGCTCACCTATGTCGCGAATAACTGGTTTAAACTGCGGTTGTAAAAATGCAGAGCCAGCAGAGAAAGACCCCGTTTCTCGTATTCGAATAACAATTTGTTGTCCTAAATTTTCAACATCTACCGCACCGTCTTTGATTTCTTTTTGCAGTAAATCTTCTATTTTCTTGGTGTTTTTCTCGCTTTGCGCTTTGCTAGCAGCCGCCGCCGCAGACGCCGCAGTTTGACTTGCGGTTTGAGCTGACTGCCCGCCTCTAAACGTACCACGTTGTTTTTGTCTGCCACCCGCATCGTCTTCTTCACCGTCTTGAAAGTTCAACATCGGTTTAGTAATTTCTTGAGTTATTTGCTGTACTGTATCAATAGGCGTGGGGTCTGGTTTACCCGGTCGAAACTCCATTGCAATGACACTGGTCCCTTTAGGAATATCTTTTAACTCAATTTTATTCTGAACACCAAATGCAAACTTCATTGAACCGGCTATTTGTTTAAATTTTTTCACGTCCATTTCAGAAAACGAAAGCAGTAATACGAAAAAGCACATTAGCAAACACATTAAGTCAGCAAACGTTCCCATCCATTGAGGTAGACCTTCGGGCGGACATTTTGGGCATTCGTCGTCCTCCACTATTCTGTTTCCTCATTATTGCGTCTACCTTCAGCAAGATAGCCTTTTAAAACCCCTTCAATCACACGCGGGTTTTGTCCATCCGCAATGCCCAAGATACCATCCAGAATAAGCCGTTGATTCAACTTCTCTTCAGCTGCTCGCACGCTTAATTTAAAAGCAATAGGCAAACATATAATATTAGCTAAAAAAGCCCCATATAATGTTGTTAAGAGTGCAACCGCCATTGCAGGACCAATTGATTTCGGGTCATCCATGTTGGATAGCATAGCAACTAAACCAATCAAGGTACCAATCATACCCATCGCTGGCGCAATCCCACCTAACGATTTAAAAATTTCAGCACCAGCATCATGACGCTCACTCGTATTAATAATATCCTTGCCCATAGTTGTTCTGACGACCTCAACATCGTGACCATCAACTAGCATGTCGACGCCTTTTTGCATAAAGGCATTGTCAATGACCGCTTCTTCCAACGCTAGAAATCCGCCCTTGCGAGCAGCATCAGCCATTTCAACCACTTTTTCGATTAATTCTTCAGGTTTTTGAATTTTGAACATAAAGGCTTTAGCTGCAACTTTGCCCGCACCTAAAAACTGCCCAAGTGGATATTGCGAGAGAACAACAAATACTGAACCACCAAATACAATAAATATTGAAGGTACGTTGAAAAAGATCCCTAAATCGCCGCCCATGACCATTGCCATTAAGACAAAGCATATGGCTCCAATCATACCGATGAGGGTTGCTAAATCCACGTGTCACTCCTATTAAAAATGCTGTTTAGAAATTTACTAACGTTATTGGTAAGCAGTCTACCTGTAAAGCTCAAATTCGCGGTATCGGTCTCAATACCTTTGTATCTTGGACTAATGACAGCCTGCAAAAGTGTTAACGGCATCAATACTGAAAGCTTTACTGATATAGCAATATTTTTACTCATATTTGGGCAAATTAATTGACCTTGAATCGCCCCTCAGTTATGGTTCTGCGTAAGTATTTACAAACAAAATTGAAGTTAATGACAGAGCAAAAAACATCATTTGAAGCTGCTATGCAAGAGCTAGAAGAAATTGTCGTCGAAATGGAAAAAGGAGATATTCCTTTAGAGGACTCACTGAAGAAGTTTGAACGCGGTATTCAATTAGCAAGGCAAAGCCAACAGCAGTTAAAAGCCGCTGAGCAAAAAGTACAGATACTAATGCAATCAAACGGCGACGAGACACTTGCTGATTTCGAAAGTGATGAGTTTTAGTAATTATGTCTTTATCGGCCATTCAACAAGCCTTACAGATTCGTATCGACCGCAAGCTAGAGCGCTTTATTGAGCAACAAACACAAGCGGCAGATGAGCTTATCGGAGCAATGAAATACAGTGTTTTGGGCGGTGGCAAGCGCATACGTCCATTATTGCTATCTATCGTAGGCACTATGTTGGGCGCGGATGAAGACGACCTTGATGTTGCTAGTATGTCTGTTGAGTGTATTCATGCCTACTCCTTGATTCATGACGACTTACCCGCGATGGACAATGATGCATTGCGCCGAGGAAAACCAACAAGTCATATACAGTATGGCGAGGCAACAGCAATTTTAGCCGGTGACGCACTGCAAACTCTCGCCTTTGAAATTATTTTAAACCATCCACTATCTGAGCAAAATGGCCTAAAGCGCATTGACATGGCAAAGGTAATTGCCATGTCGTCTGGTGTCAACGGCATGTGCGCTGGCCAGAGCATTGATTTAACTGCTACTGGTAATGAAATATCGCTGGAGCAACTAACTCAACTTCATCAGTTAAAAACGGGCGCATTGTTAAGCGCCTGTGTTTCGTTAGCGACTATACTTGCGCCGCAAATATCAGATGAACACAGTCAATTATTACAAAAATACGCAAGTAGAATTGGTCTTGCGTTTCAAGTACAAGACGATA
>Ga0307488_10002467_pt1 | contig 15649 bp, 10 predicted proteins | sample SB02metaG_FD_202248 | JGI IMG/M metagenome (GOLD analysis project Ga0307488, IMG submission 202248) | Sea-ice brine microbial communities from Beaufort Sea near Barrow, Alaska, United States - SB 0.2 | ecosystem: Environmental > Aquatic > Marine > Coastal | place: USA: Alaska | collected... | reverse complement strand
AATTAAGCCTTTTTTCATTAAATTACCAGCGGTTGATTTAAACGTTTTTTTACTTACACCCAAGGTACGTTTAATCAGCTCGGGTGAACTTTTATCATGCAGTGGGATAAAACCCTCGTTACCTTCAATTTCAGCGAGCAGCTTATCGCTAAAGTCAGTCACTTTTCGCTCGCCAGTGCGAGTTAGTGATAAATCAATACGCTCATCCTCACGAACTTGTTTAATGTAACCAGTGATTTTTTTACCGATACGTAAGGGTTGAAAAATTTCATTGTCGTACAACAAACCCCAGTGTTGATTATTAATGATGGCTTTGAAGCCTAAGTCAGTTTTGTTACCAATAATTAACTCGACTTTATCACCTTTGTTATATTCTGCTGGCCATATGTCGATAAATTTATCTAATTTACTTGAAGCCACTAATCGTTCGGTGGTTAAGTCGAGAAATATTCTCACCAAGTAATATTTACCTTCTTCCATTGCGGTATGTTGCTGATTAAAAGGTACTAATAAATCTTTTGGTAAGCCCCAGTCTAAAAAGGCGCCTATTTTATTGGTTTGTACCACTTTTAAGGAAACAAATTCACCCACTTGGCCAAGTGGGGTGTTGGTGGTGGCAGTCACTCGGTCGGCAGAGTCAACATACAAAAAAACGTTGAGTTGATCGCCAATGTTGCAATTTTCTGGTATTAAACGGTTAGGTAATAAAACCTCACCGAGTTCACTGGCGTTTAAATACGCACCCGTGTCAGTAATTGCGATAACTTTAAGGGTATTAAATTTGCCAATATCTGCCATAAGACTAGTTGCCGTAAAAATAAAAAGAGGGATATAGCAACTATTATAACCTAACTACAACTGGGAGTAGAGCCTATTTTAACTTGAATATATTCACCATGATTTAGGTGCAATAAGTCGGCGATTTTACGGATAATATGCTCTTCTATGTTAGCGAGTTCGCCATCGGCATAAGCAATTTCCCACAATAAAGTGACAATCTTCATACGTTGCTCTAGGCTATAATGTTGATTGACTTTGCTGGTAAATTGGTAAAAATCAGTCGCATTGTCACTCAGTGCAATAGCAGCAGCTAATATCTCTGACACTTCATTGTCGGATAAACAAAAAGTATCTTTCATTACCTCAGTTAATTTAGTTTGTTCTTCATCAGACAACTCACCATCAGCACGCATGACTTCAGATAATAAAACAGCACAGGCTAATTCTAAAGAAAGCGGATCATTTTCTTGTTGTTGACTATCAATGGTCAGTGATTTAAAAAATAAGGACAATCTAGAAAGCATAATATCTCAGTAGTGTTGGCTTGATATCATATATTATGCTTTTGACTGCTCAATACAATAGAGAAATTAATAAAAATTGTTGCTGAGTATTAATGGTAATTAAAAACGGTAACGAACACCAATAGCGCTATCAATAATTAAATGGGTGTTGCTGTTTGTACCATGGTTAAAGGCTAAAGCGGGGTGAACTTGAATATAAGCATCCCATTTCGCATTAAAGGCCATGTTTAGTCCTAGTGGTAAACGCAGACCTGCGCCCTTATGCCAACCAATAAAAACACCACCACCGATAGTCCAGTTAAACGGTATTGCTTCATCAAAAATATTTCTTTTAAAAATATAATCAGCGGCTATGCCTTTATTACCAAGAAAAGCAGTAACATTGTCAAATTGTACAGTGACACCAAGGCCTTGATCAAAACCAATACCTACCTTTGCAGTTGCATGGGCATCCGTTAAAAATAAAATGGTAAGTGTTATTACGATTAGTAATTTTTTGTTCATCAGTTAATCCTTTATTAGATAAATTAGGGTTGCTGATGATATACATTTATCCACATTAGTACATTTTTTATTACTTGCATTGGGTGAATAAACCAACAAGTGATATACTATAAAAAAATTTAATGAAAGATAACTTTGACCATAAATGATCCCCACGCTAATCGCGAAGCACAAAAATACGAACAACCTGTCGCCAGTCGCGAATATTTGTTAGAAATTCTACAAAAGTCCGACATGCCATTAACCTATAATGCTTTTTGTAAAATATTAGATTACAGTGAAGAATATCAGTTTATTGGAGTTAAACGACGTTTACGTGCCATGGAAAATAGTGGTCAAATTATTTTTAATAAATTTAAACAATACGCTATTCCACCTAAAAACAGTAAGTTAACAGGCAAAGTTATTGGCCACCGTGATGGTTTTGGCTTTTTTGCGCCAGATGTACCTACCAATACAGGTGAGCCAACATCAACCATTAAGAAAGGCAAAGATTATTATATTTCTTCTCATGAAATGCAGCGTGTATTTCATGGCGATATTGTTGAAGCGATATTGGTCGACCGTACCGACAGAAAAGGTCGTAAAGAAATTAAAATTCTTGAGGTAGTCGAGCCAAGAAAAGCAGGAATTGTCGGTCGGTATTACGTTGATCATCATATTTCTATGGTCATGCCCGATGATGCACGCATTAAACAGGAAATATTAATTGACCCTGAGCAGCGATTAGGGGCTCGTCATGGTCAAATGGTGGTGGTTGATATCATTAAACGGCCAACCAAACGTACCAATGCAGTGGCAAAAATCATTGAAGTATTGGGGGACCATATGGCACCGGGTATGGAAATTGAAATTGCGCTACGGGAACATGACTTACCTCATCAATTTAGCCCTGAGCTTATTAGCGAGGTTGCCACCTTATCTGATGAAGTCGAAGACAGTGCTAAGGAAGACCGTGTTGACTTGCGTCACTTACCCTTAGTAACCATTGATGGTGAAGATGCCCGAGACTTTGATGATGCGGTCTATTGCCAGCCCAAACAAAGTGGTGGTTGGCGTTTATGGGTTGCAATCGCCGATGTGAGTTATTATGTTCGGGGTGATACTGCGCTGGATGATGAAGCAATTTCTCGTGGAAATTCAGTGTATTTTCCTAGCCAAGTTATCCCTATGTTGCCAGAAAAGCTGTCAAACGGCTTATGTTCATTAAACCCTGATGTTGATCGACTCTGCATGGTTTGTGAAATGACCGTCAGTGCAACCGGTAAACTTTCGGGGTCAAAGTTTTATGCGGCGACTATGCGCTCACAAGCGCGTTTTACTTATACTAAAGTGGCGGCCATTTTAGCCGGTGATCAAGCCTTGTCTGAGCAATATCAAACACTTGTTCCAGATTTGAAAAACCTGAATCAAATGTATTTAGCGTTATCAGCTGCCCGTAATAACCGAGGTGCTATAGCTTTTGAAACTCAAGAATCACGCTTTATTTTTAATGCAGACCGTAAAATTGAAACCATTGAACCATTAACTCGAAATGATGCCCATAAAATTATTGAAGAGTGTATGATTTTGGCCAATGTCGCCACGGCTAAGTTTATTGAAAAGCACCAAAAGCCGGGTCTATTTCGTGTTCATGACAAACCGAGTGAAGATAAATATAATAACTTTATTACTTACCTTGCGGAACTAGGTATTAGTTTGCCTTTTAACCAAAAAGAGCAAAGCGAACCCGAGCCTTCAGATTATGGTTATATTCTTGATGCCGTGGCCGGACGCCCGGACCAAGAATTAATACAAACCATGTTGTTGCGCTCAATGCGTCAAGCGGTTTATCAAAGTGATAATTTAGGCCATTTTGGTTTAGCACTTGACTCTTATGCCCATTTTACCTCACCTATCCGCCGTTATCCTGATTTAGTTGTTCATCGGGTAATCAAAGAAATTTTACATCAAGAAAAACTTAAAGCATCAGCTGAAAACATCGGCACCGCTAATGAAGGTCATTATGATTATTCGCTAGAGGCAGTGATTGAATTAGGTGAGCATTGCTCATTAACCGAGCGCCGTGCTGATGAAGCAACACGAGATGTTGCCGATTGGCTTAAATGTGAATTTATGCAAGACCATGTCGGCGATACCTTTGACGGGGTTATTTCAACGGTGACTAATTTTGGTCTTTTTGTTCGTTTATCTAAGTTTCACATTGAAGGCTTGGTTCATATTACGTCATTGGGCCATGACTTTTATCATTATGACGATGTTCGTATGTGCCTGACGGGTGAAAATACTGGTGTAAAATTCCGTGTTGGTGATGTGGTTGAAGTACAAGTTGCCGCGGTTAATCTCGATGACAAAAAAATAGATCTATCGCTCGCAGGTGAAAACGCCGTCCTGCAGCATGCTAAACCTTTAAAAGTTAAAAAACAGAGGAAAGGTAAGCAGGCAGAAAAAAGTTCTTCATCAAGTAAAGGGTCCTCAGCAAGTAAAAAGAATAAACCGGCTAAAGCCAGTAGTAAAAAATCTATAGAAGAAAAACCCAAGGCCGTTAAAAAAAAGGCACGCAAAAAACGACCAGGTAAAAATTCGCGTAAAACGGATAAAGAATAATACGCTGACGCTCATCTTCAAATTGAGTTAGACCCGATCGCCGATAAAACATTCAGCGATGAAAAAATGAAAAATATAACAGTAGAGAAGATCATGGCAAAAAATGATGAAATCGTATTTGGTATTCACGCCGTCACGGCATTAATTCAAAGTGCGCCAGAGCGTTTTATCGAGTTATGGCTATTAAAAGGTCGTGATGATGAACGTTTACAACCCATTATAACCTTATCAAAAAAGCACGGTATTGCCTTACAGGTTGCCCAAAGAAAAGCATTAGATGATAAGAGTGAAGGTGAACAACATCAAGGGGTTGTTGCGCGCGTTCAAGCAGGTAAAACCTTTAACGAAAATGATTTAGACGACATTATTGCTCAGACAACCACGAAGGGTGAGCCACCATTTTTTTTAATTCTTGATGGCGTAACTGACCCACATAATTTAGGGGCTTGCTTACGTAACGCAGATGCCGCAGGTGTTCACGCGATTATTGTGCCTAAAGATAATGCCGCTCGGTTAACAGGGACCGTAAGAAAAGTGGCGGTAGGCGCTGCAGAGTATGTTCCTCTAGTGCAAGTGACTAACCTGTCACGCACAATGAAGGCCTTACAAAAGCAAGGTGTTTGGATCATTGGCACTGCAGGTGAAACTGACACGGGTCTTTATGACGTCAAACTATCAGGGCCAATGGCTTTGGTGATGGGGGCTGAAGGCAAAGGTATGCGCCGTTTAACCCGTGAAAACTGTGACCAGCTAGTTAAACTACCTATGGCGGGTAATATTTCAAGTTTAAATGTCTCAGTTGCCACCGGTATTTGCTTATTTGAAATTGTTCGTCAGCGCTTAAATTAATGGTTTAAAATAATAAATTTCTAAATAGAAAAGTGATAAAAGATAGGCACTGGTGAATAAAAACGTGGTTTTTGCTGGTGCCGTATTGATAAGACCACTGCTTTCCATTAAAGGATTAGAAAAAATCATTAAAGTTATTAATTACAGAGTGGCAATAGCCAAAGATAAAACGTTACAAGACTCGTATTGAGTATTGATAAAAATAATGTTGATGGGTAAACTTTATGGAGGCATTAAAAGTCGATGCTAAAGCTAACACCCTTTCACCTGATTTCTGCCTTCTTTTTTAGCTTCATAAAGGTGTCGGTCGGCTTCTGCGATCAATTTTTCCAGTGTACCTAAGGTATTGTGATACTCAGCGATACCAATTGAGGTCGTAATCTGGATTTTTTCTGAGTTAACCATAATGCCACTTTCGCCTAATTCACTAACTATCCTCTCGGCTATTCCTCGACTATTACTATAGGTCGAACCGGGTAACAGTGCGGCAAATTCTTCACCACCGAGTCTACCAAAAATATCGTAAGTTCGAAGCAAATCACGAATGAGGTTTGATACATGGATCAATACATTATCGCCAGCTTCATGACCGTAGTTATCATTGACTAGTTTAAAGTGATCAAGATCAATCATTAACAGCGACAGTGGTTTTTTCTCACGAATACATCGTGCCAGTTCGATTTTTGAACGCTCTAGGAAGTAACGGCGGTTGTAAACACCCGTGAGTGAGTCAACATTTGCCAGAAGCTGGAGCTGTTGATTAAGCTGGTTAAGTTTTTGAGTGGACTTTTTTTGCTCTGTAATATCTGAGCAAAACATCAATATTGAATCGTCATCTGCAGTATGTTCGGTTACCAGAAACCATCGATTATCGTAGCAATCAACTTCGAAGCTGCGAAATTTTTCAGAACGTCGTAATTGATGTGCGCTTTTAAGCCAAACTTCTATCGACGATGACTCAATTTTCAGGCCAGTTTGAGTCAAATAGCTGTGTCTTGCTAATATATCAAATGACATGCCGGTAGCTAGTGCAACCGGTTGGTTAAACATTGAGGCGAGTACCGAATTAGTGTAAACAAGGATATCATCGGCGTCAAAAATACCAATTCCGTCACGAGTTAGGGAGAGGCTGTTTAACAGTTGCTTCTGGACTTTAGCTCCAATTTCAGTGTTTTTCATTTATCAGACCACGAGTTTACTAAAGCCGAAAAATCGACTTTTACTATACTGTCTACTAAACAGTTTCCCAGCCATAGTTTTATGAGTTCAATTTTACAATCATCTATAATGATGATTTTTGGTTTAGGCGATGATGCACAAGAGTTAACATGTTGGGCGAAGAGTGGAAGTGTGTTTGATAGCAAAGGAAAAAAAGCCCTCATTTTTATGACGTTATATGCTTTCAATTAATAGCCCCCTTAATTCCCACTACTATGATTTTTGCATAATGCGATAAGTTAAGCTAGTACCAATCTAAGGGTTTTTATGATAATAGCGGATAAAACGGACAATTTGCTTGTTGTATTTGACGTTTAATTCGACTTATACTTAAAAGTTAAACGATACTCAAATAACTGAGATTTTTTGAGTCTACGATTATTTTTAAATATAGTAGACTAATCGTTAATGATTAATAAGATACATTTGTCACAAAATTTAGATGGAGCTTTAACTGTGAGTAAATCTAACGACAGGGAAAAAAGTACAGATGAGGTGGAAAGGACAACACCTTTGTCTAAAATTTTTCAAAGTTATTATTCCTCTTGGTTTCTCTTTTTAATCAGCCTTTTTGTTGCCCTTATTGCTTACTCGATCACTAGCCAATCTAATCAACGCCATAGCCAAGATTTATTCAAATTTGAGGTCGCCCAAACAGTTCAAGCTATCGAACAACGTATGAAGGGGTATCAGCAAGTTCTGCGGGGCGGTATCGGATTATTTAAATCAAGTGAGCATGTTAATCGACAAGAATTTCATGATTATGTCACTAATTTGGAAGTTGATAAGCATTGGCCTGGCATTCAAGGCGTTGGTTATGCTGTTATGTTGAAGCCAGAGGAAAAAGAGGTTTTTGTTGATGCTGTTAAGCTAGAAGGCTTTAGTGAATTTGATGTCTTTCCAGCAGGCACGCGGGATAAATACAGTAGTATTCTCTATCTTGAGCCATTCACAGCTAGAAATCAGCGCGCTTTTGGCTATGATATGTATTCAGAAAAGGCTCGCCATATCGCAATGGATATCGCTCGTGATAACGGTAATGTCGCCTTTTCCGCCAAGGTTAAGTTGGTTCAGGAAAATGGTGATGATTTACAAAATGGCTTTCTCATGTACCTGCCCTTATATCGAAGTGGAGCACCCATTGAAAGCGTAGTTCAGCGTCAGAAAGAACTTATTGGCTATGTATATAGCCCCTTTCGTATTGATAATTTAATTAAAGGTATTTTGTTAAGTGATAAAAATCGTCAAGTAAACTTTTCAATATATGACGGAGATTCGCAAGAGGAAGTGGATCTACTTTACGCGCCTAAAATAAATCCTGATTATTTGTCTAGTTCTGGTAACAAACAATTTACACCTCTTTTTTCTGTGGTTAAAGTTATTGAATTCCCCGGTCGAAATTGGACGGTGAATTTTTACAGTACAGCTGTTTTTGAACGTAGAACTGAAAACAACCTAGCTAATATAATTGGCTTTACAGGTATTATTTTATCATTACTTTTACTGCTGGTGATGCTTAATTTTGCAAGCAGTAGCAAGCAATCGCGTCAGGCGAGCTTGAGTTTGAAAGTATTAGTTGATCGATTAAAGGCAGGGGCTTCAGCCGGCATTGTTGGGATTTGGGATTGGGATATTGAAAATAACATGTTGAATTGGGATCCTGTGATGTATCGCTTATATGGTTTAGAACAGACAGACTTTGGTAATTTATACGATGCATGGCTTTCTAGAGTTCACATCGATGACCGGACACATATCGACGGTGAAATACAGGCGGCTCTTAGAAATGAGCGAGAGTATTGCCCGGAATTTCGGGTTTTGTGGCCAGATAATTCAGTTCATTATATTAAAGCGGTCTCAAAAACCACTTTTGATAGTACAGGCAAGGCAATTCGGCTGGTCGGTGTTAATTATGATATTACTGAGCAAAAAAACATTCAAATCCGTCTAGATAAGGAAGCCTCGTATGATCAGTTAACCCACCTGCCTAATCGCCGTTTGATCTCTGATAGGCTGAAGCAAGCAATAGCGTTTGCTGAGCGTGATAAGAAAAATATCGCGATTCTATTTATTGATCTAGATGGTTTTAAAAAAGTTAATGATACCCATGGCCATCATGTCGGTGATTGGTTGTTGATAGAAGTCTCCACTCGTATTCAATCTTGTTTGCGCGCTACAGATACCGTTGGAAGGTTAGGGGGCGATGAGTTTGTCGTCGTGCTCCCTGATATTGATAATAACGCAGAGGATGTCGGTAATAAAATACGAAAATTTTTACAAAAATCTTTTGTTATGGACAACGGTGTGGTGCTGAATATTTCTTCGAGTATTGGCGTGGCAATTTATCTTCAGGATGCCAAAAATCAAACTATGTTGATGGAATGTGCTGACAAGGCGATGTATGAGGCAAAAAAAAGAGGTCGTAATAAAGTGGTGCTTTTCGCTGATTTTTAATTTTAGTGACTTGAACATCGATTAACCAGTATGTTTTAACTGCGCTAAACAGTCCCCCGTATAGTATTTCACCGTCTTAGACGAACTCTTTGTATAAACAGATCGTCTCTTAAAACGTGACGCCAAAGCCTTTACTGAAATAACCGCAGGATTATAAGAAGCTCAACTGGCAGATATTAGCTTTACTATAGAAAATATTTGTCCTTGGTTTCATTATTTTGCCATTGAACGACTTTCTGCTATTGTCACTAAAATGTTAGCACATAATCGAAGCATTCAAGTTAGATGGTGATCATTCTCAGTAAGAGTTTTGGCAATGATCAAGGAATAACAAACCCGGCTTTTTGTCAGTGACGGTTTTTAGAGAAATATTCTATTATCTTGCCGTACAAGGATGTCAAAAGTAGCGAATACATTTTGTTACCTTTGCGACCTTCGTTATCTCTGTAATCTTATGATAACTTATTAGTAATGACAGCTATTAATGAACTAATATAGACAGTGAATTAAGTCGATAATAAATTATCCAAGGGTTTTAGTTGATGGTGAAAAATCTTAAACCACTTTACATCTTGGTACTCAGTGTCTTGCTATTCTCTTGTAGTGGAATTTATGAGTTGGATGAAAGGTTACAAAAATCTTATGCCCCCAAACGGTGGTCTTCAGACTTATTAACAACAAATATCAAAGAAAATTGGTTTGAACAATTACAAAATGGACCCGTTAATCAATTTGTGGCGCTCGCTCTCGATAATAATTTCAAGTTAAAACAGCAAGTGTTGGCTATTAATATTCAACAGCAGCAATTAATTATTGCAGGTAGTGCTTTGTTGCCATCACTCGATGTGTCATTAAAAAGCAGTCGCCAAAAAACTGTGGTGGCCGACAATACCGCCAGTTACAGTAATAGTGACTCCCTTGCTTTTAATTTTCAGTATGAGCTTGATCTTTGGGGTAAGCTCTCAGATGCTGAGCGTCAAGCTAATTTAGAATTAATGGCGCAGCAAGCTATCGTTGAGCAAGCGAAACAACAGCTGGTTGCTGATGTTATTAATGCTTGGTTTAATGTGATAGAAGCGAACCAACTTGTAGCGCTCTTTCAACAGCGATCTGATAATACTCAGCAGAACTTATTAATTATTGAATCAGGTTATCAACAAGGTTTAAACAGTGCGTTAGATGTTTATTTGACTCGAAATGAAGTGAATACCGAGTTATCAAAAACCGCTGATCAGCAAGCAAAAAAGATATTAGCCGTCCGTCAGCTTGAGCAACTTTTAGGACAATATCCTGCGGGTAAACTATTGGTTGATGCAGAACTTCCGCTATTAAATTCAGAAATCCCCCTTGGGTTACCTTCCGATTTAGTTTCACGAAAACCTGAGTTATTGGCGAGCTGGTATCAATTATTAGCTAAAGACTCAGCCTTGGCCTATGCCCATAAACAACGTTTCCCTAGTGTCAGTATTACCGCGTCGTTAAGTGATAATCAGCAAGACATTTCAGATTTATTATCAGCTTCGTCCTTAGGTTGGTCATTGTTAGGTAATATAACCATGCCACTGTTTAATGCGGGTAAACTTGAAGCAAATGAAGAAAAATCTCGTTTAGTGTTAAAGCAAGCAGAGCAAGAGTATTTATCAACACTCTATAACGCTTTTGCTGATGTTGAAAATTCGGTAACGCGTGAGGCAAGTTTAAAAGAACGCTATCAAATGATAGTTAAAGCCCAAGAGAATGCAATTGCCGCAGAGAACCTGTCATTTGAGCAATATCAAAGTGGTTTAGTGGCATATACCACAGTATTAGACGCCCAAAGTCGCTCTTACGATGCGCAAAGCACTGTGATCCAACTTAAAAATCAATTAATTGTTAATCGAATAAACCTTCATATTGCCCTTGGTGGTAATTTTTCTGCGTCAAACTTTGCAGAAGATACGGCGCAGTTTACTAAAGGTAAGGAATAAATTAGGTTATGACTAAAATAAGTACCGATCGATTGAACCATTCAACAGTTAAAAAAATCATGATTCCTGTGGCATTGTTAATTGCGACAGTTTTTATTTCTCAAATGATTATTAAAAATCCACCTAAAAGTAATCGGGGTAAAGGTGATGACTCAGCACAACTTACGGTGAAGACGCAAGATTTATCACCTCAAAACTTTCAAGTAATGCTGAATAGTTTTGGTACGGTTCAACCGAGAACTAAAAGTGTCTTAGTTGCTCAGGTTTCTGGTGAAATCAATGACGTTAGTCGAGAGTTCAGGGCGGGTGGTTTTTTTGAGAAAGGTGACTTATTACTCCAACTTGATGACAGAGATCACCGCGCTGAAGTTAAAATTAATCAGTCAAGTTTATTGTTAGCACAACAAACATTATTAGAAGAACAAGCACGTGCTAAGCAAGCAATCATTGATTGGCAGCGATTAGGTAATGGTGCTGAACCAACTGCTTTGGTCCTTAGACAACCTCAATTAGCGGCTGTTCAAGCACAAGTATTGTCAGCTCAGGCTAAATTAGAAAAAGCTCAACTATTATTAGAGCGTACTAAAATTATTGCACCTTATGCTGGTAGAATTTTGAAAAAACATGTTGGCCTAGGGCGTGTTGTTGTTAATAACACTCAATTGGCTGATATCTACTCAATTGATTCTGTAGAAATTAGATTACCAATAAATAATAAAGATCTGAGTTTTATGATTTTACCTGAAGAGTATCCTCACTCAGAGAAAGAAGGGCTTGGTTCGTTAGTAACGTTCACATCAAATTTAATTGGTCAGCAGCGTTGGCAGGGCCAAATTATTCGAACAGAAGGTGCTATTGATGAAAACTCTCAACAGCTTTATATCGTCGCACAAATTGATAATCCTTATGACGAGAGTAACACTGAGGTGGCGCCAATTAAAATTGGTCAATATGTTAATGCTAGCATTATTGGTAAAACCCTTGAACAAGCATTGGTGATCCCCAATAGTGCCATTTATCAAGGTAGCTATGTCTATATTGTTGAGCAGTCTAAGGATAAAACCTTACTTAAACGAAAAGATATTACTATTTTATGGCAAAACACTAATGACGCAGTGATTGAGGCTGGTTTGAACTTTGGGGATAAGTTAGTGTTAACTTCACTTGGACAAGTGAGCTCTGGTACGTCAGTAATGGTTGCTGGTGATAAGCCTACTATTGGGGAAAACGCGGATAAAAAAAGTAACGTGGAGACTCTTTAATGATTGCTTGGTTTGTACGTAACCATGTTGCTGCTAATTTGTTAATGATAACAATATTATTTGCTGGTTTGTTCAGTTTATCATCAAAGATACCGTTAGAAGTATTTCCCTCCTTTGCGACAGATAGGATTAACGTCAATGTTTCATTACGCGGTTCAACCCCCGAAGATGTCGAGCAAGGTGTTGCTATTCGTATTGAAGAAGCTATTCAAGACTTAGAAGGTATTAAGCAGATATCTTCTCGTTCATCAGAAGGTTCTGCTTCGATTACTATTGAAATAGACTCTGATTACGATGCGAGAGAAATGCTGGCAGATATTAAAGCACGTGTTGACTCCATTAATACCTTTCCTGTTGATGCTGAAAAACCAATTGTTTCACTAGCTCAACGAAAACGCGAAGTGATCGCGGTAACGGTCTCTAGTATTTATGGTGAAAAAGAGATCAGAGAATTTGCTGAACATATTCGTGATGATTTATTACAAATTCCTGGAGTCACACAATTAGATCTCAGTGGTGTTCGGAATTACGAAATTGCGATTGAAATATCGCAAGATAAATTACGTCAGTATGGTTTAAGTATTAATCAAATCGGTAGTGCTATTGCCAACTCTAGTAGCGATGTATCCGCGGGTAACATTAAGACTCAAGGTGGTGATATCTTAATCCGTTCAAAAGGCCAAGCTTATCGGAAAGATGAATTTGCCCGTGTCGTTATTAAAACTCATGCCGATGGTTCAATATTAACGTTAAATGATATCGCCATTATCAGCGACGATTTTGAAGAAACACCGGTTAGAACCCGATTTAATGGCAAAAGAGCGGCATTTATTGACGTTTACCGTATAGGTCAACAAAGTGCTATTGAGGTGGCTAATAAAGTAAAAAATTACATCGATAATAGCCAGAGCAGCCTACCTCAAGGGTATAAATTAAGTTACTGGGATGACGACTCACAAATTGTTAAAGCACGTATTTCAACACTGACAACTAATGCGATGCAGGGCGGAATATTAGTGTTTGCACTGCTATCCTTATTTTTACGCCCGTCTATTGCCTTTTGGGTTTGTCTTGGTATCCCCGTCTCTTTTATGGGGGCGTTTATCGTTATGCCTTTTTTGGGCGTAACCTTGAATGTAATGAGCTTATTTGCTTTTATTTTGGTACTAGGAATTGTTGTTGATGATGCTATTGTCACTGGCGAGAATATTTATACTCATTTACAAAAGTCAGAGTCTGGTGAACATGCCGCAATTAGGGGAACACAAGAGGTCGCGACCCCAGTCACCTTTGGTATATTGACGACAGTAGCAGCATTTCTGCCATTAGCGTTTATTGAAGGGGCTCGTGGCGCTTTATTTGCACAAATTCCAGTAGTGGTTATCCCTGTTTTAATTTTTTCCTTAATTGAGTCTAAATTTGTCTTACCGTCACATCTAAAAAACATTAAATTGCGCCATGAAAGCACGCAGCCAAGTAAGTTTGAACAATTTCAGCATAAGTTCGCCGATGGTTTCGAACGTGTTATTTTACGTTATTATCAACCTTTGCTCGAAAAGGCACTGAGGCATAAATTAACTACATTAAGTTTGTTTGTTAGTGTTTTTATCATTATCGTGTCCTTGATTGTTAGTGGGTGGACTAAGTTTATTTTCTTTCCTCGCATTCCTAGTGAAACAGTACGTGCAAGTATTACCATGCCAATAGGGACGCCATTTGACATCACGAATAAGTTCGTCATTGATATGGCAGATAAAGCCCAACGATTACAGGATAAATACCGTGATAGTGAAACAGGTGAGAGCGTTGTTTTAAACGTGTTGGCTTCAACAGGTGGCCGAGGTGGTGTTTCTCATTTAGGTAATGTACGTTTTGAAATTACTCCACCAGAGCAAAGAGCGTCAAGTATCACTTCTCGCGAATTAGTGCGCGAGTGGCGACAAATGATAGGTTTTATCGCAGGTGCTGAGAGTGTAACCTTTAGAGCTGAAATTGGTCGTTCATCAGATCCCATTAATGTGCAGTTAACAGCCAGTTCATTGGTCACTCTAAGAGAAGTGGCGAGTAAAGTTAAAGAACGACTGGCTACTTACCCAACAGTATTTGAAATTGCAGACAGCTTATCCGACGGTAAAGAAGAGTTAAGAATAGAATTAACTAAACAAGGTAAAGCCGTAGGGTTAACTCGTGTTGAAATTTCAAGACAAGTACGTAGTGCGTTTTTTGGTGCAGAAGTCCAACGAATTCAAAGGGGTAGGGATGATGTTCGAGTGATGGTACGCTTACCAAAAGCTGAACGTAGTGCCATCGCGGACTTAGAAAACCTTCTTATTTCAACACCACTTGGTGGTAATGTGCCCTTGTCACACTTAGCGATACTTGTTCCTGATCAAAGCCCTGCGACTATTAATCGGATTGATTTACACCGCACGGTAAATGTTACTGCTGATGTTGAAAAGTCCAACACCAATATGACGATATTACAGGCGGACTTAAAAAGTTATTTAGATGAGCTTGTCACTAACTACCCTGGCGTTAATCATTCATTAGAAGGGGAAGCTAAAGAGCAGCGAGAGTCTTTTGGATCTTTAGTTTGGGCACTGGTCTTTGTCTTTTTTATTATTTATGCGCTGTTAGCGATCCCTTTTAAGTCTTATTTACAACCACTAATTGTCATGAGCGTGATCCCCTTTGGATTAATAGGTGCGGTAATAGGACATTGGATTATGGGCATTGAACTTACTCTGTTGAGTTTATTAGGGATGCTCGCTTTAGTCGGGGTTGTGGTAAATGACTCCTTAGTTTTAGTGGACTTTATTAATAAACAACGTGAGCAAGGTCAGGAGCTCATGAACGCAGTATTGATTGCGGGTGCTTCTCGTTTTAGACCGGTTATGTTAACTAGCTTAACCACTTTTATTGGTTTAATGCCTTTACTGTTTGAAAAATCAACCCAAGCTCAGTTTTTAATCCCAATGGCTGTGTCATTAGGTTTTGGTATTTTATTTGCCACCTTTATTACGTTGTTACTGATCCCGGTAAATTACCTGCTGATTGAACGAGTTAGTATGAGATTTTCGTCAAGTCAGGTTTAATTAAGCCAGGCTTTATCTTTATCTTGCATTCATAGTTTGGTTTATCTACAATATGCGTCCTTAATTCAGCCTGAACATATTTTTTGTTCCTTGTCTCAACTGGTGTTGGGCTGAGCCAGTATATGAGGCTACAACCGTAAGGAGCTCGTAATGCGTCATTACGAAATCGTATTTATGGTTCACCCTGATCAGAGTGAACAAGTAACTGGTATGATTCAGCGTTATACTGATATCATCACTGCTGCTGAAGGCACAGTCCACCGTCTTGAAGACTGGGGCCGTCGTCAATTAGCATACCCAATCAATAAATTGCACAAAGCACACTATGTTCTTATGAACATTGAAGCGCCACAGGCTGTTATTGATGAACTAGAAACGTCTTTCCGTTA
>Ga0307488_10002465_pt1 | contig 15654 bp, 20 predicted proteins | sample SB02metaG_FD_202248 | JGI IMG/M metagenome (GOLD analysis project Ga0307488, IMG submission 202248) | Sea-ice brine microbial communities from Beaufort Sea near Barrow, Alaska, United States - SB 0.2 | ecosystem: Environmental > Aquatic > Marine > Coastal | place: USA: Alaska | collected... | reverse complement strand
CGCTCCTGCATCATAGAAGATATTAACATCAGCAGATGTAGTGTTCTTGTCTTCTATAGATTGCTGTAGAAATTCTACTGCCTCGCTATTAGCGACTGATAGGTACGCACTGGCTTCGTTGGCTGATGTTTCGATCTGGTCAACACTGGTGTTGTATGTGTCTACATCTTCCTGCGTGATTGTTAGCATATCTTGATTCTCAGCAACAAAGATTTGCACCTCTTCTTCTTGTTTGGGGGTGCTTGCTGATTCTGCCTTTTCTGCAACCTGCTGAACTGCGATCATATCCACCACCACTTCTGTGAATGTCTGAATGTGAGTCTCCATATCTGCTAGGGAATCCATCGCCATATTCTCCAACACCTCTTTGACTGGTGCACCATATGATTGATAGGTAGACATATTGGACAAAGCAGAATTATAGGCATCAACCTGCGCTGATGTAATGTGTGCCGTACTGGATAGCGTACCATTAGATAAACCGCCACCAGTGTGCGCGTAATCAGTAGCCGCGCCAACTAGCCTAACGCCAGTATCAATTTGATTAACAATAGCAGAACTGCTGTCAATCAGGTTATCTAGCTCATTGCTTTGTGCTACGGAACTTATCGCTAATAGAAATGCTATCTTCTTCCACATCTTCGCTCACCTTACCTATCTGGAGAATGCCGTTGTAATATTTCCGATTCTTTCTGTAATCAGGAATATATAGTTCTGGGTTCTGCTTTATTAGCATCAACCCCCGCTTCCCCGCTACTAATCTCCCATTGTTTATAAAAGGGCATGGACTTCCTGCAAGCAACATCGATTTATAAACTTCTTCACTCTGGCAAAGCATCGAAACTGCCGCCACCTTCAACCCAAGAGAAGAGAGCATTCGAGAATACTTTAGCCTAGTGCAGTCTACATCTAAGGTGTAACCGCCTGAACTGAACCCAATAGCAACTGTCTGCACTGAACCCGCTGTACCTTTCAAGCAAGTGTCAGAGCCGTTAGACATAAAGGTTGGGCTTATTGCAGAGCCTACTGGGATTTCGCTTGCCGCACCCGCTCCGTTGTAGGTATTTTCTGTGGTGCTACTTGTATCGGTAGTGGTGTTGTTAGAGTTTGCCGTGCTATTCTCACCATGATAGTTATTCAGACTACCCTGCTCATTAGCTAAAACTACTGATGAAAGTAGCCATAGAATAGCAAGGCGTTTCACTTGCGGTCATTCTCCATCCATGTTTTCATCTGCATAATATTTTCATCCATTCTAGCAATTGTAACCTGTAGCTCACGCTGTGTGGCATCAAGCCTTTCAACCCTAGTGTCGATTTTTACTATATCTTTAGCGTTCTGGCTAACGCCAACCTCGACTTCGGTAAACGCGCCCATAACACTTACTGCCTGTATTATTAATAATAAGAACAAAGTTATAGGTACGTTTCTGCTTAAGTGCCAATCTTCCATTTCTGCGCTCCAGTTATTCGCTAGGGTAAGCCGCTTCTCTTGCCGCGATCACTTCTTCTGTATGTACAATAGCACAAATAGATTGCACTTCTGCTGATTCTACAGAATAATCTGCACCCGCATCTATTGTGTGTCGGTGAAAAGAATTGCTTATTTCTTGACCATCTTCAACAACACTAGTTTTTGTTCTAACTTGCACGGTTTTAAATTCGCCAACAATTTCAATTTTATCTTGTGTTACTACTTTTTCTAAACTCATTTTTTTACCTTTCCGTTTTTAGTTCCACTAAAAATAATCAAGAATCTGTTAAATAGGAGCATTGAAATACCATTTTACCTGTTGCTGTAGTTAAAATATTAACAGAAGCAACAATGAATGTTCCTCTGCCTTGCCTAAATTCTACTGCGCTATCAGAGTTGTTTGTTATTCCACTAGCCATGCCTGTAAAACCTGAAAAAATAGTTGAGTCAGTAACAATACAGGGATATTTTCCATTTGGCTGAAAAGGCAATCCACCTAAAATTAAAGAACCACTTGTAGCACCATTGGTATTAATAAAAACTATCTCTGCTGTAACATTAACCTGATTACCAATCTTTGCATATTTGGCACTAACGATAACTAATGGGAAAGAATTACCGCATGTAAGAGTTGGAGTCCAAGTGCCCTGCTCAGGTTCAAACTTATTAGTATCTGTGCCAAAATAAATTCCGCTAGATAAATATAAGTCCTTAAATCTTGAATCTGTTTTGCCTAAATTTACAAAACCATCCCTGTTGCCGCCTGATATGCCGGCAGGAAAGATATCACCTGCTCGAAACGCACTTTGGATAGCTATAGAAGTACTGCCTGAACCAAAAAATGCTGTTGGTTGAGAAACATTAATGCCGCCTAAATACGCAACAGGCGTACCATTCGCTTTACATCTGATGTGATGCCTTGCTTGGTCAATAGAACTGTCTGTATTTAGAAATCCCTCTTGGTAGTTGCCAGTGGGGATTCCTTGCATTTCAATTTGTTTATTAAAATGTATTCTAGTATTTCTAAATTCAGCAATATCAATATTATTATGCGTTCTTATAGTTATATCGTCAGAAGACCAAAGCAAGCTAATCCACCCTGCTTGGCTACCAGTTGCATTCATTTTAAAATAATTATTACCTGAACCAATCTCAAAGTCGTTGAAATGATTTAATTTTATTGGAAAATTATTTACTTGTTCGCCAATCATTTTATATGCTTGGGGCAAAGCATCTTGCACATTTGTCGCGGTGAAAGGTGAAGTTGGATTATAAGTAACAGTAGCCGCAGGGTTCACTACTGATATTTCAGTCTGCTCGCCTGTAAGGTTGATGCTAGTAGTATTTCCAGAAACGGATATATTAGAAACATCTTCTGTAACTGTTACTTTTAAAGTCATTATCGCGTTACCTGTCTAGTTACAGTAGCTTTACCCTGAATAATTCTTTTAACTTCATCAGTAGATGTTTTGTAAATTTCTACATCGTAAAAGTAACTGCCTTCACCTAGCTCACTATTTCCATTATTGGCGGTTACATCATGCGCCAACTTAATAACTAAATTTCCGTTCGCATCAAAAGTAGTGCCTGAAAAGTCAAACGCCCAGTGCTGTGCGGTATCCATAGATTCACGCAAATGACCACGCGCAAGCCAACCTGTAAGGTTCTTATTAGAGCCATCTTCTTTAATGTTCAGTGTAAGGCTAAAATCTGAACCCTGATCTATTGTAAGATTGTATTTTGCCGCGCTCATTTTAATCCTCGCCATCTGGTGCTGTTGGAGGTAGTGGTTTATCTTTATCCACTACGCCAGTGATTTTATATTCTGTGTCTGTTTTATCTAACGCATAGAAATATTGTATCAGATTGTCGTTTGCTTGTTGTGCTATTCGTAATTCTATCATAGCAGAATTAGCTTCGTCTTTCGTGTTGTGACGGCTAACAACAATTTCTTCTGAATATGGGTCATCTTCTATTTGAGACTCATAACCTATTATAATCATATTGATTGCTCTCCAACCATTCTGCTCTGCATCAAAACCTTACTAGGCTTAGTTGTTAAGGTATCACCAAAAGCTAAGTGTTTAACTCTTAATCTGCATTCATAAGTAATATTCTCAGCGCCAAGATACACCTCACTAGTTATCTGCAAATGATGTGTATAAGGGACAGTTCTATAGCTTATTTTTTGTGCATCAACTACCGCCCAATCTCCTGATGATGTAGCTCCAAATGGATGATGGTAAACCTGAGCATTGCCGCTAGTTGGAACGATTTGCCCGCCTGACGTGCTTACGTCTACGTAAGTTTTTTCTTGTAATTCTTTAAGGCTAAAGTTATCAAAGACTGAATACTGTCCGTTTGTTGCAGAGGTAGCTTCACCCATAACATAAACAGTAGTAGTGGTAGCAATAAAATCTTTAGTGTGGGTTTGGTTGCCAGAACTAGCCGAAAAAACAGATGAAGAATCAAAAGCATCTGCAACACTACTGCTTGTCGAAAGGTGAAACTGTGAAGGTGACGTACCAGAATTTGTGTATGTTAACCCGCTAAACCTGTATTTCTTGCCCACCTCAACTGTTACTGCCTGATAAAAATATGCTTCGTCTGCGTTAGAGTCTTGAGCTATAGAGGCTGATGAGCCAAAATATGATGAAAGACTGCCGCCAGAACCTACCCAATTAGATATTCCAGAGAAAGATGGGTTTTGTACTAACTCAGCTTGCTCGACATTTTGCCTGAAATGTAAGTTTCTATAAACCCTATATGAACTAAGAGCGCCAACACTGCCACAACCAAAGCGATTAACTACGTTGCCATTGAACTCAATTCTCTGAAATCCACTTACAGGGAAACTGTTGTGATAACCTATGCCAATCCCTCTATAGCTTGGTGTATCTGGAACTTTAATTTCTGTCTGCAACTCGACAGATGGACTTACTACTCCGCTTGTACCTGTTACTAATTGTGCATTGTACTCAATCTTAATGTGTCTGCCTTTAACCAAATCTAATTCAGTTGATGGAAAGTCAAACTCGTGAACAACAGTAAAAGAATTAAACCCTACAGTCGTATCATCGAAAAAGTTGTAATATTCTTCTTCTGTTGCACCTGTAAACTTGTTAGCCTGAATAGAATCTGTCTTGATGTGCTTACTCTCAAGAGTGCCATCTACAACTAGATTGCCGCTTACATACGCTTGCTTTGCATAAAAAGGCATTTTGCGGACTCCTAATATTCGTTAATTAATGTAATTTTGTATGGGCGGTGATAGGTTGCAGAGCCAGTTGCCCATGTAGCTGTAACAGAAATATTGTATTGCTCATAGTGGTACTCATTCGGATAAATACTTGTATTTGGAGAAGAGTAAAACCTAAATCTTGTTCCAGCCATGTCGGTTGATGTACTACTATTTGTTGGAGAAGTTATAATATTCTGATAATGCGAATTTACAAAATTTGTAATATTATAAGTCCAAGTAATTGGAATACCCTGAAATGCATCAAAATCTAGCCAAAAATACATTCCGAGTTCGGCAAGTACAGGATTTTGTGGGTCGCCCAAATATCCAATCGTTTGAGAGGCTGAACGGTCAATTTTAGTCTGTATTTCAGGTTTAAATACATATTCTTTTGAGTCAGATATAGTGCCATTTAGAGTCGTGTATACTATTATTGTATCACCATCGGCTACATTAAAACCAAATCTATTCCTAAATTCACTTTCAGTTGGTGAGTTTAGGTTGTTACTTTCATAATAATATATTGAATTACCCTGCTTAGGTTGTTGTAGCATTGTGGCATTGGCTGATACTATATATTCGCTTTTTTTACCCGCAGTTGATACAGAAGCAACCTGAATGAAAAAAACTAGACCCGATACTAAACCTGCGTCTCTTCTATTTAAAACAATATATTTATTGACTGTGGTCATTGTGAATACTACTTGACGAGCTATAACGTCATAGACATTAATTTCAAAATGTTCCAACTGATTGGTACTAGGATGGTCAAATTCAATAATCAATGCGGCTTGCGGATTATTTGCATCATCAACAAAAATAGTTTCTGTTGTAACTAGATTTGTCGGGGCGGCTACAAACCCATCCCAGACATTTATCAAATCGTCTGCCGTGTAATCAATAGCATCGCTTGCTTGCCAGTTATATATAGCTTGTACTACTTCTTTACCAGTTATCTCAACAGTAATTCCAGTTTCAATGTTATTCTGAATTATGTAATCTGTAATCTCAAATTCTTTTTCAAGACCGCTTGTAAATCCAAGCAATTGATTTGAAAACTGTATAACATCGCCAACCTTATACGCCAATGCTTTCATATTTGCGGTGAATGTTACAGTTGCTTGCATCCTCGATCTTAGCATCATCAATCGCGCTAATCGCTGTGCATCTCCTACGTTTGTTGTAAGCGGTAGGTTGTAATCTAAATACAAGGTTTCGCCATCTTTATCATCATATGTTAAACCATCTGCATCTACACTACTATATTGCACTGGATAATCTGTTACCACATAGCCATCATGAAGGCTGTTGAATTTTCCCTTAACCCTATTATAGGAATCTGCTCTGCCCTGCTTTGCTGAATAGTTGATAGCACCGACAATCATGCTTTCATCTACAATTTGGCTGTGAGGCGTTTGGTAGGCGTATGGCTTTATATAATACTTGCCATTGCTATAGATTAACTTGCCATTCATTGAGCTAAGTATTTGCTTTATGTTTTCTCTGTGGCTTTTATCAGCAAATATAGAGCCATTACAGGTGTATCTTTTTCTGCCCGCACCATTAGAATCTACAACACTCTGCTCACAAAGATCAATTGCATCTCTTAATGATTGTTGGTCAAAAGAATTAAGAGACTCACCAAGCCCAAGTTTAGAGTCAAGCATATAATCTAAAAGGCACAAAGCAGAATTATTATCATATTGCCAAGTAGAAGAGTTAGCTAATCTGTGTGTAGAAACGCTAAGACTTGGTTTATATAAAATTGAACCAGATGTTGAGTCTTTTCTTGGGTCATATATCCTGCGACCTTCTATTTCAGCGGTAACAGATGGGAAGCCATTAGGAAAAGATGTTGAGTTATACCTAAGAAATATATATGAATATGCACAACCAGAAAAAAAGTGGAATCCATCCCAGTAAGATGGTTTTTTTGATATCAAAAAAGAGTCAGTTAAATTTTGACTGCCTGTCAATCCTGTAAAACTTTCAGCTACAAAATTGCCGGCAAAGTATCCAAATGGTAAATTATTACTTACCGCAACATCAATACCATCAAGAAAAATAGTGTTAACAGCGTTACAACCCTCAGCCCATACGATAGCAAATTGGGTCTCTCCTGTTTCTTCTGATACACGCCAAACAATATTTCCGCCAACAACAGCTGTCCCGTATACTAACCGTCTAGGGGCGGTTGAACTTACTGTGCTTTCTTGAGCAAATTCAACCGATTCAATTGTGTTTTTTACAAATGCGTTAGTTGAGTTTGTTTCTTGTACAGAATCAATAATATAATCATAGGATTCTTTACTAGCCTCTGCCCCAGAAATGCCTAGAGCATTAAACTTTCTATTGAAAATATTGCTTGTTTTGAAAATACTCATTACACGCCCCAAGTATAAAATGCTTTAGATGTTGCGTTAACATACTGAAAACTTTTATCTGTAGGGGAATCAAGTTTCTGGTCTGCATCGCTATATCTTCGGTTACTGGCTTGTGACAATCTGATGAACTTATGCTCTGCTGATATTGTTACCAATAAAGAATCGCCATCTTGCACAAAAGTTAGCTTGTCATTAAACCCTTCAAAATAAACAATAGGTTCTAGAGCGTTTCCGTTGCTTGGGTCTATAGCTCCTAAGTAAACAGTTAAAGGTTTACCCTGATAATCTAAATCACGCAAGGCGGGTATTGTTGTGCTGTCTGCTAGTATCTGAATCTGCAAGCCGTTAGCCGCTAGATCGCTAGTTTCACTTGTGCCGCTTATCCCTAACAGTTCGCCCATGCCCGTAAACGTCTGGCTTGCACCCTTCACGGTGATTGATTTATCACTGTAGCCAGTCCACATTCTATCAATGACATCTTGAGCGGGACTGCTTGCATTTGGTAGGGTCAATTCAACAGCAAAATAAACTTGCAATTCATTACTTATAAACTGCGCTAGTGTGCTTGCATTAATGTCTCTAGCCATCAATAGCCTCTATACAGGTAAAGCTAAACCCATAATTAAGTGAGTTACTTATACCCCAAGAAACATCATCAGATGCCATTCTAAAAGTGCCGCAGGGGTTTGTGAAATCTAGAACAGCATTATCTAATGGCACTTCTCTTAATGGCGGCTGTACGCCAATTGTTCTATTACCTGTTTGATATGCAGGGGCTGATGCCATATGCAGTCTATCATTTAAACCGAACATCCGACCGAGGCTTATTGATGCTGTGTTTGTTATGTTTAGAGTCTCGCTACCTATTGCCTGATTAGAGCCATTTACTGTGCAAGTTGTAACTTCATAGCTATGATAGCTATTTCCTGAACCAATCATGGGTAGTAAAAAAGAGTTCTTTCTACCCTTTCTATTAACAAAAAAAGCCTGAACTTCTAAAGCAGTGCTATTATCTAAAGGCTTTAGCGAAACATCAACTTCCCATCTCATGCCGCCAAAGCTCTGCACTTGTTGCTGAAGTGTATAGGGTGACTGGCTAACAGCATTAGCTGTGACCATGCGTATACTCATGCTTTCAATTAGGTGCGGGTTCAGCTTTAAGAATGTACTAGCCATTTATCTACCTACTAACTGTGATGCGAATGAACCGCCTCTACGTTTGGCATTCAGAACAGCTTGCTTAGAGGCTTCTTGAATTTGAGGCAGTAAATTAGCAATCTCTGCTCTCACTGTTGATTGTACACCAGTAGTCACATTGATGGTTTGATTAATTACTACGCCCTGACTTTGACCTTTAGTGTGATCAATAACTGTTTCATTAGGGTGAAGCATAGCAGGGAAACCGCCTTTTCCATCCATTCCCCCTGCTCTAGCACCGCCACCAGTAAAACCACCGCCATCATAGCTTGATCTTTGTGCATAAGGTACATATTGACCACCGCTAGATGGAAAATACTGATCAGCCATGCTTGTGTTTGCAGTATTTCTAAGGGATGCCAATTGCCCCTGTAGATCAGCAATCTCTCGCCTTGTATCTGCAACACCTTGTGCAAATGGGTTTCTTAGCTGTGTACCATTGAATAATCCAATAATCTGATTAAATACATTTATAGTATTACCTAAAGTGAGATTAAGTGAACTTTTGACAAACCATTCCATCTTAGCTAACTCTAGCCTTACGCTAGTTATTGAAGATTGAAAGTTCAAGAATACATTTTGCACCGACTCAAAAGAATCAATAAGAAACCGCGCTACCTTTACGCCTACATTGCCCGCTTCGTTTTGTTTCTTGATAAACTTAACAAATCGGTTAGACAAATCTTCAATGATAGGTGCAAACTCGACTGTCATAGCCTGTACAACACCCATAATCGCTGTCTTAGCCTTAGTAAACGCATCATTGGCATCTTCTATAGCCTTAGCATCAACAGAGTTTAGCGTAATCCCTAAGTCCTTAGCTTCACTTGCCATATCTCTCAAGCCAAATGAACCCTGCTCTAAAGTATTAACAAGCGCAACACCCTCAGAATCAAACAGCTTCATAGCTAGCCGAACACGATCTGACTGGGTAGCAACTCCCTGCATAGAATCGGCAACCATACCCATCTGCACATCTAGCGGCTGTTTGATTAAAGATTCAGCATCTAAGCCTAGTTCTTTAAGCGCATTGACCGCCTCACCTGTTCCTAGTGCCGCTTCACTTGCTCTACGAGTAAAACGCTGTAAAGCCATATCCATCGTCTCTGTGGATACGCCTGTCAGTTCTGCCGCATACCTTAGACCAGATAGTGCCTCTGTCGTGATGCCGATCTTAGAGGCTGTCTTGGCTAGGCTATCACCCGCTCGCAAACTGTTTGCTATTAGCGCGCCAAACCCTGCCGCACCAACTAAACCAACAATAGCCGTCTTAGCGTTAGCAACTGCACCGCCTACTTTCTTAAGTCCTGCGGTAGCAGATGAAAAGGCTTTTTTAGTTTTATCAAAAGCCTTAATCGTGATATTTAGTTTTTGGTTAGCCATCGGAATCCTTTAGTATTTCAAAATATGCCATCCACTCTCGATATTCTGAAAGGCTTATTTGCTCTACTTCTTCTATAGTCTTGGAAAGCCGATCAGCCAAAGATATAAGATTCAATCTATGGTGATCGGTTTTTAGTTTTTTACTAAATCTTCCTCAGACTCTAAGTCAGCAAACATCTGATTAGCGATATCAGATATGACATCTGTATTCTCGCCCATCAATTCCATTCTATCGTCTGCCGCAGTAAACAGCCTTTCACCACTTTGATCTTCTGCTTTCATTATAATCAGATCAACCATAGCGGCTATCGTAGTGTTGTTTAAGAAGTTAGGGTGCTTCTTCTGTAGTTGGTTCATGTCGTAACAAGTAATCGGTCTACAATACAACTTGAACGCTCCAGAATCGTCACCCCACTTAGGTACGTCAACTTCTCTTACCTTAACTTCTCTGCGCGTACGCAATTCTTTTGCTAGTCCCATAGTTTTTAACCCCCGTTATTAAGCGGCAGACTCGATAATATCGCCATTAGCCTGAATCTCAAAAGATGCTTCAACCATACCATCAAAAGAAACACTGATAGACTTATTTGTAACAAAGCCCACACCAGTGTATTTTTTGCCAGTACCCACACCATTAGGGTAGATTTCAAATTCAATTGCAGATGAAACATCAAGATCATCTTGTGCCGCATCTGTAGAATCCCAGTAGCATTCTAAGCTAACACTGCCTGTCTTCTGTGTTGCTAAGTATGATCTGCTAGTTGAACCCATAGAAGTAGAATCTACAGTACCCGCTTCTTCATTAATTGTGAAAGAACGCACTTCTGCTACTGTTGCAGATGTGTCTGCATTAGTACCATCATTCGATGCCTTACCATCAGTATCAGTGACTAGTTTTACAATTCCGCTATTACCTGTTGCAATTGCCATGTTTATAACCTCATAAAGTTAAAGTGTACCGCGCTGATACTTATACAGTACACGCAGAGTTAAAATTACACCGCCAATCGGTGCTATAGAACCTTCGTCTGTCTCAATGCTAACAATCTGTGTGTCTAAGGCTACACCGCCTCTTGTTCTGTCTGCATCAAGACTTTCTTCAACAGCCTCTATGATGTTATTTCTGGCAGTGTCTATCTCTTTGCCTTTCACATAACATACAAGCTGATAGTTAATCGTTGCCATTCTGTTTGAAAGTGAGCCACCAACAGTATCATCATTTCTGTCTTCGTCTGCACTCTGCACAAGTATAGCAGGGAATTGAGCGTTCGATAGCTTCTCAAAGTCAAACGGCTCTCTGGTTACATACTGAACCTTAACAGGCTGTCTAATACCCTCTAAGGTTTCTACTAAGTGAACCGCTATGTCTTCTCTAATGCTCATTTAATATTCCTAAAAAATATATCGCCGAGTTTCTTTTCTTCTTTTCTATTAAAGCCAAAGAATGGTCTTAGCTTATTATTACCCGCCGCCTTTTTAGCTTCTACGGCTCTAGTGAAAAAGATAGTAGCCTTTTTTCTATCTGCCTTACTGGTCATCGCGCCAAGCATCTTGCCACTAAACTCAAGATTCGGTCTATTGGTGCGACCTCTGAATCCTCTAAACCTTGCGTACTTAGCCGAATACTTTGTAAATTTACCGCCCTTAAAGCCAACACTGCGCGCTGTTCTGCGCTCTATAATGTTGATTCCTTCTTGGGCTGTAATAGATAAAGCTCGCTTTACCGCTTGATTGATATCCTTTCCCGCCTTTCGCAGTCTTTTCTCTACTTGCTTGGCGTTGCTACCAATCTCAACACTAACATTGACTTTAGTCTGTTTCTTTTTTTTATCTTTGCCAAGAACAGATGCACCAATCCTAGCGATTATTGGTAAAGCCATTATCTACTCAATCTACCGCTGTGAATAGACTTCTTTTCTATTTCAGATACAGTACCATCATTATCTGTATCATATTCAATTCCATCACGTAAAATGGATTCAAATTCTTCTCCATAGCGTGATTTATAAAATGTAATCATATTTTGGAATCTATCGCCATCTACCCAGTTAGTTAACTGAGGAAGCGCATATCTCCATAAAACAAGATAAGCTGAACATCTAGTAAACTGTGCATTAGTTAGTAATGCGCTGTTTAACTCGCCATCTAAACCTTTTTTATCCCACCATTCAATTCTTAAATTGCGAATAATATCATTAGTCGCTTTATCGTGTTCATCGCTGAATGTATCAATGCCTAATTGTAGAATGTCAGGCACTAGGTTTTGTAAATCTTTATCTTCTGAAAATGCCATTACCATTTCACCTTATCTGCCCAGTAAGCCCCAGACATTTTGCCTTTGGCTATATTCTTTGCATGGCGCGCTTTAAATGAAGCCCGCTTTGCTTTGTCTGCCGCTGATTCATTTTTTCTAGGTGGCTTGGTATCTGCACCCTGTTGTCCGAATCTAATCAGCTTAATCTTATCTCCCTCTTTGGCTAATACGGCATGAGACTTAGTCGCATGACCAGATGTTCTTTTAGGCTTATTATAGCCGCTGAACCTTTCGCCTCTGTATGTAATCGCCATATTAACCTCAGAAAAAAGAATAGCCCCCACCGAAGCAGGGGCGCACTTCAAAACTTAAAGTGTTTTCTTAGAACATAGACGAACAGCAAAAGTATCGTCTAATACTGTAGAACCATAAACAGCACTTGCAACCAGTTCGTTTGCTCTCATAGAGGCATCACGCTGAGTTTCAAGGTTGAATGTTGATTTCATTGCGATAGCTAAACCTTCCGCAGTGAAGATACAACCAGCCGCTTGGTCAGCAGTGTCAGCCGCAGTGCTAGTACCACCAGCCGCGTCATCATCACCAAGATCAGTATAATCTACTGGTACATTTGAAGACTCATAGAACTGAACACCAGCTAGGTTACCAATATAGCCTGAGCGTAATGCTTCGTTACCGACATCAGATTGACCATTAACAAAGCTATTTGTTAAAGCCGCTTTGATTGCATATGCTTGGTTAGGGTGTAGAACGCCAAACATTTGACCGCGAGCCGCATTTTCTTTTAGCTTTGCAACAGCCGCGAAGATATGTGCAACAGTCAAAGCCGCACCAACACTACCAACTTGTGGTAAGGCTTCATCTTTAAAGTGTGCCATCAAATCTGTGTCAATTTTAGTTGCAATAGAGTTACCTAGAACAGTACCAACTTCTTGAGCAGGGTTTCCCGCGCCTTCGAGAGCAAGATCAGTCAAAGTTACCATTGCGCCAATTTCACTAACAGTAATATTAGTAGTGCCAGTGCTAGTAGCTTGGTTAGTCAGATCGGTTGCTTCTGCAACTGCGCCAGCAACTAATTTACCATATTTAGGGATTTGTACAGTTTTACCTGATTGTCCCGCAATATTGTACTGAGTTACCAATCCCAACATTAGGGATTCTTCTTCAGCGGTGAATCGTGCCTGTGCAACAATATTAGTGAACAGATCGTTAAGTGTAGTTGTAGTTGTTTCGTCAGCCATTGTTAAAACCTCAATAAATAGAAAGAAAAAATAATTTAGCCTTTCCTCTTCATAGCAGTATAGGCTTCTTTGCCACCGCTATTCCAATTCTCGACCATCCAATCCACCGATTGAGGCTTCGGAGTAGAGCCACCTGTATTGCCCATGCTTCCTGCACCGCCGCCAGAGGCGCGCACAAAGTGTGGGTTAACAGTTAAAAATTCTGTAACCATCTCATCGACAGATAACAGATCACCCTTATCATTGTAACGTGGTGTTCCGTTATTATCTACAATCTCGACTGCCCCATCATCATTTAGCCGAGTACTACCTTTCAAGAGTTGAGTTACTTGCGCTGTATCAACCGCATTATTCCGACTAGCCGCACTGGTTAACTGTCCATCAATTAACGTCTCTTGCAATCTAGACTTGTAACTGTTGATAACTGCATCTTTCTTTTCGACAGTATTCTTCAAAATAGAATCAAACTCTCCGCGCTGTTTCTGTTGCTCAATCTCAGCTTGTTCCTTTTGAGTAAGTAACTCTTTGGCTTCATCTAAGTTGATGCCACCAAGTCGCTTATCAAACTTGCGCTGTTCTCTAGCAATCCGATCAGCTACGATTCGGTCTAGTTCTTCTTGTGAAAATGTCTTTGCCTGAGTTTCTACTGCCGCTGTCTCAGTTTCAGCTTCTATGGTTTCCATGATTGTATCGCTCATGTTGCGTGCCTCACTAGGAGTAGTTGGTGAATCGTTAGTTTAACACAAGTTATTTCTTTGTCTTGCGTTTCTTTTTACGTGGTCTTCCGACCTTGCTTCCGTATGTTCCTGCGCCTTTTGGCATTATGTCTGCTCCTTAAATTTAACTGGTCGCCATCTATGTCGGCAGTTATAGCCACCTTTGTTTATGAATGGATTAGAGCCACTTTTGCCTGCCCATTCGCCTTGCCAAATTTCTTTCATTTCGTCAATCGTGTAAACCTTATCCACGTGCCTTTGGCAAAACCCTCTAGTTACTTCATCATTAGAGCCTAAATAAATAAACTTTTCTGCGCCTGAATCTAAAGCAATCTTAGCATTAATAGCCGCATCAAATTGCGTTAATGAATCATGTATCTGCTGTTTGACGTATCTTGCCATTTCCGTGCCAACTATTGCCTGAACAGCAGTAACACTTTGGGCAAAAGTAGCACCTGTTAATGTGCTTTCATAAACTTGCTTAGCCAAAACATCTAAATATTCAACGCCTAAATCTTCCATACCTTGAAACGTCATTTGTTGTAACTGATTAACTACAGATTTATCAATTGCAACAACGTCTGAATAAGTGCCTAACATATCTACTGCGCCATCTGCTACCTGACCATAATCTCTTATAACACTATCAACTTGCGTTAAATATTCTTCTGATATTGCCTGACGTAATTCTGTTCTTGCATTTAATGCCCATTCCAAATCAAACAACTCACCATCTTTTAACGGTGCTGATGCCATTAAATCAGTTACTCTTTTTTCTAAAGTAACAAGAGATTCAGCTAATCTTTCTTCATGCCTATCAGCTAACCTATCAACAATATTGAAATGGTCAGTATCAGCCGCCATTGGTTATCTCATCTGCAAAGTTACCAATGCGCTGTGAACCTGAATCGATCTCATTATGTGCTTTAGCAAGCATATCGTCATCAAGTAATAGATCGGCAATTTTCTTGTCTATCTCTTTCCCTAATGTTTCAGACTTAACGCCAGTTGCTCGCATTTGCTGTAAGAATACTAATTCTTTATCGTAATCTCTAAGATCAAACGCATCGGGATAAAATACTTCAACATCATTGGTTACTTGTTGCCACTGGCAAAATAAGTCAAATATTTGTTCTTCTGCTAATTCTAATAAATCTGCTTTCTCAGCAAGTTTAGCATTCAAAATTTGAAACTCTGTCTGCATAGCTACGCCTGATTGTGTCATTGCCTCTGTGCCGCGTACTGCTCCCATGTGAGCCATGCGGTTAATAGCTTCAACTTTATCCTTAATTGACTTCATAACAGCATCTAAATTAGCTCCTGATGGTTGCATCTGGTATGGCTTTAGGTTGCCATCCATATCATCAGGTAAGTTAATCACTGCTCCAGCACCAGCACTAGCATCTGTATCAAACGTCTTAACCAGTGTTGGGTGATTACTGATACGAATCAACTGCTCTACTTCTGATAGCTCTTGGTAGATGGCTCGTTGCATATAAGATACATCTGATATATCGCTTGTCCCAATACCACGTATTGGTGATCTTTGTGCGGGTAAGAAAACAGCAGGTATTTTACCCAATGCGTTATCAATAGTTTCTATTTTCTTTTCGCCATCGGTAGTGCCTTTCCATGTTTCAATAGTATCTTCACGCCATACACGATAATAAACTTCTGTTTCTACATCATCTACACGATCAACTGATTCACGAACCTTCAAATAAACTAATTTGAATCTTCCGCTTGC
>Ga0307488_10002464_pt1 | contig 15655 bp, 24 predicted proteins | sample SB02metaG_FD_202248 | JGI IMG/M metagenome (GOLD analysis project Ga0307488, IMG submission 202248) | Sea-ice brine microbial communities from Beaufort Sea near Barrow, Alaska, United States - SB 0.2 | ecosystem: Environmental > Aquatic > Marine > Coastal | place: USA: Alaska | collected... | reverse complement strand
TCAAGCCGATCGGTGACGGTGAAGGTGCATTCACACAAGGAATGGGCATGTTGGTTAACAAGCCCGGACAAGGATTTGGAATGAGATCATGGAGATACTCTATGTTGGTAGACAACGGAGAAGTTGTAAAAACATTCGTTGAAAACGGCAAGAACAATGCCAGCGATGACAATGATCCTTTTGAAGTGTCTGATGCACAGACCATGTTGACTTATTTGAAAGAGAACAATGGCTAATTGGGATGGTAAATCTAGACCTGTTAACGATGCATACAGAAACAACTACGATGATATCTTTAAGAAAAAAGAAAAGAAGAAGACTTGTCCATGTGGTAGATCACCTATACTAGGGTGTGTGGGATGGCATGGGTTGACAGAAGCAGAATATCAAGTAAAATTAAGTGAATGGAAGGAGTTACATAATGTATAAACCATTACCCGACGGACTTACAATTAAAGAATCAGATGTGCAAGGACTTGGATTGTTCGCTACAAAAGATTTCGAGGCAGAAGTTATTTTAGGCATTGTGCATATACTCGATAAAAACTTTCCACATGGTAGCATAAGAACTGCCTTGGGTGCTTTCTATAATCATTCCGATAACCCAAACTGCAAGAACATAAAAGGATTTTGGCATCAAAAGCCTGTCAAATACCTAATTACAACTAAAGAAATTAAAAAAGGAGATGAACTAACAGCACAATACACTTTGTACAAAGATTTTAATGACAAAGGAGAATAAAACTGTTATACTAGTATTATGAAAATATTTTATATGGGCCTAGAGCCATACGAAGGCAGATACACTTTACAACTACAAGACTGGACTGAACGGGCATACAAGAAAGCTGATATTGAATACGTCGTTGTGCCAGGTACAACTATTGACGATTCCAAGGCTATTGTGACAGGGCAGGTACTAGACGCACACGGCAGGAGTTATTTTGGCATGAGTCAACTCATGAATCTTGTACAGATGATGAAAGCAGGAGAAATAACAAAAGACGATGCTATTTTCTTTGAAGACATGTTCCAACCAGGCATGGAGTCACTTCCTTATATACTACAACAGTCACCTGAAGAGTACAGACCAAAAATTTATTTAAGATGTTTAGCACAGGCAATCGATCCGGACGACTTCGTACACGTCTGGGGCATGGCCAAATGGATGAGTTTATACGAACAGATGTGTAATGAAATTCCAAACGTAAACATACTCGCAACAAATGAAGAGATGGTTGCACATATGCGTATCGCAAACTGGACAGCACCCATATACAACATCTCAGGCTTGAGCTTTGGCAAGGAAGAAGTGCAAGGAAGAGTGGCACAGAAACCTTTCAGTGAAAGAAAGATGAGAGTAGTATTTGGTGCGAGATGGGATCAAGAAAAACAGCCAGGATTTTTCATGGACATGATTAAACATTGGAAGTCAAATCCCAAGTTGCCCGAAGTAGAATTTGCAATATGTTGTGGAGGACCTTTGAGAAGCAATAATCAGGTCTACGTTGATCAAGCGAGACAGATGGAGAAGGAAGGCACACTTAAAATATATGAGAACTTGAAGAAAGACCAGTACTATGAGATACTTGCTGATTCAAGAGTACTGTTCAACTGTGCATTACAGGACTGGGTTTCAAACACAGTGTCAGAAGCAGATTCACTGGGTACCAATGTGTTGTTCCCGGCATACAGGTCATTCCCAGAAACATTTGCAAATGACGAGACAAGAATGTACGTTCCGTGGTCAGGCAGAGACGCAATGGAGAAACTGAAGAAATTATTAATAACACCATCCCCTAGTATGGGTCAGATATCAGACTGGACTGACGGCACGATAGACAGAATGATAGACATCATGACAGGCAAGGGAGAACAATGGAGAAGAGATGGAAGACACTACAGAACACCAGTATCAGAACCTAAATATTAAAGGATCCAGCAAGGCCGTATTGGTCACCGGTGGTTCAGGCTATGTGGGATCACACACTTGTAAACTGTTAGCCAAGAATGGGTATGTGCCTGTGACAATAGATAGGCATTTCAGAGAAGGGCTTGTATCGTTTGGTCCAAACTACCATATAAATTTACCACAAGAAATAAACAGACTAGACGAAATTATAAAAAGATACAACATTACAAGTTGTATACACTTTGCCGGCAGTGCCTCGGTAGCAGAGTCTGTTAAAGATCCATCGCTTTATTACAAAAATAATGTGATCATGACTGTTGCTCTTTTAGATAAGTTGATAGAGTGTGGTGTGAAAACATTCGTGTACAGTTCAAGTGCGGCAACGTACGGAGATCCAGGTTTCAGAAAATGCAAAGAAACAGATGTACCAAATCCTATCAGTGCGTATGGTGGTAGTAAATTAATGATGGAAATGATATGTAAAGATTACTTGAGAGCATATGATCTTTCGTCTGTGGGACTAAGATACTTCAATGCCGCAGGTGCAGATCCAGAAGCAGAAGTTGGCGAGCTGAGGGAAAAGGAAACACACATAATACCTTTGGCAATTGATGCATCTAGACAGGGCAAAACATTTAAAATTTTTGGTGACAAATACGAAACACCAGATGGAACCTGTGTAAGAGATTACGTACATGTGATGGATCTGGCAGATGCACATATAAAAGCACTTAACTACGCATCTCAAAATCCAGTTGCCGAGGTATTTAATTTAGGTTCGGGTGCACCAGCATCAAATAAAGAACTAGTAGAAGCTGTACAGAAACACACAGGCAAAATGAATATCGAAGTTCACGACAACAGACCAGGTGATCCTGCGTATCTAGTTGCAGACATAAACAAGGTACAGAAAATTTTGGAGTGGGAACCAACACAGAGTAGTATTGACAACGTGGTGGCGACTGCTGTACAATGGTATAACAATACACACAAGAAGGAAATACAATAATGGACGAGAATATCTTAAATGACAGTTGGGAACCTAAAGGCACAACCAGTCAAGAGATCAAGAAAAGAATCAAAGCCGACAATGGCCGTTATTGGGCAGGTGACAATGTCAGCAAGTACCTAGAAGAGGGTGATAAGCAGAAACTAATCGAGGAACTTGCACCCAAGTTTGACTCAGTCATAGATTCATTAGTCATCGACAGAGAACAAGATCCTAACAGTACCAACACAGGTCGAAGACTTGCCAAGATGTACATCAATGAATTAATGGCTGGACGTTATGACCCAATGCCCAACGCAACTGCGTTTCCACAAGAGATGTCAGAAGCATACACAGGCATATTAACAATTCGTTCAGAACTTAAGAGTGTTTGTTCGCACCACCACCAACCAGTAAGCGGTATCGCATACATTGGAATACTTGCGGCGGAGAAACTGATCGGATTGAGCAAGTACACAAGGATTGCCCAATGGTGTGCAAGACGTGGAACACTACAAGAAGAATTATGCAACAACATAGCAAGAGAGATCATGAAAGCAACTGGCAGTAATGATGTAGGCGTGTACATTCAGGCAACACATGGTTGTTGTGAGAACAGAGGCATCATGGCATACAGCAGTCTAACACAGACCACTGTGCTGAAAGGTGCATTCAAAGATGACAAGGGTACCAAACAAGAGTTCTTTGACAACATCAAACTACAACAAGAGTTTGCTCCTAGATAGTATGACAAAAAGTAAAAAGAAAGAAGTTGAAATATCAGATGGCATACAAGTAAGTGGAACAGCAGATGAAAATTTCATGTACTCATTTGCAGACTTAGACACATCAGAACTTGCTATGACTATGTCTGGTCCAGAAACGAGTTACACTATTGACGGAATAATGGATAGCGATGAAGTAGGGTTAAGAGAGAAATACCCTGCACTACAACAAGCACACGAACACTACCTAAGTGTATTAGAAATATGTAAAACAAAAGAGAAGGAAGAAGATGAAGATTGACCTACACCTGCAGGCCAATTTCTGGAGAAACAGTCCCTCTATATTAATAAAACTAGATAATAAAATAATCAAAAACATCACCAATTTTGTCGACAAGCAAAGAACAACTATTCCTTTTGATGCTGAGTTAGATGATGGCGAGCATCAACTTATAATAGAAAGACAGAATAAGACTACAAAAGACACGTTGCTTAAAAATTCAAAAATAATCAAAGATTCAACAATTAACATACTCGATATAGTAATAGATGAAATCAGTATAGAACCGTTACTAGATCACGCAAATTTTTTTCCAAAGTATGCAGAACCGTGGTTGAGTCAGCAGAAGCAGATAGGAAAAGAACCTCCTGCATCGTACAACTACTGTCGCACACTACACCATAATGGGGAATGGAAGTTAGACTTTGCAAATCCTGTACATATTTGGTTCTTCCAAAATATTAATGTGCAGATTTGACCATGTAAATAGTAACAATGCTCCGTAAAAATTCTCTACACTTAGAAACCACTACCAGATGTACATTGAAATGTCCAGCGTGTCCCAGGACCGTGTGGCAGAATCTCATAAAACAACCTATCAAAAAAGCAGACTTAAACTTAGAAGATCTAAAAAATTTTATTAACTGCAAGTCTGGTGAAGATTTTGAAACAATGTTGCTATGCGGAGACTACGGTGATACAATATACTATCCCGAGTTGTTTAGGATGATAAAAATGTTTAGACACAAAAAATTTAAAATTGCTACAAACGGTAGTTACAAAACAACAGAATGGTGGACCGAACTGAATAGTCTGTTGACCAAAGACGACATTGTAATTTTTGGAATTGATGGGCTTGGCAAAGAGAACAACAAGTACAGAGTAAATGCAGATTGGAAAAGCATCGAGACAGCAGTAGACGTTTTGTCTAAAGGTCCAGCAAAATTGAAGTGCCAGACACTCATATTTGACTTCAATCATGAAAAGTTAAACGATATCAGAAAGTGGGCGGAAAACAAAGGTATGGAATGGTTCTCATTAAAGACAATGAGATTTGGATTAGATAAAGATATTGTACCTAAAAGTGAGCAAGATATACTCACTAAAGAAATGTATAAGGACGAGTACGAACAAAAAGTACCAATGGAAATAGACCCACAATGCCTATCGGCTTGTGTGGTCACTGCTGATGGTTATTTCATGCCATGCGATTGGATACGGAATCCCCTTACGTTTTATAAATCGGAACTATATATTGACAAAAAGAAGTGGATAAACAGATTGAAAATTTCTGACATAACATTAGATGATGCATACGGTGTTATGGAGGAATGGATGGAGAATGTTAAACAAAAGGGAAGAGAAGGACAGGCAGAAGTTCTTTGTAAAATGAAGTGTCAGGCATGTTAGATAAAAGACAGCAACAGATTTTGGCAGTAAGGAATCATGCAATGAAAACACGTAAGGTCCTATGCACGGGTAACCCAGACAGAGAAGATACTATAGCAAGTGGAGTGAGGGAGATTTGGCCTGACGCAACGTTTATCCACCTTTCAAAAGGGTATGATTTCCTAAATCTTGGGGACAAACAGAAAGATATCGAAGAATTGTTCAAACAACACAATACTTTTATTAATGCCAGCTATGTGAAAGGTGTACAAACAAAGTTACTTGAAATGTGCAATAAAAATATGATAGTAGGTGATGTGTTCAACATAGGTACTACACACGAATACGACGATCTTGGTCATGAAGAATATAAAAATAATAAATTGAAATTGAGAAAATTAAGTTTGGATTTAAATTCGTTCCGAATCCAAACATGCCATGTAATAGTAGGCGGAATCAACATAGGTACATCCGAGACTGTAGACTGGGTAAAACCCAAGAGGATTGCTGAAATGATCAAATGGGTCACTGAACAGGATGTAAAAATACCTATCATTGGTATCGATCAACAAAAACAACCTTGGTAAGCAAAAAGGTAGATCTTTTTAAATTTTCTGCTATAATAGAACTATGCGTATAGATAACGACCCAAAATTAAACTTCGAAGACGTTCTATTGAAGCCAAAACGTTCAACACTGTCCAGCAGGAGAGATGTAGACATGACTCGCAAGTTCAGTTTCCGTAATTCACCCAAAGTGATGGACTTCCTACCAATATTCGCCAGCAACATGGACGGCGTTGGCACATTCTCAATGGCAAAGGCCATGCAGGAACACAAGATGATGACCGTGATAACAAAGTCGACCACGCCAGATGAGTGGAAAGCGGCCGCGGGCACAGGACTAAGAATGCAATCGGTGTCGGTATGCACAGGAACAAATGTGATGTTTGATCCAGACGCACCTGATTGGAACACAATGAGAAAAGTATTAGAGATGTTCCCAGACATCAAGATGATCACAGTAGATGTCGCAAACGCATATCACCAGAACATGGTGGACTTCATAAAGAAAGTCAGAGATGAATATCCAGAAAAAGTTATCATAGCAGGCAATGTAGTGACACCGGAGATGACAGAGGAATTAATCATAAATGGTGCTGATGTGGTCAAGGTAGGCATAGGTCCGGGATCAGTATGCACAACAAGAACAATGACGGGTGTTGGTGTACCACAGTTCTCAGCAATAGTGGAATGTTCAGATGCGGCGAATGGTGTCGGTGGACACATAATGGCAGATGGTGGTTGCGTACATCCAGGAGATATAGCAAAAGCATTTGGTGGCGGAGCACACATGGTCATGATCGGAGGCATGTTGGCAGGACATGATGAGTCTGAACAGCCGGTAGTCGATGACAGAATAGAATTTTACGGCATGAGTTCAGACAGGGCTCGTGAAGTGCATGGCAAAAGGAAAGATGGATACAGAGGCAACGAAGGTAGGCTGATTTCTTTGCCCTACAGAGGACCTGTTTCAAACACATTGGAAGACATACTAGGCGGGGTTAGAAGTGCCTGCACATACATCGGTGCAAGAAGATTGAAGGACATGGCCAAGTGTGCCAGTTTCGTAACAACACACAACGTGATCAACAGGGTATATGAGCGATACACAAAATAAAAGAATAGAAGAAATAGAAGGTCAGATAGAAGCACTGGAAAGCAGTCTAAGTACTGTCAGAAAAGTGACTCCTATGCACGATGCCACTTGGTACGTGAAATGGGTATCTGTTGTTCTAGTGTGCTGTGCAGTTCTTTGTAGATCAGTAGAAGAAGTGCCAAAGATATATGATGTGTTCTTTTCGATATTTGGAACAGCAGGTTGGTTATGGGTTGGATTCAGATGGCATGACAGGGCGTTGATAGTGTTAAACACGATACTGCTGGCAATGTTGGTATCAGGAGGAGCGAGATATATTGTACAATGGCTGATGTAAAGAAAAATTATTTCACAACAGGACAGATGCGGAATGCACTGATACAGATAGAGGATCAAATGGTACATTCAAACTGGATGCCAACTGTGATATTAGGAATCAACAGGGGTGGTTGCATACCGGGTGTGTATCTTTCCCACAGATTAAAATTAGCACACGAAGTACTGGATGTTAGATTGAGAGATCACACAGCAAAGCCTAATTTAGATGTGTTAGAAAAAGCATTTGCATTTCAAAAGAAGATATTGATCATAGATGACATAAATGACTCCGGAGCAACGTTCCAGTACATATTGGACAACTTTGGAAAGCACGAAGAGAGAATAAAATTCGCGGCCTTGATCAACAACAAGCCTAGTGATGTAAAAGTAGATTACCATGGCTATGAGATCAACAAGGACGAAGTACCCGCCTGGATAGTATTCCCATGGGAAGAATGGGACAAATAAACTAAAGGTTGTATAGACCTTTCCATCCAAAACTGTTACAATTACTGACATTAATAAAAACCTTAAGGAGATTTAATGTTCAAAGACATAAACAAATCAATGCTGTTGAAATTGGTAGCACTACACGTGATAGTGATCATCGTTTCAAATGCGTTAGTGGCAGTTCCAGTAGAAATAATGGGTGTCAAATTAACGTGGGCGGCATTCACTTTCCCATTAGTAGTAATAGCGACTGACTTAACAGTTAGACTATTGGGTAAATCAATCGCAAGACAGACCATCGCAGTTGCATATCCGTTAGCAATAATCGGATCCGTTGCAGTTGTGTTGGCCGAAGGAGCACCGGGATCGGTTGCATTAAGAATTGGTTTCGCAAGTGCCACTGCTTATGCTGTTGGTACAATGCTTGACGTGTATGTGTTCCAAATATTGAGAGAGAAGTTCTCCCAATGGTGGTTGGCACCAGCGGTATCAACCGTTGCGGCAAACATCATAGACACGTATGCATTCTTTACTGTTGCATTCAACAACAGTGCAGACGAGTACATGGCGGCAAACTGGGTAGAGATCGCAGGATCACAAGTAGTATTAAAAATACTATTGGGTCTAGTTATCTTCCTGCCGGCTTACGGGTTATTACTTAGACATCTGTCTAGTAGAATCAAAGTAAGTGCATCAGTACAAGCATCATTTAAAAATGCTGGTTCTGATCTAAAGAAAAGCAAATAATCTAAAATTAACAGGGGAATTTATTTTTCCCCTGTTGACAATTCTTCTAAATAATAGTAAAATAATATTATGTACAAAGCAGGAAAAATTTGGGGCGAAACAGAACTTATTCTAGCAAACAATGCCTGTGAATTCCACAGGATAGATTACAAAAAAGGTGGTGTGTGTTCAAAACACCTGCACGAATGGAAGTGGAATGGTTTCTACTGCATGAGTGGACAATTAAAAATTAAAGTATGGCAGAAGGATTACGAGCTAGTAGATGAGACAATTCTTAATCCGGGCGACTTCACAGCAGTCAAGCCAGGACTATATCATTCATTTGAAGGCATGACAGACGGCGTTGCATTTGAACTGTATTGGGCCAACTTCTCACACAACGACATAGTAAGAGAATCAGTTGGACACATGAAAGATGACGACAACAAGGTTGTCAGACTGGACAAGAACAAGAAGAAATAGTGGCTAACATACTTCTTATGAAAATTTTAGTTTATTACAATAATAATGATGACGAAAAAAGATTAATAAAAGAATACTGTGATAAAAATTATAATGATCACAAATTGATTTTAATAGATAATCAACATCCAAAACTATCTTCTGATAAAAATACAATTTATTTAAAATCCATGTATCAAATAGATCATGGGAAAAAAAATTACAATGATAAAAGTTGGATTTTTCCTGGAAAATTAATTGGTTTACAAGCAAAAACAAAATCAGTACAGCAGGAATCTGCCCAAGTATTCACCCCTGCTAGGGTTGGTACTGTGTTCTTTGAACAAGTACTAAAGTTATATTATAAAAAGGTACATGGCCATTTTTGTTTCGCCCCCGACGGAGACTGGAGTAAAGACGAAGAACATGTAATATTTTGTAACCAATTGAATAATCAATCAGACATTTACCATTTAAATGGTAAATGTACAGACATTTATATTATGTACCGTATTGATTGGTTATCTTATCTTGCAAGTAATTCAGTGGCAACAATGGCAGGATACCATCATGAGGATGAGTTTGATTATTCAAATGTGAAAATTTTAAAAAAAGATTATAAAAAATTAATTATAGAAATAAGCAAAAGGATCAATTTATACTTTAACACAGTTTGTAATTTTATTATTGCTAATCCTAAAACATCTATAAAACTTGTTGTATTTGAAGATATTTTAGAACAATATAAAGATAAAGTTAAACATAAAAAAATAAATTATGGTTTGGGGAAATCTAAAGAAGATCTATTCGAGGATTGGAATTATTTTATTAAAATTTGTAACAAGGTGATACCTTCTTTAGAAATGACAAGAAAAAACTGGTTAGATAAACTACAACAATTAGGTATAGAAAAAACAGAAAATTTGGCTAAAGACAACAAGATTGTTAGACTAGACAGGAACAAGAAAAAATAGTGGCTAACATATACACTATATACGCAGATCACAAAGACAACATAACGGCACACGAGTTCGTGAAGAAAATGAACATGTTCCTGGACAAGTTGATGGAGAACAAGAAAATGAACTGCTACCGGGTCACAAGGATGAAGTTAGGTTTCCGATCTATGGATATGCCCGAGTTTAGAATTGACATGGAGTTTGACAACATGCAACAACTAGATGATGCAATGACTGTGACAATTCATGACAAAGATGTAGACAAAGTACACGTGGGATTTAACCAGTTTGTAAATGTGGACACTATACAGCACTTTCTATATAGAGATTTTCCAGATGTTACGCCTACTAACCTAAATACCAGCACGTTGACTGAACAACAAAAATCATATACAATAGCAGAGATAGTTCAAGCAACAAAAGACATAGAATCAGACATATGGAAAAAATAAGATACTCGGAGATATTTTACAGTGTGCAGGGCGAAGGTAGATTCGTCGGTGTACCCAGTGTGTTCTTCAGGACATTCGGTTGCAACTTCCACTGTCATGGATTTGGACAGGGCAGAGATAAGAGCAAATGGATACCCGTTGAAGAAATGCCCTACAACACACAAGACATCTCAGAACTGAAACACATATCAGACCTACCGGTCGTGAACATAGGTTGCGATGCATCAGCAAGTTGGTCACAGAGATACAAGCACCTAGTTGACTGGGATCCTGTTGAAGACATAGCAAAGAAAGTGACAGCGTTCACACCCGAGAACAAATGGACTTGTGACAACGGACAAGATGTACACTTGGTGATAACAGGTGGTGAGCCCATGATGTGGCAGAGACAGATAGAGGCACTTATAAGACAACCGGCATTCAATGACATAAAGAACATAACTATAGAAACCAACTGCACACAGTTATGGAAAGACAACTTTGACAAGTTCATGCACGGACTTACCGCAGGCGACTACACCAAAGAGCCAGTACACGTGACTTGGTCAACAAGTCCTAAGTTAAGCATATCAGGTGAAGCATGGGAAAAGGCCATAAAGGCAGATGTGGCAAGACAGTATTCGTTGATACCAAATACACATCTCTATTTTAAATTTGTTGTGCAAGATGAACAGGATCTAAAAGAAGTGGATGCGGCCAGAGAAGCATATGCCCGAGCAGGAGTCACAGGTGACATATACTTGATGGCAGTGGGGGCAACACAAGAGGAACAGGCAAAGACGGCATCACAAGTAGCAGACATGGCCATGAAGCATGGATTCAAATACAGTCCAAGACTACACGTGGATCTGTTTGGTAATAAATGGGGAACTTAACCGTAGACTAAAAAAGTAAAATAAGGTATAATAGTATTATGAAGGTAAAAAAAACAGCAAAGACAACAATAAAGAAAAAGAACAAGAAAGGTTCTAAGAAGAGCGAAGAACCAGAAGTTAAAGTTCTTAATCTAAATGTTAATCCTGAGAATCCTAGAAATGGTTTCTTTGAGCTAGACTGGAATCCTGAGTTCGTGAACATGTTGAAACAATCTGGATATCAAGGTGAGAGCGAAGAAGAGATCGTTGACAAGTGGTTCCAGACACTGTGTCAGACTATAGGAAATGAGCAAGGGCTAGACGTTAATGCTTCGGGTCATGTAAAAATGACTAGGAGAGATGACGGCAAGACTGAGGTGTCGTAATGACACACATCCTAGTAGATACAGCAAACACATTCTTTAGAGCTAGACACGTAGTGAGAGGAGATGCATCTGAGAAGATAGGCATGGCCATACACATCATGTTCGCTTCAGTCAAGAAAGCATGGCAGGACTTTGATGGCACACATGTAGTGTTCTGTCTCGAAGGTAGATCATGGCGTAAGGACCACTATGCACCCTACAAGAGAAACAGGAAAGAACTTGTTGAAGCAATGAGCGAGAAAGAGAAAGAAGAGAACGATGTGTTCTGGGAGTGCTACGATGACTTTGTTGAATTTATTAAGACCAAGACCAATGTCACAGTGCTACAGAATCCAAGAACAGAAGCAGATGATCTGATCGCACGTTGGATAGACAAGCACCCTGATCAAAAGCACGTGATCATAAGCACAGATAAAGATTTGAATCAGCTGATAACACCCAAAGTCAAGCAGTACAACGGTGTTAATGAGGTTACAATGACACATGAGGGCTGGTTTGAGAGAAACGGTAATCCGGTCATAGATAAAAAATTAAAAGCACCCAAGCCCGCACCTGATGTAGAATGGCTTGTATTTGAAAAAAGTATGAGAGGTGATCCCAGTGATAACATATTCTCAGCATACCCAGGTGTGCGTACAAAAGGCACAAAGAACAAGATAGGTTTACAAGAAGCATTCGCAGACAGGAAAGAAAAAGGATACACATGGAACAACCTAATGTTGAGCAAGTGGGTAGACCATGATGGCAAGGAACATAGAGTAATGGACGACTACGAAAGGAACCGATTCCTAGTGGATCTACACGCACAGCCCGAAGCGATAGTGGAAGAAATGGACCAAACGATTGCACAGGCCATAGCAGAAAACAAAGCGATAGACCAAGTTGGTGTCAGATTCATGAGGTTCTGTGCCAAGTATGATTTAAATAGAATTAGTGAGCAGGCACAACTATATGTTGAGCCATTTAATGCGAGGTTAGTACATGACAGTTAGAGCAAAGACACTTGTAAAGGATAAATTCTGGATCGTGGAAGAGAACGGACAAAAACTAGGTACCTTACAAAAACAGCAAGACAACGGTTGGATCTTCCTCAGCAAACAACAAAATAAAGAAGTATTCCATACACAGGAAAGTTTGTTCCAAAAATTTGGATTCCAGGTGTTTGATGAAGCAAACATAAAAAAAGTAGAAGACGAAGTACAAGCAGACAACTTCGACGTGCATGGTTACCCATGTAGTCAACATCCATACAACCCAATGTTCGACGTAAAGAATCAACTACCGGTGTACACAAAAACACCAAAGAGCAAAAGTCAGTTCTGTTCAGGCTACTACATAATATGTTTCGAGAAAGGCTGGAGGAAAGCATACTGCCCAAAAATGATCACGCTCTCCAGGTACGATTACAAAGGACCAATGAAGTCCAAACTAGAGATGCAACAGGTATTAAATGACGCAGTCAAACAATTCCAAGATACAAACTAGACCCATAGAAGATCTGTTGGGTAGGATAAGAACACTACGCCAACAAGGACACAGAGAAATAGTGATCCCGGCCAAAGAAGCTGATCAACTAGCGGATTCCCTGATGCAAGTCATGACAAGAATGGTCACAATCCAAGAGGAAATTATCGAAGCTCTAAAAGTTGCCCAACAGGCTTCAACGGTAAGCATCGAGATGGACGGCGGCGACTTCTCCAAAGACAAGTAGTATCTCCACAATACATTTTTTGGTAAATATAGTTATAAACTATGAGTAGACCAAAACCAACAGTTATACTACAGAGCTCCAACAAGACAACATTTAAATTGGATGAAGTCCTTGCGGCAGAGGGCATATGGGCAGTATTTTATGATGGTAAACCCATCAACCTAAAGAGCTCAAGTTTGGTCGCCAACTACCCTGGACCAAAGTATAAAAAAGTGTCATTTTCAAACCCTGGACATGCGGAAAATCTAGCCAAGAAACTGAACACACAACACGGCACAGACAAGTTTGGTGTTTACATTTTAAAAACCGGCGACAAATTCACTAGATAATTAATTGTATGGATCGAAAGACAGCATACACCCGTACCTTCCTGATGCTCAAGGATGAGACCATACATGACGAGAGTGTGAAAACTGCCTACTTCACATGGTGGCAGAATGTAAGGGAGAACTACGAGTCCAGATCACTCAGACTGACCAAACCAGGCTTCCAAATGATAGAAGAACTTGATCTAAAGACATACACCATCAAATTCCCCCAGAAAATCATATTCACACCCCAAACATACCTTTGGTTGGATGAGTTCGTTGATTGCCCATACTTTGTGGACAAGGCAAAGATCATAGTGACCATGGAAAAGATGGCATTACAACTGATGCTTTTTGCTGGAGATGTCACAAAATACGGTCTAGCACGGGCAATGAGCAAGGCTGAGGACCAAGAAAAGCAATAAAACTAATCTATACTATTAACAAATCTAGTATTCTGCGTCCTGGTAGGATGCACATTGTCATGTGCCTTTGGGCCGTTCATATCATAGAACGGGATTGTATTTTCTTTGCAGTTTGTAAGCAAAAAATCATACACTTGATTGGACCAAGATGTAATATTAAATTGGTCGTATGTTCTACGACAAAATTTTAACAATTTATCTAGTATTTTTTTATCATATTTGTTATTTTCATCTTTAACAATTTTACGAACGACATTTTCACCATGCGATCTTAATTGGTCCATATCTAATTGTAATGATTTGTGAATTGGCGATGGCAAAAGCGTAAAGGTTGTAGGCCTGTTCACAAGCACAGGCCATTTGAGCCAACTACCTTTATGTTTCAATCTTGCCAATCTTCTATCGAACCCTGGCAACAAAATTATAACTTTTTTGAATTTGTAATCAAGTGCTGATGCTTTCAGATTTAAATATATAGAATCAATACCAGCACCTACTGTACCAAAGTTCAAACAGTTGACATTTGTTTTTTGTTGCAACAAAAAGGGCCATGTATCCTGTGATTCCAGACCGAAGCCGTGTGTAAACGAACATCCAAAACAACCAATTGCGTTTTTATCATTACGCAAGTCTAGGTCATTGAAATGATTATGGAATGGCATATTGCTCCAGTAATAAGGGTGATCAATATCACAGGGAATACTGCATCTATCATGCACACCTGAGTCACTCACATATGACGATTTGTCCTCAGAATAGTGGAAAAACCAAAAATTTTCCATTTCTTTTATGTTTGATTTGTATGTTATTTTGGTAGGATCTACGTAATTTACCATATTAACTGTAATTATACCTTAAAAAACAGGCGTAAAAAAAAGGCTTTTTACCAGGTTGACGCACACTACAATTCTGTTATAATGATACTATAACAACATTTTAACAGGAGTGTACAAAATGGCGAGAACAAACAAAAACAAAGAGGCGGCAATAGGCAGTCAAAACAGAACAGTTGGTCCAAACGAGGCCAAGTCAGCACTAACACATTGTATCAAATTACAGAGACCCATAATGATGTGGGGAGCACCGGGTATTGGTAAGTCAGACATCGTTAAACAGATTGCAGATGCACAGAAAAGAGAAGTTGTTGACATCAGACTTCCATTGTGGGAACCCACAGACATCAAAGGTATTCCTTATTACAACGCAAAAGAGAACAACATGGTTTGGGCAAGTCCGGCAGAACTGCCAACTGATCCCGAGTCAACTGCTATTGTATTCTTAGACGAGTTAAACTCGGCGGCACCGGCTGTACAGGCGGCGGCGTATCAGCTTATACTGAACAGAAGAGTAGGTCAGTATCATTTACCTAAAGGTGTTTCAATTGTAGCGGCAGGTAACAGAGACAGTGACAAAGGTGTCACTTACAGAATGCCGGCTCCGTTGGCCAACAGATTCGTTCACATTGAATTGAGAGTGGACTTCGACGACTGGATGGAATGGGCGACCAACCAACACGTCCACGCAGATGTTGTAGGTTATTGCACATTCGCAAAACAAGATTTATACGATTTTGATCCTAGAGGTAGTTCTAGATCATTCGCAACTCCAAGATCATGGAGTTTCGTTTCCCAACTTCTATCAGATGACCTGC
>Ga0307488_10002463_pt1 | contig 15661 bp, 7 predicted proteins | sample SB02metaG_FD_202248 | JGI IMG/M metagenome (GOLD analysis project Ga0307488, IMG submission 202248) | Sea-ice brine microbial communities from Beaufort Sea near Barrow, Alaska, United States - SB 0.2 | ecosystem: Environmental > Aquatic > Marine > Coastal | place: USA: Alaska | collected 2017-05-06 | reverse complement strand
TAAGCCTAAGAGCTTTAATAAATAAAAGATTAGGAGCCGAAGTTAGAAGAAACATGGGAAGACCTGCACTAGAGAATAGAACAGGAGATTTTTCCAATAGCGTAGAGTTAATGGACTTACGTGAAACGAAAGGAGGAATAAGTGGAGCTTATACCTATACTCTAACAGGCGGTGGTAGAAGTAAAAATAGACAAGGTGTATACCAAACTTTTGAAAATGGTGGAAGATGGCCTGAAGGGTACAACCCAAAACCTCTTATATCAAAAAGTATAAGAAACCTTGCACTACAATACACGGAGCAGAAATTTACAAGTCTTAGGAGGACATAATGGCATCACAATATAGAACAGCAAGAAAGAAATTAGTAGATGCACTTGTAAATAAAATAAACTTGATTGATGGAAATTTTCCTTACAATTCAAATGTATTTAATAATGCTCACGCAGGAATGGTATTTTTAGACGAAATTCAAGAGTTTCCTAAAATCTGCATAGTAGCAGGAGATGAAACTAGAGAATACCAACCAAACGAATTCAAATGGAGATTTTTGAGTCTGGACATAAGAGTTTATGTCGAAGACCAGGATGACCCACAAGAAGTCTTAGCTATTTTAATGGAAGATATTGAAAGAGTAATAGACGACAACGATGTTTTGACTTACGATGATACTGTAAGTCCAAACTTAACAACGACTTCCTTAACTTTGCAGTCAATGTCATCAGACGAAGGTGTGTTATCACCTCTCGGCATTGGCGAACTGACTTTAGAGTGTAGGTATTAAACGAAATTATGCAGCTGATAAACGTCTAGCTAAATACTTTCAAAGTAAAATAATAGGAGAAAGCAAATGGCTTTAAATCTATCGAGAAATACCAAAGTATTCGTCAGTTCTGGAAACGGAGTTGGTGCAACTGGTGGAGTAAAAACTGCCCACGTAAGTACTGCGGGAACAGGATATGCTGTAGGCGATATCGTAACACTAGGAACAACTTCTAGTAGCGGTACCGGCTTCAAAGTTATAGTTCTTAGCATTACAGGTGGCAGCTCAACTGGACCAGTAGCTACTATAGGTATCCCTAATAACTTTAGGGGAGCAGCGTTCGCAATAAACGAAACTGCAACAGAAACTGCTGTAGAAAACTACGCAGGAACAGACAATAGCTCAGCTTCTGGACTAGTAGTAACTGTAGATTCAATCGCAGCTACAACAACAACAGACGGCGGAAGAGCAGGAACAGGTAAGTTCAAAGGAAATGAAGTAGACGCAAATACTTTTAGAATTGGTGTGTTAGACGGATACAGCTTCTCACAGGGAAGTGATTCAACAGATGTAACAATTTCAGAAGCAGGTGCAGCACCTAACAGGGGTTCAAAAAGATTCAATGACTCTTTACCACCAGCAGAATGGTCATTTGGCACATATGTCAGACCTTTCAAGCATGGTGCAAATAGTTATAGAGCAGATGGAACTTATGACTGTGTTGAAAACATATTATGGTCTGCATTAGCAGGAACAGGGCTACCAAATGCATCAGACACTTCAGGTGCTGCTGTAGAAGTAACTACTGGAACTCAGTACGGTTCACTATGTAAATTTGACCAATCAGACGTTCATGAACTTATGAAACTAAGCATCTACTTTGCATTAGAAAATACAACATACAGGTTAAACGAAGCACAGATTAACCAAGCAGAAGTAGACTTCTCTATTGATGGTATAGCACAGATCACATGGTCTGGTAATGCTACTACTATTGACCAAGTAGGTGAATCTATAGAAGACCCGTCTAAGTATATTATTCAGGGAACTTCAGCAGCAACTCCAACCAATGCTAATACTGATACTTATGTGGAAACATATAACTATGTAGATACTACTGGACCAAGTGATGCTGACTATCTAAGAAATAAACTTTCAAGTTTATATCTAGATACAGACTTAATAGGAGGCGGAGCTGCCTCTCAAGGATTAGATAACAGAACTTATGATATTAATATCACAGGTGGTTCTCTAACTATTGCAAATAACGTTACTTATGTAACACCAGAAACTATTGGTGTTGTAGATAAGCCGATTGGCTCATTCACAGGTGCTAGGGTAATAAGTGGTTCTTTAACCATGTACCTTGATACCAAAACCGATGGTTCTAACCAGCTTTTAACTGATTTAGCCAACGCAACTGACCTTGTGTCTAACGTATTTGATATGCGTTTATTCATGGGTGTATCAGGTGCTGTTGATACAGACGGAGAAGGCATGGAGGCAGATGACTGGTCAGCACCAGGTGTTGAATTCAATATGCCAAAAGCTCATTTAACTGTTCCAACAGTTGAAGTGGGAGATTTAATATCAGCTTCTGTAGAGTTTTCAGCTCACGGAACTGATCTTCTAACAGGAGACGAATTAGAAGTTAAATACTTAGGAAGTAGTACTCATACACAAAGTGGCTATGCAGCTACTGGTGCAAGAGCTCTAGACTCTTAAGTATAATGTCTTATAGTTTTCTCAAGGAGAGTAAGCTATTTATAGTTTATGGCGGTAATAAGTATAGAATATATACTGATACCGCCTTAAGCTTTACCCAAACATTTGCGGAAGATTCGTATTCAGTAAAGACTTTACACGATCAAACAAAAATGATAGAGGGAACAAATATAACAAAAGCCAATCCGGCTCAGTTTAGTTTTTCAACGCCTTTAACAGTAGAGAAAGATGAGTCTTTAGTTATGGACCTATTAAGTGATTTAGTTAGTACTAGTGTTGCAGAAATTGACACTCAACAACTAAAAGCATTTGATATATATGTTCAGACTGGAAGCAGTACTTTTAAAATAGATAGCTGCGTAGTTACATCAGGTAATTTTGCTTTTAACCCAAGAGCACAATTCACAGTAGCTATAGAAGGACAAGGAACTAAATTAAGTAGAGCAGGTGACGAAAGTTATACCATACCTGGAAGCCTTCAACCTGAAAGCTCCACAAGAACTCCACTTCAAGTGTACCCCGAAGTATCCGTAGATAGTTTAAATATGAGTAATATTTTAACAGCTAGTATACAGATACAGAATGATATACAATGGAACCCCTTCGACACTTTACACGAAAGCTTAGCAGTTACTAATTCAAGTAATGCTATGTTTCCGAGTACATACACGGTAGAAAAAAGAACAGTCTCGGGAGCTATTCAACAATACCAAACAGATAATAATATAACACAATTTGATGATTTTAGTAGTAATAGTACTATAAGTATTACAGCAAAAACTATGCAAGGTACCTCTTTCTGGAAGATAGAATTAAATCCAGCAATGTATACAGCAAGAATGGATGCAGGAGATGTCTACACACAGACTTATGATTTCCGTTCTACTAGTAATACTGCTATCGGCACTCAAATTACTCAATATTCATAGGAGAATATAAATGGAATTAAAAAACCTACTGGTCGACACTAAGACCACATGGGTAGAATTTCCTGGACTCGACAATTTTGAAGTCGAACTAGCAAACCTATCCCGAAAAGAATTAGTATCTTTAAGAAAAAGATGCACAAACAATAAATTTAATAGAAAAACAAGAGGCTTTGAAGAAACTTTAGATGAAGACAAGTTTGTAAAAGAGTTTTCTGAAGCAACAATAAAAGGATGGAAAGGACTAAAGTTAATATACCTAGAAGATTTACTTTTAGTAGATTTAACTAATAAAGACCCTCAAATGTTGATGGAATATACTCTTGAAAATGCTCAATTACTTGTAGAAAACTCAAGTGAATTTGACAACTGGCTCAATGAGGTAGTCTTTGATTTAGAAAACTTTCGTTCTAAAAAACAAGAAGAAAATACAGAAAAAACTGACGTTATTCCTGGATAACAACGAAGCAGGAATGACTAAAGACCAATACTTGCGTATGGTCGAACAAACTGGAGAAGAAATAGATTGGGACAGATGCCCACCAGAACCAGAAGACTTTCCTGCCTTGGTAATTGATGCAATTAATATTCATCATAGCTTAGGGAATAGAATGTATCCAGAGATTGGATATATGGGTAAAGATTATACTAACTTACCTTTACTACAAAAATTATACAGTATAGAAGAACATCAAGAAGAATACTTATTTGAGTTACTATTATTTTTAGATAACCAAGCAATAGAGTCGTCCCAGAAAAAATTAAAAGCTGAGTATGACAAGATGAAAAGAAAAACCTAATATGGCAGATAATAATAAAATTGTAATTGAAATCACTACTAATGATAAAGGCACAACTGCCGCTATAAAAAATAATAAAAAACTTAAAAAAAGTATTGATGATACAAATAAATCTACAAAAAATGCTAAAAAGACAGGAGATGGGTATCATTCTCAACAAAAATCTTTATATCAAACTAACTTATCATCAGCAAAGGGATTCTCAAAACAAGCTCAATCAATAGGTACTGGTGGGTCTTCAGGACTCGTTGGCGCTTATGCTACATTAGCAGCTAACGTCTTTGCAGCAACAGCTGCTTTCAATGCACTTAGAGGTGCAGCCCAAGTACAAACTCTTATAGAAGGTTTTAACTTTTTAGGGAATGCTGCGGGTCAAAGTTCTATGCAAATTGCAGTAGGCTTAAAAGAAATAACTAATAATGCTATATCGTTAGAAGAGGCGTTAAGAGCTTCCTCTATAGCATTAACTTCAGGGTTTAACACTGACCAAATATCAGGACTAGCAGAAGTTGCAAGAAATGCTTCTATTGCTCTCGGTAGAAATATGGGGGACTCTATTGATAGACTATTCCGTGGTGTTGCTAAACTGGAACCTGAAATTCTAGATGAATTAGGTATTATGGTAAGACTGGATACTGCAGTATCTAAATATGCATCAACTCTCCAAAAAAATGCAACAGAGTTAACTGACTTTGAAAGACGACAAGCTTTCCTAAATGAAACTCTTACACAGGGTGCATTAAAGTATGGAGATTTATCAGATTCAGTAGAACCTAACTCTTATGATAAACTATCAGGAGCACTTCAAGATTTAGCAAATAGTGGATTAGAGCTTATAAATAAATTTTTAAACCCTTTCATAGGAATGCTTGCTAGTAGTAGTGGAGCTTTGATGGGTGGTATAATACTTTTTGCTTCAACTATTTTAACTACTATGATTCCTGCTCTTGGACAAATGGCGGAAAGACAACTAGCTGTTGCAAATACAGCTAAGGCTATGGCCACAGAACAGGCAAAAGCAGGTAAATCAGCAGCGCAAACAGCAAAAATTGGATTAGTAAAAGACAGTAAAGCAAAAACAACAAAAGGTTCAGAATTTACAGCAGTAGCTTCTTTACAAAAAGCTCTTAAATCAAATACAGCAAGTACAAAAGATTTTGACAAAGCTACACAGCAGGTTCAAAATACTATGAAAAGAACTAAAGATATTGCTATGAAAAATGGCACTGCTAATTCAAATGCACATATTAAAAGAATGGCAGAACTAAAAGCACTGAAAGGACAAATAGTTAGTGTTCAACAAGCAGAGCAGGGAAGATCAGGCAGCGCAGGAGCTTCTGCACTAGCTACAGGAGAATCCGCAGGACAAGAAGGTGTTTCTAATAGAATGACTAATATTCAAGGTGCCGGAGCTTTAGGTGGATTCAAAGAAGCTTCAAAAGGAATAAAGGAATTTAGTAAAACTCAAAAAGGTGCATATGAAACTTATACAAAAACTCTTGGCAAACCCGGAATATTCAAAAGATTTGGAATGTCATTGGCTAGAGGATTTGGCACGGGCTCAGTAGCGGTAAGACTTTTTGGAGCGGCTTTAATGAATGCAATTCCTATTATAGGTCAAATACTATTTTTTGGGGGATTACTTATAGGATTTTTAATGAAACTTAAAGGTGAAGCTTCCGATAGCTCAAAATCACTAGCAAACTTAAGTGATACAGTGTCAAGCTCTACAGAAAAACTAGACCAATTAGCAGAAACTAATAGAAAATTAGTAGAAACAATGGATGGTTTAGATATCGCCTTTAGAGACTCAGCTATAGCTGCTCAGAGACAGAAAAATGAAATAGTAGTAACAGCTGGAGTAGTTCAAGAAGCTAGACTCAACTATAAATCTTTTACAGAAGCTTTAGCAAATGAAAAAGACTTAACTAAAGGTCAAGTACTTATTGGTGGCCTTACTGATGCACTAATGGTAATGGGCAGAGTTGTATTTGATGTTGTTCTAGCCCCCTTTAAAGCTCTTATAAGTACATTGAAATTCTTATTCGCAGCTTTAGCAAAAATTCCTGGCATCTCTCATGCTATAGCAGCGGTTAATAATGCCCTCACTGAAACAGGACCAGAAAAACAACAACGTCTATTTAATGAAGCAATCAAAGCCTCAGAGAAAGAATTAGAAAATTTAAGAAAAACAGATAGTAGATTTAAAGATGGAATGGCAGGGTTTAACCCAGCAGATAGATTTAGAGAATTACAAGAAACTATTGATCCACTAACAGGTAGCTTTTATACTTTTAAAGCAGCACAAAAAATAGTCAATGATGAGTTTGAACAGTCAACTAAGAATGTAGAAGAAACTTCAGAAAATCTCAAGTCATTAGGAACAGCGTTTCAAGAAATAGGAAAAGTTATTAATAAAAATATAGATGGTATACTAAAAAGAAATTCTTTTGATAAAATAGCTTCAACAGTAAGAACCTTAAATAACTCATTAGACCAATTAGCAAAATCAGAAATGCTCACTGACAGCCAAATTCTAGATCAATTAACTTTAGTTAGTCAACAAACTGGAGTTTCTATGGAAGATATGGGAATCACAGTAGATACTGTTAGAGCTAACCTTGAAGCGGGTCTTCCTGCTTATGCTCAACTACAACAAGCAATGGAACAACTAGCAGACAAAACAAGAAATAATGCAGCTAGACAAAAAGAATTAGCTGTAGATGTACAACTAGTTAATCAAGCATTTAAAAACACAACTGCACTAGAGCAGTATACAGCAAAACTAGATAATTTTAAAAAGACTGGAAAGTTTGAGATTGGAGTTGTATCTAACTATGAGTTGGAATTACAAGCAGCAGAAAGAGCTAAAGATCAAGCTAAAGCATCTTTTGATTTAAAGATAATGCAAATTGATTTAGAGTATGATTTAGAAAAGTTTAAACTAAAAGTATTTGAAACTCAAATGAGAGCAAAACTAGCTCCTGGGGAATACGACGCAATAGTAGCTCAACTTGATAATATGATTATTAAGAAAAAATCATTAGCAACAGGAGAAAAAACAGCAGCAGAAATAAAAGCTGATTCCGATAGAGCCAAAACACTAGCTAATGCAGGACAAACAGGTACTCTAGGAGAAAGATCTACAACAGCAGGAGTAGCCTTAAATGATAGTGACAATACTACAGCAGGTAGACTAGAAGCAATCCAAGGAGCTACTCAACCAATGATAGATGCTCTAAAAGCTTTAGGACCTGAAGGAGAAGCTGTATCGCAAGCTTTCGCAGGTATTATGTCAATAGGAGATGCTTTTGCTATGGCAGGGGAAAAAGGATTATCAACAGCAGATAAGATAGAAGCAGTTGGTTCAATGGTAACAGCTGTATCAGCAATGATGGCTGCTAACTCAAAAGCTCAAATAAAAGAAATAGACAATCAAATAAATGCAGAGAAAAAACGTGATGGTTCCTCAAAAGAATCACTTGCAAAGATAGCCGCAATGGAAAAGAAAAAAGATGCACTGGCTAGAAAAGCATTTGAGCAGGGCAAGAAAATGAAAATTGCTTCTGCAGTAATAAGTACCTCAGCAGCAATAGCAGGACAATTAAGTGCTGATCCTGTAGGACCTTGGAACGTAGCATTAGCTGCTATGATGGGTGTACTTGGTATGGCTCAAGTAGCTATAATTAAAAAGCAAACTTATCAAGGAGGAGAATCTTCTGCTCCTAAAATACCTACAGCTCTTACTATAGGCAGTAGACAGAACAATGTAGATGTTTCAAAAGGAGCATCCTCCGGAGAAACTGCTTACTTAAGAGGAGAAAGAGGTATGGGCTCTAATGCCAATAACTTTAAAACAGCAGCAGTAGGAATGAAATCTTATGCGGCTGGAGGAGATATACTAGTAGGAGAAAGAGGACCAGAGGTAATATCCCCGCTATCCCCTATGTCTATAACTCCAAATGATAAAATAGGTAGTGGGACATCAAACGTAAACTTTACAATTAATGCAGTAGATGCAACAGGTGTAGAAGACTTATTAGTCAATCAAAGAGGAAATATTATTAGAATGATAAGAGAAGCAGCCAACGAAAACGGAGAAGACTTTTTAACACAAGTAGACCCTATGGCATACGGGAGTAACAGCTAATGGCAACATTTACTAGTTTTGCAAGTAGATTACCAGACCCAAATTTTGGGGTAGGAGAAGATGGCTCAACTTCCAATAGTCCGATTATTGGTCCTGGGTTTAAAACTGTAAGTTTCAGTAGCGAGCAGCCAACTTCTATAAGTAGAACAAATAGTGGAAGAGTAATTACTAGAGCTATAGTAGCTCATAGATGGAAAGTACAAATAACTTATAATCCTATGACTAGAGACTCTTTTGAACCTGTGTATAACTTTTTATTAGAAAAAAGAGGGAGATTAAAACCTTTCTTTGTGGCTTTACCTCAGAATGCAAATACTAGAACAACGACCAGTGGTACAATAAGAACTCAAGGAACTATCACATCAGGAGACACAAATTTTATAGTAGACAACATGGATAATGTAAGTGGTGGATTAAGACCAGGAGACATGATAAATTTTGCAGACTCAAATAATTCAAATCATAAGAAAGCTTATCAAGTAGTAAGAGTACATACGAGTGGTAACAAATTAGCATCAGATTCAGCATTGAATACTAGCGATGAACGAAGAATATATGTAGTTCCTCCAGTAGAAAAAGACGTTACTGATAATTCAAGCATAGTATACGCAAATCCTCTATTAAGAGTAATTCAAACTTCAGATACACAACAGTATAGTCTTGGAACAAATAATCTATACACATTCACTCTTAACCTAGAGGAGGCTCAGCCGTAAAATGACCAAAAAAATAATAAATACCGCCATAGAAGAGATTCTAGTCAATAACTCTGACTTTGAATATGCACACTTAGTAAAATTTGAAAGACCCTCTGCCCCTGATTCAGAAACTTTACAGTTCAGAACAAATGCAAATAGATACGCTTACTATACAGATGGACCTCGCGATATATCTTTCAACGATGGCTCAGTTGATCAAGACGGAAATGCAAATGGTTCTCAAGTTTATAGAGCAAATAGAATATTAAGTGTAGGAAGTTACTCAGAAACTATAGCACCACGTGCAACTAATATGGGACTAACACTAGCAGGAGAACATCTAGGGACTTCTATAGTACTTCAAGGAACATTTACAAACGCAACTTTCACAGCAACTACTAGTATATATAAAGGAGAGCCTATAGACTTCGTAGAGCTTGGCTTCAGAGAAGGCGACAAGATAAAGTTTACTAAAAGCGCAGGCAACTTTAGTACTAATGTATCCTCACTTACTTATATAATAACAGGTTTTACAACAAACAATACAATCATAGCATTAGCTACTACAGGTAATGATACTGATGACACTACCACTTACCCTACAGATTCAAATACTCAAGTAACACTTTCCTTAGAATCAGACGAACTTAATGCAATTACGAATGAAAAAATAGTATCTAGCCTATCGAATCCTTCTTTTTTAAATAGAGAAGTATTTATACACAAAGTATTTATAGACCCAGAAACTGGAGATATAGCAGGAAACTCAAGTATACTTATATTTAGAGGTATAATTGCTTCTTGTAATCTGTCAGAAGCAGATACAGCTGCAAGAGTAAAGTGGGGTCTTTCAAGTCACTGGGCAGACTTTAATCAAGTCAATGGAAGAATAACAACTGATGAAATACATAGAGCTTTAGACTCAAATTCTAGACCTCAACCTCTAGTAACAACAAGACCTGAATATGCCGCAGATTTAGGATTTTTACACGCTGAAACAACTTTAAACCAAATTGCAATATATCAAACAACAGCTACTCGTTCTATACAGAAATCAAAGAAGAGAGGAGCATTTGGTTGGGGTGGAAGAAAGTATTGGACAGTAGAAGAACAATACCAAGTAGATAATGAAGTAGATTTAAGTGTAAACTTACAAGGACGATATTTACCTATTGTATATGGAGTTCAAAGAGTACAAGGTATACCTATCTTTGCAGATACAGCAAATACTAATTCAAAAGAAGTGTATGTTACTTATGCTATATCAGAAGGAGAAATCCAAGGGCTATACAATCTTTATATAGATGGAGTTCCTTTAATTTGTACGGATAAACAAGACTTTGATGTAAGAAACTCTGCAACAGGTACAGATAAAGATAACTCTCAATTACAGTGTTATGGAAGAGCAGATAGAGGAGATACTCTAGGTGGAGCTAGTAGCCAAAACAGCTCAGCACTATCAACAGTTGTCGCAGATATATCTGAATTAGAACAAAGAATAAAAACTTTAGAGAAAGATTTAAATACAGGAACGGCTAGCGCGCAGGCTTCAGAAGTCTTATTAGAGATGGAAGCAGAGCTATATATACTAGAGCAAACATATAAAACTTTACAACTTGGAGTAGCAGGTTCTGTTGGTGGAAATACAGACGCAAAAGGTATGTTTCATGAGCAGATAGGTAGCATAGAACACCCGTACAAAATGGAATTTCATTTCTTTGCTGGAAAGTCTGACCAAAGAGCTTCAAATTTATTAACAACTATAGCTGCTGCCAACGGTTTCAAAAGACAGGTTGATTATTATGAGGGAACACTACCCTACTGGTCTCCAAGTCACAAACTATTAGATACTGCATATGTAGTAACTGCTTTAACAATTAATGAAGATCAAACAACAGTACCTGAACTAGAGTACGTTGTTAAAGGAAAATTAGTGCAGTGTTACAACTACGATAATACTTATGAGCCTAATCCTTCTATTTCAGATGACCACACAGATTTCAAGGAAGGAGATACTATAACTGTAGAAAGAAGTACAGATGGAGTAAGTTATAGTGCTGCTACTCTTGTTGGCAGTTCTCAAACTTCTTTCAAAATTATAGATAAGTATTTTTGGACAGGAACAGATGCCAAGCAATATTATAGATTCAGACTAGACGGTCGTCCTGACTTAGGATATGTAAATGGAGCTCCGTCCTACCATTACTTAAGACTTAAAAAAACAGGAGCCTCTGACTACTGGCACATGAGAACTTATAATGCAAACATTATAGGTAATAAATCCTTAAATTTACAAAAGTTTAGTCCTACAGCTGTAACAGATAGTTCTGGCACTTTGCAGATGACATTTTCTTCTTCAGACGCTACATCTTTACAAGCAGGGTATAGCGAATATACGGCTAATAAAACCTATCAAGTATTTTTAAACAATGCGACACATTTAGAAGGATTATCAAGAAGTATTATAACAGGTACTTGGAGTGGTACTACAGTTACTTTTACAGGATTAACAGGATATGCTAACATAGCTAGTCTTGGAAGTAACTTAACAACCTTAGAACTATTTAAAGCAGAACCCTACACTCTTACTGATTCTACTGTATCAAATTTATCAAATGCTTCAGACTTATTAGGTGAGACTATAACTTTAAATGAAACAGGAGAGTCACGAACTATAACTTCTTTTACTCCGGCTACTGATACTATAACGATTAGTTCGCCTTTCTTTACTTTGACAGAATCAGCTTTTGATGACGGACTAACATATTCAATTACTAGTACCGCATCAGATAGAAGAGCATCAAACAACCCTGCAATGCAATTACTAGACTATATGTCTAGTAAACATTATGGAAAAGATTTAAGTATTGATAAGGATACTAATCTCGAATCTTTTATAACTTCTTCTAGACTATGTGATACTAGATCAGATGTTTCTTTTGCACTAACAGATAATGCTGCAGTTACTAATGGGGATGTTTATAGATTAACAGCAAATGGTAATAGTGATGGTGACCACATAGCCTCAGGAAAGATTTTATCTTCTTCTTTACAAAATAGTAAAAGAGAAATTACTATTACTGATGTATCAGGAAAATTCGCGAGAAAGTACTATAACTATATATATTATAAAGTAGGAGACATAGTATATACAACTGATTCAAGGTTTTACAGAGTTACAGCAGCTGGCTATAAAACTACTAAACCTACACATACAACAGGAACAAATGCAGGCCTACTATCTATAAGTAGTTCTCTTACTTTACATAAAGAATCTGGATCCGGCCCTTCTTCAATAACACTAGATGGTAGTAAAGAAATAAGTTATTCTTTATATGATGCGGACTTTATTAAGTACTGGAGATATCTAGGCTGGGAACACCACGACCAAATGTGGGTAACAAGACATCAAACTAATTTTATAATAGATACTACTAAATCTGTATTTTCAAATGTTAATGCATTTTTAAGTCACTTTAATGGTATGTTGAGTTATGCTAATGGTAAATATACATTAGATGTAGAAACTCAATCAGCTATTCCTCAAATAGTAAATACATTTAACTCAGTAACTTATAATGAAAATGTAAATCCAGAGTATATAGACAATACTGATATTATTGGAGGAATAACTCTTAATGATAATTCTGCTCAAAAAGCAAAGAATACTATTAAGGCTAGTATATTTGATCCACAGAATAATTGGAGTACAAGAAGTGTAAGTTTCTTTAATTCAGAGTTTGTAAAAGCAGACAGAAATTTAGTAAAAACAGGAAACTATACTCTTACTGGTGTAAGTAATTATTATAATGCAAGAATAGGCGTAGAAAAAGCTTTATTAGAATCAAGGTTTAGTAAAGAAATATCTTTTACTGTAGGACAGAAAGGTTTATTATTGAAAGCAGGACAAGTAATTTCAGTTACTTATGATCCCTTTAAATTTGATAAAAAATTATTTAGAATAGAAAATGCTACATTCAAGCCTAATTGTACCGTTAGTTTAAAAGCTACAGAGTATGATGATAGTGTGTATGCAATTACAAAGCAGAGAGCTTCAAGAATAAGACAAGAAGCTTCGACACAGTCATCTGCTTTATCTGCCCCATTAGCACCTACGAATCTTGCTGCAACTTCAGATAAGCCTGGAGTAGTAATACTTTCTTGGACTAATGGTAGTAATTTTAGTGAACCTACTGACAGTACTCAAATATGGGTAAGTGATGATAATAATAGAGCAAACGCAGCTAAAGTAGCTACTCTTGACGACACTGTATCTTTTAGATATGCTATCGCAGAAGCAGGAAGCAAATACTTTTGGATTAGACACATAAGAAGAAGTACTTCAGCAGCAGATAATTCAGTAAAACAATTATTTAGTGCATACCACCCTACTAGCACAACAGGCGGTGTAAACGGTGAAGCAAAAATTCTATCTCCTCAATTAGATGTTGATGTATCAAGTATACAAGTTAAATTTAATGATAGTGGAGTACTGACTCCCTCTGGTACAGCACAAGATGTACAACTAACTGCAACACTAAGAAACATTACTCCAACTGGAGCAGGAGTTATATTTACTCTTGTAAACACTAATCAAGGTACTCAATCAGACGTACAGTTTACAAATGGAAGTACTACAGTCACAGACACAAGTAGCCCTTACGTAGCAACAGTAGATGCTTCGTCTGCAAGTAGTTCTACAACTAATAAATTTGTAAAAGTAACAACAACAGATGTAAGCGGAGAGGTATTTACTGACCTTATTCCTATATCAATAACTAAAGATGGCTCTTCAGGAAGTATAGGAGTATCAGCAGCTTCAGTTAAAATTGAACCAAGTACTCATGTTATAACGTACGGAGCGAATGACCCAGATGCGGAAGCACCGGAAACAACAATTACTTTTACTACTGACTTACAAGGTAACACAGGAGATTCAACTTCAGCTTTTTCTGGAGCTCCATACTATGAATTTTTAGTAGATGGATCAACTTCAGGAAGTATTAGTACTACTTCAACATTTACTTTACCAGATGCAAGTGAGCCTGGAGATGGCGACACAGTAGAAGTAAAGGTAAAAGTAAGAGATGGAGCTACAAATGGTAATATAAAAGCCACAGACTCTGTTACAATTTTTGGACTTAAATCAGGTTCTGACTCAACAACAGCATTTTTAACTAACTCTGCACATGTAGTTGCTACAGCTTCTGATGGAACAGGAGCAAGTTTTACAGGAGCAGGTGGAACATTTAAAGTATTAGTTGGCACTACAGATAAGACTACTAACTGTACTTATGCTGTACAAAGCGAAACTGGAGTAGATGTATCTATCAATTCAGGCACAGGAGTGTACACAGTAGCAAGTATGAGCGCAGATATTGGAACTGCTATTTTTAGAGCAACAATACCAGCATCTATATCTCCTACTGGAAGTCAGTTTACTATAGATCAAACTTATACAATTGCAAAATCTAAAGAAGGAGACGACGGGGCCTCTATAACAATATCAAGTACAACTACTAATGGAGCTGGTAATACAGTAGTTACATTCAGTGACGGTAGTACTGCTACAATAGCTAAAGGTGATGATGGTACTACTCAAGGTGTTAAAGTAGCTTATGCTTCTAATGCTAACGGTGCAAATAAAAGCTTTACTCAAGGTAGCTTAACTTTTGTTAAGTATCATGAGTATACAGGAACAGCTCCAGAAATAAGTAGTAGTGTTTTTAATTCTGGTTATGTTCAATTTATAGGAGGAGATGGAACTTCTTCAGGTGTAAAACCAATATATGCTACAAATGCAAGTGGAGCCAGTGCTAGCTTTACACAAGGTACTAGAACTTTTGTAAACTTTTATGAGTGGACAGGTTCAGAACCCTCTAGTGTACCTAGTGGATTAACTTACGTTAAGTTCATAGGAACAGACGGTACGTCTGTAACAGGGCCAACAGGACCTCGTACAACCAGAACAAGATTAAACTATTCAGCAGCAGCAAGTACTCCTCCAACAGCACCAGCTGCAGCTAACACTAATACTTTTGACTTTAGTGATGGTAATTTTGATACTATACTAAGTGGTTGGTCACATTCAACTCCAACTTATGCAAGCGGCAATTCAAACAAATACTGGTATATAGATGTAACAGTTGTTGAAGCTGCTTTTGATGGAAGTCAAACTTTAAGTTTTGGAAATGTAACACAAGCAATAGGATTTAGCGGACTTGTAACATTTAGTGGAGCTGCTTTAACAGATGGCTCAACAACAAAAACTCCTATAGAAGCAGGAGATGTAAATGCAAATGTTACTTCAATCAATGGTAGTGTAATAACAACAGGAAGTATAAATTCTACAAACCTATCAGGTACCTCTGATGGTTCAGCTTTTACTACGGCAGGTACTAAAATTACCTTATCTAATGGAGCAATAGCTTCTAAAAACTTCAGAATAGACAGTAGCGGTAATGCTGTATTCTCCGGAAATTTATCAGGTTCTACAGGAACATTCGGAGATGCAACCCTTGGTTCTTCAGGTTTAACTATATCAGGAACAAATTCAAGTATAAACTTAGGTAGTGGAAACTTTGTAGCAAGTGGAGCAGGTG
>Ga0307488_10002462_pt1 | contig 15664 bp, 15 predicted proteins | sample SB02metaG_FD_202248 | JGI IMG/M metagenome (GOLD analysis project Ga0307488, IMG submission 202248) | Sea-ice brine microbial communities from Beaufort Sea near Barrow, Alaska, United States - SB 0.2 | ecosystem: Environmental > Aquatic > Marine > Coastal | place: USA: Alaska | collected... | reverse complement strand
CTTATACGGCCACCATAGTGTGAGTTTACTAATCTCTCTTCGTTATTGATAGCGAAATCAATTGGTATGGCTTGCGTCGCACTGTATTCAAACTGTTGGGTGTCGATATGATAGCTGTTGGTTGTTGGTTGTTGATTGTTGATTGTTGGTTGTTGGTTGTTTAGTGGGTAGTGTATCAGTGGTGCGTAATGGGACGTCAGCGGCGCCGTGCCGCTGTATGCTGGCCGGAACCTCCAGCACTTGCAATTGATCTGTGTCAAATATGTCACCCTTGGTTCGTCGTTAACATAGACAGTTCTGTAGGCGGGGTGGCGTGATAAGCTGGATCGTGATGGAGCAAGATGTTTACTCTAGGTGCTAGATGTTAGTGGAGGAGTCGATATGAATATAGATATCGTTGATGATGAGGCTGGGTTAAGAGAGGTGTACAAAGCTATTATTGAGCGTGCTGGATTCACGGTCAACAGCTTTGCTTGCGCTGGAGAATATATGGCTTACACAAATAGTCAAATCCTTCCGCCGCCTAGTATAGCGATCATTACTGATGTCAAAATGCCGGGAAAATCTGGTTACGAGTTGATAGAAGACGTTCAGAAAGTGAACCCTAAACAAAGGTTTGTTGTTGTTACTGGTTCCCCGCAAGAAGGGTACAAGGGAGAAGCCAAAGCGTGTTTCTATCTTCAAAAGCCTGTGAGTATCGAAAAACTAGTCGCTGTCATCAAGCTGCTATCTGCATGTTCGGTTGCGGGCGACCAACATCTCGCCCCTCGCTGTGAGTTACTAAGTGATCTTCGCGCTTTTAGCGTAGACGATTGGAGTTGTCCTCACATCAAGCCTCGTTAATTTTCTTCTAGGAACCAGTGCGCGAAATTTTCAGCATAGTACTGGCTTCCAATATCGCTTAAGTGATCGAAATCCCAATATAAATAGCCTACACCTTCTATATAGCCAGTACATCTTTGTTGATCACAAAAGCTGTCCGTAGGGTTGAATACCCTCACTGTTGGAAATTCGCGTGCGACGTCAAGAACCAATGCCTTGTAATTTTTTACTCGCTCGTCGTATTCATCGCGATTGACATAACAAGATGCCTTTTTGGGTTCATACATAGGACCTGTTAAGTCTCCCATCTCAGCCCCAAATACTGCAATGACTTTACCTTCTTGCCCACACCCATGATCGATACCTAGCTCTGGCACATCGATGGTAAATATGACCCTTGGATTCTCCAAATTTGAAAGCTCTGCGAGCGTGTTTCTCATGCCAGTCTCGAATACTTGGTATCGATCTTTGATACGCTTGTCGCTGATCAACTCGACGCCCAATCCAGTAACTCTCGCTTCGTCTTTACCCTTAAAAGTGGTGCCGTCTAGATACACTGGACCCATAGTAGATAAAATCACAATAGCTTCAGGATCTAACGCAATGACTTCATCAAGAATCGAATTGACTGCTTTTGCACAGTCCCCGGGTTGGAAGCGGGAGTCATACCTGTCAACATCGCGAAAAGGAATGCATCCGACGATTGTCCTATTATGCACATCTCCAGTGGTGATTTCTGAAAGCCCTCTAACCAAGTGTGCAGCGTGCGAGTCACCTAAAACAAAAATGTCACTGGCCAGCTTTGCCTCTGTTTCCTTGTAGTCGCCTTTAACGAAACCATCCGTTTTGTGGCCAATGACGCCTAGTATGGTGAATGCAGAAGCACCAATCACAGAGAACAGCAATACAAACCGTTTTGACGTGAGCGCCTTATTTCGAAAAGGCTGCTCGACAAATCGCCAGGTGAATATCGCCAGAAGAATCGATACTGCGCTGAGAAACATCATTAGCAAACTTGATGGCTCGCCAACTAAACGAATACGTGCGAAAGCAAACAAAGGCTGATGCCACAGATAAGCTGAATAGCTAACCAGGCCAATACCGACAAATAGCTTCGTGGATAACAGTCTCGCCACGAACGTATGCTGGTCAGCGAATAGCACTAACAAAACCACACCTAGTACAGGCACTAGCGCATAGATGCTGGGAAATGGTGTGCTTTCATCGTAGAAAAATATGGAGAACAAGATAGCAGCCAAGCCAAGTAGCGACAATGTATTGTTGGACTGCACGCCGCGCTTCTGCACGACGAAAGCGGTGATGGAGCCTGCCAACAACTCCCAGGCTCGTGTAGGCGCCAAGAAGAAATTGGCAGTTGGTTTGTTTCTCCATCCCCACTCACTGAGTACTAGGCTGAGTGCTGCTAACACCACAATCATCCAAAACACTCTATTCCTACCGTGTCGCCACGCAAAGAACAGGAAGAGCGGGAACAGCACGTAATACTGTTCCTCAACAGCCAAGCTCCACGTATGTAATAGCGGCGTCTCGTCAGCTTCGGCTGCAAAGTAATCGCTTTCTCGCCAAAATAGGATATTGGAGACAAACACGCTAACTGCGATAAGACTTTGCGAAAAATCTTTCATCTGGTCGGGAAGCATCCACATCCAAGCGAACGGAATGCATACAAGCATCATAAAGAACAAGGCGGGCAATATTCTTCGCGCACGTCGCTCGTAGAAGCTGGCTATACTAAAGCTTTCGTTCTCAATATCGTCAATCAGAATTGTTGTGATCAGATAGCCGCTAATGACAAAGAAAACATCAACGCCAACGAAACCGCCACTAAAAAGTCCAAAGCCCGCGTGGAATGCAATGACCGGGACGACAGCAAGTGCTCTAAGGCCGTCAATCTCTGCGCGATATTTCAAAAGGACGATCCTTAACAACAAATACTATTGATGGGGCTCTGTGACAAAGCTTCACTGTCTGCACCTCGACCCTAGACGTGGCGTCTTTGCTAGACAGGCGGCGGGATTATAGCGAATCTAGGTCAGATTCACCGAGTTAACTGGGGGTAGGCCGGAATAAGGGGTTAGCGCTCATCCGCAACGCTCGCCTCTACAGTGACGGGTAACAAGACATCAACCGTCGTGCCTTTGTCAACTTCACTATTGATCGTGACCGTCCCGTGATGGAGTTCAACAATGCCGTGGACGATTGATAAGCCTAGTCCCGTGCCGTCACCTGCTACTCCTCTGGTGCTGTAATAGGGTTCAAATATTCGCAATTGGGTTTCTGCTGACATGCCTTGGCCGGTATCGCTGATGCTTAGCTTTAGGTAACTACCCGCTGGCAGTTCGTTGGATGGTGTCAGCTCAACCTGAGTGAGACGCACGGTAATTAACTTCGGCGCATGCACCATCGCGTGGCTGGCATTAGTGCATAGATTCTGTACAACTTGCAGAATCTGCGTTGAATCAGCCAGCACCGCCGCGCAGTCAGCAGAGATGATGGTGGTAACCTCGACGTCGGATGGCAACGTTACCCTGACCATCTCGATTGCGTGCTCAACAACCGGGGCTATGGCTATGGGTTTCAATATCAGTTCATCAAGCCGACCAAACGTTAGCAGTTGTTTCACCAGGCGTTGCGCTCGCCTACCTGCACGATTCACCTTCTCTAGATATTGCTTGCTATCGCTGCTGTCGACTGGATCGATCAACAGCATTTCTGTGTATCCAAGGATGGTAGCTAGTATATTGTTAAAATCATGGGCGATACCACCAGCCAGCGTTCCCACCGCTCGACGTTTGTGTAGTTGATGAAGTTGCCGTACAAGTTCCATTTTTTCATCATCAGCCCGCTTTCGCTCCGATAAGACCACGGAAAGTAACATCATAGGGATGGAGGCTGCGATCAGATAAAGCTGCAGAGAAAACACATTGTCTCTGGGCGCGTTAGTTGTGAAGGGGCCTAGCCCAATGACAGCATTGCCGACGGAAAAAATTGTGATAACCAATATGGCAAGGTGAGCCCCGTGTTGGTTGAAACGGAGTGTCGCCCAAAGAAGAAACGGAACAGGGGCGTAGAGTAAAGCCGGGTGGTTACCCGCACCGCCGACCGTTCCTCCGAATGCAAAATAGCACACGACAGAGAGGCCAAAGGTTAATCCCATCGCTTCCACCACACGGTTGCGTGTGACAGACTTTAGCCAACTAAAGCCCGCCCGGAACCACAGTACGATCAATGGCGTCACTATGAGTAGTCCAAGTGCGTCGCTCAGGAACCATGACTGCCAGAACAGCCAGTAATTCGGCGCAGGAGTTTCAAAAAGAGTGACGGCACTCGCAAGACAAGCAGAGGCCACCGGCGCGAGAAGCACGGCCAGAAAAAGAAATATCAACATTTCTTGCAGTCGTTCAAATTTGACTGGGCCTGCAACGAGAAATTTCAAGCCAATAGCCGCGACGAGGACTTCCGTCAAATTTGCTGCAGAGAATAGAATGACTCTGTGTACTAACAATCCGTCGCCGACAGAAAGTGCGATGTCTACAAGTACCATGACAAGAAGATAAGCCCACCAGCGACGCTGGTGAGTTAAAAGCAGTGCGGCCAAAACGATCGCATTGGCGGGAAAAAACATAGCGATATTATTCGACGTCGCCATTAGGGTCAGCCCAAGTTCGCACCCTAAGTAAAAAGCGATACCAACAAAAATAGCGCTCAGTGCTGTCTGGCTTAACGAAGCTCCTTGATCACTTGTGGCAGAGTCGATCGCACTCATTTAGACGAAATTTCCCGAGCCATATTCCAATCCATATCCGATCCTTACATGAGTTGGTCTTAATCGATCGTTTTGGTCACATACAAATATAGCGGGCTGGATTTTGCTTAATATGTTAATAAGTTGATATTTTGATAATGTTAATATATCAGTCTTGGCGAGCTTCTGACAAGGCCAGTGAAAGAGTGTATATGAGCAGAGAACGAGCCTTACTATGGGTTGGCTCTGGAGCAGTGGCCTTTGAGTTGTTAAGCGCAGACGGGCAGCTACGTTTAAAAGACGGATAGGTATCTAGCTGATTTTTGACGACAGATTCAATCTGATAGCAGCTTGAATATTTGATATATATCAATAGTGGTGCGCTAACTGGGTGTGCAATCTGCATTTATTGACTATAGAACTTTTTTGCATTGAATATTATTGTTGCTGAAGATGACCTCGCTCTGCGATCTCATTCGTGAGTTTCTTGTGATCCAGGGTTACCCTGTCGAGTGGGCTGAGGACGGTGAGTAAGCGTTCTCTGACGTTGGAATGCCTTGGATGAATAGCGACCAACTGTGTGCGCGCGTCAAGGAAGTGGGTCCTGTGTACAGCGCTATTCCTTTCATATTTACTGCCTCTATCAGAGATTCCACGCTTTGGTTCGCGCCGTACCCGCTGACAGTCCTCGCTACGGCTTATACTAACGTCTACGTTTAACCGCATAATAGACCGTTGATTTAGGTTGATAATGCACGTTGGCGTTAACTTAGTGGTAGTCATGTTGTGGCTAATGAGTAACCAATCAACGGCAGTGCGGTTGTCCGACGAGTGTAAGTTGATTGTCGCTAAACTTTATGGAGGTCTATCCGCTCAATGAATGGTTTGAGTTGTTGAGATCTTCGTTTCTGCATCTCGTCCGAGTTCCATTTTTCTGCACGAGCAAGGTCACGGAACCCTATTGTCGGGGGAGCAGTAGGGTCTCTTTCGTTTGACTGCTAAAGACCTATCTGAGCGCAAGTGTTATACCCCACCGCTACGCAATATCCGGATGACCACTTTCTGATCAACACTTAAGCGATTGAGTTGCAGCGCTATTTGGGCTAACTTCGAAAATCGCTTTAAGGGGAAAGAGTCATGAATATTGTGTCCTTGAGACGTCTATGCAAAGGTTATTCGGCTAGCAATGCGAGGTACTGCCTCGAATGGAATAGATATGTCGCAGTACATTGATGGGTTTGTCTTTCCAATTTCAATCGATCGCCTAAATGACTACAAGAGGCTTGTTGAGTCTGTTGCAGAGATTTGGAGAGAGCATGGTGCACTCGACTACCGCGAATACAGAGGCGACGCTATGAATTTGGATGGGACGTGCTCATTCAATAATCTCCTTAACGCAAGCGCAAATGAAATTATCGTGTTTGGGTGGGTCGTATTTGATTCACGCGAGGCACGTGACCTAATAAACGAGAAAGTTGCTGCTGACCCTAGGATGGCCGATTTGGTCGCTTCTTCAAACTCAGGTTTTGATGCCAAACGGATGGCGTACGGTGGCTTCCAAGCCTTGGTTCAATATTCCAATACGGACGCCGCATAACATGCCGTTAAAGTCGCTTGGCTCGGACGCATTTGCCTGTCACTTGGCTTGCATCCGCAACTCAAGCATCAGGCAAATGCGCTGCTTAACTGGGCGTTATGGGTTCCTCTTGTTTATCTCTACATCCATGCGCTTGTGTAAAATACGGATGACTTCGATCTGAGTCTTATCGAGTGAAGTAACGGTTTCACTCAAGTTTCGGGTCGTAATTCCTAAAGAAATTCGTGAATCCATGGGTATTGTTGCAGGACAGAAAGCCTAGATCATGTCCTGTCATGGGAGAGCCGAGGTGATGCCGCTGAAGCCCATGAAGGAAATGAAAGGGTTTCTTCAAGGTATTGATACCAATGTTGCCAGGGAAGAAGATCGGATAAGAATGTCATTGCGTCATCGCCGTGATTGTCATACTTCCCCAGGGACGGCAACGCTTCGGTGTTTTCCCCGGCCAATCGAAAAACTACCCGACTTTATTGTGCCGAGTGTCACGATCATAGAAGTTTTCAAGAATGTGCTGCGTCAGCGTGGTGAGGAAGCTGCACTGATCGTTATTGCGCACATGAAGCAAGATAAAGTAACTTCTCTGGATTCGGCGCTAGCGATGGATGCTGCCGAATGTGGAATGTTCTATAAGCTCCCGTTGGCAGAAAGCATCATCTTCGCGACAGCACTAAAATACGCCGTCGTGCTCTGGACTCAGGACCGTGATTTGCGGGCTTGCAGAATGTTAGATACACTTTTTAGAAAGGCAGATAAACAAAGGTTATGGCGCGAGCAGTGTGACTATGAATAGACTTGCCCTGATATTGGTTCTGTTTTTTATCGGCGCTTTTTGTTCAGCGGAAGCTGACACTCAAGGCGCAGTTAACGAGTATTTTGATACATATGCTCATCGTAAAGACTTCGATAAGTTCATGGCTTTCTACACTAAGCAAGCAATCCTCAAGGATGTAGTTTATGGCGTGGAGTTACATGGCCGGAAAGAAATAAGAAATTTTCTCGACTGGAGCCGTGGAGAATTCAAGACCGTGAGTCCAGGCCCAATACTTCGAATCACAAGCCACGTGATCTCAAGTAATATCGCTATTAGTCGCGGAATATTTGAGGAGTTTGACTACAACAAAGAAAGACTTGGCCCGTGGGAATTCGTTATTTGGCAGGAGTTCAATGACTCTGGAAAGATCGTACGACAAGACGACTGGATCAATTATTCGCCAAAAAAGATATTAATTGGTACTCAGGATGTGCCATGAGAAGCGCGCTAACAAGCAGTGTAGATTCGTTCCGGCCTCCGCAGGACCAGCCATTTCATGGTCGGCCTCCTAACTGGGCGTTGAAGCTTACTGTTGGTTTCAAGCCAAGCCCCCAGAGCATCTTCGTCAAGTTCCCTAGTAGCCCTTACTTTTGATGCAGTTTAGGAGAAAAGGCGGAGAAAAGGCGCAGCAAAGCCGCCCTAAGGCTGATGAAGAAAGCCGTGTTACTTTCTATGTTACAAAGGGTACTTTAGAGTGCTCAAGAAGCCTGAGAATCAGGCTTCTTGAGGGATAAGTCCTGCTATGGTACCGAGGGCCGGAATCGAACCGGCACTCCCGTGAAGGAACCGGATTTTGAATCCGGCGCGTCTACCAGTTCCGCCACCCCGGCACAGCAGGACGGCGATTATAGCCATGATCAGTAGGCTTTGGGAACCTTAGACTGCGGTTGTTTTTCGCGCGAGCGGGAAAAATGATCAAAATATTAGCAAACACGCCGCTTTCAAGGCGTTTGCTCAGTCGGCCGTGGTTATTGTGTTGGCGCTTTTGCTGCCTTTTGCTAGGATGTAGGTAACTCAGGTTGTTCAAATATCCGTTTTTACGTATCCGCACCTGAATAACGATTCACGAGGGCCTTTGGCCATGCGTCTGGATAGGATAGATAAGCAAGAATCAGTGATGGTCGATGTCATAAGTTGTATGTCGCACCCTGAACTCAATGATACCTCTCTCACGTGTTGCACCGTCGATGTTTCCGAGGCGGGAATGAAAGTGGCGACTGCGATGGCTATTCCTGTGGCGACTCGCCTGGGTTTACGCCTTGATTTTGCCTCCCACCTTTATCGCCTTGAGGGCGAGGTGCGCTGGGCTAAAGATGATGATCGGCACTATGTCGGTTTGCACATTGATGGCAGCAGTGCAGACATAGTTGCTTGGACTCGAATGTTTGAACTGGATTTATAGTCCCGCGGCACGTATCGTGCGGCCTCCTCATTTTTAGAATGCTGCAATGCAAACCAGTGATTTCGAGTTTGAACTGCCTGAGCACCTGATTGCCCAGTATCCGACCACCGAACGTACGGCGAGTCGATTGCTGCATCTGGATGCGACTTCCGGCGCCATTAACCACTATCATTTCAAAGACTTGCCCAGTCTGCTGACGCCATCCGATTTAATGGTGTTCAACAACACGCGGGTGATTCCAGCGCGCCTTTTTGGCGCCAAGTCGACAGGCGGTCGAATCGAGATTCTGCTCGAGCGAGTCCTAGACGAGCATTGCGCCCTCGTACAGATTCGCAGCAGCAAGACCCCGCGGCCAGGTGGTCATATACACCTTGATGGTCAGCCGGGGGTAGTCACGGTTGAATCGCGGGAAGGTAGCTTCTACCGGTTGCGGTTTCCGGAACCCGGTGTGCTGGCTATTGCGACGGCCTGTGGTCACATGCCGCTACCACCCTATATTGACCGGGATGATGACATCAGCGACCAGGCCCGTTATCAAACAGTCTTCGCAGAGCGTGACGGTGCGGTCGCCGCGCCTACAGCCGGGCTGCATTTTGATAAGCCATTACTGGCCGAGATCAGTGATCTTGGTGTGGCCAGTACTCAGGTGACGCTGCATGTGGGTGCTGGCACCTTCCAGCCAGTGCGGGTAACAAATATTGAAGAGCACGAAATGCACTCTGAGCAGGCCGAAGTGACGGTCCCTGTGTGTGAGGCGGTTGCGGCATGCCGTGCGCGTGCTGGGCGGGTGGTTGCCGTGGGTACCACGAGCGTGCGCTGTTTGGAGTCGGCGTCGGCCACAGGACATATCGCGCCTTTCAAGGGTGATACCGATATCTTTATCTATCCGGGCTATGAGTTCCGCAGTGTCGACGCGCTGGTGACTAACTTTCATCTCTCTGGTTCAACGCTCATGATGCTTGTCAGCGCTTTTGCTGATCGAGAGATGATACTGCACGCCTATGATGTCGCCATAAAAGAAGAGTATCGATTTTTCAGCTATGGCGACGCGATGTTGATTACGCGCTGAGCGCGGGCCACTATTTACAACCTGTGGTTTGCTGGTGCTGCCAGCGAACCAGACTCAAAACATATTCAAAGTAAGGCGATTTCCTGTGAAGTTTGAAGTCTCTCATACCGATGGCCAGGCACGCCGGGGTCAGTTGACCTTGGCACATGGGGTTGTTCAGACTCCGATTTTTATGCCCTGTGGCACCTACGGCACTGTTAAAGGGATGATGCCTACCACCTTGGCCGAGATCGAAGTGCAAATTCTGCTCGGTAATACGTTCCACTTGATGCTGCGCCCTGGCATGGAAGTGATGAAGCAGCATGGTGGTCTGCATGGTTTTATGGGTTGGGATAAACCGATCCTGACTGACTCTGGCGGCTTTCAGGTATTCAGTTTGGGTGAGTTGCGCAAAATCACTGAAGAAGGGGTTACGTTCAAGTCGCCCATTAATGGCGATCAAGTGTTTCTTGATCCCGAGCGTTCCATGCAAATGCAGACGGCGCTGAACTCGGATATCGCCATGGTGTTTGATGAGTGCACGCCCTATCCGGCGGAGAAGTCGGCCGTGCAAAACTCTATGGAAATGTCGGCGCGCTGGGCAAAGCGCAGTGCCGATGAGTTTGCGGCCCTTGAGAACCCTAATGCGTTGTTTGGTATCGTTCAGGGTGGCGTGCATCTCGACTTACGCGACATCTCGCGCGAGGCGCTGCAAGATATTGGTTTTCATGGCTATGCTATTGGCGGTCTGTCTGTTGGTGAGCCGAAAGAAGATATGCTCGAGGTGGTCAGCCATGTCGCGCCATTATTGCCTAAAGACAAGCCTCGCTATCTGATGGGTGTCGGTACGCCGCAAGATCTGGTTGAGTGCGTGCGCCGCGGCGTCGATATGCTCGATTGTGTGATGCCCACTCGACATGCTCGCAATGGCCATCTGTTTACATCCACCGGCGTGATTAAGATTCGCAATGCGGTACACAAAACAGACTCTGGCCCGCTGGATGTGAACTGTGGGTGCTATACCTGTCAGGGTTTCAGTCGCGCTTATTTATATCATCTGGACAAGTGCGGCGAGATGCTGGGTTCGCAACTCAACACCTTACACAACCTGCATTACTATCTCAGCTTGATGGCAGGTATGCGCTTGGCTATTGAAAATGGGCGTCTGGATGCCCATATCAAGGAGATATATGAAGGCTGGTCTATTGAGTCGCCGTTGTAAATTCGGTGAAGATCAGATGTCAGTCTCTGGCGATTATTGGCAAATGATTTGCCTATGACCGGCTGATTCGGGAGAATACGCTTCTTTTTGCCAGTGCAGTCAATCCGCGCACTCAAATTCCACGACCTGTGAGCCACGTTTATGAGCAATTTCTTTATTCCAGCCGCTATGGCAGCCGAGGGTGAAGCCGCCAGCGGTCCTCTTCCTGGTATGGATATCTTCATCATCATCGCCTTTGCCTTGGTCTTTTATTTCATCGTCTGGCGCCCCCAGAGCAAGCGTGCCAAAGAGCACAAAGAATTGGTCGGCGGCCTGGGTAAGGGTGATGAGGTGGTAACCAGTGGTGGTATGTTAGGCAAGATCACTAAGGTTGAAGAACAGTTTATTGTTATTGAAATTGCCGATAACGTCGAAATCAAGGTTCAGAAAGGTGCCGTCAGCTCAGCTTTGCCGAAAGGCACGATTAAAAGTATTTAAGCGGTGCTAAATACTTACCCTCTCTGGAAAAACCTGCTGGTTGTGTTCGCAATTACGCTGGGCGTGGTCTACGCCTTGCCGAATATCTATCCGCCTGACTACGCCGTTCAAATCTCCTCCGAGGACAGCGGCGTAGAAATGACGGAAAAAGCGTTGAAGACTGCGACAACGGCCCTCGACGAAGCTGAACTCACCTATTTTGGGTCCCAGTTAGCTCAGGGCAGAATTCTGATCCGCCTGCCGGATGATGACACGCAGCTGAAGGCCAAGACGGTCATTCAGCGCGCCTTGCATGATTTGCCCCAGCGTTTTGTGGTGGCCCTGAACTCGGCGCCGACAACCCCTGATTGGTTGACGTCGATGCGCGCCGAGCCGATGAAGTACGGTCTTGATCTGCGCGGTGGCGTGCACTTCTTGATGGAGGTCGACACGGAAAACGTTGTCACCGATCGTATCGACAGTCTGGCTACTGACGTCAAGCGCAAGTTGCGGGAAGGCAAAGTGCGCTACAAAGACGTTAACGTCAGCGAGCGCGGTGTGCTCAAACTCTTCTTCGAAGACAGCGAAACGCGTATTGCCGCCCAATCATTGCTCGAGTCGCAGTATCGCGAGTTTTTGTTTGCGTCAGGTGTTGAGTCGCTGCCGTTTCTGACGCTCACCATCACCGATGACACCGTGCGTGAGATTGAAGATTTTGCCGTATCTCAGAACCTGCAGACGATCCGTAATCGGGTCAATGAGTTAGGTGTGTCTGAGCCGTTGGTGCAGCGTCTGGGTCGCAATCGTATTGTTGTTGACTTGCCTGGCGTGCAAGACACTGCTGAGGCGAAACGCATTCTGGGTAAAGTGGCAACGCTGGAATTTCGGTTTGATGCCTTGCCTGACGCGCCACGCTCCACCACGCTGCCATTTCCTTATGAAGGGCGAATAGCCAATCTTGAGCGTAACGTGATTATCAAAGGCGACCGAGTGGTCAATGCACAGGTGGGCTTTGATCCAGAGTCTGGCCTGCCGCAGGTCAATATCACTCTCGATAGTGAAGGTGGCAATTTAATGCACCGGGCAACGCGGAATAATGTCGGCCGGCGTTTGGGTGTGGTCTTTATCGAGACTAAGACCCGTGATTCCTACGTGATGGTCAACGGCGAAGAAGTTCGCAAGACAGTGCCTTATGTTGAGAAGCGGGTTGTCAGTCTGGCGAGGGTGACGTCTGCCCTTGGTGTGGGTTTCAGAGTAACTGGTTTGCAGGCGGGCGAGGCACGCGAGCTGTCCTTGCTGTTGCGTGCCGGAGCGCTCGCGGCAGATATGTTTATCGCTGAGGAACGTACTGTCGGCGCGAGCCTGGGTAAAGAGAATATCGAGCTGGGTGCCATCTCGGTGGCAACAGGCTTGGGTCTGGTGCTGGTGTTTATGCTGCTTTACTACCGGGTGTTTGGTATAGCGGCCAATATCGCCTTGATGACCAATCTTGTGTTGCTGGTGGCGATCATGTCCAGCATCTCGGCGACTCTGACCTTGCCGGGTATCGCGGGTATTGTTCTCACCGTCGGTATGGCGGTCGATGCGAATGTATTGATTTTCTCGCGTATCAAAGAGGAGTTGGCTAATGGTCTGTCACCTCAGGCGGCGATTAATGCCGGCTATGAGCGAGCATTTGTGACCATCTTTGATGCCAACATCACGACTTTGCTCGTTGCCGTGATTCTCTATGCCATTGGTACGGGGCCGATCAAGGGCTTTGCCGTGACATTGTCTATCGGTATCGTGACGTCCATGTTCACCGCTGTTATTTGTAGTCGGGCCATTATTAACCTGATTTATGGCGGTCGTAACGTCAAGAAGTTGTCCATATGAACGCGCCTCAACTTAACGTTTTACAGGCGGCTGTCGCATTCACCGTGGTGTGTTCAATACGCGGCGATATCACGGGAGCTGATGGATCATGATGGCGAACATTAATTTCGATTTCATGAAGTATCGCAGGATTGCTGCCGGCATATCTGTTGCGATAGTGCTGGCGTCTTTGTTGTCGCTGTTACTGAATCAGGTGAACTGGGGTCTAGATTTTACCGGTGGTACTCTGGTTGAGGTGGTGTACGAAAGCCCGATAGATCCGGGCACTATTCGGTCAGAGCTCGACAGCGCTGGGTTTAATGGGCATGTCGTTCAGTACTTTGGTTCCGAGCGGGATATTCTGGTGCGCATACCGCCGCAGAAGAACATGACAGCGAAGGAGAATGCGACCCTGGGAGATGAAATTCTCAATGTCTTGCAGTCAACGCCTGGTGCTCAGGTGTCTCTGCGACGCTCCGAGTTTGTCGGCCCAGCAGTGGGCGAGGAGCTGACCAATCAAGGCGGCTTGGGCATGCTCACGGCTCTGGCAGTCGTGCTGGTGTATATTGCCATGCGCTTTCAGATGAAGTTTGCGATCGGTGCCGTAGTGGCCTTGTTCCATGATGTGATTATCATTCTCGGTATATTTTCAGTCACTCGGTGGGATTTCGACCTGACGGTCTTGGCGGCGCTACTGGCCGTCATTGGTTACTCGCTGAATGATACGATCGTGGTGGCTGACCGCATTCGTGAGAACTTTCGGCGGGTGCGCAAGGGGACTTCGCTGGAGATTATCAATACGTCGCTGAACCAGACTCTGGGTCGTACGGTGGTGACATCATTGACGACCTTGTTGGTCTTGATCACGTTATATCTGCTCGGTGGTGAGCTGATTCGGGGCTTTGCCTTGGGTCTGATTATCGGCGTCGTCGTGGGTACTTACTCATCAATCTATATCGCCGCCAACGTCATGATCTTGATGAAAATCTCCAAGGAGGACCTGGCCATACCCGTCAAAGAAGGTGCAGAAGACCCCGACATGATGGGCTAGGGCTCGCGTGGCTAATCAGTGTGAGTATGTCGGGCCACTTATCTTAGGTGGCCCAGTGCTTTTTATAGAGCGGTGCTTTTTATAGAGCGGTGCTTTTTATAGAGCGGTGCTTAATCGCGCAGTACATATATAGAGCAGTACTCAGCCGGCGCTAAGCTTATTCGGCAGCAGGGGTCGGTGTTACCACGGTGGTCTTGCCTAGCTGGCGCTTAACAAGCGGCGCCAAACCACGAAAGCACTTGGGTGACGCGGCAATGATATTGCCAGACTTCAGGTATTGCGTACCGCCATTAAACTCGCCCAGCAGCCCGCCGGTTTCCTGCACCATCAGCGCCCCTGCGGCGATATCCCATATATTCAACTGACTCATCCACATCGCATCCAAGCGCCCTGCGGCTACCCAAGCGAGGTCTAGCGCGGCACTGCCTGCCTGACGCATGATGGCGCCTTCTTCAAGCAATTGCTGGTAAATGGCGGCCTGTTCGGCGGCAAAGGCGCGTTCGTTGCCGCCAGTAGAGATGAGTGCGCCATCTAGTGAAGGACGAGTGCTTGTTCTAGCGCGTCGGCCGTTGACCTGGCAGCCCTTGCCGCGACTGGCGACAAATTCTTCATCGCGCATGGGGTCAAGAATCACGCCGTGTTCCATCTTGCCATTTTTAAGACAGGCGATAGAAATACAGAAATGCGGGATGTTGTGCACAAAGTTGCTGGTGCCGTCGATGGGGTCGATGATCCATTCGTATTCAGCATCCGTTGTTTGAATATCCTGAGCACCTTCTTCGCCACGAAACGAGTGGTGAGGAAACGTGCTTTTCAGGGTGTCGATGATCGCGTATTCGACTTCCAGATCAATATTGGTGACATAGTTATGAGCACTCTTCTCGCTGACTTTAATCAGGTCGGGTCGATCAAAGGCACGGGTAATGCGCGGTGCCACAAGACGAGCGGCGCGTAATGCCATATTGGCCATCGGTTCCATAGGTCTGATCCACTAGTACTGTAAAGAGCGATTGATATAAGGGGCCATCATAGACCGCGTCGAGCGGCTGTCAGGCGCCACTACCAGAGAAATGATTTGTTGGTGTCATTTCGGCGCCGAATCATAGCATTTTGCGTGTAGAATTACGCCGCCTTAATAACTAACTGAAAATATTCTTATGTCTGAGCCAATTAACAGTCTGTTTCCCGCCGTCCGCATAGTCCTGATCGAGACCTCACACCCGGGTAATATCGGTGCGACGGCCCGGGCTATGAAGAATATGGGGTTGACCCGCCTTGTGCTGGTGAATCCCTATGACTTTCCTAGTGAAAAGGCGGTTGCGCGTGCTGTCAGTGCTGCAGACCTGATTAGCTCGGCGACGGTGGTGTCGACCTTGGACGAGGCCATTGCGGGTTGCCAGTTGGTGTTGGGTACCTCGGCACGGAATCGGCGTATACCCTGGCCTATGCTCGACCCGCGCGGTTGCGGCGAAAAGGTTGTTGCCGAGCAGGCGAGCGGCGGTGAGATCGCGATTCTGTTTGGCCGTGAGGACCGAGGCCTTACGAATGAAGAGCTGCAGAAGTGCCACTTCCACATCAATATCCCCACGGGTGAGGCCTACAGTTCGCTGAATCTTGCCATGGCAGTGCAGGTAT
>Ga0307488_10002461_pt1 | contig 15665 bp, 8 predicted proteins | sample SB02metaG_FD_202248 | JGI IMG/M metagenome (GOLD analysis project Ga0307488, IMG submission 202248) | Sea-ice brine microbial communities from Beaufort Sea near Barrow, Alaska, United States - SB 0.2 | ecosystem: Environmental > Aquatic > Marine > Coastal | place: USA: Alaska | collected 2017-05-06 | reverse complement strand
ACGGTGAACCACTTTGGTGTGTAGGAACTGGTATGCGTAACACGCACACTAGAGCTATAGCACCTACAGTTAGTAACAGTAAGTTATCTGGTAACATATCACCAGGTATAGAACCTTGGGCTGCAAACGTATTTACAGAGCAGTCTGCTAAAGGTACTTTTATTAGAAAAAACCCTACGTTAATTAAGTTCTTGCGTAAACATAAAATAAATACTGAAAAGATATGGGATAAAATATTGAAAGATGGTGGATCAGTTCAAGATATAAAAGAACTAGATGGTCTTACTTTTAATAATGATATTCCAGCTAAAGAAGTATTTAAAACGTTTAAAGAAATAAATCAATTAGAGTTAGTAAACCAAGCAGGTATAAGACAACAGTATATAGATCAAGCTGTTAGCTTAAACCTAGCATTTCCTTCTGAAGCTTCACCAAAGTGGATTAACAAAGTGCATATGGATGCTTGGAAAAAAGGTATAAAAACTTTATACTATATGAGAACGGAGTCTGTTCTCAGAGGAGATATAGCAGCTAATGCTATGGATGAAGAGTGCTTATCCTGTGATGGATAGATTAATTAAAAAAACAATTATGGCAAATAAATTTACATTCGCAGATGCGAAAAAACGTATCAAAGATTTAGAAAATCAAGTTGAAGCTGCTAGCAAGAAAGCCGGTAACATTATACTAGATACGTCTGACAATATGTTCACAAGTAAAGAACTTAATAAGATTAAGTTTTTAGAACTGTGGGCAATACTAGGACCTTTTATAGGTTTAGTCTTAGGTTTTGTTATATCAGCATTATAATATAACTAGGAACTGCATTAAAATAATGAAGGGAGACCGTTATGATCTCCCTTCAATTGCAGGAACTTTTGGGGGTGGAAGCCCATTTTTATCTTGTTCCTTTTTCTAATATGTCCACATTACATCCTTATCCTTATCAGGATCTGCATCTACATGTATGAATGTACCTGAAATTCCTATACGATTAAAACCAACATCTAATAAGCAGTTAATCAAATGATATCTATCTCTTGATGTTCTGCAAGATATGTCAACAGCATAGCCTCTTAAGTGTGCTGAATTACTTTTCCCACCAACCTTACTATTATGAGACTTGGTTCTATAACCTGACGTTATAGTTATAGGCTTGTCAAACTTAGAACGAGCTTCATCTAACATTTCCAAAACATTTTCATTCATTTCTCTACCACTACCTAGCTTGTCTGGACTATCAAATTCAGTTATATTGAAATAATTCATGTCAAATTTCTTTACAATCATTAACAGTTTCACCTTTGTTTGTTTGAGAGGGTTTTGTTCCTACTTTTTTATATCCTTTCCAACAGCTCGTATTAGATGAATTTTTTACTTTAGGTCCATTACTTACATTTCTTCTAATCATTTGCATTGGACTGCCGCACGGTGTTTTGCTTTTCATTTTTTTGTTTTTTTACATTCACATACATCTTTACCACACTCACAAGCTTTTAGTGATGATAAATTTACTATAATTTCTTTTTGCATTTGTATAATCATTTCTTCAAGCTGATCATTTCTTTTTTCCATCTGATGGGTCATGCTTTCTAATGATTCGTTTCTTTTCTGTAGCTTAGTAACTTCATCAGGCTGTTGACCTATTATAACATATACCACAATACCAAGTGAGGAAACTAAAGTTCCTACGATTGCTACAAATAAATCCTTGTTTACGGGTGGAACTTGTACAAAACTTAAAAATACTAATAATAGTATAATTAAAAGAAATATACCAGCTGCACCAGCGTAATGACGTAGTTCTTTTTTATTATTCATATTGGTTTGTTTAAAATTAATTTCTTTTTCTTGTTCTAGTTCTTGTTCTAGTTCTTGTTCTTGTTCTAGTTGTTGATTTTTTTACTGGAGAATTCGATTGATTTGATTGTATACCTAATTGCCATTTACTCCACCCTCCTGCTGATGCTACTCTTTGCCATGTTTCTAATTCAGCATTATTAGCATTTGTTATGTTATCTATTTTCTTAATAACTCTATCAAGTGGTAAGTTTGTTCCTGCTGAAATAATATTAGCCCCAGCCATGTATGCTGGATTATCTAAACTCCAACCTTTTTCTAACATTTCATCTCTATTCCATTCAAAAGATCTACCAGCAGAAGAAAGTTTTCTTATTTTAGATCCAACTGGAGGAGATATTTGTGCTAATTCTTCTATTAATGTTGCGGCATATTTAGGATTATTTTTTTCACTTTGCTTTATTAATTTTAAAACAGTGTTTTTTAATGTAGATACAATAGCACCACCTACACCAGCACCTCTTAAAAACTGATCAGACATTGAGTTGATTATATTAAACGCTCTTTCGTTTTGCTTTTCCTCTTCTTCTTCTTCTTCATCAAACGCAATAGCAAATAAAGCTTGTTGTAATGCGTTAAATATTAAGTTTTGAGCAACCCCATAGTATAGTATCTTAGATATGTTTGTTTTAGCATCTCCTCGTCCATTTTTAAGATCGCTAGCAGCTTTTTTAATCAATCTGGTATATTGCATAGGAGTGTTAGCAAAAGCTAGTATAACTCTACCTAATGGACCAGCTTGTTGTTGGCTAATTCTGTCCGGTCTACTTGACTGTTGAGATTCTTCTGCTAATTCTATAAAATCTAACATTGCTTGTTTTTCTGCAGCAGCAGGATCCATACCTTCTTTAGTTAAAGATCTTATTCTGTTTCTATAAAAAGTAGCACCACCTGAAGCAATAGCAAAACTATCTGCTATTTGAGTAGGTAAAAATCCTAATCTTAAAGCTTTAGCTACGAATCTTCTAGCCATATTACCAGGATCTTTAGCCATTTCTGATATATCAGCTTCGTTTACGTTTATTTTAAGACCATCTCTACGAGCTAACAAAAAAGGTGAATTCATTAATTTCATAAAATCTTTACCATACTGAGGAGCATTTAACAAAGCAGCACCAGCTCTTAAAGGGTTGTTATCACTAAAGTTTATAAAGTTAATAGATGATATGGTCTGAAGTATAGCTGATCTAGTGTTAAAAAACATGATAGCACCAACAGAGTTAGTTAACCAATCAGTGACTCTAGCAGTTAAACCATCACTTGCAAAAGTTCTGTTTCTACCAGTCTTCATTCTTTGTAGCATGTTTTCTAATGCATCTCTATAAGGTTTACCATATGCAGCTTCTAGTTTGTTTAAATTAGCAGTTGAAAATATTTCATCTGCATTTTGTTGCCAAAGCTCTAGGTACTTAGCTCTTTTAATTGTATTTAAACCTTCTATTAAGTCAGTTGATATTGTTCCTGATGTCCAAAAATCTTTTGGCGGAGCATACTTATCACCTTTATTTATGTTTATAAGTTGATCTGCAAAAACTTTAAGATCTGGATTTTCTTCAACAAAACTAGTTAGTTCTTTTAAATCAGTTTTAGATAAACCTGGAACCTCTAAACCTTGCTGGTTCCATATATATACTCTAACAGCTTGCTCTTTAGTAAATGGTTCACCTGGTAATTTTTTTCTTAAATTTTTAGGTACAATTTTTAAGTTCTTTTTAAGAGCTCTGTAGTCATTCATTAAAGACAGTCTGTCTCTGTTTAAGTTATCTATTGCTCTAGAAAACGGAATTATTAAATTAGTTCTATACCAGGCCATTTGAGAATCACCCACTTTACCTTTACCTAAGGTAGCATAAAGTAAACCTACAAAATCCTCAGCAGAAGGAGGCACAAAAAATTGAAACTTACCTTTTCCAGCACCAGCTACTTGAGCTTTTACTTTTGCATATTGTTTATCAGAACCTATACCTGTTTTATTTTCTATTATATCATTGAAATCTTTACTTAAGTCTTCAGATTTGCTAAACTTTATGCTTTCTTCTTGATTTGTATCATCAAGTGTTGTCATTTTATTAACAACATTGTTATTGGTATATTCTTCAGATCTACTAAACTTAACTTCAGCAGGTAGTTTATTATTGTTAGATGTAGCGGCTTTTTCTTTAGACGAAGCAATACCTATAAAAGCATCCATTTCTTTTTGTGAATCAATTTCTTGACCTATTATTTGCTCTCTTATTAATTCATTTTGAAAAGCTTGTGTTTCAGTATCTCTAATTTTAGAGTCTACAATTACTTTATATATTTCGCTAATAGGTTTACCATCAAGAGTAAGTTCATTAGAGTTAAACCCACCACCATTGTTATTAGTCTTATTGTTAAAATACCTATGTAAAGAAGGTAAAACTTTAGAAAAATCACCAGTACTTACAGCTTCATTTAATGCATCGGTAAATTCTTGAGTCATTCCATTGCCAAGATTGTAAGGTTCTCCATATAAACCATCAGAATCTTTAAGTTTGTCATTATTGTAAGCAATAAGACCTGCCATGTAATAATTATCTCTAATAAACTGAAAATATCCAGGTTTTTTTACGTTTCCATTTATCATCATATCAAATAAATAATTACCTACTTGATTTTGTTGCCAAACGTGTTCTTTTTCTGTTTTGTATTTTTTAAATAACTTTTTCTTTTTTTCTTCAGCTGCTTTTGATTTGTTACTATTTTTAAAATCAATAGAAGCTTTAGCTTTTGCTTTTTCAAATTTTAAATAATTTTTATCAACAGATCTAGCTGGAGCCATTTGTCTTATAAAATGTCCGCTAGAACCACTGGCAGTATTTAAAAAAGCAGCTACAGTGGGAATTGTTTCAGGATTGTTTTTCATCATTTCTTGAAATTGAAATGCTATATACTCTGCTCCATCAAAATTATCTTTAACGTATTGTTTGTATTCTTCAGAGTTAAAATCTATTAAAGTTTCAACACCATTTTTCATTTTAGTAAATGCAGAACCTTTTATAGCAGCTTTTACAATTGCTTTTTCTCTATCAGTAAAAGATCTTTCTTTTTCTTTATATTGAGATTTTACATTTTCTAATTGACCTCCTGTAAAAAATTGACCATAAGAAGATCTTAAATCCTCTCTGCTTCCAGCTGAAGAAAAATTAGAAGAACTAAGGAAACTTAATGGTATGTATTGAGACCAAGTATCTATTAGAGTTTTTTCAAAAAATTCTATATCTCCTGATTTTTTATTACTTAAAACTCTAGCTTCTAAACCTGCTTTTTCTTGAGCTTTTTTACTAGCTTTATCAATAAAAGCTTTAGCAAACTTAACGCTTGGATCTCTATCTAGCGTAAGTCCCATTTTAGCTATATCAGTACTTGTTGTTTTTTGTCCTTGCAACTCAGCAACAGCTTCACGCTTTGTTTTAGTTTGAGATTCTTGAGCTACTTCTAAAGTAGCATCTAAAGCCATAATTTCACCTAACGTTTCAGCTAAAGCATCTTTACGTGTACCTTTAGTAGAAGCACCTACATCTGATCCTAAAAAATAATCTATAAACTCTTGTTTGTTTATTTTTCTTTTATTAAATATAGCATTACCTTGAGGTGTTTTTTCTCTTTTGCCAGTAGCTTCTATAAACTGTTTAAATCTTTTGTTTAAAGTTTCTTGAGGTATAGCATCATATATAGCATTAAAATTATCTTCTAAAAAATTTTTATATTTAGCTCTTGTGCCTAATAAGTCTGCTAATGGAACTTTTAGTTCTGTTCTAAAAGCTTTTTGCAAAGCTAATTTAAATTTTTTAGATTCAATAGGAGGTAATTTAGTACCTAAAGTTTTTCTTACAGCAACTTTTACTTTGTCTATAAGTTTTTCATCTATCTTAAGCGCTCTTCTTAATTTAGATTTAGTTTTTTTAGGTGCTTCTATTGTAGATTCCTCTTGTATAACGTTTTTAGCTTCAGTAACATCAGTTTCAAACTCTTGCTTAGTAGCGGCTTCGTTTTTCTTAAAAACATTACCTATTTTATTACTAAGCTGAGAATTAATCCACCCTGAAAAACTATCGTTTATTTCTGGATTAAAATTTCTCATATGAGGTATAAGCTCAACTATTGTACCTTGCACAAAATCTTCTTTAGAAAAACCAGGTGGTGGATTAACAGGTATTTTGCTTTTTATTAAACCTTCAAGTTTAGGCACAGCTTTGTTTATAGCTTTATCCGCTTCAGTTGCATCCCATTGAGCTTTAGTAACATCACCAACAAGAGCATCTATGTCTGTTGACTTAGATAATTTTATTGTTGAATCAGGAATAGCTTGAACTACTTCACTTTTTAATCCAGGTATTTTACTTAATACATCTTTAGCAACATCAACATTGTTTACCGCATCATCAGTAAAAAATACATTATCGTAACCATATTTTTTTATAGCTCTAGTTAAGTATGTAGCTTTAGCTTCAGCTTTACTACTACCAACACCAATAAACTTAATTTTATTAGCATCTTTGCCAATATATTCATTCATCAGTTTCATAACTGCATTTCCAGCTCTCATGTTTCTAGCTGTTAATATAGTTACATCATCGCCTTTAGCTAGTTTATTTTTAAGTTTATTTAAACCTTCTAAAGCTTCAGGTTTTATAACTTGATCAAATTGTGCAAAATCATATTTTTCACCTTTACCTAAATTATGTGATGCAAATTTTGCAGCTGTTAAGCTGTATGTAGAACCGTCTGGTTTGTTAACTATAACCTCAGAATTTGTTTTAAATAACGTATCGTCAAAATCAAAAGCAGATAACCTATTACTAGTATTAGGTGATTTGGATTCTTTTAATGTAACATCTTTTTCAATGTTTATTTTTGTTTCTCCTTTAAGTAGTTCTTTTTGAGCTTTGTTTAATTTACCTTTTTCTATACTGTTGTTATAGTCTTTTATAAAATTATAAACATCTTTACCTTCATTAAAACTAACTTTAACACCAAGACCTTGTAATGTTCTTCTTATAACATCTCCAATAGATGTTAAAGCATTTTCTTCAAATTTTATATCTCCAGTAGCAAGTGCATCAGAAAACAAAGTAAGAACTTCTTCTCTTTCTGTTGATTTAGAGCTATCTTTGTACTGTTCTAGTCTTTTTTTAAATAAACTATCTTTTACTTGGTTAGTATCTATTTCGTTTATATACTGCTCTAAAGAATCACCTAATTTTACAGCTGCTGTTTTGTCAGCTTTTACGGTTTGATAAAGCAAAGCATGTAAAAATTCATGCTGAGCAACGGTTACAGCTTTATCACGTGCTGCCACTTCTGTGTTTATTATTATCTCTTGGTTTCCTGTTTTAGGATCTTGATATATAAAACCTTGTTGTTGCGCCACTAAAGAAGGATCTATAGACTTACCTTTAGAATCTTTTAAGTCTTTATTTTTAGAAAATTCTTCAACTTCTTTTGGTGTCATCTTTTGCAAACTTACACCTTCAGTTTCATTTACAATTTTTTCAACAACATCAGTAGTTCTGCTTATTCTTTCTGCTTCACTTCTAATGTCATAAATCTTTTGATTAGCTTCTTTACTTTGAGCCTCAAGACCACTTATTAACTCTTTTTTAGCTTTTTTAGTATATTTATCAGATTTTTTTATTCTATTAATTTCAGAAGAATTTTTAGATAAAATATCAACATTATTATTTACTTCGTCTATTTGACCATCACTTATAACAGAAAAAACACTTAAACCATCATTTATTTTTTGTTTTAATTTTTCTCTAACTTCTTGTTGTCTACTGTTTAAAGATGCTATGTCTTCTTTTGTTAGATTTTTTTTGTATTTTTGGTTTTCTAAAATATTTATAGTCTCAAGCATGCCGTCAATACTTGCTTTTTCTTCTCTACTTCTTAAACCAAAAGATGCTTTTAGCGCTCTTCCACCACCAACGGATGCGCCACCACCAGCAAGTCCTTGAAGAAAAGCTTCTTGTCCTTCTTTTGACCACATAGCATTACCAGCTTCTAAACCTGCTACTGAAGCAGATTTACCTTCAGCTAAACCTCTGTTTAAACTGTCAATACCATGCTGGTACCATTCTGTTTTACCTTCTTTAACTCCAGCAGCTAACATAGCAAGAGTTGTTTTAACGGCACCATTACCCATTTTATTTATGGCTTTGCCAACTCCATTTATACCAGATTTTTCTAATCTATAAGCAAAAAGACCAAAAAGAGCTGGAGTCATAGTGTCAGCTTCTCCTTGTTCTATAAGTTCATTAATAGTTAAATCTAGTCTTTTAGCTTTAACATCATTATAATCTTTTATAGATCCAGAAATCATATCAGTAGCCAAACCAAGACCACCAGTAGCTACACTAGTAATAGCAGAAGCACCAAAAGAAGCTATAGCATTAACAGTTGCAGCCACACCACCAGTTATTTTACCTAAACCTTCTCTTTCACCTAGATCTGTAAAACCAATAGTAGATTGAGTTAAAGAATTTAATCTTTCTATTTCAGCACTAGATTCATCTAGCATGTCTTGATATTCTTCTTGACCATTAATAACACCAAGATATGCCCATAACCACTTAGCTCTATCATCTACTCCAGATAATTGATTTAAACCATTTTCTAAACTATTACGCATACTTTCTGACTCTGTTAATAATTCAGGGTTTTCAGCGTAATATTGTCTTTCTTTTTCTCTAGCAGCTCTAGCTTTTTTTTCACCAGCAGACATTCTTAAATCTAAATTCTCACCAGCATCTATTTCAATAAACTCACCTTGATCATCTTCAACTTCAACGTCGAATATATCAGGATACATAGATTTTAACACTTCTCTAGCAGCTTTGTTTTCTTGTTTTAGTTGAAGTTCAGTTTCTTCTTCTGCTGTGTTTTTAGATTGGTTATCTTTATATGGTATGAATTCAGATACATCAGCATTAGCCTCAGCTTCAGCTTCTGTAGGTACATCCAAAGAACCATCTACCGATTGAAATTCCATATTGGACACTTTTTCTTCTTCCACAGACGCATCCTGATCTGTGGTTGAGTTCTTTGCTTTTTCGGTAAGTTCATATTTAGCTATATAGTCATCAATAGACATACCTAATCCAGCCGCAGCGCTTTCTATTTCTTCTATAGAATATTCGTAACCATCTAATTCGTACATATATTATATTTTATTTAAGTTCCTGGCAAATTAGGTTTGAACTCATTACCTGATCCATCTACTCCCTTGTCATCATATTTTTGTTTCTCTAAGTCTTTTTCAGAAGGCTTGTCGTATGCTGTAAATGAACTCATTAGTTTCTTTAACTTTTCTTCAACTTGACTTAGTGGCATACCCGTTGAAGTTAGTAATTCTCTGTAAAAATCTTTACCACTAATAGGTTTATCAAATTCAACTACAAAAGCTTTACTGTCTGCTGAGCCGCTACCAGCTTTACTTTGAATAAAATAACCCGCAGGTACTTTTTCTTCTTTTTTATTTCTACCTGTACCTGTTGTTACTACGCTTTGCATTGATTCAATTTTATAACCAAGTTCAGATAAATTGTTTGCAAAAGCTTTGTAGTTTTCAGTATCTTGTTTTGGTATTTCAATGTTACCACTTGTCATTAATACTCCACTTTTATTTTTAGGCATATTAAAAACATTTCCTTTTGTGAATAAATTTTCATATCTACCTTGCACTTCTTTTTGTTTTTCAGATACTTTAGGAGGTTTGTTTTCTTTTCTAAATGCGGCTTGTTCTTCTCTTATTGTTGTTTTGTTGCTTTTACTTTCATCAAATGTAAGTCTACCTTCTACAACCTCAGACTCAACAAGTTCTCCAGTACCAATAAGCGATGGTCCAGCGTGTTGTAATATTACTTTTGCAAAATCTTCTTTACCTTTATCTGTTAATGTAAAATCAGCATTTTTATCTAAATTACCTCTACCACCATACTCTAAAAAAGTGGCATTTACGTCATTATAACCGTCTCTTGTTGATACAGAATCGCTAATACCATAAGCTTTTGTGTTTATTTGAGTAGCTAGTGCTTGTAACACTTCTGGTTTGTACTGCCTTGTGGTTGTTTGAGTTATTAACCCATCTTTACCAGTTGTTGAAACCATATTTTTTTCACCTAAATACTCAGGTTTAATAACACCTTGATTATCTGTAAAACCAGATTTTTTCCATAAAGCAGATATACCATCAGGTCCGTTGTCTAAGTCTTCAATTTCTACAGTTGGTTCATTTATAGTTTCTATAACATTAAAATCAGCATGGCCTTTTAATTTACCCATTATAATACCATCATCTGTTTGATAAAATTCAACAGCAGGCAATAACTTACCATCTTTTCCTACTGCTCTACCTATTAAAGCATTTTTTAAAAAATTATTTTCACCAATACCTTTTGACCATGGGTCTTTAGAATTTTTGTCACCAGTAAAAGAACCTCCTGCCACACCATGTTTCAAGTCTGCGTCTTCAGCAAATATTTCTCTAAACTCATCTAAAGCTTTTATACCTCCAACAGACGTGCGTATACGTTGATCATACAACGCAACTCCTTTTGATGCTGCTTCTCTTTGCTCTGCAGTCTTAGCAGCTTTAAGATCAGCTTGAAAGTTAAACTTTTGATCTATATCATTATAAGCCATGTTGTACCAGCTATCTGATTTACCACCAAACTGTTCAACTCTAGCAATTATCTCTTGCTTGTATTTTGCTCTGGCCTTATCGTCAGCTAGTCTTTGTTTTTCAGCTGCTTTTATTTCTGATGACTGTCTTTCACTTATCTTGCTAATAACATTAGCAGTCTGTTTACCAATATTAGCTATAGTCTGTGCCCATATGTTGGCCGACTGTGTGTCAACTGCTGTCTGCGGATTGTCGTATGCTCCCATATCTATTTTATGTTGTTATTTACCAAAGTTTGGATTACTGACTAAGCCACCAGCTATATCACCTACTGCAGAAATACCACCAGCTATAGCAGCGTTTCCTGAAGCTATTGCATTAACCTCAGCTTGTTGTTGACCTTGTTGTATTGCTGCTTGCCTATTAAGCGCTTGCATTTGTCTTGTTTCTGTTTTGTCAAATTGAAATATAGCACCTGCTGTTTCTGCTTGCTGCATCCTACCAGCTTCACTCATGTTGATTCCTTGAATTCTTTGAGCCTCACTCATTTTTAAGTTTTCAATTCTTCTTTCACCCTCAACTCTAGATTGTTCTCTAAGTTTATTATTACTAGCTTCTTGAGTTTCGATACTTGCGGCAACACCTTTTTTACTTTGTAAAGCAGCTTGAGCTAAAGCGGTTGCACCACCAGCAGAAGCACCTGTTGATGCTAAAGTATCTAATGTATTAGCTAAAGCAATATCAGCTTCTTCAATTTGCATTTCAGCTGCACCTGTTGCTACAGATAAATTTAAGGTTTGATTAGTGGCCATGCTACTTACATCTTGAGCCATATCAGATAGATTTGACACTCCTGCGTAAGGGTTTATAACTTCTTGTCTAAGTCCTTCCAAGCGTTTTATTTCGTTACCAGCTCTTTTAGCTCTTCTAGCAGCTTTTTTTTCAGCTTTTTTAGCTTTGCTTGCTGCAAATATAGTGCTACCAATAGATATTACACCACCTATTATTGCGCCTGCTACTATTCCTGCCATAATTTATTTGTTTTTAATGTATTGATTGTATTCTTCTTTTGTTAAAGCATAATTATACTTTTCGACATAATCTAAATTTTTATTATCTAAAGGATTTTTAAATACGTTTTGAAATATAGAATATTCATTAGCACGTATAACCCTTTGTGTACCTGCATTTGAAAAACCTACATAAGGAGCTTCATAGTCTTCATTAACACCATCTGAAACTATAGTAATATGACCTTCTAGTAGAAACCAAACATGATCTCTTTTGTGTACACCACTAATGATGGTAGAACCTTCGTATAGTATCATTTGTCTTAAGTAAATACCTGGTACAAAGTCATGATTAACTTCACCCCAAGCATGTTTACCCCTAACTAAGTCACCATTATTGTGAGTAACAAGTTCATTAGATTCTTTAGAGTATACATCCTTAAGAACTTTTGAAAGCTTATTATCAAAAGACTTTGCTAAAATTTTACTTTTAACGTATTTAATTATATTCATATTAGATTTTAGTAAGCAGACTCTACGTAATCAGAAGACGCTGCAAATAGTTCTTTTGGTCCTCCTGGATCCGTAACAGAATCAGTTGATATTTTAACAGTAGCAAAGTATCCTTTTATTCCAGTCATAGAACTACCAAATATAACTTCACCAGGGGCAGCAGTACTTGAATTTATTAGATTAGCTACGTACTTATTTTCTTTTCTATTAAAACCAGCTCTATTAACTGGTGGTATTAAAGTTGTTGGTGCTACGTTACCGTAATTATCATAAGCACCTTGGTTGTAACTATATACTAAAGCTGTTGAATCTTGTGTATTTGTAGTGGCAAAATCATTAAAGTCAGTGTCTACAGATCCAATACCGGTAAGATCTGAAACAAATGAATCTATTTGCCATCCATTGCTACCTTCGTAATTAATTGTTTTAAACACTTTAGACATGCTTACAGTAGGATTAAATATAAACTGTACGCTTGCACCACCTTCAACGTTGTAAAACTTACCTCTAACTTGAGTAGAAACATACTGCTCGTACAGACCTGCTGTATTATTTGTATTAGCACCAACGGTAGCTGGTCCAATAGTATAGAATTTACTTTTTAAACTAAGACCATTTTGTGGTTTGTAACTATAAAGACTAGTCCATCCATTTATCTGTTCGTCAAACGACAATGTTTTAAACGTGTTTATGTTTTTAGGCTGAATAGATAAAACGTATTGTTTATTATATATATCCCACATACCAATTAACTTACCGTTACCTAGCGTACTAAACTGATCTCTAAAGAAATCTATCATACCATAGTTTGATATTTCTTCTATACCATTTTGTGATAACCTAAGCACTGCATTTCTGTCTTTGTCAGTAAAGTATTTTCTATAACCATAAACAGCAAAGCTTTCAGGGTTTTTACTTATACCAAAGTTACCAGCATAAGGAATTACACCACCTATAACTTTATCACTAGCTGTTAAACTAGAACTACCTTCAGCTGTATATATAACATCTTTGTCAATAGGTGCTCTGTTAACTTTCTTTTCTTGAAATATTAATAATTGCGTATCTTCAGCGTATAGCTTTTGTATTGAACCATTGGCTGGATCAACCGCTTTTGTTATGTCATCAGCAACAGAAAATACATTAGTATTATTAACACCAGTTCTAGAATTAAATATACCCGAATAAATCAAAGCATTGTTTCTTCTAGATCCATTTGGATTTTCTTCTACTAAATAAGCTTTAGCTCCATAACCAACATCAGTGTTGTTATAACCACCTCGTATTCTAGACTCTTCTATAAACCAACTATCTACACTTGCTGATGCAACGGGTGTTATAGGCACGGGTGCAGTAGCCCCAGTGTTTCCATTAGGGTAAGTATTATTTCCTCTAGATCCATTCCAAACTGCAACTGATGTGTCACTTAAAGTTTTGCGAAGAACAAAGCTGTTAAAGTATTTAACTTCTACTATTGCTGCCATAATTTATTATCACTTATTTATCGTGTTAGTTACTATTAAATGTTACCAGGAACTATCCAAAACTTATTGGTTCCACCACCACTGACAGGATTGTTAACATTACACGCTGTTATAACTACTTCTGCTCCACCAGTTCTTTCTGCGTACGTTATATTAGATCCTCCAGCAAATGATCCAAAAGTAACATCAACAACATTAGTGTAATTAAAGTTGTAAAATTCTACATTACCTTGATTTACAATGTTTGTACCATTTGGATTAAAGTTTGTATCAATTGTATTTGCAAAAACTAACGCAGCGTTTCTTACTTTTGTTACATTAGCAGAACTATCACCTTTAAAGACAAGAGTAAAAGTAACTGGTCCTCCAGCTATACCAATTGGATTAATGTATGCGTTTTGACTACCATCACTTACTCCATCTGGCAATAACAAAGTAGCACCAGTAGGTTGAACAGGTGGAACACCACCACCTCCACCACCTTCATCTAAAACTTGTAATGGTATTGATGTTCTTTTTACTTTTACACCTAATTTAGTAAACTGTGCAACCCAAGATCTATCCATATTAGTCCAATTAACACCTTTTCCAAATGGAGTAAATTTATCTTTTTCTACATTAGCATTATCAGTACCATCAAACGAGTTGGTAGTTGTTGCACCAGAAGATGAAGGTGCTGAAGTATAACGATAGTAAGCATCTACAGTTTGCCCATTATATCTAAGATTAGCCGCACCACTTGGCAATGTGGTTTCGCCAGGTTCCCAAGGTATTGTTAATACTGGATCAATGTAAAATCTAGAAACATACTTAAATGCCCATTCTCTAGCGTAAACTATATCATCAGATAAAATTACAGCTTGCTCAGCATTTGGTATATCTACATTAAAACCTCTACTTACTCTATAAGGATAAGAAAGTTCATTTTGTTTATATCCTAATTGAAATGGATTGTAAAAATCTCCAAATTGTAGTTTAACTTGTGCACTATCTTGACCTCCAGTGTAGCTATCATAAGGACTTTGTGGTGCTGCCATGTTTGATGATATTGTTACTTGATTTCCTCCATCAACATAAACTCCGTTTTTTAAAACTTGATTCCTTCCGTTAGGATATCTAACTTGTAATCTGTAATCACCAATTTTATCCGGAGCATCGGGAACTGGTGCAAAGGTAGTTTGATCTCTATATGCTTGGCATTGACCAAAAGCAAACAAAAATCTAGCTACAGATTTTACAGGTCTTGTAGGATTACCAAATCCTTGTCTACCATAATTGTAACCTTCAACTGCATTAAACTTGTCATATGTATTAGCAGCAACAGTAAATTCAGATTTATCTCTATTACTAATAACACCAGTTTGAGCAAATTGACTTGAACCTGAATTAGCTATTGTATTATTGTTTACTTGTGTTCTACCAAATACTATTGGTTGTCCTTCTATATCAAGAGCATCTTGCCATGCGCCTGCTATTGTTATAGGAACTGCAGGTGTTGCAGGTATTATTGTTCTATACTGTAGGTATACAGGCCATATATAACCAGGCGCATCAGATAAGTTGATATTTTCTACTATTGAAGATTCAAAATCTACTAATATATAAGCTGTGCCTTGTGTTAAACCTATTGGAGGACCAAACGTTAACTGACCATCATAAGCATTACTACCTAAAGTTAAAATTCTTGGATTTGTTGAGCTTTGATCAAAAGCAACACTTGCTGCTGCTGTTCTATTTGTGTTTGTCCATTTCCATCCCGGTGCATTGAATGCGGCGTTAATAGATATAGTTTCAGTACCCTCACCAGCTGTTGTTATATCTAAAGTTGAAGGTAAATCTAAACCTGGCTGCACTGGAGTTCTATCCATTGCTTGTATTGGAATACCTGGAATAGGATCATTTATGTTTTGAGTAGGTGCTGAAGTCCAGAAAAAACCAGAAGATTCACTAGCTTTATTTATAATTAAAGGACCACCATTTATACTTTTTGTTCCAGACGTATAAAAATCATCATTTAAGGGTAGGGTTCTGTAACCAATACTACCATTAAACGCTGTAGTACACGTAGCTGTTGCACCTCCAGCATCTGTAGCTGTAACTGTCACAACCATAGCTCCATTAAGTTGACCATTAGGATCTTTTAAAGCTCCA
>Ga0307488_10002460_pt1 | contig 15666 bp, 21 predicted proteins | sample SB02metaG_FD_202248 | JGI IMG/M metagenome (GOLD analysis project Ga0307488, IMG submission 202248) | Sea-ice brine microbial communities from Beaufort Sea near Barrow, Alaska, United States - SB 0.2 | ecosystem: Environmental > Aquatic > Marine > Coastal | place: USA: Alaska | collected... | reverse complement strand
AAAACCCCATCATAAAAATGATGGGGTTTTATTGTTTATTCTATTATTTAGTTGTTTGGTTCAACAACGTTCGCTTCAACAACTTCCGATTCAACCTCTTTAGCTACTGGTGGTGCGATATTAACACCCTCTTCAAAAGAAAGTACCCAGTCTTGTATTTGAGTTGAAAGATTCTTAGCTGTAGCATCATAGTAATTAAATACTTTACTGATTGCTCCAATTCTACGTAGAACTTGTGCGAAGTAATAAGCTGCGTTTGTAAGTCCTTTTACTTTATGCTCTGATATTAAGTGATAGATATATGTTATCTCAGTTGCGTTTACAGGAAAAGATACTAGGTCTGTATCATTTGTGTATTTAGCTTCTTTCATACCACCTAATAATTCTGTTAGTTCGATAGCAAAGAATACAGTATTTGTATCATATTCTAAATGCTTAAGAATTAAATCAGTTAAGAATTTATATTGTTTTCTGTTTAGGTGAAAATTATATTTCGCATTTGTCATAACAACCGATAATTCTTTCCAAAGCATTTGTGAATTTTTATAAAGTTCATCTTTTTCTTCAGCGGATTTACCTTCACCATGATTATTTATCATATAATCATTGATTTCTTCTATTTTAGAATCAAGAGCTGATTCATTTTCAGGTGTTAATAACAGTTGTTCTATTTCATTTTCCATGAAAGTAACATCTGGTTTGATAACATTTGTTTCGATTTGTGTCATATTAATTAATTTATTTTTTATCTATATTTATTATACTCTTTCTGTGTAAATTGTTTCGTCAAATATTGAATTTAATGATTCTAATTTATCTTTTGAGTTTGTATATTTTTCAATCCATTTATCATGTTCATCCATTAAATCAGAATGTTCACCGATAGCTACTAAGTTGTTTACATATAGTGAAAGGTTAGCTCTTGCTTCTTCCATTTCTGCTTCATACTTTTTTCTTAAAGCTTTGATGTAGTTATATCCTAGGTTTTCACCTTGTTTTATCTTGTTTTCCATATTAAACTATAAATTCTTCGTCACTTTTAGCATCCTTTTGTTGCTCTTGATACAATTCCTCAACTTTATTAGCTCTTGCTACTTTTTCCACACCATATTTGTTTACTAATCCAGAGAATGTATTAAGGTCTGTTCTAACTAATTTAATTTTACCAGAATCGATGTTAATATTAATTTTATCAATTTCTTGTTCGAATAAAATTGTTATTGATTCATCATCATAAGCAGTTAATAAATCTTCATTGATTGAAATCAATAATTCCTTATCCATGATTGCTACATACTTATCTGGTATTTTACTCACGTTGATGATTGCTTTTTGTTTCTGGTCTCCTTGAAATTGAAATTTCATTGATACAGGGAATGACTTTTTATTGAAAATCTCATAAAAGTCGCTTATTGTGTCTTCCGACAGTTCGTAAAATCTATCCATTGTTTAATGTTTTTTGTTTTTATATTATAAGGTGTATATATGAAAAGTTTACTATTTATATAAATAAAAATAGTAATATCGTTGATAAAACGACAGCAGTTGGTATTACTTTATAATATAAGTTATTGTAATACTTATCTGACTTAAAAATTGAAAATCCAACAACAATTAAGTATGAGTATTTATCAACTTTATCAATCTTATAAACATCATAAAGTTCTAGTAGTCCTTTTGAAGATAAATACTTTGATAATTCTGATGTATATTCTTTTATGTAGGTTTCTGATATTTTATCTATATCTGCCTTTTTAAGTGAAAAATTTTCCCCTATTAAATCTTCTGGTACGTTAAGTACTGTGTATATTCTCTTAGCACTATCAATTCTAACATTGAATTTTGGCTCTAGTTCAAATTGTATTTCCTTTAAAATCTTTTTATAAGATCTAAAGAGTTTGATTTTTTTAAAAAGTGATATATTCTTATTCATAAATATTATATTATTAATAATGTTTTTGTTTTTGTGAATCACTTTTTTTTTAAAATTAGTTTAATTCCTCTACATTCTGAATCTTTCCATCACTCGCATCTTGTATAAATTCATCTATTGTGTTTGTTGATTTGTCAATATTTGTCAATAATCCTATTAATAAATCTAGTTGTTGTGGTATTGTTCTATTTTCTTCACCATATTTAGATTTATCCGAAAAATCAGATAAAATAGGTCCCTTTTTTTTAACACTAGTTGGTGATTCTTTTTTATCTCCACCCCACAATCCGGTAAATTTACCGAGGTCATCCATTGGGTGCCATCCACCATCATTTTCACTTTTTATTTGACTTAAATCATTTGCTAATTGATCAGTTTGGAGGGATTTAACTTCCTTTAGCTTTTCCATGTTGATTGCTTCTAAAGCAATTCCAAATTTCTCAAAAGAGGTGGTTAATATATCATATGAATCCGCTAATACAACCATACCACCTGCAATTCTCATTATTGGATCATCACCACCGTATCCAAATGCACCAGCAATACTACCCAAGAAGGATCCTTCTTTTTCTTCGACTCTTGTTAAATACTCAGCTAATCTAGTATAGTCTATTATATTTCTACTTAATTTCCTTATAAAGTTAGGGTCTATTTTAACATCAAAATATTTTTTATTTTTATATAAAATAAAAGCTGTATTTGACATAGCTTGTGCTACTCTATCAATAATACCCATATCTTTTTCTTTTCTAATCTGTTCCGTTTTTGTACTTCCACCGAAACCGTATATCCCGCCTTCGCTAGTAGTTTTTGTTGAAGTAGTTACTAACATATCATCAAGCCATCTCCCCAAAGTTGCAAACCCCATTACATTCGTAGCTATATTTGGTATAAAATCATTATCTAGTTTAACAGTGAAATATTTTCTATTCGTGTATAAAATCCATGCTGTGTCTGCCATTGATTGGACACCACCTTCTAACATCTGCGCGTACATAGAAAAAATAGCCGTATTCATTCCTCTTGCGCTAATATCGTCAAATATATCTAAAAATGAATTTATACCCTTTCGAATTCCTTTGCCCCATTCTTCAGTAGGGTGATTATCCCAAACCTCTTTATCAAGACCTCCTAGTATCGATCCAGCATCCCTGATACTCCACGATATTATTCTTATTCCACTTGCTAGTCCTTCTGCTACTTCTTCACCACTTGTAAACCATCCACTTCCCTCAGACATCAGCGTGAAAACTTGACTGAACGCATCAATCGCGCCTGCAACACTCACACCCCAACGCTCACCGGGAACCTTTTCCTTCTCCCACATAGTAGGATCAGCACCTGCAAATATTCTACCGGAACTTACGATGGCGTATGATATAGTTCTGATGGCGTATGATAATCCGTTAGCTACGTCTTCACCACTTGTAAACCATCCACTTCCCTCAGAAATAGCTGTGAATACCGGAGAAAATGCTCCAATTGCTAATCCAACATTCGTACCCCACCTCTGACTTGGGTATAATTCAGTAAATGCTTCGTTATTTTGTGCGAATATACCCGCTGATTCTATAATTGCACCAGATATAGATCTTATAGCATTTGCCATATCATCTACTGATGGTCCATCACTAAACCAACCATCTTGTTCAGATAATACTTTATATACTGGTGAGAATGCTCCAATTGCTAACCCGACACCTCTTGCCCAGTCTTCTGGTGGTCCACCTGCAAATGCTGCACTAGCTCCTGAAAATTTCTCAGCCGCTGATATTATACCATCTGATACGGTTCCGATAGCCGCCGAGAAATCATCAGGACCTACACCACCCCCACCAAATAAACTCATTATAGAGTTCGCCATTAACATATTATAAATAGGCATAAATGCTCCTAATGCGATTGCAATCCCATCAGCCCATTCTTGTGTTGGTCCACCTTTGTAATTTCCCTTATAAAGAGCGTGTGATACTGCTACTATTGTATCTGCTATTGTCAACATCATACCTTGTGCTACTAAAAATGGATCATCTCCTCCGAAGAATGAAATAATAGCACCCGCTATACTCATCACACCTAATGCCATTATAATTGGTGTGAATGTCGCATATAATAGGGCTGTCGCTACCGACCATTCTAACATACCTTTGTTATCATACTTACCCTTGGATAGAATTTTAGACACACCTAATATAGTAGCAGCTACAACTAGTATAGCAGCTAAACCAGCTAAAAATATTAGTGCTTGTGGACCAAATACCATAATACCCAAGATTATAGCGGCTCCCGCAAAAACTGTCATAGCTAAAGCCACTCCGGCTAACCACTCTACACCTGGGTAGGTTTCATAATTACCTAATGCTTGAATATAATCCACCGCTACCATAGTAAGTGCTACAACTAGTATAGCAGCTAATCCAGCTAAAAATACTAGTGCTTGTGGACCAAATACAAACAGACCCAAGAGTACAGCAGCTATTCCGAATGTTGCCATACTTAAACCTACTCCGATTATCCACTCTAAACCTGGGTATGTATCATAATTACCTAATGCTAAAATGTGTGATGATATCATTACTACCGCCGCTATAAGCACCATTGCTAATGCACCTTTTAACATATCGGCAATACCCATCTTACCCAATATCTTCATTGGTCCGACTAATGCAATAGTAAGACCGGCCATTAATATACCAATTGCTGCTATTTTAAGTAATAGTCCCCAACTTATATCAGCGGTTAATGCTAAAATGTGTGATGATACCATAATCGCTATTGATATCAATGTAAAGAATATTGGTATTTTAGGAAGTGAGGACCATTTCATTTTATTCATTGCTTTAACTATTTTTACCATCCCAAATGATAAAACAACAAATAATATTGCTATAAGTACTGCTACGAACCATTGCATAAAAGTTACCGGTTGCACTAGTGCAAGTACGTATGAAGATGCTGCTATACCTAATGCAATAGCTGGCATAATCAATGGTAAGAAAATAGATGCTTGTATTAAGGTTTTGGTATTCAATCCCTTAAATGATTTTAATAAATTTCTAATACCAAATGAAACTACCGAAAATATAGCCGCTATAAATATAGATGAAATTACTTGTGAGAATCCTATTGGTTGTACTAAACCTAATGCGTATGATGCAAGAGCAATACCCAATGCTATAGCTGGTAAAATCATTGGTAAGAAAATAACAGATTTCACCAAACTCGCAAATGATAGACCCTTAAATGCTTTTAACATTTTTCTCATACCAAATGCAACTACCGAAAATACACCAGCTATAAAAACAGCGGTTAGTGCTTGCATAAATGATATAGGTTTTATCATTGCTAATGCGTAAGATGAAAGAGCTACTGCTATTGACATAAATACCATAGCTAAAGAAGCCAGAGCTATATCTTTTAATGTGGAACCTTTGGTTGCTTCCGCCACTTGAGCAAACGCGAATCCTATTGCTACCATAGCTAATCCTAAACCAATAGCTGATAAAACATCAACCGGTCCGACTAATTTCAACGCTAATCCGATTGCTAAAACAGCTACCGCTATTAGTAATATAGTACCAACACCTTTTTTAATACTACTTTCTTTCTTCTTATCAGTACCACTTTCCTCAATAACATCCTTAGATTTCTCTTTGGAAAGAGCTATTATTGTTTTCTGATTGGATAAAATTTCTTGAGTATCAGTTTTAATTGATTGTATACCTACGTTTATGGCTTCTAATTGCTTACCAAAATCACCTCCTTTTAGTGCAGCACCTGTTGCAGAAGCACCATCTTTATTGCTAGCTAGAGCTAATGCTATTTGTTCTAACGAGTCCGATAGATTATCTAATGCCTTTAATAATTGCTTATCCATAAAAAACTTTTATTTCCAAAGTATATATAAAAACTGGATACGTCTTCTTAATATATACCTGTACAAATAATACATGATTATGGGATTTAAAAAGTTAGTTGATTACTACGTATTACGCAAATCTTTAAAAGAAATCGAGATGAATAGAATTTTAGAAAAAATATACAAGAAAATAAAAATTTCTACTAAAGAAAAGAAATTTTTGGATTTATATAATCGTACTACCGAAGAGATTGGTAAGGATTTGATGTTTTTATCTAAAAATGCAACTTCTAGAAAGGTTAAAGAAATATTAGAAAGAGGTAAGAAAGTCATTTGTGATTTACATGATAGGGATGGTAAAATTGGACTTGAGATACTTAGTATTGAGAATAATGTCGATTCTGTTACATGTGATGTTATTATGAGAAATGAGACACATCAATTACATGATAGATTTTTATATAATATTATTTATAATAATATAAAAAAAGAGTATTCATTACAAGAACAAGATGAATATTATGAAAAAATAGAAGCTACGAAATGATAAAGAAATTTAAACAATTTAATGAAGAAATATCTGGTACTGAATTGGTTGGTCCTATTGGTCCTGCTTATGGTGAGACGGGGTTACAGAATAAAACCATAAATTCACATGATACAAATGTTATTTATTCAGAGATGGATTCTAAGATATATACAATAGATGAATATAATGATATTTATGGTGAGTACCTTAAATTTGGTGGATCTCCGTTAGATGGATTTACAAAAGAAAATATAGATATAATATTGGATTTTTTACAAACTAATTAATTTAATTTATATATACATTTTGATAAAAAACAGAAATCAAAATTTATGAGCAAGTTAGTAACATTAAACGGGTTAAATGATGAAGAAATATTAAATGATATATTCATCGATGAGATAATTGTCCTTGAAGATATACAGGGAAGTAAAATATGGGTTAATTGGGATGGTAATCATTTTAATATCAAACCCAAATCTATATCAAATGAGTCAATAAATCTAATTGACTTAGCAATGCAAAATTATTATAATCCGGCTATCAATTATTTAAATTCATTAGATGATAGAACAAAAAGCCTTTTAAATAAAAAATGGTGGTTTTGTTTCGAGTATTTTCCTGATGAGCAACCTGCTAATATAGAGTATAATAGAGTTCCTAAGAATAATCTTGTTCTTACAGCTATTTCTAAGTCTAGAAAATATGAATTTACTATTGAAGAGTTAGATGAGTATTCTAGATTATTTAATGTTGATGTGGTGCCGGTTATATATCAAGGTACTTTGACCGAAAGTATGAAAGAAGCGATAAAGTATTTTATTAATACTAGTGAGGGTGATTTAGAGTATATTTTTGGTGAAAAGTCATTTGCATTCTTCTTTTATGGAATATTAAACCCATCAGTTAATAACTCTTTCTTAATGGATAATGAATTCCAAAATAATGTTGAGAAACTTATTATTAAGAGTAAAACAAAGGATATTTCATTTCAGTTATTAAATCCTTTATATAAAAGGTTGAGTGATGATAATGATACAGACTTTGTTGAGATTTATACATTAATATTAATTAATTTCTTGAATTTTTCTCAATCTATTAATTTAGAAGATATTAAATTGAAAGGTGATAGAAAAGATGAAGTTTACATATATTTAGTTTCTAAAATATTCAATGTTTATATATCGGAGGTCAAACAAGATTTACTCGACTTTGACTTTGTTGTTCCTGAATTCTTTGATAAGGATAAATTTAAGATAAATATTGAATTGATTAGTAATAAATTAACAAAGGATTATATAAAAGAGAGTGATAAATTAGAATATATTTTTAAGGTTATTCTTGGATCTTTCAACAAGAAAAGAAAGAAACCAATTGGTATATTCACCGAGAACACAGTTAAGTTATTTAATAAATTTGTAGTTGATATCGATGGTTATATCGATACTTATTTAGGAAAACTACATGAAATTGAATTAGGTAGATCTGGTCTACTAGATTTCGGTGACTTCTTTGATATTCAATATGATACTGATGGAGAGGGTGAAGTTTATCCAGATGTTTACTCAGAGTTTTCTAAGACTGGTGGTCAGAACAAGAAGAAGAAAAAAGGTAAGGGCGGTAAATTCCCAATTGATCCAGGTAAAATTCCATTTAAATAATGATTGATATTAAAATGACCTCTGTCGAGGTAAAGGCCGAAGTACGCGAACTAAAATGTAAATATACTCGTGAAATGGCTAAGGATATACACTATTATAGTGGTTTAGATCCTTTTAGTATGGATAATAGAAGAACAACAAGAAAAGATTCGATTAATAATATTTTTAATATAACAAAACATGATAAATAATCCGCCTATAAAGAATATGAAGGTATCAAAAAAATTATCCAGTACGGATTCTTCCAAAAATATAGTTGAAAAACTAAACAAGAAAACTTTCCTATTACAATACTTACCATCCGTTTTAGAATACTTAGAATCAGAAAAATACATAAATTATAAAAATGAGAAGTTAAAAACAGCTTACTTGATCGATATCATACATAATATGGTATTAAAATATTATTTCAAGAAAGAGAATAAATTTGTTATAAATGCAACTATATTGAAAGATAAGTATGGATATCTTTATAATTATTATATCAATTATCTAATTGAGACCAAGATAATAAGTATGGTTTCTAATTATAGGAAAGGTGTATCTTCTCGTAAATATTCACTAAATGCTAAAATCATCAAATCAAAGATTCAAAGAAGATATAGAAACAAAGATAAAGTCTTATTGAAGAAATATAAAAAGAAAGTAATGGATAGCATTGACTTTTCTGATAATGATGATTATTTGATAGGTAAAGATATCCGAGAGAAATTAATATCTGACCTTTTTTCCGTTGAGATTCAATTCGATAGAGCTATATTTTTCCTGGACGCATTAAAAGATGAAAAATATGATGTCTATAATAGAAATGTTTATTCTGTTGAGTGTGTTAATGATAAGCATATATTTTATCACTTTGATAGCTATGGTAGAATGCACACCAATTTCACAATACTTAGATCATTCATTAGAAAGAATTGTTTATTGATAGATGGTGAGGAAACTTGTGAGATAGATATTAAAAATAGCCAACCATTATTCCTATCTAAATTAATAAAAGATAGTGATACTAAGTGGGTCAAGGAAGAAGAGTTTGAATTGTTTAGAGAACTAACACTTAGTGGTAATTACTACCAGTACATGATGAATGTGTTGGGTATTAAAAATAGAAACGATGCTAAGGAATTAACATATAAAGTTCTTTTTGGTAGAAACATTACTTCTAGTAAGGCTGATATTGGATTTAGAAAGGCTTTCCCGACTATACATAATTTTATAAAATTATATAAAAAGGATAATGGTAATTATAAAACGATGGCTTATGATTTACAAAAAGCAGAGTCGAATCTTATATTCAATCGAATAATAAGACGTATAATTGTATTATACCCAGAAATAAAAATGATAACGGTACATGATAGTATTGTTTTTCCTAAAAAATATAAAGATATTATTAATGATATCTTTGAACAAGAACTCAAAAATGAATTCGATTTAACAAAATAATATATACTATATGAAAACTTACTATTTAAAATCAAAATTATCAAAAGAGGTTATAAGTAAATCAGTTTTTGAATCATTATCAATAGCTATTGAGTATTTTTCTGAGATTAAGAGATTAAACCCTGAAGAACTTCTTAAAATATACATAGTCGATGATAGTGGACTAAAATAGTTAATATATACCTTTGTGATTGATTTAACTAACCCCAAAATATCATATATTGTGATATCATCTGAAAAGATTGATGATATTATGTCAATTTTGTATGCTAAAAATTATCAAATTATACCGATAAAGGGTTATTATCAAGGTCAATATGAGGATTCATTGATGGCTTTTGGTGTTGATAATGATGAGTTAAGAAAAGATTTGATTTTTTTACTTAACCATTTTAGAGAGGATTGTGGTATAGTTAAATACTTTGGTGAGACCGGTGCTAAGAAAGTGTTCAAAGACGGATCAGAGAAGCCCTTAGGTATCGTATTGTATAATACAGACTCGGATAACATTTCATATTTATATGATGGTATATCGTTCTCTTTTGTTGAACAAGTTAGATATTGGAAACCTAAGAATAAAGAAGATTTTTCTGTTGGTATGTTAGTTGAATATATGAATAATAATAAGTGGTATGAAAAGGAAGTTATTAATCCATCAGAAGAATACCATAAGCTATATAAACTTATGATAAAGTATGATAAGATTAGAGTAGCTACTACTAACTAATCTCAAACCAAACAATTCGATTCTCGAATGTTGGTGTTTCTTTTATAAAATAAGTTTGATAATTATCTCCGTTATTAACATTGTTAACAACATTTAATCCTGTACATCTCTCACCTTTTGGTCTTACTCCGATTACTTTACTTGGATTTATTTTACTTGAGTGTATTACTTGAGCCCCATTTATATTACCTATGATGTCATCATAATTATTTGATAAATTAAAATTATATGATGTTGATAATAAGTATTCTAATATATTATCTCCTATAATAAATGCGGTAGCGGGACCTAAGTTACTTTTCATAGATAAAACATTACTAATAAATGTCATCTTTGTGATTATTCTTCTGGAATCAGCATCTGATTGTTCATTTGTTGTTAAAAATTTATCATTTTTTAATTTAAGAGTTACGTCTGGGTGAAATTTACATTTTTTCATTGGTTTACTTGTTAAAGTATCCAATGTTGATATAATATCATTATATAATAATTCTTCACTTATGAATTTTTTAGCAGTTACATTTTGTGACATCATTCTTGTTGAGAATGTTCTAATTGTATTCAACCCATCATCAATACCTTGTGGTAACCAATCCATATCATCATATTCTTCTTGTTTTTCATCAAGAACAGAATTTATAGATGATTGTCTATGTCTTCTTTTGAATTCATTCATTATCCACTCATCATCAGATGATAAAGTATCCGTATAATAAATAACCCCCTTGGGTAAAGAGGGTTTATTATTTTCTGTGTAATTACATATCAATTTTATATTAGACAGCAAGGTGCTCATATTTGTTTTTCATTCCTATTTTTGGTATAGATGCGTTTGTTATCTTTTGTATTTCTTCTTTACTCATCTTGGAAGTTTTTTCTAATAATTGTAAAGTTCTTTGGTAATATCTATTATCAGGAGCGACTCTTTCATGGTATAGGTGATAACATCTAGCTTTTAATTCGGTGTGTTTCAAGAAGTGTTTAACTTTCATTGTTTGGTAATCATCTTCACCACCCCATCCTATAAAGTCTTCGTTCCATCCACCAATTCTTAATAAAGAATCTCGTCTGAAAATTGCTATACCTCCTGAAATATTTATTTTTTGGTTATCTGTCTCACCTCTACCAGGTCTATTGATATTAACAACCTGTTCCAAAGGTAGATTGGACTCCTGTGGATTTAGATCAACCACGGAATGATATGGACTAACCATATCATATTCTGTTAATGCCTGGAGACCCTTTATGAAATCATTTGGATTCATAACTAAATCCGAATCACCACAAACAATTATGTTTGAGTTGGAGTGTTTTAATCCTATATTAAATGCCCAAGACCTATTATAAGGCATTTTTGATTTTATGAAAATATGCTTACATCTTAAATTTAAGTGTGATATTTTTGAGTGTTTATCTTGTTCTACAAGAATAATTTCTGATCCCGAAAAGGAGTTAGCCCAATCCAGTGTTCTTCTTAGGTTGTTTAACCTATCTATTGTGTGTCTATATCCTATTATAAACGTGAATTTGTATGATTGTTGCATTAAAAAAGTTATTTTTTATTTATATAAACACTTATAGCTTTTGTTTTATAGTTCTTAACTAAACATTATATAAATATTATTCTATAATACTTTAAATCTTATATTATGGATAAAAAAGTAGGAAGATTTGAAAAAATATTTTTTCCTGAACTAAATATAAAAGTGGATTCTAAAATAGACACTGGTGCTTATAGCGTTTCTTTACACGTTGAGGATATCAACGAAGTGGATGGTAAATTATACTTCTGGGTTGGTGATGAATCTAATAAATTCATATATGATGATTTTAATATTATTAGTGTTAAGAGTTCTTTTGGTAAAAATCAAAAAAGATATTCTATAAAATTGAAGATGGGGATGGGTAAACTTACCTATGATGTTTTCGTATCACTGAGTGATAGAAAAAAAATGAAGTTTCCTTGTTTGATAGGTAGAAAATTTCTACATAAACACGGATTTTTGGTAGACGTGAGAAAAAAGAATTTACATGATAGAAATAAAAAAATGTAATTATTTTACTGGTGATAATAGCATCTCTGATGGTATTAAAGATATTGTTAATTTTTTAGAATTATCGGGTAGAAATTATTTGCTATTAACTCCACCTAAAAATAGTGACATTGATAAATCAACACAAACAAATACAATAAAATATTATTTGGATAATCAATTACACTTTAATAACTTTGGTGAGTTTGTTGATATTATAGAAAATAAAGGCAATTTATTTAGGGTTGATTTGTTGGTTTTGGATTTTTGGCATTTAACACCTATTGAGATATCTATTTGGAAAAAAGAAATTGATAAATTGGGATTAGACCATTTGATAATAGCTAAAGAATATCACTATAAATCTACTGATGATGTTACAGACTATCATCTTAGAAGAGAGTATAAAACGGTTGGTAAAAATGAATTATTTATAACTGATAATATAAATAAATGGACATCAACTTTAGAATCTTTAATAAAATCTTATAGAAGAGATAAGAAAATCAATGATATATTTGGTGGAACTGATAATTAGCCCTATATTTGTTATTAAATATAAACTAAATATATATGAGAACTAGACGAAAATTTATTAAACTAACAAAGTTTACATATCCATATGGAACCGAAAATCAATTAAAAAAATTCTTACCGAAGGGATATACAGAAGATGAGCATGGTAATTTCTATTTGAAGATTGGTGATAAACCATCTACTATGTTTACTTGTCACCTTGATACGGCTTGTGCTGAACAAGAAAGAGTTAATCATGTATTTCGTGGTAAGTTTGTTGGTACTGATGGGACTACAATTTTAGGAGCTGATGATAAAGCCGGAATGGTTATTATCTTATCACTTATCGAAAAAAAAGTACCTGGACTTTATTACTTCTTTATTGGAGAGGAAGTTGGGTGTATTGGTTCAAACGCACTTTCCGGAACTTGGTTAAAAACTGAATTCTCTGAATACATTACAAAATGTGTATCTTTTGATAGAAGAGGTACTACTTCTGTTATTACAGAACAATTGTATGGTAGATGTGCGTCTGATGAATTCGCAACTGAACTTTCACTTAGATTAAATAATGTTGGTGAATTTAATTTCTCACCTGATGATACTGGAGTTCTAACAGACTCAATTAACTTTATGGATTTTGTACCGGAATGTACTAATATATCTGTTGGTTATTATAATGAACATGGTGGTGATGAAATCCAAGATTTGGATTTTTTGAAGAAATTAAGTAAAGCTGTTTGTGAAATTGATTGGGAAACACTTCCAATTAAAAGAGATCCAATATCTGATTTTGATGATGATGATGATGATGATTTACATGAGTATGAAGAAGATGGTAAATTCTCAACAGAGTTCTATTCATACTTTAAGAATAAAGAAGATGTGAAGAAAATGTATATATCTATTAAACATATAGAATCCGAAAAAGCTGAAATACGCAATTGGTTATATGTGAGTGGTTCTTATCCTGGATTTACTGATATTTTATGGAATGGTCATAAATTAAGAGTTAAAATTAATGATGATATAGAAGTTGTTGGTGATAGAATTGAGTTAATTGATTTGATGCCGGAATTAGGATCTGTTCCTAAAAGTCAATTAAGTGATAGTGTTAAAAAATATAGAAATATTATGATGTAATCAGATTCTTTTATTTGGACTTACAAAATCATTATAGGTGTCTGCCTTTACAACGAGGTAGGCATCTTCTAAGCTATACCAGTTTCCTGTTGAATCATAAACACCGGAGTCACCTTGTTCTTCTTGGGAAAGATAGACCATATCTTGTTTTGTGGTTATTTTGAACTTATAAATTGAATACCCACCATCAAAATAAACAGCGATAACTTCATCACCGTCCTTAACAGAATCTCTTTCATCAGAAAGTTCTTTTAATTCATTAACATCAATTTCACTTGATCTTATTTTTTTGAAATCTTTACCTAGGTTTTGATGAACTTGTTTAGATATTAACTTAGCCATTTTCTCTTGAAGGTCACCCAATTCAAATGATTGTCCTGGTGTTATATCACCTGATTCTGTATCGAATTCGCCGTGTATATCAAAAAATAAATCATTAATTTTATCTTCTAATAAATCTAATGTATATTTATAAATATCATCCTCTGTATGAGAAACCTTTTTAAAAGACTCAGTTATATATTCTGACCATTTTTTAATCATAATTTAGGGGTTTTATATTCTGGTTTATTTGCTATGATTAACATCTGTCCAGTTGTTAACTCATTATAATTCCAACCATTTTTTTTACAAAAGCCTATTATAAACCTCTCTCTTAGTATTGATTTTCCTTTATTTGCTTTCTTTTTCATAATTAAATTAAAAATATATATATGAACACTTGTAAAGAAACACCAAATAAAACCATTGGTGTTTTCTTTTTATCTTGTTCTGAAGGTGGTAAGTGTACATGTGCCTCCGTTATTGAATTTTTATCCAATTTTTTAATTGTTTGTTCAAATATTATTCTATGAAAATACTTGAACATAAAAATTTGTGCTATTATAAATGGTATTGATACCCATCCAATTGTATATGTTAATAATGTCCCAGTCGTTAATAACACTAAAAATCTTTGAATATTGAATATTTTTTTAGCACAAAATTCAGAACTCCTTTTATTTTTACTCTTGATATGTTCAAAAAAACCTTCACGTAAACCTTCCGACATCGAATAAAATATCCAGATTAAGTTTGTTATTGCTATTGCTATAAAATCCATACTTATAAACTTCTGCTTTTTTGTATATATTAAATATAATAACTATATTTGTTGTATGTTTGAAATAAAAGGTAAAATAGTATTCGATCCAATCGATAAAACTAAGAAGCACTCTAAGCAGTCTTCCTGGAAGAAAGTCGTTATGATCGAGTTCAAGGATGATACTTGGTCTTACTATTCTTGGTTTTTAAAAAAAAGATTTGGACTAGTCTTGAATAAACCACTTCGAGGAACCCACTTTACTATTATTAACGATATTGTTGATGATGTAATATACAAACAAGCTAAGAAAATGTTTGATGGTACTGAAATAACAATTCAATACGATCCAACAAATATACGTTCTAATGATAAAGGTCACTGGTGGATAAAGGCTTATTCTGATGATGCTAAAAACATAAGAAGAGTTATGTCGTTGGGTGAATATCCTTTCTTTGGATTTCACATCACTATGGGATTGGCTACTCATTTACAACTAGAGCACTCTAAATATATTACTAAACAATGCTTGATATATAACATATAACATTATGCCTGAATTAGCAGAATTAAAAATAATGTCTGATTATATCAATCAGACTTCAAACAAAAAAACTTTTGTTAAATCTTTTCATGTTGAAAAGGGTAATAATCCAATAGAATTCAAACTTTTGGATAATTTTAATCTAAAGTCTGAATCTTTTGGAAAAGAACTAAGATTAAGTATATATCATGGTG
>Ga0307488_10002459_pt1 | contig 15667 bp, 10 predicted proteins | sample SB02metaG_FD_202248 | JGI IMG/M metagenome (GOLD analysis project Ga0307488, IMG submission 202248) | Sea-ice brine microbial communities from Beaufort Sea near Barrow, Alaska, United States - SB 0.2 | ecosystem: Environmental > Aquatic > Marine > Coastal | place: USA: Alaska | collected... | reverse complement strand
GGCTGAATTGGCTGATACCCTTGATCGATACCAACACTAAATAGCGTTCCGAATAGTAAATAAATACCTATTAGTACTAAAAACAATGTTGCCATTACTTTTAGAAATGTGTTCTTTCTAACACCCGCCCACAACTCTTGAAGGTCTCTTTTTAAATTAGCTTTTGATTCAGGCTTTTTATTTCCTTTCAACTCACTAACTTGTTTTAACAAACTAGCAATCATTAAGAATGCAACCACCATTGCGGCAGCCAAGAAATAGATAACCCAACTTGGAGCCCCTCCATCTGAAACTACATTTCCACCTATCGTAGTTTCTCCCGCAACTGGAGTCTTTTTAATTTCACCTACAGTTGTATAATATAATATATCGTCTATATTCTTATCTGTCAATTGAGGAAACGCATTCATCGCAGATGATGCATATGTTGCAGCCTGGGCTGCTTCTGCATTTACCTTTTGGAACTCTGCATTATTTTTGATCCAAGATTTTAACCAAGAATTTTCTCTACGCTCTTCTTCACCCCCCAATGCTGGTCCTACTAATTTCTTATCTAATTTGTGACAAGATGCACACAAAGAATTAAATAATTTTCTTCCTTCTTTTTGACGTGCCTCGTCCACATCTTGAGAATAAGAAGATGCGCTAAACGCAAAAAACAAAAGTAAGGTAAGACTCTTTAAAAGTAACGTAGTTAGTTTATTCTGTAGTGCTACACTTTTCATATTTACAAACTATAATTTTAGTATTGTGTACAAATTCGTTCAGAAAAAACAGCTTCTGAACAGTTTCACAAAAGTACTACATATTGCTAAATTTTTAAAAGCTAATAGAACCTTAAATACTAATTTATAACTATTCTAAATAAATAAAAAAGCCGATTTATTCTTTCACAAGTTGTTATTTTTGTGGTTCAATTTCACACTATGAGAAATACACTATTTTTAAAGACTGCTTTGTTTTGTTTGTTTGTAAATACAGGAGTTTTAAGCGCTCAAAACATAACCAATGAAAGTAAAGAGGTACAGAATTTACTAGAAAAAAAGAGAAATTATAATAAATCTGTTCGTTTTGGATACAGTATTCAGATTTATTATGGGACTGAAAAAAATGCAAAAGGTAAGCATGCTAAGTTTCATATTTTATTCCCTAAAATGAAAGCAAAATTAGTTTATAATAACCCCGAATGGAAGGTACAAGTTGGGAACTATAAAACAAAACTGGACGCAGATAGAGCAAACTTAATTTTCAAGAAAGAATTCACTGGAGCTATTGTAATTCCTTTAAGAAAATAAATATCCTAGTGTCAACTAAAGTTAAGAAATTTTTACCAAAAAAAAAGCCGGAATTCATATGAATTCCGGCTTTTTACTTTTATGAATATAAATTTACTTCAACTTCTTTTTAACAGCTACTTCTTTGTAAGCTTCAATTAAGTCTGCTTCTACAATATCATTGTAATTTTTAATCTGAACCCCACAATCATATCCTTTTGCAACCTCTCTTACATCATCTTTAAACCTTTTTAAAGCTGTAAGCGTTCCATCATGGACCACAATGCCATCTCGAATAATTCTAATTTTAGAATCTCTAAATATTTTACCAGACATTACCATACAACCTGCAATATTACCAACTTTAGAAATTTTATAAACCTCTCTAATTTCAATATTACCCGTAACCTCTTCTTTCATGACAGGAGATAACATTCCTTCCATTGCATCTTTAAGATCGTTTATTGCATCATAAATAATAGAATATGTTCTAATATCTACTTCTTCTCTATCCGCTATTACCCTTGCGTTTCCTTGTGGTCTCACGTTAAATCCTACAATAATTGCATCGGAAGCCGTTGCTAACAACACATCACTTTCTGTAATAGCACCAACACCTTTGTGTAAAATATTTACTTGAATTTCTTCTGTAGACAGTTTTTGGAAAGAATCTGTTAGCGCTTCTACAGAACCGTCTACATCTCCTTTTAAAATGATGTTTAGTTCTTTAAAGTCTCCTAGTGCAATTCTACGTCCAATTTCATCTAAGGTTAATGTTTTTTGAGTTCTTACAGATTGCTCACGCTGCAGTTGAGATCTTTTTGACGCAATTTGTTTTGCTTCTCTTTCGTCATCAAAAACAACAAATTTATCTCCTGCTTGTGGTGCGCCATCTAATCCTAAAATTGATACTGGAGTTGACGGACCTGCAACTGCTAAGTTGACTCCTTTATCATCAAACATTGCTCTAACCTTACCACTGTGCTTACCTGCTAACAAGTAATCTCCAATTTTCAAAGTTCCTGCTTGCACCAATATGGTAGAAACATATCCTCTACCTTTATCTAATAAAGCTTCCACAACGGCCCCAACGGCATTTTTATTAGGGTTTGATGTTAATTCTAAAACTTCCGCCTCTAGTAAAACTTTTTCTAACAATTCTGGAATTCCTTCTCCAGTTTTTGCTGAAATATCCTGCGACTGAATGCCTCCTCCCCATTCTTCAATTAACAAATTCATTGAAGATAATTGTGTTTTCACATTATCTGGATTCGCATTTGGCTTATCAATCTTATTAATTGCAAATATAATTGGAACTCCTGCTGCCTGGGCATGCGAAATAGCTTCTTTTGTTTGGGGCATTACATCATCATCTGCTGCCACTACAATAATAACTAAATCTGTTACCTGTGCGCCACGTGCACGCATTGCTGTAAAAGCTTCGTGACCTGGTGTATCTAAAAATGCTATTTTTTGATCTCCTACGTTTACAGAATATGCACCAATATGCTGCGTAATTCCTCCACTTTCTCCTTCAATAACATTTGCTTTTCTAATATAATCTAATAAAGATGTTTTACCATGATCTACGTGACCCATTACCGTAATTATTGGTGCCCGGGTTTTTAAATCTTCTAATTTATCTATTACTTCTTCTATTGATTCTTCTACTTCCGCTCCTACAAATTCTACTTTGTGGTTAAATTCTTCTGCAACAATTACTAAGGTTTCTGCATCTAAACGCTGATTCATAGTTACCATCATTCCTAAAGACATACATGCCGAAATAATATTAGTAACAGGAACCTGCATCATAGTTGCTACTTCACTTACCGTAACAAACTCTGTTACTTTTAAAATCCTACTTCCTAAAGCTTCAGCTTCTAACTCTGCATCTGAATGCTCTCTACGTGCATCTCTTTTATTTCTTCTATACTTAGACCCTTTTCCTTTCGAAGATTTTCCCTGAAGTTTTTCTAGGGTTTCCCTTACTTGTTTCTGAATATCTGCCTCTGTAGGTTCTTCTTTCTTAACGTTTGTGGCTGGTCTTACGTTTGCTCTACCACCTTTATTGTAAGGACCTCTTCCGTTTCCAGCTCTATTTGGTGTAGCGCCTCTTGCTGCAGATCTGCTTCCTGGTGCTCCTATTTTGGTAACAATACGCTTGCGTTTCTTTCTAGGATCTGGAGCAGCTTCTTTTTTAGCTTCTGGTTTTTTCTTCTTAGGCTTTTCGAATTGCTTTAAATCAATTTTCTTTCCTGTAAAATTAGGACCATTTAGCTTTTTATATTGCGTTTTGATAGCTTCTGCATTTTCTGCAGACACTTCGTCAAATTTATCTTCAGATTTAGAAAAATCTTTTTTGCCTTCTATCTTTTTCTCGATCTTAGAAGCCTCTTTTTCTACCTCAGAAACAAGATTACTAGACTTTACTTCTTTCGGTTCTTTAACTTCCTTAGGCTCTTTCACTTCTTTAGCTTCTTCAACAATAGGTTTTTCTTCTGTAGGTTTTTGTGTTTCTACAACAGGTTCTTCTAGTTTTTCAACTTTTGGAGTTTCAGCTTTTGGAGTTTCTGCTTCTATCACAACTTCTTTAACCTCTTCTTTCTTAGCTGCTGGTTTCCCAATATTGTCAACATCTATTTTACCAACAGTTTTAACCGCTACCTTTTTGGCCTTTGCCTTGAGAACTTCTTCTTTTTTAGCGTCTTCTGCTCTTTTTTCCTCTTGCTTAGCCTCTAGCTCTGCACGAATTGCTTCTTTCTCTTTTCGCTTTTCCTCACCAACTTCCTTAGATGCAGCCTTTTTGCTAGCATCTGTTTGGAAACCATCTAGCAGTACTTGATAGACATCACCAGAAATTTTAGTCGTTGGTCTAGATTCTATTTCATGACCTTTATCTGCTAAATATTCTACTGCTCTATCTAGAGAAATATTTAGTTCTCTTAAAACCTTATTAAGCCTCGTTGTTTTGCCTTCAGACATATATTATTTTTTAGCCTTTAATTTGTAAAAATATACTTTTTTTTTACGATTACTCTTTAACTATAAACTACTCTTCGAATTCTTCTTTCAAAATTCTTTGAACATCTAAAATAGTTTCTTCTTCTAAATCGGTTCTTTTAACTAATTCTTCTACGCTTGCTTCTAATACACTTCTAGCTGTATCTAAACCAATGTTTTTAAATTCTTTAATAACCCAAGCCTCAATTTCATCACTAAATTCCGTTAATTCTACGTCCTCTTCCTCAAGACCTTCTCTCTTAACATCTATTTCGTAACCTGATAACTCACTTGCTAGACGAATATTAACACCACCTCTACCAATTGCTTTAGAAACTTCCTCTGGTTTTAAAAGTACGCTTACTCGCCCTTTTTTACCATTTCTCTCTTCCTCGTACATTTCAATTTCCATTGATGTCACTTTTGCAGGACTTAATGCTCTTGAAATAAATAATTGTTCGTTTTTAGTATAATTAATAACATCTATGTTTTCATTACCTAACTCACGAACAATACCATGAATTCTTGAACCTTTTACTCCAACACAAGCTCCAACAGGATCTATTCTGTCGTCATAAGAATCTACCGCTACTTTCGCTTTTTCTCCTGGTATTCTTGCAACTCTTTCTACAGTAATTAATCCATCAAAAACTTCAGGAATTTCTTGTTCAAACAATTTATTTAGAAAATCTGGAGACGTTCTAGATAATATAATTGCTGGCTTATTCCCCCTTAGTTCTACTGTTTTTATAACTCCTCTTACAGAATCTCCTTTTCTAAAGAAATCTGAACGGATTTGCTCACTCTTTGGTAATACAATTTCGTTACCATCATCGTCTAACAAAATAATAGCATTGTGACGTATGTGATGCACCTCTGCCGTATATAATTCGCCTTCTAGCTCTTTAAAATGCTTAAATATATTTGTACTATCGTGTTCATAAATTTTAGAAATCAAGTTTTGACGCAGCGCCAAAATTGCTCTTCTTCCTAAATCAATCAATTTTACTTCTTCAGAAACATCTTCTCCAATTTCAAAATCTGGCTCAATCAATCTTGCTTCTGCAAGTTCAATTTCTTCATTATCATCTTCAGAAAAACCATCTGCAACTACTACTCTATTTCTCCAAATTTCTAAATCTCCTTTATCTGGATTGATAATAATATCAAAATTATCATCAGAACCAAACTTACGTTTTAAAGTAGCTCTAAAAACTTCTTCTAAAATAGACATTAGTGTTACTCTGTCTATACTTTTATTATCTTTAAATTCTGAAAACGAATCAATTAATGCTATATTCTCCATTACGTTTTTTCTTAAAATAAGATTTTCACTTTTGCTTCCTTAATATCTGTATATTCTAAAGTTGCTGTTTTACTTACAGTAATCTTTCCTTTACCAACTAGTTTTGGCTCTCTAACTTTCCACTGTAAGACAATTTTATCTTTATCTGCTGTTATTAAAGTACCTTCAAGCTCTTCTTCTTCCGTTTTAACTTTAAGAATTCTATTCAAATTCTTAATATATTGTCTTTTTACTTTTAATGGATGCGAGATGTCTGGTGTAGTAACTTCTAAAGAGAAATCTTCTACTTCTCTGTCAAACGTATCGTTTATAACTCTACTTATGCGCATAGTTTCACTCAGTGAGACGCCATTATCACCATCTACAACAACTTGAATTTTGTTATTTACTGAGATTGATAATTCTATAAGGTATAAAGACTCATTGGAAGCCAATGCCTCGTCTACTATGATTTTTACTGCTGTTTGATCCATATTAAATCTTAAAATAAAGTATAAAAAGAGGGGACTTTTGGGTCCCCTGCATTCTTTGTTTACCGCAAATTTCGGTGCAAATATACGAATTGTTTATGATTTACCAAACCAACTCGAATTCATTATTTTTTCGTAACTTGAGATAGGCATAACATTTTAACCTAAAATCATGAATTATGAAAAAAATTCTAGTTCCTATCGACTTTTCTAAACCGTCTATATATGCTGCAAAAATAGCCGCTAAAATTGCAAAAAAAACCAATGCTACCGTATATCTTATACATCTTATTGAACTTCCTTCTGGAGTTATAGACATTACCTCAAGCAGTTCTTTTAGTATTCCAGAGAGCATGTTATACTTAAGAAAAACAAAAGAAAAAGTTTTAGAATTTAAAAAAATAAATTTTCCTGAGGATATGACTGTTGAATATTTTATTAAATTGAATACTCCCTTTGAGGGAATCCAAAAATATGCCGCTAAAATTGATGTAGATTTAATAATAATGGGCTCTAAAGGACATTCTGAATTTGAAGAAATAATGATTGGGTCTAACACAGAAAAAACAGTAAGAAGCTCTAAAATACCAGTTATCGTTGTAAAAAGAGATATTAAAAACTTTAAGTTAAAGAATTTGGTTTTTGCTTCTAATTTCAAAAAAGAAAACAAAGAAGTATTTCGTAAGTTTTTAGATTTTGCAAATCTTTTTGATAGTAAAGTTCATTTATTAAAAATAAATACGCCTTCACATTTTGAGATTACGCGAAATGCGATACAAAAAGTAAAAGATTTTATAAAAGATTTTCATTTACCGAAACATTCTATAAATATCTATAATGATACTTCTGTTGAAGAAGGAATTGTAAATTTTTCTAGAGAAAAGAAGGCAGATTTAATAGCATTAAGCACTCATGGTAGAAGTGGAATTTCTCACTTATTTACAGCAAGTGTAACCAAAAATTTATCTAAAAAAACCTTAAAACCTATGTTTACCATTAAAGTGTGAAATTAGTTTGATTCTCCACGAACAACATCGTTGCTGCAATAGTAGTTCTTTAGGAGCGTTTACAAAAGCAAAAAAAAACCTCCAAAAAGGAGGTTTTTTTGTTTTTGTAAAAACTACTACAAAATATAATCTGTACTCATAAAATTAGATGCTTTTTTATCTAACAATTCTTGTAGAATCGCATTATTATCTGCTGTGTCTTTAGCCGCTAAAAAAGTTCTAATAGAAAAAGATCGTAAGGCATCGTGGACACTTAACGTAGCCACAGCAGAGTCTTTTCTTCCAGTAAAAGGATATACATCTGGCCCACGTTGCGCAGCACTGTTTAAATTGACTCTGCATACTAGATTTACAAGTGTATCAATTAACGGTGCTAATGTTTTTACATCACTACCAAACACACTTACTTGTTGTCCGTAATTAGACGCTGCCATATCATCTAAAGGCTCTTGGATATTTTTAAAGGAGACAATGGGTACAACAGGACCAAATTGCTCTTCTTCAAAAACCCTAGAATCTTTAGAAACAGGATATAATACTGCAGGAAAAATATAATTTTCTGTAGTTTCTCCTCCCTTTTTATTGATCACTTTCGCGCCCTTAAGAAGAGCATCATCAATTAATTCTTGAATATATGCTGGTTTCCCTGGTTCTGGTAAAGGTGTTAGTTTTACGTCATTTTCCCAAGGGTTCCCAAATTTAAGGGCATCTACTTTTTCCGTAAAACGCTTATTAAATTCCTCAACAATATCTTCATGAACATATAATATTTTTAAGGCAGTACAACGCTGTCCATTAAAAGAGATTGCACCAGAAATACATTCGTTAATTGCCAAATCTAAATCTGCATCTGGCAAAACTATTCCTGGGTTTTTAGCCTCCAAACCTAACACTAAACGCAACCTATTTTTCTGCGGATGATTTGCTTGAATTGCATTTGCAGACGTACTGTTACCGATCAATGCTAAAACATCAACAAGACCCGTTTTCATGATTGGTGTGGCTAAAGTTCTACCTCTGCCGTAAATAACATTTACAACACCTGCGGGAAAACTAGTTTGAAACGCTTCTAATAATGGTGATAATAATAAAACGCCATGTTTTGCTGGTTTAAAAACGGCAGTATTCCCCATGATCAAAGCAGGTATTAACAGTGCAAAAGTTTCATTTAAGGGATAATTGTAAGGTCCTAAACAAAGTACAACACCCAACGGGCCTCTTCTTATGTGCGCACGAACTCCACTGTTTTTTTGAAACTTGGCAGAGTCTCTGTCCATTTGTTTGTAATCTTCAATCGTATCATAAATATATTCTACGGTTCTGTCAAATTCTTTTTCTGAGTCCGGTAAAGACTTTCCAATTTCCCACATTAACAATTTCACAACCGCTGCTCTTTTGGTTTTCATTTGGACTACAAATTTTTCCATAGCAGCAATTCTACCTTCTACCTTCATTGTTGGCCACAAACCTTGCCCTCTTCCGTATGCTTTAGAAGCAGCGTCTAAGGCCTCTATAGCTTCCACTCCTGTTAAATCTGGGACTGTTCCTAACAATGTTGGTTTGTATGCCTCCGTTGACGAAATTGTTGAGTATACCGCTGCATTAGCTCCTTTCCATTCTTTTAGTTCACCGTCTACTAAATAGGTGTTTTGATTGACAAGCGCAGTAATTTTATATTCGTTGGGAATTTCTTTAAATGTATTCTTCATAAATTAAGTTTAAAAATTAACTAAATACAAACAACTTATAAATTATAAGCCCCTTATACAGTGCTAAATTAATTAAAATTAAGCAGCTCTAGATTTCATTTTATTTAAATGGGTCGTGTTTATTTTAATTATGAATAAAGACAAACACTCTTTTTCTTTAAAAAAGGAAACGAACTCCTTGCTAGTTATACAAGACATCACACTCCTTAAATCTCTAGTTTATTCCAATAACTAAAATAAACCGGCTTTATTCTTTAAGTAATCTCCATAAAAAATTACTTTTCTTTATTTTTTACTGATGGTTCTATGTCTTAAAAATATTTTAATTCTAAACCAACCACAACAACCTCATTTTTTCTACTATTTCTTTTAATTTACTTAAAATATATTGTGTCTTCATTTAGACTTAAAGCTTGTACTATGCATTTTCTTTAAGTGCTTCCTCCTACTGATCATTTTACAGTAAAATAATGTTTTAAATTTACATACAGCATCGCGTGTTCTTTGATCTCGGCTATTCCTGTCATTTCGATGTTCTTCCACTAATCTTGACAACATCGGTTTCACTCTTTATTTCCTTCCCAAAAAATCTACAGCAGTAATGCGTAGAGCAACTGCAAAATCTCCTCCAATTGCATTTTCATTAAAGCTCTTAAGAACGTATAATTAGGGTTTCCCTTAGAACCATGATCTCTTCTATTGGTCCTATTGACAACTAATAAAGTTCAAATAGCCCACTATTTTTACAGTTGATGCGTCTGTAAAAAATCTATTTTTTATAGCCCAGTAATTTTTCTAATTCTAAACGCAAACTTCTTGTAAATTTTTAGCCACTGCATCGCATTTTATACACTTCTAAATAAATTTCTCTAATTTTTAATATTGACATGAGAAAATAAAACCTATCAGATTTTTATAAAATTAAAAATCCTTATTTTTATTATACCGACTTTATCACTTTCATTGCTACCATAGAGGCTCTTAATCTTCCGCCCACAATTTCTACAGGGTGGTTTCTAATAATCCCGTTAATACGAATCAATTCTCGGTTGTCAACCTCGTTAGTCGTTGTAAATTTTTGACCGATAAGATCTGTAGAAACTGTTTTCATAAAATCAGTTAATAACGGTTTAGAAGCATGATCGAATAAGTAACAGCCATACTCTGCAGTGTCAGAAATAACACGGTTCATTTCATATAATTTTTTACGTGCAATTGTATTTGCAATTAAAGGCGTTTCGTGTAAAGATTCATAATAGGCAGAAGCTGCTATAATTCCGGAATCTGTCATTGCTTCGAAAGCTAGTTCTACACCAGCTCTTACAAATGCAACTAACAAAGTTCCGTGATCAAAATACTCTTGTTCTGGAATTTCTTGATCTGTAACTTTTTGTTTTTCAAAAGCAGTATCTCCTGTTGCTGCCCTCCAAGTAAACAGATTTTTATCATCATTTGCCCAATCTTCCATCATGGTTTTAGAGAAATGACCCGTCATAATATCATCCATATGTTTTTGAAACAACGGACGCATAACCTCTTTTAATTCTTCTGATATTTCAAATGCTTTTATTTTTGCAGGATTAGACAAACGGTCCATCATATTGGTAATTCCTCCGTGCTTTAAAGCTTCCGTAACTGTTTCCCAACCGTACTGAATTAATTTTGCAGCATAATCTGGTTGAATACCTTCTTCAACCATTTTATCATAAGACAAAATAGCACCTGTTTGTAACAAACCACATAAAATAGTTTGCTCTCCCATTAAATCTGATTTTACTTCCGCTACAAATGAAGACTCTAAAACACCTGCTCTATGGCCTCCTGTGGCAACTGCGTACGCTTTTGCTTGCGCCCAGCCTTTTGCTTCTGGGTCATTTTCTGGGTGTACTGCAATTAATGTTGGTACCCCAAATCCTCTTTTATATTCTTCTCTAACCTCAGAACCTGGACATTTTGGCGCTACCATAATTACCGTTAAATCCTCTCTAATTTGCATTCCTTCTTCTACAATATTAAAACCATGAGAATACGATAATGTTGCTCCTTTTTTCATCAAAGGCATTATGGTGTTTACCACGTTTGTATGTTGTTTATCCGGCGTTAAATTCAATACTAAATCTGCTGTAGGAATTAATTCTTCATACGTTCCTACTGTAAAATTATTTGATGTTGCATTCCTGTAAGACTCTCTTTTTTGATCAATTGCAACTTGTCTTAGTGTATACGAAATATCTAAACCAGAGTCTCTCATGTTTAAACCTTGGTTTAAACCTTGGGCTCCACAACCTACAATAACAATCTTCTTCCCTTTCAATGCGGCTACACCGTCTTCAAATTCTGAAGCGTCCATAAAACGACATTTTCCTAACTGTTCTAATTGCTCTCTTAATGTTAATGTGTTAAAATAATTTGACATTTTTATTGTTTTTATTTGTTGATTAGAGTGCATCAAATAGAAAAGAAACAGGTCTATATGAACTTCATTTCTTTTTTCTAAAATCTAAACTCTTTTATGTTTTTTAATGGTTATATGCTGCTAACATTGTTGATATTTTCATTTCTTCTTTAGTCACAGCAATGCGACCTGAACGCGTAAATTGCATGATACCGAAGCTACTTAATTCTCTATATAATAATTCGATTTCTTCTTTTTTACCTGATTTCTCAATCACGAAAAACTCCTTGTTTACCGTTACTATCCGAGAGTTACTTTCTTTGATGATGTTCTGAATTTGACGCTCATCAAAAAGCAAACCTGATCGCATCTTAAAAATACAAGATTCTTGATAAATGGTTTCATCATCATTGTGGTAATACGCCTTGATCACCTCTACTTGTTTTTCTATTTGACCAATAATTTTTTTAATATTTAGTTCTGTCATATTCACAACAATTGTAAATTTAGAAACGCCATCGATTTCTGATGGAGACGTATTTAAACTCTCTACATTGATGTGTCTACGCTGGAAAATTGCTGAAATCCGATTCAATAATCCGATGTTATTTTCAGTATAAACTGATATTGTATATAATTGTTTTTCTGTACTCATATTTTTAAAAAGATGATAAAAGAAAGATGATAGAAAATAGATTGATATTGCTTTTATCCACTAAAACCCTTATTATTTGTTCTTTACTCTTTGTTCTCTTCACTTTTCACTCCAATCTTATATCTGAAACACTCGCACCAGAAGGAACCATTGGAAACACATTTCCTTCTTTCTCTACAAGTACTTCTAAAAAATAAGCTTCTTTACTCGCCATCATTTCGGCAACAGCTTCTTTTAAATCTTCTCTTTTTACTACTTTTCGAGCCTTAATATAGTAGCCTTCTGCAATTGCAACAAAATTTGGATTTGTCATTTCTGTAGATGCGTAGCGTTTGTCAAAAAACAATTGTTGCCATTGACGTACCATCCCTAAAAACTCATTATTAAGAACCACCATTTTTAAGGCTACTTTTTGCTGAAAAATAGTTCCTAATTCTTGAATGGTCATTTGAAAACCACCATCACCAGAAATTGAAACAACTTCACGTTCAGGAGCTGCCATTTTAGCACCAATTGCTGCTGGCAAACCAAAACCCATGGTTCCTAATCCGCCAGAGGTAATATTACTCTTTGTTTTATTGAATTCGGCATACCTACAGGCAATCATTTGATGTTGTCCAACATCTGTAACAATTGCAGCTTCCCCTTTACTTTGAATATTTATTTCTTTGATCACTTCACCCATTGTTAATCCTTCTTTCGTTGGATGGATATCGCCTTTGATTACTTTCTCATATTCAATTTCATATAAATCTTTGAACTGCTGGTGCCATTCTTTGTGAGAATTCTTATTAATTAAGGGTAAAATAGATGCTAAACTTGCTTTTGCATCTCCTAAAACTGCAACAGTTGTTTTTATGTTTTTATCTACTTCAGCTGGATCAATTTCAAAGTGAACTACTTTTGCTTGCGTAGCGTACTCGTCTAACTTCCCTGTAACACGGTCATCGAAACGCATGCCGATTGCAATTAATACATCACATTCATTTGTTAATTTATTTGGCGCATAATTACCATGCATCCCTAACATACCAACATTTAATGGATGCGCAGTTGGAAGCGCTGAAGCTCCTAAGATTGTCCATGCTGCAGGAATACCTGCTTTTTCTACCAACGCTTTAAATTCTTTTTCTGCAACGCTTAGCACAACTCCTTGTCCCCAAATAATTAATGGCTTTTTAGCTTCATTAATTAATTTCGCAGCAGCTTCTAAACTACCTGCTACTGTTTTTGGTATTGGAATATAGCTCCTTATCTTGGTACATTTCTCATAAGAAAAATCGAATTCTTCGAACTGGGCATCTTTTGTGATGTCTACTAAAACAGGTCCTGGTCTTCCACTACGTGCAATGTAGAATGCTTTTGCCATTGCTGCTGGAATATCCGCTGCTTTGGTCACTTGACAATTCCATTTTGTAACTGGTGTTGAAATACCCACAATATCTGTTTCTTGAAACGCATCACTTCCTAACAAATGAGACGCAACTTGCCCTGTAATACACACCATTGGTGTAGAATCTATTTGGGCATCTGCAATCCCTGTAATTAAGTTGGTAGCTCCTGGACCCGAAGTTGCAATAGCTACACCTACGGTGCCAGAAATTCTTGCAAAACCTTGTGCTGAATGCGTTGCTCCTTGCTCGTGACGTGCTAATACGTGGTGAATTTGGTCTTGATACTTGTATAATTCATCGTACACTGGCATAATGGCTCCACCAGGATAACCGTAAATTATCTTTATATCTTCTGCAATTAAGCATCTTACAACTGCCTCGCTACCAGAAATTCTTTCGGTAGCTTTTATTGCTGTTTTAGGCTGTTTTATGGCTTGTGTTTCCATCTTTTTTTTATTGAAATTATAGAATTCAGAAAATAGATATTAAACTACTTTAGTACTACAATTTTATTTTATTTTTAAAAGAAAAAGATACTAAAAACTGTCTTGTCTCTTTTTCATATTATCTGTTGATTCTTTCTAGAAACTATAAATCTGTAACGCATCCTTGAGATGCTGATGCTACCATTTTTGCATATTTATACAAAATTCCTTTGCTGTGCTTTAAAGGAGGTGCAACCCACTTTAATTTTCTTTCTGCAATTTCTTCCTCAGAAATTAAAACATTTATAGCGTTGTCTTCTGCACTAATTCTAATTGTATCACCTGTTTTTAAAATTCCAATGGTTCCTCCAGATTGTGCTTCCGGTGTAATATGCCCAACCACAAAACCATGCGTTCCCCCAGAAAAACGACCGTCTGTAATTAGCGCCACAGATTTCCCTAAACCGGCACCCATAATTAGAGAGGTTGGTTTTAGCATTTCTGGCATTCCCGGACCACCTTTTGGACCTACATATCGAATAACCACGACATCTCCTTTTGCTACTTCTCCGGCTACAATACCACTATTTGCCGCCTGCTCTCCATCGTAAACCACCGCTTTACCTTCAAACAATAAGCCTTCATTTCCGGAAATTTTAGCAACGGCACCTTCAATAGCAAGGTTTCCATAAATTATTTGAATGTTTCCTGAAGATTTTAATGCCTTGTCTTTTGGGTAAATAACGTCTTGCGCCTCAAATTCCATTGCATTTACATCCGCTAAATTGTCAGCCAATGTTTTTCCTGTAACTGTGAGACAATCTCCATGCAAATACCCTTCTTGTAATAAATATTTCATAATTGCTGGCGTACCTCCGATACTATGAACGTCTTCCATTAAATATTTCCCTGAGGGTTTTAAATCTGCAATTAACGGTGTTCTATCACTCACTCTTTGAAAATCTTCTAATGTAAACTCAATATCTGCTGCATGTGCAATTGCTAAAAAATGCAATACTGCATTTGTAGATCCTCCCAAAGCATTGACAATTGCAATGGCATTTTCTAAAGATTTTTTAGAAATAATATCTAGAGGTTTTAAATCTAGTTCTAATAGATTTTTTATTGCCAAAGCGGTTCTCTCTGCTTCGGTTAATTTATTGGGGTTTTCTGCTGGAATTGAGGAATTGTAAGGCAGTGCAAAACCCATACATTCTATGGCAGAAGCCATCGTATTTGCAGTATACATTCCGCCACAAGCTCCTGCTCCTGGAATGGCTCTTTTAATGATTTCCCGATATTCTTCTTCTTCAATTTCTCCTGCCATTTTTTGCCCTAAAGCTTCAAATGCAGAAACAATGTTTAATTTTCTTCCTTTGTAATTTCCGGATGCAATGGTACCTCCATACATCATAATTGACGGCCGATTTAAACGCAGCATCGCAATCACAGCTCCTGGCATGTTTTTATCACAACCAACTACAGAAACCAACGCATCATAACTTTGCGCATTCATAACCGTTTCTATAGAATCTGCAATAATATCTCTAGAAGCTAATGAATAATTCATTCCTGAAGTTCCCATAGAAATTCCATCTGAAACTCCAATAGTATTAAACCCTAAACCAACTAAACCTGCAATTTTACTTTCAACTTTTACCTCTGCAGCCAAATTGTTTAAATGCATATTACACGGGTTACCATCATACCCCGTGCTTGCAATACCAACCTGAGCCCTGCTCATATCTTCATCTGTTAAACCTACAGCATACAACATTGCTTGAGATGCCGGCTGAGAATCATCTTGTGTTAACCTTTTGCTGTGTTTATTTAACTCCATGTATTATTTTCTTCAATTTGATGACTAAATTAAGTTGTTTCTAAGTTTTTGTTACCTATTATACCATAGGAACGTTTAAATTCAGGTATTGAAAAAACAATTTAAAACCCTAATATTAAGTGTTTTAATCAATTTTTATTATGATATTCAATTTGTAAAATAAATTCATAAAAAAGCCCTCCGTTTTAC
>Ga0307488_10002458_pt1 | contig 15668 bp, 14 predicted proteins | sample SB02metaG_FD_202248 | JGI IMG/M metagenome (GOLD analysis project Ga0307488, IMG submission 202248) | Sea-ice brine microbial communities from Beaufort Sea near Barrow, Alaska, United States - SB 0.2 | ecosystem: Environmental > Aquatic > Marine > Coastal | place: USA: Alaska | collected... | reverse complement strand
CCACATTATTGATCTCTACAGTACTGGCCGGCTGCTCGGTGCCGCGAGAAGAGTCCAGCCCACAGCAGCGACCCGCCGACTTCCCTACAGCGGTATACACCAACCCAGATCCACAGAGCAGCCTCTACAAACTCGACAGCGCCAGCTCTATCGTGCGCATCAAAGTCACACGGGGTGGCGCCATGGCCAAGTTCGGTCACGACCATATAGTTGCCAGCCGCGATGTGCAGGGCTATCTATTACTCGGCGAAGGTAACAGCTGCCGGGCTGATTTTTATACGTCGCTAAATCAACTAATTGTTGACGATCCGATTTTGCGCGACGAGGCCAAGCTACTAACCAACCCGTCAGAAAAAGATATTGTCGGCACCAAAACCAATATGCTGATCAGCCTGCAGGCAGCGGACTTTCCCTTTGTGCAGCTGCAGAGTCTAGATTGCACTGGGGCAATGGGTGGACAGCCTGTTCCGACTAGCATCAGCTTGCACGGGGTCACTCAAGAGCAGCAGTTAATGATGACAGTGACTCAGACTGCTACGAATAACATGCTAATCAGCGGCCGCTTTGAGATCCTGCAAAGCGACTTCGGCATAGAGCCGTTCTCTGTGTTTAATGGATTACTAAAAGTAGAAGACAGGCTGGAAATTACCTATCAGATAGTCGCGCGCAAATAAGAGCGCGTAATAAATATCCTCTAATAATGAGCTTATTTCGGTAACGGACAAAAACCCTGAGCCGGCACATCCAGCGCATTATTAAATTTGCTCGAGAGATTCTGAAAAGCAATCAGCCCAGTCAATTCGACTATTCCATCATCATCGTAAAACCCGCGCAACCGCGTCATTAATTCGGTACTGACCACCCCATCGGTATAGGTCACAGCCTCGGTGAACTCGAGAACAACCCGCTCCTCTTGGCTAAACAGATCCTGATTGCGCCAATCACTGAGCGCCAGCATCTTATCCATGGAACCCGTGCGCTGGGCCAGAGTGGCGGAATTGATGTCGACACAGAAATGGCAGTCATTCACCTGGGATACCCGCACCGTTACCAATGAGCGCAGCACCGGACTTAAGGGCGAAGCCTTGCGATCCAACACCCCATACATAATCGCCACACTGGCAAAGAGTTTTGGCGAACGGCCCCAGAGGCGTCCAGGATCTAGAACGGCACCGTATTTGCGCTTCTGATTCCAGAAAAACGGACGGACATACCAAGGATATTGATTGAGGGGTTTCACTTGAACGTGCATGGATTCACCTACTGTTGCCCACAGAACGGACAACAGTGTATCAATTCTTGCGAACCTACCAAGGAATGGCTTTGTTATCCCAATCCAAATAGGAGAGCTGCCCGTCGATCTCGGCCTCAGCCATGATTCCGCACAATCGCTCGGCCACAAACGCTGGGGTAAACAATTTATCCGAGGGCACTGAAGCCTGAAACGGCTTTGATAGCGCCGTATCCGTAGTCCCCGGATGGAAGGAAATGATCTTGACGTTTTTCACCCGCCGCCCATATTCGATAGACAGGGTGCGCAGCATCATATTCAACGCCGCCTTGGAACTGCGATAGGCATACCAGCCACCGAGATGATTGTCACCAATACTGCCGACTCGTGCACTGAGAGCCGCCACAACACAGCGCTGCTTACTCTTTAATAAACGGTGCAATAACTTTAACCACAGAACCGGCACCACGGTGTTGGCCTGAAACACGGTTTGCAGTGACTCGGCGCTAATATCTTCGAGACGCTTCTCTGGCCACAGTGAATCGCCGTGCAAAATGCCATGACAGATTACTACTCTGGTGATGCGTCCAGAAAAGGACTGTAATTGCTCAACCACAGCAGCCATCGCTGGCTCGCTGTACTCGGTTTCGATCCAAACTGGCGTGACAGGACCAGTGGAAAAATGTTCCGGCGCAGGGTTTCGACTCACGGCAATCACTGTATCAATGTCAGCATCCGCCATTAGCTCGCTGATAATCGCCTGGGCTAGTCCGCCGCTGGCACCTAGGACCAATGCTGCAGTGCCTTCAGTTACATCACTCATACCTCGCCCCGCTTAATCTCACAGACCTCGCAGCGCTCGCTGCCAGTCAATAACTTGGAGATCCGCGAACGGTGCTTGGCAAAAAACAGATAGACCTGATGCGACACCTGCTTGACCACCGGCCAGCGCAGTATCGCAACCCAGTGACGCTTGCCCACTAGGGCCCAAGCTTCATAGGTTACATCCAGTGCATAAATCATTTCACCATTAGCCAACTGGCCGTGGAGAATCTGATCGGCATGCAGCGGATCAATATGGGGGAAGGCTTGAACAAAACCCTCGGCATGAATATCTTGCAGGGCAATTTTTTGCCCAGTATCCCGTCGACTCAGATGGCGCATCTCAGAGACACATAGGGGACAGCCGCCATCATAGAAAATGGTCAACTCGGTGGTTAAAGATTCGGTCATTGTTATAACTCCGCAAGCATCAGTGCAGCGACCAGCCCGTGCAATAACACGACTATTATTGTGATTCGTAAGCGCATTGACCAATAGCTACTGCCAAAAACATCGACTGCTCCGGTGAGGCGCTCGACCCAGAGCAAACTTAAAAAGCCCGCCAGCAGCAAGCAGACGGCAAAGACCGTCATGATCGGTGCCACATAGATTAACAGCAAACAGGCCCAGGCACTGAGGGCGATAAAATTACTGAATATAATAGTCACTGACGCCAGCCTATTTGGCTCAGCCAACCGGCTCCGCTCCCACAGCGCACCGCTTAAAAAGCTCAGGATAACCGCACTGTAAGCGATAAAAACATAGGGCGCATACAGTCCCAGCAGCGAGGCACTCTGCAGCCCTGGGCCATTGAAATAGGCATTGGCCATCAGACCCGCGAGCAAGATAAAGGGCAGCGAGCCTAGGTCACCCAACAGTGAAGTCAGGTTATATTTTGCTGCGGATTTTGCAGTTGAAAGCACGTAGTCGGACATAAAGGATCGCTTTTACTCTTGAGTTTAAAGTTCTGTTCTACCGCTAAACGTTACGCGCAACACCGTGATTCAGATGCTTTTAGCAAAGCCAATGATAAGTCTAAATCACCCCACCCAGCGTATCTAGAAGCCTCTTTCACTCTAATTAACGCGCCTGGCGTCGAGACACCTAAGTATGCAAAAAGTCGGTCTTTTTTGGTTTAACCATGATTTGCGCATGGATGATAATGCCGCCTTGCTGCGCGCCGCCGCTGAAGTGGACAAGCTGATCTGCCTCTTTTGTGTGGATACCTCTAGTGCCGGGCCCGGCTGGCAGCAGCCGGCTAAACTGGCACCGCGTCGGCGTGAATTTTTATTGGAGTCACTACAAGACCTGGAAATTCAGCTCAGTCAATATGGCCAGAAGTTGGTAGTGAGCATGCAGCCGCCGCTGGAAGCCATTGCTCAGCTGATTACGGTGCACAATGTTTCGCACCTCTATAGCTCAAAGCATGTAGGCAGCTACGAAAATCGCATCTGGAACACCCTGCGCAAACGCTACGGGATGCTCGAATTCAGCCAGAGCCATACTCACACTTTATTTGATCCGTCTCAGCTGCCCTTCACTATCGACCAACTGCCCGAGAGTTTTTCTAAATTTCGGCGCTTGGTGGAAAAGATGGATCTGGATACAGTTATTAACCCTCCCCTAGATGCACCAGCCACATTGCCGCCGCCCGCGCTGGTAGCTGATATGGCTTGGCAACCGGTTTGGCAACAGCATTTTTCGCATCATTCCGAGGGGGATGAGTCGCCAGCGCTTTTTGCGGGCGGTGCCAGTGCCGGAGAACAACATTTAAAAGGCTACTTCGCTAAAAATCTCGCCAGTACCTATAAGCAGACCCGCAACGGTCTCGACGGTATGGATTACTCCACCAAATTTTCTCCCTGGCTGGCCAATGGCACTCTCTCCCCACGACGTATTGTCCAGCAACTGAGACAATACGAAGCCCGAGCAGGAGCCAATGACTCGACCTATTGGATTTTCTTTGAACTGCTCTGGCGTGAGTATTTTCAGTGGTACGGGCACAGACACCAACAGCGGCTCTATGCCTTTGCCGGCATTGGTGACTCGGCACCTACCACTAGCTTCTATCCCGAGCGCTATAGAAAATGGTGTGCCGGTAACACCCCCTATGCCATTATCAATGCCTGTATGAAACAGCTAAATGCCACCGGCTATCTCTCCAATCGTGGACGCCAGTTGGCAGCCAGCTGTTTTGTTCATGAGCTGGGTTTGGATTGGCGTCACGGCGCGGCGTATATGGAACAGCAGCTGGTGGACTACGATGTCGCCTCCAACTGGGGCAACTGGCAATATCTGGCAGGCGTGGGTGCCGACCCTCGCGGGCATCGGCGTTTTGATTTGCAAAAGCAGGCGCAAATTTACGATCCCGACAATCAGTTTGTACAGCGCTGGGCCGGCGACCAAGTATTGCAGCCTCTGGATTCTGTGGACGCCGCCGACTGGCCGATCTAAACCCTCAACACAGAGCACCATGATAGACTGCAATTCATTTATGAATTGCAGTCTTTATACCTAAAAAAGCACCCACTACCATGAAAAAATATCACCGCCTGCGGCTTATTCTCGGCGACCAGCTAAACGCCAGTCACTCTTGGTATAGAGAGCAGGACGACGGCGTCCTCTACCTAATGGCTGAGCTGCATCAAGAGGCCTCCTATGTGCGCCATCATGTGCAAAAAGTCTGTGCGTTTTTTGCTGCCATAGAAAGTTTCGCCACGGCTCTTAGCGCCGCAGGACATCAGGTCAAGCATCTAACCCTTGATGACACCTCAGTGTTCAGTGACCTCAACGCATTGATCGCCGCCCTGTGTAGTGAACACAGCATCGAACAGTTTGAATATCAGCAGCCTGATGAATATCGCCTCTCGGAGCAGCTTAAGCAGTTGGATCTGGGTATTCCCATAAGCTGCTATGAGAGCGAACATTTTTTACTTACCCATCACGAGCTGTCGAGCTATATTAATGTCGGCAAACACAATCGCATGGAGTCCTTTTATCGCAAGCTGCGCAAGCGCTTTGATATTTTAATGGACGGCGCCGAACCACTGGGTGAGCGCTGGAATTTCGACGGTGAAAATCGTAATAAGTTAAAAGCTGCGGATATTCTGGAGATTCCACAACCATTGTTATTTGCCAATCCAGTGGGCGTCTATTTAGAACGTATTCAACGACACAAAATAGAGACCTTAGGTAGCGCGACGGAGGATTTATTGTGGCCGGTGAATCGGCAACAGTCCCTGCAGCTATTGGATTTTTTCTGTGAATACTGTCTACCGAATTTTGGTCGTTTTCAAGATGCTATGACCGAGCATGGCGAATCGCGCTGGAGTCTTTATCACTCGCGAATTTCCTTTTCCCTAAACAGTAAAATACTCCATCCCATGCAGGTAATTGACGCCGCACTAAGACGCTTTGCCGAACCCGACAGTGGTGTCGATCTGGCTCAGGTGGAAGGCTTTATACGTCAAATACTCGGCTGGCGTGAATATGTCCGCGCCGTCTATTGGGTCAATATGCCTGACTATGGCGAGCGCAATAGCTTCGACGCCAAGCGCGATTTGCCGGGCTATTATTGGAATGGCGACACGAAGATGTCCTGTATGAAACAGGCGATTGATCAATCACTGAATTATGCCTATGCACATCATATACAGCGTTTAATGGTCACCGGTAATTTTGCCATGCTGGCGGGTATAGATCCGGATCAGGTGGATCAGTGGTATTTGGGAATTTATATAGATGCCATCGAATGGGTCGAGATGCCGAACACTCGAGGCATGAGTCAGTTTGCCGATGGCGGTTTAATTGCCACCAAACCCTATGCCGCCAGTGGCAGCTACATCAATAAAATGAGCGACTACTGCAAAGACTGTCATTACAGTGTCAAAGAGCGATTCACCGAGAATGCCTGCCCGTTTAATAGTCTGTACTGGCACTTTATGCAGCGCCACAGCGAGCGCTTTTCAAGAAATCCGCGCACTGCTATGGCCTACCGCACTTGGGATAAAATGGACGCTGACGTAAAGCAGTCTCTGCTGGCGAGAGCCGACTACTGTTTAAGTAATTTAGACCAGCTGTAAACCCTCGTTACTGGCTCTTGGCTACTTACTGAGATCAACCAAGGAGTCGATAATGTTACTGTAGTTTTCAAAAAACTCTTGCGATGTGCCGTCTTCATAGGTCGCAGGGGTTTTAATTGAAGAGTTAAGTTCTATCAACCCAACGGAATCAAGCCACACAGCAGCCTTGCGACGAAAATCCACTGACCCTAGCCAGTTAACGTAACTCAGTGGGCCCCAGTCTTGAACCGAGCCACCGGTGGGGTGATATTTAGTAATACGAGTAAACACAATATCGTTTTCTCGATCGACAAAAATATACTGCCCGAATTTTCCGCTGGCGTTAAAAATCACTGCCTCCTCGTCGTGACGGGAAATCCACCAGTGCAATGAGTAACCACGATCTTGCTCTATGGTTGAACTTTTAAGACCAGTCCAGACTTCAGAAAAAGTCTGGTTCACGTAGTCCTCAGAAATAATTTGCTCTCCGCCCCAGTTACCACTGCGTGCAAATAACAAACCAAAACGGGAATACTGGCGCGCAGTGGTATCCACGCAGCAGTAGGTCAAAGGGTTTCCGGCACTGTCGCGCCACAGCGTGACATCAGTGAGACCAATCTTATCGAAGACCCGCTGCCTTAAAAGCACATCGGCTTTCTGACCAGTAGCATTTTCGAGAATTTCTGCCAGTAGCATCGAGTTAACATTGTTATATTCAAACTTTTCTTGGGCCGGATGTTCGAACCCCACTGCTCGGGCATAGCCCAGATGATCACTGGAGAAAAACATTTTTTCATGTTCGTGATCAGGCATTTCTAGGCCACTGGTCATATCCAATAAATCACGAATACTAATCTCAGCGCGTTGGTCACTAAAATAGTCGAGGTACTTGGCAACCTTATCGTCAAGGCTCGCAATTTCCCCGCGATCAATTGATATGCCGATTAGCGATGCATAAAAACTTTTCGCCATAGACCAGGATGTGCCGTAGGAACTTTCCTCAAAACCCTCGGCATAGCGCTCGCCAACCAGAAACCCATCCTTGATCAACACCACCGCCTGAGTAGCGGAATCTGCAAAAGATAAATCGAATAAACGTTTAATTTTTTCCTCTTCAAGGCCCAGTTCAAAAGGACTTTTAACCAGCCATTGCTGCTGCGGATATTCAGCGATCAAGTTGGCCGGAACTATACTGGCAAGGTCAGTATGGTCCTCAGCTAAGCTTGTAATCGAAAACAATAGAACAGTAAAAAAGGTATGAATAAATAGGGTGAATCGAGGCATAGTGATCTCTTTTTTTATTAGGTAAGTATAAATAGGTTATATCTCATTTACCTTATGAATATATGTATAACTATTAATTGCACTTTTTTCAAAATAGCGATAGATTAGGTCTCGCAGTCGATTCCTGACTCAGAAAAATGGATAAGCTGCACATCGGGCACCTCTCGTTATCCGTACAACAAGAAGCTTGGCACTGCCCATAATAAAAATAATATCTAACTGTAGGGGTTACACATGACAAATAACTTAACCGCCAGCGATCCCGTTGGCATTTCCTTTTGGCTGATTTCTATGGCCCTGGTTGCTGCCACAGCATTCTTCTTTATTGAACGCGATCGTGTCGCGGGCAAGTGGAAGACTTCTCTGACAGTATCTGGTTTGGTCACTCTGATCGCTGCAGTGCACTATTTCTATATGCGCGATGTATGGGTTTCAACTGGCACTTCTCCAACTGTCTTCCGCTATATCGATTGGTTACTTACTGTGCCATTGTTGATGATCGAGTTCTACTTGATTCTCTCTGCAGTGACCAAAGTACCAGCCGGCGTTTTCTGGCGTTTACTGATCGGTTCCATCGCTATGCTTGGCTTCGGCTATGCTGGTGAAGCTGGTTGGATGGATGCGAAAATGGCGTTTATCCCATCCATGGCAGCTTGGTTCTACATCATCTGGGAAATCTTCAAAGGTGAAGCAAGCCAGATCAATGCGGGTCTAGCCAACGCTAATGTCCAAAAAGCCTATAAGACTATGACTCTGTTGGTCACTGTCGGTTGGTCAATCTACCCATTGGGTTACTTCTTCGGTTACTTTATGGGAAGCCAAGATCCAGTTATGCTGAACGTTATTTATAACGTAGCTGACTTCTGGAACAAGATTGCCTTCGGTGTAGTTATCTGGGCAGCAGCAGTAGCTGATTCAGAGTAATCTGAGTTAGTAAGACAAGCGGAAGAGCCAGCGATTCTGGCTCTTTCTCTCTCTGCCTCTCACAGATTTCAAAGGCAGGTGCAGCTTAAAAGTTACAATATTAGTAACTGTATATAAAAATAATAAGGGTACTGACAATGTCCCCAACACAGTTTAAAAATACCTCTACAAAAAACGCACTCGGATTAAAGGGTTTAGCAGAACTCGAGCTTCTGTATAGGTCTGAAATGCCTGATGCGCAGAGCACACTGGCACCAGCCGCTCGCTACCACTTTAAAAATCCCGGCAAGTCTTTTCGTGCGCAACTTGCGCTGACCAGCGGTTTATCCCTAGGTCTAAACCAACAGGACAATCTACATTGGGCAGCGGCTTGCGAGCTATTGCACAATGCCTCACTGATACATGACGATATCAGCGACGCCAGCACCCACCGACGTGGCCAAGAGAGCATTCATCAGCACTTCGGTGCTGATATGGCACTCTGTCTCGGCGACTGGATGGTGGCCAAAGCCTTTGAGCTCGGCGCCAGAAACTCCCTCCACGGAGGCAAGTTGGTCGCCCTGTTAGCTCAGGCAATGCAAGAAACTTGCAGCGGACAAATTTCAGATATTACTCAGCGGGAATGCGCTAATTTAGAAGACTGGCAGTGCATCGCCAAAGGTAAAACCGCGCCACTGCTAATTGCCCCAATCAAAGGCGCCGCCATCGCAGCGGGCCTAAACTCCGAACTCAATGAAACACTTAAGACAGAATTACAGTGCCTAGAAAAACTCGTTGGATTCTGTGGCCTGGCTTATCAGGGACGCAACGATATCGACGATATCATTCCCTCCAGCCGTCGCTCCATTGATCTCGATGGCCGCAAGCCCAATTTAGTGGTCAGTCTTTTTGCTCAAAAGGGCCCAAGCTCAGATGAATTTAATCTCTGGTACCAGTCTGATGACCTCAGTAAACTGAGTCACTGGCAGAAACGTATAGCCACTAGTGATGTGATTTTGCAGGCCAACCAATCGGTTGATTATTGGCTGGTTCAAGCGGAGATGCTGGTATTATCTGTGCCGCCGCAACTGCAGTCTGTCACTGCAGGACTGGTGGGCTCGGTTAAAAAAATGACCACCAATACTACTAACATCAAACATCAAGGGCAGATCGCTTGACACAAACCACCGCGCAAAATGTTCAACAAGCAGTCGTTATTGGAGCAGGATTTGCGGGAATAGCCACAGCACTGAGATTGCGCAAGCTTGGCTACGAAGTCACCTTATTAGAGCGCCTGCAAAGCCTGGGTGGTCGCGCTCAGGTTTTTCAACGGGGCGGCTATCGCCACGATGCAGGCCCAACCGTTATTACTGCACCTTTTTTGTTTGATGAACTGTTTGAACTGTTCGATGAGAATCTCGAAGACCATCTGCAGTTTGTTCCCCTAGATCCGTTTTACCGGTTCCACTTCGCCGATGGCAGCCAGTTCGATTATCGCGCCTCAGTTGAAGACACTCTCACCGAAATCCGCCGCTTTAATCCAGATGATGCCGACGGCTATCTAAAGCTCCTGGAAAAATCCAAACAGGTTTACGACGTGGGTTTTAAGCAGCTGGTGCACCGACCCTTTACCCGCGTCTGGGATATGGTCAAACAGATTCCAGCACTGCTGATGCTGAAGTGCTATCGCAGTGTCTCGCAGATGGTTAACAGCCATCTCAAGCACCCCTTAATTCGCCAAGCGTTTTCGATTCACCCGCTGCTAGTGGGTGGAAATCCGTTTAAAACCACGGCAATCTATACGCTAATTCACTATCTCGAACGGCGCTGGGGCGTGTTCTTTTGTATGGGCGGCACCGGCAAGCTAGTGGAAGAATTGGGCAAGCTGATGGAGCGTCAGGGCATCAAAATCCAGTTCGGCGCCGATGTGGATGAAATCATTCTCGACGGCAAACGCGCTACTGGCGTACGAATGAATTCAGGGGAAATCTTAGAGGCAGATATAGTAGTCTTTGGTGGTGATCCCGAGACCTGTTATAAGCACCTGCTGCCGGCGAAAAAAACCTTCAGTATGCCGACCATCAAAAAACAGTATTCCATGGGCCTCTATGTGCTCTATTTCGGCACCCGCAAACTCTACCCGGATGTGGCTCACCACAGTATTTGGATGGGGCCGCGATTTAAGGAACTGCTCACTGAGATCTTTGATCACAAAACCATGAGTGAGGACTACTCGCTCTATGTCCATCGCCCCACAGCCACGGACAGCAGCTTTGCGCCGGATGGCTGCGAATCCTTTTATGTGCTCTGCCCAGTGCCCAATCTGCTCGGCAACGTCAATTGGGAAACCGAAGGGCCAAAATTGCGCGACCGAATTGTTCAGTCCCTGGAAGAGACCATCCTGCCACAACTGTCCTCGGTGATTGAAGAGGTGTTCTGGATGACACCAGAGGATTTCGCCAATGATTATCGTTCCATGCACGGTGCCGGCTTTTCCATCGAACCCCGCCTCACCCAGTCCGCTTGGTTTCGCTTCCACAATCGCGACCGCGCTATCCCCAACCTTTACTTTGTCGGCGCCGGCACTCACCCGGGCGCCGGATTGCCGGGCGTAGTCAGCTCAGCCAAGGTGGTTGAAGAACTCTTGACCGGGGTCGAGGTAGGCTCCGGCGGATAACTGATGCAAAACTCGCAGGCCAAACAGGTTCTCGCCCGAAACGGTAAATCGTTCTATTGGGCGAGTCTGTTTCTCGGTCCTGAGTTGGCGGATCGCGCCGCACGGCTCTATCAATTTTGCCGCTTTGTCGACGATCTAGCCGATGGCGACCTGCCCAACCGGCTCGACTCACTGGAAGATATTCACGCCGGATTAAGCGACCCGCAACATCCTGCCGTTGCGACGATTCCCGAACTCAGTGCTTTTATAGCCCTGGCCACTGAAGCCAATATTCCCCTAAACGCCGCCGGCGAACTGCTCGACGGCATGCTCCGCGATCAACACCCCACGGCACTGGAAACTGAAGCCGAACTACTCCGTTACTGCCATGCCGTGGCCGGGACCGTTGGGCTGATGATGTGCCGAGTACTCAACTGCCAACATCCTCGCGCCGATAGCTTTGCCATTGATTTGGGCATCGCCATGCAGCTCACCAACATTGCCCGGGACGTGCTCGAAGACGCCAAGATGGATCGTCGCTACCTGCCCGCCAGCTGGTTTGATGCACCGCTCAGTCCAGCAACCATTGCCGAGGCCGCCCATGAGAGTCAGTTACCGGTGGCCGCTGCTATAGATCAGCTGTTAGAGTTGGCGGACTGCTATTACGCCAGCGCCCTGATCGGCATTCACCTTTTGCCCTGGCGCAGTAGGTTCTCAATTATTGTGGCACTGCGGGTCTACGGTCAGATTGGTCGCCAGCTGAAACGCGGTGGGCTGCAGTGGTGGCGTGGCCGCACAGTGGTGAACAAACTCACCAAAGCGCGCCTCAGCATTACCAGCTTGATTGATTTGCTGTCGGGACTGGGATGGCGAAAAGTGCCTGAACATGAGGCAAGTTTGCACAAACATTTAAAGGGATTAGCCGGTGTCGACTGAGTTTGATATCGCCATTATTGGCGGCGGCAATGCTGGGTTAACCTTGGCAGCAAAGCTTGCAGCCCAAACCAACCCGCCGAGTACAGTGGTCATTGAACCCCACAGCACGAAGCAGCGCGACTGCAGTTGGGGCCTCTGGGCAAAAGAGCAACAAGCCAAGCAACTGGCCCATTCAACAAAAGGTCGCTGGCGCCGCTGGCAGTTGATCGATAAAACCAGTCGAGTGATTCATAGCAGCAATAATTACAGTTACCTGAGCCTCAGCTCAGCGGACTACCTGCTCAACTGTGCGGCACAGTTGCGGGAGCCCGTCAGGATGATTGAAGATTCTGTGACCAATCTGAATCGGCAACAGAATCAAACCATTATCGAAACCGAAAAATCCCGTTATAGCGCCAAAACTGTCTATGACAGCCGCCCGCCAAAAATAGCCAAAGATGGTTTGCGACAACATTTTCTCGGCTGGCAAATCTACACCAAGGAACCGATCAAAGACCCTGATATTGCGACACTCATGGATTTTCGTGTCGATCAGTCTCGAGGGCTGCACTTTATCTATGTGCTGCCGTTTTCGGACCACCATCTATTGATCGAATCGACGTTGATTTCAGGGAGAGTTGAAACTCAAGACTGGTATCGCGATGCCATCAAAGGCTGGCTGCGAGATAATAATATCGAAGTTGAATATATGATTTGTGAGGAAATGGGTGTCATTCCCATGGACACACTGGTCACGGACTCAGAGTCTCCATCAAAGGCACCCTCACCGCTGATCGCGCCCATTGGCGCAGCCAGCGGCGCGGTGCGGCGTTCTTCAGGTTACGCCTTCCAACATATTCAACAGCAGATAAGTCAACTGGCGGCGGGCATTGCTCAGGGCAATATGGCGGTTCCAATCCCTATCTCCAGCCGCCTCACCGCCATGGACAGTATTTTTAACGGCGTCTTGCTGAGCCGCCCGGATCTTGCCGTATCTCTGTATATGGACATGGCAAGAGCTTTAAGCGGCGATCAGTTTGCGCGCTTTATGCTCGGCCAAGCAACCACCAATGATTGGCTGCGAGTCATAGCAGCCATGCCTAAGGGTCCATTTTTGAAAGAGACTGCGAAGCAGGCCATTAAGCAAACCTTACAGACGCTATCCCGTGCCTGATTGGAGCTTGCTATCCAATGCATCGTATATTGCGATTGCCGCGATCCTACTGATTGGCGTACCTCACGGTGGTCTCGATGGTGCCGTTGCGCGCAGGGTCGGCTGGCCCAGCGGCCTGTTGCCGTGGATGCTATTTCACATTATTTATCTAGTATTGGCAGCCACTGTTGCCGGCCTCTGGTGGCTCTACCCACTGCCGAGCCTAGTGTTTTTCCTGATCATCTCGGCACTGCACTTTGGCAGCAGTGACATTCGCCATATCAGCCCGCCCTCTGCACCAGCCGCCTGGCTGCCGCTGGTTGCTCATGGCGGCCTAGTGGTGATCGCCATACCGGTTTTGCAAAGCGCCGCGGTAGAACCCCTGTTTGCGGTATTGGTGGGGGCCGATAACAGCCTCAGACTACTAAACCAAATAGACCAGCTGCGTCTACCCTGGGCCGCCTGTTTGTTTGCCTATGGAATCTACAGCGTTTACCAACCGCGATGGCGCAAGTCGCTGCTGAGCTTGGCAGTGCTAATAACAATGGCCTACCTGCTGCCACCGCTGGTAAGCTTTGCCCTGTATTTTTGTCTCTGGCACAGCCGTAGTCATATGCAGCGCATCTGGCGCAGCATCGCCCCTGACCAACGTCAACGCAGCGCCAGGGAAGCCATAATTTACAGCCTGTTGGCCTACGCTGCCGGAGCAATTTATTATCTATTGCAGACCAACAGTGTCTCGGCATCCGTATTAGATGTGACCCCGGCACTGTTACAATTAACCTTTATCGGCCTCGCCGCCCTGACAGTGCCCCATATGGTGTTAGTTGATTTTATTCACGGCCAACAAGAAGAAGAAAAAAAACACCATGACTAAGATTAGCCAACGCAAAGCTGACCATATTAATTTGGCACTGCAAGCCGAACACCAAGCTGCCACTTCGGCTGGCTTTGACCGCATTCAATTCGAACACATCGCCGTGCCAGAACTGCATGTTGATGAGATCGACTGTTCTACCATGTTTCTCAATCAATACTGCTCTGCGCCACTGATTATTGGCGCCATGACCGGCGGCTGTGAACACGGCGAAACCATCAACCGTCACCTAGCAGAAGCCGCTCAGCAAACCCAGATACCCATGGCATCGGGCTCACAGCGCGCCGCCCTGCAAGACGGACTTGCCCAAGATTTGCGCCGCTGGGCACCCAAGGCGGTTTTGCTTGGCAATATTGGTGGCACCCAACTGCAGCAACATGGCGTCGAACTAGCCCAGCGCGCAGTAGACAGCATCCAAGCCAACGCTTTGATTATTCATCTCAATCCCCTGCAAGAATTAGTTCAGCCTCAGGGCGATCGGGACTGGCGCGGTGTGCTCGACGCCATTGAGGAATGCTGTGCGACACTTAGCGTGCCAGTGATTATCAAAGAAGTGGGTTCAGGCATAGGCCCCAGTTCAGCCCAGCGCTTAATCGATGTCGGCGTCAGCTGGATCGAACTTGCCGGCCGCGGTGGCACCAGCTGGGCCAGTATAGAAAACGCCCGCGTTGAACAGACCCGCGAACAGCAAATTGCCGCACCCTTCCTAGATTGGGGCATGGACACCGCACAGCTAATTCCGCGAGTGCGCAGCCAATCCAGTCAACTCGGCCTGATCGCCTCTGGCGGTCTCAGGAATGGATTAGATATTGCCCGCAGCCAGCGTCTCGGCGCCAATATGAGTGCCATCGCGCAGCCCTTTCTAGCCCCCGCGCTGGAGTCCACGGAAGCGGTGATCGAAAAAATTGAAATCCTCCGTGAACAACTGCGCTGGGCGATGTTTTTAACCGCCAGTAAAAATCTCAAAAAACTGCAGTCTGCGCCCCTGTTGCCAGCCTAACTATCAGTGCAAACATCAGCATCGCTGCACAGACAGACCAAGCAGCCAAAACAGAGCTGGCCGCTGATTTAGCAAGCGTTTAAACTGCCCGCTGCTATTTATATCTAGCCGCTCAATAGGCCACTATTGGGCGGTTTTGTTTTTACCGTTTGGAGAACCAGATCCCTTGAGCCAAATTCAAAGCGAAATCATTGCCGGCGTCGGCCAAATCACCCTAGACCGCCCCGAAGCCCTAAACGCCCTGTCACTGCAGATGGTCATCGACCTCACCGCAGTGTTCACCGACTGGCGCGACGATCCCAATGTTGAAGTGGTAGCCATCCGCGGCAGCAACAAACGCGGCGTATTTGGCGCCTTCTGTGCTGGCGGTGATATCCGTTTTTTCCACGATGCCGCCATCGCCAAAGACCCAGCGTTAGAAGACTTCTTCACCGCAGAATACAGCCTTAACAACCTGCTCTACAGCTACCCCAAACCCTACGCCGCCTTTATGGATGGCGTAATCATGGGCGGTGGCATGGGCCTGGCGCAGGGCGCCGATCTGCGTATAGTCAGCGACCGCACCAAGATGGCCATGCCCGAAACCAATATAGGCCTGTTCCCCGACGTCGGCGGCGGCTTCTTTCTCAGCCGCACCCCAGGTCACCTAGGTGAATACCTCGCCCTCACCGGCCAGATGTTAATCGGCAGCGACGCCCTGGCAGCACATCTTGCCGACGGCATAGTCGCCAGCGACTCCATGCCCGAGCTTTGGGCCAGCCTCACC